>ERZ778017.1298-NODE-1298-length-25562-cov-5.726546_pt1 | contig 25562 bp, 29 predicted proteins | sample MGYA00375747_ERZ778017 | MGnify/ENA primary metagenome ERZ778017 (study PRJEB29350, sample SAMN05509838) | bioreactor metagenome | biome: bioreactor; material: wastewater | place: South Africa: University of Cape Town | collected 2014-03-17 ...
TCAGCGCGCTGGAGCCGCTGCCGCTGATCTTCTGCTTCTGGCACATCTATCTCGACGCCCATCAGGACGCGAAGCCGATCCCCAACATGCCGGCCTTCGCCTTCCTGCTCGGCTCGGTGGTGTTGGAGCAGGTGGGCGCCGGCATCCTCGGCTTCACCATGACGTTTGCGCTCACCAATGTGTGGTCGCACGGCACCTGGGTGACGGCGAGCCACGCGCATCTGGCCCTGTTCGGCACCTTCGGCATGCTCGGCCTGTCGGCGGCCTATTACGCGGTGCCGATCATGCGCGGCGTCGACGATTTCGACCAGCGCGCCGGCAAGCTCGCCTTCTGGCTGGTCTTCACCGGCATGCTGGGAATAGGCTTCGCCTTCGCCATCGGCGGCACCGTGCAGGTGTTCGTCTACCGCACGCTCGGGCTCGACTGGTTCGGCGGCGACGTCGCGCCCGCCATGTTGTTCACCAAGGCGATGGTGCCGCTGTTCGGCCTCGTCTTCGCCGCCGGCGTCTGCCTGATCGTCTACGACCTGCTCACGCTCGGCCTGCGCGAGCCATCGGTCGCCGCCGGCGAGACGGAGGCCCGGGGGCCTTCGGCCTGGGGCAGCCGCCTGAGCGGCTGGGAGACCGGCGTCTGGCTGCTCGGCATGTGGGTGTTCGGCGCCCTCATCACGCTCGGGCTCTTGTCCTTCAACCTCGCCACCGTGCAGGAAGGCAATGCGCTGATCCCCTACGTGATGGGCGGCACCGGCTACCCCGGCCTGCTTCTGGTGACGCTGTTTTTCGTGCGGCGGTTCCTACGCTCGCTCGAAGCGCGCGGCCACGCCAAGGCCGTGCCGCTCGCGGGCACCGCCGTACCGGCCGGCGCGTGACATCCACGCGCCGGCCAAGCTTGCACACGCACTGACGGCATCATCCGGCGAGGGGAAACGGCTCGATCGGGTTCGCGCATCGCGCCTGGTCGGCGTCGACCGCCGCGAAGGCGCGGCCTTCGGTAGCGGGGTCGGCAAGGGCGCGGCGGATGAGGTCGGCGACGTCGGCGCGGTGGATGAAGCCGTGCATCTGCGGATCGTCGCTGAGGATGCCGCGGCCCGTCGCCGGCTCCGAGCGCAGGCCGCCGGGGCGGATGATGGTGGCGCAAGGCAGCTTGAGCCGCAGATGTTCCTCGGCGCGGGTCTTGGCGTCGACGGCCGCGCCGAAGGCGGCTATCGCGCGCTCGGAGCGGTACGGCGCCATGTCGCCGCAGCCGATCGAGGTGACGAGCACGAAGCGCCGCACCCCGTGCGCCGCCGCCCGGTCGACGATGTTGACATTGCCCTCGTCGTCGGCCAGCCGTCCGTCCGCCGCGCGGCCGCCGATGGTCGAGACGACGTCGAGATCGTCAGGTCCGGCAAGCGCGAGCGCCCGGTCGATGTCGGCCGTGGAGAAGGCGTTGCCGGCAACGGTGCGCACGCCGAGCGCGGAAAGTTCGCCTTCAGCCGCCGGCGAGCGCAGCATGGCGAATACCGGCACACCGTCCCGGCGCAGCAGCCGCGCCAGGCAAAGGCCGACGCCGCCGCCAGCGCCGAAGATCAGCACCGGCGCCATGTCAGTGGACCGCGGCCGCCTTGCCAAGGCGCGCTTCCAACTCAACGAAGCGCTCCACCTGGTCGGGCTTCAGCGCGCGGTTCTCGTCGCGGCCGACGAAGACCTTGAACATGGCCTCGCCTGCGGCGTTGAAGAACTGCACCGACACCGTTTCCTTGCCCATGAACGGCCGGCGCAGGAACATGATCGCCTTGCAGTTGTCCGCCCGCAGATGGCCGCCGATCGGACTGTCGCCGTGCAGGTTGTAGAAGCCGTGGCCGAGCTTGCCGGGCGGCACCGGGCCTTCCACCTCCAGGATGATATCCTTGGTGTGGGCGATCACGGTGACGGACCCCCACCCGGAAAGGTCCTCCATCACCTCGACGAAACGGTCGCCGGCGACGCGCGTCCACATCGCCTGCGGCAGGCATTCGATCACCGTTTGCAGCGGCAGGCCGTGCTGGGCAGCCGTGGACTCCAGGATGCCGCCGGGGTTCCCGGCCAGTTCGCGGCGCACGGAATCGAGGTCGGCCGGCGCAGAAGAAGCGGTTGCGGTGGAAGCGGTCATGACGGTTCTTTTGCCTCGTTCTGTTGGGGAGGGGAAAGGAAGGCGGGGGCCGGCTCGGCGCACAAGAGCGCGTCGAAGGCGAACACCAGGTTGCTGTACCAGAAGCGCCCGGCAAGGGTAAGCGTGACGGTGTCGCCCGCAAGCTCGACCAGCCCGGCCGAGCGCCATTGCTCCAGAAGCGGCGCCAGCGTGGCGCGCACGCCGGGCATGGGGGCCGCGGCCTCGATGCCGCCAAGGTCGAGGCGGCCGGTTTCGAGGCCGGCGGTGACGAGGTTGCGCAAGGGCTGGAAGCCGTCGGCGACGCGCATGCCGGCGAGCGGCTTTTGTCCGGCGCGTACCCCTTGCGCATAGGCTTCGAGGTCGGGGGTGAGCGCATAGCTGTGGCGGCCGATCAGCCCGCCCGCGCCTGAGCCGTAGGCGAGGCAGTCGACGCCCTGCTTGATGCGCAGGTTGTAGACGTTGCGCTCCAGCTTCGTGCGGCGCCAGTGGCTGTTGCTGATCTGCTCCCAGCCCTCCGCCCCGAGATGCTCGGCGCCGATCCGGTACATCCGCCCGAGTTCGGCGAGCGCGGGCATGGCCGGGAATTTTCCCGCCGACACCGCCGTGAAAAGCGGCGTGCCGGGGATAAGGTTGAGCCCGTAGAGGTCGACCCCGTCCGGCGCGACCGTCGCTGCGATATTGAGGTCCTCGCGCCATACCGCCTCGTCCTGGCCCGGCAGGCCGTAGAGCAGGTCGATGACGACGGCGGCCCCGCCGGCGCGCTCGCGCAGCCTCTCGATGAAGGCGATCGCCTCCTCCTTGCCGGCGCGGCGGCCCTGGCGTCGGCGCACCTTGGTGTCGAAGCTCTGCACGCCGATCGAAAAGCGGTTGGCCCCGGCTTCGAGGCAGGCGTCGATCTTGTCGGCGTCGAAATGGATGATGCGGCCTTCCACCGTGATCTCGCAATCGGGTGCCAAAGGCAGGCAGCGCTTCAGGGTGGCGAGGATGCGCGCAAGCTCGTTCGCCGAAAGCGCGCTCGGCGTGCCGCCGCCGAGATAGACCGCGGCCACCTGCTGCCGGCCGACGACCGGGGCGGCCGCCTCGCGCTCGATCTCGGCCACCACGAGGTCGGCATAGGCCGAGGCCGCCTGAGGCGTGTAGGCGTTGCGGTAGAAGCCGCAGAACAGGCAATGGTTGGCGCAGAAGGGAACGTGCACATAGACGAGGCGCGGGCCGGCCGGTCGATGCTCTTCAAGTAATCCAGCCCATGTGGCGGCGGTCTCCTCGGCCGGCAGCGGCCGCTTGCCGCGCCACGGCAGCACCGCCCGGCGCGCGGCGAAGGCGTCGCGGACCGGATCGCCGCCCGTCCGGGCGAAGTGCGGCGCAAGATCGGCCTCCATCACTCCATCTCCCCCGCACCCTCTCTGCGCAGCCTTCGCGGAACGTGCGCGCAGACACGCGATAACAGACCGCCATGCCTCGTCTTTGCTCCGGAACAAATAGTGGAGTGGAAAAGTCATGTTTTATCGGCCCCTCGGGGGATGGCGGATGGCGGTGGACCTACCGGGGCCAAGCTTGCGTTGAAACAAATACAGAAAGCGGATTGCGCTTTAATGCTGCGCAAGCAGGAGAATCCAATGGACAACGGCGACTTCCAGCCGGGACGGATCACACCGCTCGACGGCGGTTTCGAGGCCAGGCTCGAACGAATTCTCGGCCATGATCGGGACACGGTCTGGCGCATGCTCACCGAGCCTCAGGCGCTTGCGCAGTGGCTGGCCCCCGGCTCCATCAAGCTGCGTGTCGGCGGCAGGGTCCACATCGATTTCGAGGATAGCGGCCGCAGGATCGAAAGCGTGATACGCCGGCTCGATCCGCCCAGCCTGATCGAGTATTCATGGAGCAGCGGCGACGAGCCCGACCGCCCGTTGAGTTGGGAACTGGACCCCGCCGGGAACGGGACGCGGCTGACGCTGACCCTCAGGCTTCCTGCCGACGAGGACATCGCGAAAGCGTGCGCCGGTTTCGACGCCCATCTTGAAATGCTGGCGGCCGCGCTCGAAGGCGTTCCGATCGGGTTTCCCGTGGATTATTTCCTGAAGGCTCGCCGGGCCTATCAGAAGGCTCAGTTGGGCTGAGCGTCGCCGATGGCCGCACCTCGCCCCCCGCCGGATTGGGACCCCCGGTCCGACACGGTTCTTCGCGACCAGATCGAGGCCTACGACGCCATGCGTCGCCGTTGCCCGGTGGCCTATAGCGACTATCTCGGCTGGTCGCTGTTCAGGCATGAGGACGTCAAGCGCGCGCTCGACGATCACCGGACGTTCAGTTCCGTGGTCTCGAGCCATCTGTCGGTGCCGAGCGGCATGGACCCGCCCCGGCACACGGCCTATCGGCGCCTGATCGACCGCCATTTCGAGCCGGGCCGCGTGGAAGCCTTCGAACCGCTGTGCCGCTTGATCTCGGCCGACCTCGTGGCCGGCCTGGACAGGGGCGTGGAGATCGACCTGGTCACGCGCTTTGCCCGGCTTTTCGCCGTGCGCATCCAGTGCGCCTTTCTCGGCTGGCCGGACAGCCTGCATGAGCCGCTGCTCGAGTGGGTCCGCAAGAACCATGAGGCTACCCTTGCCCGGGACACGGCGGCGATGGAGGCCATCGCGCTCGAGTTCGACGGCTATATCGGCGAGTTGCTGGAAGCGCGCGGCGAGGTGGGCGCCCCGGACGATACCACCACGCGCCTGCTGCGGGAAAGGATCGACGGAAGGCTGTTGGATCGCGACGAGATCGTGAGCATCCTTCGCAACTGGACCGTGGGCGAACTGGGAACCATCACCGCCTGCGTCGGCATCCTGGTCCATCATCTGGCGGCTGCCCCGCAGCTTCAGCAGCGGCTCAGGCGGCATCCCGGCCTGCTGCCTGCGGCGATCGACGAGATCCTGCGGCTGCATGCGCCGCTGATCTCCAACCGGCGGGTGACGACAAGGCCGGTGGAGATCGGCGGACGCGAGATCGCCGCCGGTGAGCGGGTCACCCTGATCTGGGCGTCGGCAAACCGGGACGAGGCGATCTTCGGCGATCCGGACGAATTCCGCCTCGACCGCGACCCCGCGCAGAACCTCCTCTACGGCCATGGCATCCACGTCTGCCCGGGCGCGCAGCTGGCGCGGCTGGAATTGCGCGTCGTCATGGAGGAATTGCTGCGGCGGACCCGGGAGATCACGCCTGCTTCCGGCCGGCGCCCGAAGCTTGCCGTCTATCCGGCGAGCGGCTTTTCCACCTTGCCCGTCGTCGTCGTGTGATCCTCCTTCCCCGGCGGCCGACGCAAGCGTTCCGAAGGCTCAGCGGTAGCCGACGCACATGACGTAGTCCTTCAGCAGTTCTTCCTCGTATTCGACTTCGGACAAGAGCGTTTCCAGGGCGTCCGCGGCAAACAGAAGACCGAGCGGCCTGTTTTCGGCGTCGACCACCGGGACGCACAACAACCTGTCCTGCTTCATGGTCGACCAGACGTCCTGCAGCATCTGGTCCGGCGTGCAGGAGACGATCGCCTTCGTCATGACGTCCGCGCACAAGGTCGTGCAGGCGCAACCCTGGCAGTGCCGGATCTGGCGTACGATATCGGTTCGCGTGACCACGCCGACCATCCTGCCGTCGGCGTCGCACACGACGGCCATGTGCCTCGCGTCGTCCGACAGAAGCGCGGCCGCCTCCCTGAGTTGCTGGCCGTCGCCGATCACCAGCAGCCGGCGGCGGATCGCCGGCAACATGCTGTCTATCCGCGTCATGACGATTGCGTCCGAAACGGGGCTGTCGGCCGGTCGCTCATGGCGTGCCCGGCCGCCGTTCGCCATCCGCCGGCCTGCCGTCGCGCGCCCGGCCGATCCATGCGGGAGGATCGCTGGCGGGAAACGATTCCCACGAAGCCTGGCAAACTTCGTCCCATTCCGGCTCGACCGCGCCGGAAGCCGGGGATGGACTGGTTTGGGCAGCGGCCGGAGTTTCGGGATCATCTGGCATGGAATGCCTCCTGGCGATCACCTGAAAGGGTACATTGGCCCGTATCATAGCCCTTCGGGATGAAGGTGCAATGCGCGGGTTGGCGGGCGGCGGTTCCGGCCGCTCCGGGCGGCCTTCAAGGCTCTCGGCGTGGAACCCCTTGCTCTGAGCGTTGGCAAGGAGCATGTCGTCCTGTGACTGGTATTCATAGTGACAACGCTATCCGGGGTGTCTTCCGATATGAGTGATCCGTTCAGCAGGGGTACGTTCGTGGGCCGGGTATGGAGGAACGAGGTCGGCGGGCCGGCCCTCGTCCATATCCGTGACGGAGAGCTTGTCGACGTGACGAGCCGCGAGGCGCCGACGATGCGCGACCTGCTGGAAATGGAAGCTCCGGTCGAGTGGCTGAGGAGGCAGGCGGGAACGCCGGTGGCGAAGATCGAGAAGGTCCTTGCCGGGGGCGCCGGCGGCGCGAGGCTGCTTTCCCCCTGCGACCTGCAGGCGATCAAGGCTTGCGGCGTCACCTTCGCCCAGTCGATGCTCGAGCGGGTCATCGAGGAGCGTGCGGCAGGCGATCCGGATGCTGCGCAGGCTGTTCGCGAAAAGATATCCGCCCTTATCGGCGATTCCGTGCGCAAGGTGAAGGCAGGCTCGCCCGTCGCCGCCGAGATCAAGACGGCCCTGATCGAGGAAGGGCTTTGGTCGCAATATCTCGAAGTCGGGATAGGCCCCGACGCCGAGGTCTTCACCAAAGCCCAGGTGCTTTCCGCCGTCGGCCATGGAGCGGACGTCGGGTTGCATCCGGCATCGAAGTGGAACAATCCCGAGCCGGAGATCGTGCTGGCCGTCGACAGCCGTGGCCGCATCAAGGGGGCCACGCTCGGCAATGACGTCAATTTACGGGATATCGAGGGACGGTCGGCGCTTTTGCTGGGAAAGGCGAAGGACAACAATGCGTCCTGCGCGATCGGGCCGTTCATCCGGCTGTTCGACGAGACCTATTCGCTCGATGACGTCCGCAATGCCGAGCTGAACCTGAGGATCGAGGGCGAGGACGGATACGTCCTTCGCGGGTCCAGTTCCATGAAGGAGATCAGCCGGGATGTGGTCGACCTGGTTTCGCAGACCATCGGCCGCCATCATCAGTATCCGGACGGCTTCGTCCTGTTTTTGGGCACGCTGTTCGCGCCCGTCGAGGATCGCGACGTCAAGGGACAGGGCTTCACGCACAAGATCGGGGATGTCGTGACCATCTCCAACGATGAGCTTGGAGAGTTGCGTAACCCGGTTCGTCTTTCCACCGAATGTCCGCCGTGGGAGTTCGGCATTTCCCGTTTGATGCGCAACCTCGCCGCCCGCGGTCTCCTGCAATGATCCTAGGAGACCTGTGCCGGGCGGCGGCGATGCCGGTGGGTGTCAGGTTATTCGGTCTTCGCCGGGACTTCTTTCTTGACCGTTTGAGCGTCGGCGGCCGACGACATATCGGCGTTTGTCACGCTGGCGGTCTTTGTCTGGGTGTCCACCGAGGCCGATGTTTTCGAATGCCATGAGCATTCGGTGGATGCAACTGGTCCGCCTATGGGGTGGTCCGGTTTCAGTCTTAATGCATAATCGGCTTTTCGGCTATCGCCTGGGCAGATGGTGGTGCCGCCCCACGTGGGGGCGCAGGCCGGACCACGACCTCCAGTGCCGGTGGTTTATAGCCGAGCGATGAGTGTGGGCGCTCGGTATTGTAGTAGCGCCGCCACGCCTCGATGATGATCTTTGCTTCGGCAAGGCTGTAGAAGATTTCACCGTTGAGCAGTTCGTCGCGCAGCTTCAAGTTGAAGCTCTCGCAATAGCCGTTCTCCCATGGACTGCCCGGCTCGATGAACGCCGTTTTCCCGCCTACGGCGGCACTCCATTCTCGCACGACCTTGGCGATGATCTCCGGACCGTTGTCTGAACGAACATGACCAAGCACACCACGCAGGATAAACAGGTCGGACAGGGCGTCGATGACGTCGGTCGAGTTGAGCTTGCGATCGACGCGGATCGTCAGGCATTCCCGGGTAAATTCGTCGATGATATTGAGCATGCGGAACTTCCTGCCATTGTGGGTCCGGCCCTCGACGAAGTCATAGGACCAGACATGGTTGGGATGCTCCGGCCGAAGCCGGACGCATGATCCGTCATTCAACCAGAGGCGGCCTTTCCTCGGTTGTTTCTGGAGAACCTTCAGCCCCTCCCGCCGCCAGATGCGCTCACTACGTTTGGCGTTCACCGTCCAACCTTCAGACCGCAGCATAACCGTGATCCGGCGATAGCCATAGCGGCCGTAGCGTGAAGTAAGGCGAATGATGTTGGCGATCAACGCCTCGTCATCTGCTCTGCCTATGGGCTTCTTGCGGTGGGTCGAACGGTGTTGACCGAGAACCTTGCAGGCAAAGCGCTCCGAGACGGAGAACGTCGACATCACATGGTCGACGCAGCGACGACGGCGGGCGGGGCCGAGCAGGTCGACCGCCCCGACCAGTCTTGCAACGTCGATCGTCGGCGGTCGTGATGCCAGTTGCCACCAAGCCGCCAAAATGCTACGGGCAGGGCCGAGATCGCCGTCTGCGGGACGCAGATACCAGGCGTCACGCTGCACCGCTGCTTCGTTCTTGTCGACCACCTCGTGGACAAAGACGCGCCGGCCAGTCCAAGGATGCCATGGGTAATGAAGCTCGCGCTCAAAACCGGTCCCGTGGGCGTTCTGTCATCAAGTTGTATAGTACGGTGCGACCGCATTCATCGGTGGGCTACAAACCGCCCGTGCCGGAAGCCATCCTGTGGCCGGCTGCACAAACCAGACCAGCTTCGCCGGCCACTCCGGCCGCAGCGCCAAGACCCGTCATGCACTAACATTAAGCTCAGACCGCCTGAGGGCAGTATTTACCTTGGACTCGTGACGAGGTGGCCATCGCCTTGGTCTGGGCACTGAACCGGGGCGGCCGATCCGTGCAGTACCGGCAGCAGTAGCGCTGAAAGCCATCCTTCCGACCCGTCTTACGCAAATCCCCACTGCGACAACCTGGGCATTGCATCTCTTCGCTCCAAGCCAAGTCAGTCCCCAGCACCGAGAAGAATCCAGAAACAGTCGTACGTAAACACTGCCCCGCCTGAGGGGGCGGGCCACTAATTCTTATCGACAGGCCTTGAGCGGATGCGGGAGACGGTCTCGCGTTCGGCGCGCTTCCCGCGCAGCGGCGGGAGGCCATGGTCGACGAGGTCCATGTCTTCGAGAACCATGTCGCCCATGCGCTTGAAAGCGCTGTCCAAGGCACCCGCGCGATGGGCAGAACGAATAAAGCCCGAAAGCGTGCGCACAGGATGGTCCTTTGCCAGCGGTTCCTGCGGAAAGACGTCGCTGGCGGCAACAATATGGCCACTCTTTACGGCGCTCATCAGGGCTGGAAAATCCACGACATCGGCACGGGACAACAAGATGAACGCGGCGCCCTTGCGCATTCTGGCAAAGGCGTCGGCGCCCAGGAACCCCCTATTCTCGCTGGTTACGGAAGCGACAACGAAGACGAAGTCGCTTGTCGTCAAGACCTCGTCGAGCGTGGCCGGCTGAACCTCGTTTTCGATCAGAATCGACGGCGGCAGCCATGGGTCGAACACTTTGATACGTGTGCGAAAACCCGATAGCAGGCGGTTGAGCGCGCGGCCGAGATCGCCGAACCCGACGATGCCCACATCCGCGCCGGAGAGAAGGCGCGCGGTCTTGTTGCCGTCGCCGCCCCATAATTCTTGCCCCTGCCGGAAAGCGAGATCGGCATCGATGATGCCCCGTGCGAGATTCAGCGCCATGGCGAGCCCCAACTCGGCCACCGGCTCCGCGAATACCAGCCCGGTGGTGACGACATGGATGCCACGCGCAAACAGCGTCTCGTAGGGCATGTTGTTGATCAGGTTGGTCTCGACATTGAAGATGCAGCGTAAGGACCGCATCCGATCCAGTGTTGCGGGGGTTATCGGGGGTTGGCCGACGATGTAGCGCGCCTCGGAAAGCACGTCGGTGGGCAGGTCTACCACCCGCTCGGCCGATGTCTCTACGATGCGGTATTTCGACCGGAACCGCGCCAGCGCGTCCGATTCGAAGATGAGATCGAGCGTGCGCGGCTCGGGTGCGCTGATGACAAGCGGCGGGGCTTTGTCGGCCATGGCATTTTCTCCCCGGCGAGCGTCTGCCTCGCCACCTTTTCGAGTTCGCAAAAGGTTGGCGCAGGATGAAACGATTTACAATCATAAAAAATCGATTTATCGATAGGGCTATCAGCTTGGCTTCGTCCAAGCCCTCTGGGAGGAGGTTTATGGCAGTGCGGCAGGCTCAGCAACGGCGTGCGTCCATCCACGATGTGGCAAGTCGTGCCGGCGTGTCGGCTGCAACCGTTTCCAAGGTCATGCACGGCGTTGCCACCGTAAAGCCGGAAAACGCCAAGCGGGTGTTCGATGCCGTGGAGGCGCTCGACTACCGTGTCGATCCACTGGCCTCTGACCTCAGGCGCGCCAAGCGACGCATCATTGGTGCGGTGGTGCCGGAATTCGAAAGCGAATTCTTCGGCTCGATGATCACGCAGTTGGAGCGGCTTGCGGAGCAGCGTGGCTATGCGCTGGTGGCGGCATCAAGCCGTGAATCCGAAACGCGTGAAAGGGAAATCATCGCCCGCATGTACGACTGGAAGGTTTCCGGCGTCGTATTGGCGCCGGTGCGCAACGAACGAGGACGCGCCGCCGAATTCATGAAGGTGAACGGCATGACCGGCGTGCTGATCGATCGGGTTCTGGCCGAGGGTGGCTTCGACACGGTATCCGCCGACAGTGCTGCGGCCAGTGCCGAAGTAGCGCGGGAACTCATCGATAGGGGGCATCGCCACGTCCTCGTCATCGGCCTTGGCGAGCGGGCAGCGACGGTGCGGGCGCGCCTTGACGGCTTTCGCGCCAAGGCGTTGGAGTTGGCGCCTGGCATTCGTATCGACGTGATCCTCTCGGAAAGCGACGTTGATCCGTTGCGCGCCTCGTTGCGGGACTATTTTGGCAAGGGCGAGCGGCCGACGGCCGTCTATTCACTTTTTCTGAAAGGCACGTTGGTGGCGCTTTCGGAATTCCGCCGGCTTGGCTGGCACTGCCCCAACGACATATCCTTGGTGGGCTTCGATGACGCGGAGTGGATGCAGGTGACCTGGCCGGCCATTGCTGCCGTCGTGCAGCCGGTCAGGCAGATTGCCTTCCATGCAATGAACGCGCTGTTTCGCAGGATAGAAGGTGAGGATGGCCAGCCCAGGGCACGGCTCGAACCGTGCAAGGTCTTGATGCGTGAATCCGTCGGGGTGCCAGGTGGCGGATTGCATTTGGGGAGCGCGGTCGGACAATAACCCAATTGTCGAAAGCAGAAGGTAGGTTCCGGATCTGGCTGGGACCCAAAGCAGTGAACAAACTGGATTAAATGGAGGAAACGATGACCCTATTTTCGCTGAAGATGAACCGACTGACCCTGGGTTTGGGAATTGCCCTTGCCTTTTCCATCGCACCGATGGCCCACGCCGAAGACGGTGAGTACGGCGTGTTGATGAAGACGCTGGCCAACCCGTTTTGGGGGGCGATGAGCAAGGGTGTCGAGGATGGCGCCAAGGAAGCCGGCATCAAATACTTCCTCCAGGCGGCGGAGAACGATCAGGCGGCGGAGCCGCAGCTCAATCTGTGCAACACGATGCTGGAACGCAAGCCAGTGGCCATGATCACCGCCGCCATCAATTCCACCAACCTGCTTCCCTGTCTCAAGACGGCGCAGGATGCCGGCATCAAGGTCGTCGACCTCGACGGCAATCTCGACCCTGCGGTTCTCGACAAGGAAGGCATCAAGATCACCTTCCGCATCGGTTCCGACAACGTAGCGGCGGGAGGCCAGGCGGCGGAATATCTGGCTTCGAAGCTCGGCAAGGACGCCAAGGGCCCGGTCCTGGTCATCGAAGGTCTGTCGGGCAACGTCACCGGCCAGAAGCGGGTGCAGGGTTTTGAGGCCAAGCTGAAGGAACTGGCCCCCGGCCTCGAAGTCGTCGCATCGCTGCCGGGTGATTGGGACCGCGGCAAGGCGGCCTCGATCACCAACGACATCCTGACCCGCAACCCTGATCTTGTCGCCATCTTCGCCGCCAACGACGGCATGGCGCTTGGTGCGGTCGAGGCCGCTTATGCCGCCGGCAAAGGCGAGCAGGTGACAATTATCGGCGTGGACGGAAACTCGGACGCGGTCAAGTCGATCAAGGATGGCAGGCTGAACGCTTCGGTCGCCCAACTTCCCTATCTGGTAGGTAAACAAGCGGTTGAGAACGTCAAGAAATCGTTGGCCGGTGAAGAAGTTCCAGCCAGTATCGCCGTTCCGACGCTGGTGTTGACCAAGGACCTGCTTGAGGCAGGCACCGAGCCGATGCTGAAATACGTGAAATAAGCCTCCCAAGGCTTGGCTGGCGCGATCTTCCGCGCCAGCCTTTCTCACGCATGAGCAGAGTTGACCATTTCGTGGGCGCAACTGGAGACGGCACCGACAATGACGAGCGAAACGGCAAAGCTGAGTTTTTGGGCCAATGCTCAACGCAACTCTGTCGAGCGGCTGCATATAAGGCTGGAATCGTTCGTCGTTCTGATCGTGCTTTGTGCGGCCATGGCGTTACTGTCGCCGTTCTTCCTGTCGCTAAGCAACTTCCTTAATATCCTGCTCGCCACGTCGACCATCGGCGTGCTGGCGATCGCCGCCACTTTCGTTATCGGAGCCGGCGGCCTCGATCTCTCGCTCGGTTCGGTGATGGGGCTTTCCGGCGTGGCTGGCGCCTATGTCGCGGTCAATCTCGGCGCGCCGTCCGTGCTTGGCCTTGCTGCCTGCGTCGTTGCCGGCGGGGCTGCCGGCTATATCAACGGCCAACTCGTCACCCGCGCATTCGTGCCAGCTTTCATCGTGACCCTTGGCATGCTGGGCCTGGCCCGCGGTCTCGCGCTCGTCATTTCCGACGGCCGTGTCATCTACGGCCTGCCTTCCATGATGGTCTATGTCGGCCAGGGCCGCCCGCTCGGTGTCCCGATGCCGGTCATCATCTTCTTGGTCACGGCAATTGTCGCCCATTGCGTGCTGGCCTACTCCAAGTTCGGCCGCCACACGCTGGCCCTTGGCGATTCCGAGGGGGCGGCCCGTGCTGCCGGCATTCGCGTCGACTGGCATCGGCGTGTCCTCTACACGCTGTCGGGCGCGCTTGCCGGCCTTGCCGGAATGCTGGTCATGGCCCGCATCAAGTCGGGCGATCCGACCGCCGGTCTGAATTACGAACTGACCGCCATCACCGCCGCCATCATCGGCGGCACCAACCTGTTCGGCGGTCGTGGCTCCATCCTCGGCACCATGATCGGCGCGTTGATCATGGGCGTACTGCAAAACGGGCTGACGCTTCTGGCCGTTCAGTCCTACTACCAGCAGATGGCGATCGGCGCAGTCCTGATCCTGGCCGTCTTCATCGACCAGTATCAGGTCCGCAAGGAGAGCCGCGTATGACGCTCCTCCAACTCTCCCGTATTCGCAAGAGTTTCGGCTCGGTCGACGTGCTGCACAGTGTCGACCTGGCGGTTGAAAGAGGCGAAGTGGTCGGCCTCGTCGGCGACAATGGCGCAGGCAAATCCACCCTGATGAAAACTATCACCGGTATTTATCGCGCGGATGCGGGGTCGATCGTTTTCGACGGCAAGAATATCCTTCCCCTCGATCCGGGCGAACGCCGCGAACTCGGCATCGAAATGATTTACCAGGACCTGTCGCTGGCCAAGCAGCAGGACGTCGCCAGCAATATCTTCCTCGGCCGGGAGCCGACGAAGACGCTGTTTGGCCTGTTTCCCGGCTTTGTCGATAAGATGCGGATGGATCGGGAAGCGGCAAGGATGATCGAGCGGCTCGGCGCGCATCTGCCGTCGATCAATCGATCCGTCGGATCGTTTTCCGGTGGCCAGCAGCAGACCGTGGCCATTGCCCGCGCGCTGACCTTCAACCCGAAGCTCGTTATCATGGACGAACCGACGGCCGCACTCGCCGTGCGCGAGGTGCAGAGCGTGCTCGATCTGATCCGCCGGCTCAAGTCGGAAGGCATCGCCGTCATTCTTATCTCACACCGGCTGAACGACGTGCTGTCGGTCACCGATCGCATTCTCGTCCTGCGCCATGGCCGCGCCGAGGCCGATCTCGTCACCGCCGATACCAATATGAACGAAGTCGTCAGCCACATTGTCGGCGGCGGCGATATCGGCGCCGCTGCCGCACATGAACAACGAGGCTGATTTTGACCAACACCTTCGGACTGCACACTTTCGCCATTGCGCCGACCTAGGATCTGGCCCGTATCGAGCCGCAAATGGACCGCCTGAAAGAGCATGGGATCGGCCTGCTCGAAATCCCGCTGCTGCGGCCGGAAGAAATGACCTCGACAGTTCAATATTAGTCAACCCCGACAGGCTCGACACGACCAGAACACGGAGGCACCACCATCATGTGCGGCAGGTATCGTCACGACTGCACGAAAGGCGGTGCCGTAAGACAAGAGTGAAGATCATGGTCGCGGTGATGTTCATGAGCTTTGCGCTGGTAGCGCTTCTCGGCGTTCTCGCCTACACGCTTGCCGTCTATGCGCTGCCGTTCATGCTCGGGTTGACTGCCGCGCAGTTTGCCTATCAGACCGGCTCCAGCCTGATAGGCGTGGGACTTGTCGGCCTTGTCGCTGCGGGCGCGGCCTTCGGCATTCTGGCGCTTCTGTTCGACTCGTTGCGCTCCCCGATCCTGCGCCTGATCGTGGCGCTGGTGTTCGCCGCGCCTGCCGCAGTTGCCAGATACGCGCTTGTGCACGGCATCACCAAGGAATCTGTGCCGTCCGAAATCTGGCGGCAAACCTTCTGTATCGTCGGCGGCGGGTTCGTTGGTATTTCCGCCCTAATGCGACTGGCAGCGCCGGAAGGGGTGCAGACTGCACGTCAGTAGATGAGGTCAGAATCGCCAATCTTACGGCGAGATTCGGCGAACATCGCATTGGAGTTTCTATGACCAATTTTTCCACATTGAAGAAGCCTATCGCCGTTTTCGATTCTGGCGTAGGCAGCTACGCAGCCGTAGCAGCGCTTCAACGTGCTTTGCCCAAGCAGGATATTCTTTATTTTGCCGACCGAGCGAGCTTTCCCTATGGCAGCAAGGGCCGCGCTGAACTCCTGAGCATTCTGAATAAGACGCTGCAATTCCTTCATGGATTCGATCCGTCAGCAATCTTCGTTGCCTCTAACGCGCCGTCCATAACGGTTTTGGACGAATTGCAGAGTATCGTGCCAGTCTTTGGCGTGCGGCCACCCGTTCGGGATGCGCTCAAGATCGCTAACGCCGGCAACGTCGCTGTTCTGGGAGTAAGATCGTTGGTTGAAAGCCCGGAAATGCGGGCTTTCGTGGCGAGAGAAGCGGGCGAATCGACCGCCCGCGTCCATCTCATCAATGCGTCGCCGCTGGTCGAGTTGGTGGAAAGCGGTGAGTTTCTGTCTGACGGCGGCAACGTCCAGAAAAAGGTGGATGGGTTTGTCTCCGGGATGGACGCTTCCTACACCGGCATCACAGCGATGACGCTTTCCAGCACACATCTGCCCTGGCTCAGATCATTCATAGAAAAGGCCGCCCGTGGCCGGCCTTTGCTTGATCCATTGGATAGTGTGGTCGCCGAAATCCTACCCTTTGCGGTCGAGGGAAGCGGACGAGTGATGGCCCTCGCCACTGAAAGCGAGCGATACCCGGCCGAGGATTTCCAACGGATGCTCGACAGACTTGGCGCTGACATCTCAGTCAATCGTCAGCCGATGCTGGCGTAGGTACGGCTCTTTAGCGGAACATAATCGTCTGTAGTTTCGACATTTCGCGGGCGAACTTGGCGGAAACGCTCTGTTTCGCGATACCAATATCGTGCCTGTCACGATCCGAAAGACGATCCGTTCCTTGCACCACGCGGCCGCCTTGGAACCGTCTCGTTAGGACGGTCCACACGACGTCTGCGATTCGCTTGCCGTTCCAATCGCTGGACGCACGCCGCCGTGCGTCGAGTGGGTTTCCCACCGGCGTTGTCCTTCAAACCAGTTTTGAATTTGCCTTCCTTCCTTCACATTAGCCTGTTGGTACACAGCAGAAAAACGAGTAGTTTTTGCTCTGGCTATCAATCTGATTTGAAGCTGGATCGTTATGGATGTTCATCTGCCGGGCACGCGGTCACTGCGGACACTCGAAGCGGCCTGTCGTCATCTCAATTTCAGCCATGCGGCAGCGGAGATTGGTCTGACGCCGGCGGCCGTCAGCCATCAGGTCAAGGAGTTCGAAGATCACCTTGGCGTCCGGCTATTCCATCGGACGAACCGTATGGCGACATTGACGCCTGCCGGAAAAATTATGCACGCGGCCTTTCGGGAGGCGCTGGATGCCTTGATGCTTGGCCGCACAAATGCGCGGCGAACGCTTCAGGCGCGGCGCTTGCAAATCTCCGCTGTCGATACCGTCGCGACGAAATGGCTGCTGCCTCGGATCGGCAAGTTCACGCGACTTCATCCCGACATCGACGTCGGTGTGGAGGTTACAACGGCCATCCGCGATGTTCGCCGCGACGCAATCGACGTGGCTTTTCGGTGGTCCAGGGATGCCGATTCCGGCACTCGTGTCGAGCGGATCTTCGAGCATTCGATATTTCCGGTGTGCAGCCCAAGATTGATCGAGGAAGCCGGAATGCCGAAACAACCGGCCGATCTGCTCGATCACAAGCTGATTCATGTTTCATGGAACGAGAAAGGCATCGTCTGGCCTGACTGGCGTGAATGGTTCGAGGCCGCAAGGGTTGATCCTGGTGCAGCGCGACCGGGAATGCACTTCACCGAAACCGGACACGCGGTTCAGGCGGCGGTCGACGGGCACGGTATCGCGCTCGGCGATGCCTGCATGGTGGCCGGCGATCTAGAAGCGGGGCGGCTGGTACGCCTATTTGATCTGGCTATCGGGGGGCCACCCGGATTTTCTTTCTGTATGGCGACTCTCGCCGAGACTGCCGACACCGAGATGATCCGGACCTTTCGGGAATGGGTTCTGGCAGAAGCGGATGAGACCATGGCGGTCATAAACGCCATGTCACGCAGGAGAAAATAGGCGGCACCAGCTTTGTCGGAGCTTCAGCGTTACGACAGCAAACGCGATATTCACAACGGTTACCCGCTCGCCATCTATGCGCTGCCCTTCATGCTCGGCCTGACAGCCGCGCAATTCGCCTATCAGACCGGCTCGGGCTGGATCGGCGCAGGACTGGTCGGGCTGTTCTCCGTCGGCGTCCTGGCGGTCTTGTTCGAGACGATCCGCTCGCCCGCCATCCGCTTGATCGTCGCGCTTGTCTTTGCCGTTCCCGCCGCCGTCGCAGGTTATGCGCTGGTCCATGGCATCACCAAGGAAGCCGTGCCGTCCGAAATCTGGCGACAAATCTTCTGCATCGTCGGCGGCGTATGCGTCGGCATAGCGGCATGGATGCGACTGGCGGCAGGCGTCGGCCAGCCCGCCAGATGATTGCTCCGCCTTGTCGAGCGATAGCATATTCTCTATATTGATAGCACCGCCATCAGTTGACCGGAGGTGCCATCATATGCCCGCTGTTACCATTCGCAACCTCTCCGACGAGGCTCACCGCGCCCTCAAGGTGCGCGCGGCCCATCACGGCCGCAGCGCCGAGGCCGAAATGCGCGACATTCTGGAAACGGCCGTTCGCCCAGCGCAACGCCTGCGCATCGGTTCCGCCCTCTCGGCATTGAGCCGCGAGGCAGGTTTGACCAACGCCGACTTCGAGGCGCTGGAACAGGCCCGCGACAGGACGCCCGCCAAGCCGATGAGCTTTGAATGATCGTCCTGGATACCAATGTCGTCTCCGAGGCGATGAAGCCGGAGCCTGATCCCGCCGTGCGCGACTGGCTGGACGAGCAGGTCGCTGAAACCCTCTATCTTTCCACCGTCACCGTCGCGGAATTGCTGTTCGGCATCGGCGTGCTGCCGGACGGGCGGCGCAAGCAAAAACTCGCCGCGACGCTGGACGGGCATCTTGCCCTGTTCGACGGGAGAATCCTGCCTTTCGATACCGACGCCGCCCGCCACTATGCCGATCTGGCTGTCTCGGCCCGCAACGCCGGCAAGGGCTTTCCGACGCCGGACGGCTATATCGCTGCGATCGCAACCGCCCATGGCTTCGCCGTCGCCACGCGCGACGCCAGCGCCTTCAATGCAGCCGGCGTTCCGGTGATTGATCCTTGGACAGCTCGGCATTGAACAAGGGCGTTGCCCTTTGGGCCGGGCTTTCGGCTGCGCCGGAACCACGCCTATGGCGTGTTTCCGCCATTCGGCTTCGATCGCTAACGCAAAGAGCGGCGGCGGCCATTTCGCCCACAGCCGTAGTGTCGCGGGTTTCGGGATTTTCGCGACAGCCGCGTGACGGGAAGTTCAGACCTAAATCGCGATTCAGGTCTCCAAAAGCAGCAAACCGTTCCATGGGAGCGGTGCGGTCCAGCTTATGGAGATCACGATGCGATGCATTATTCTGGCTCTGTTTGGCCTCATCGTCGCAGGAAATGCGGCTGGTGCGGTCGAGGCGGTAGGTTTCAAGCAAATCTCGCTACCCGATCAGAATGGAGATCGGACGCTCAATGTCACCCTATGGTATCCGGCGCAGAAAAGCGACAAAGACGAGGTGATCGGTGAAAACCAGGCGTTCGTCGGCGTCGATGTTTTCAAGGACGCTTTCTCAATTACAGGGCCTCATCCGCTGGTGCTGTTGTCGCACGGATACGGAGGAAGCTGGCGAAACTTGAATTGGCTCGCGGGCGAGCTTGCTGGAAAAGGCTATGTCGTCGTCGCACCGAATCATCCCGGCACAACGACGCTCGACATGCAGGCGTCGCAAGCATCCCGCCTATGGCAGCGTCCTCGGGATATCAGTCGCACGCTGACAGCGGTCCTCGACGATCCAGCTCTGGGCGGGGAGATCGATGCGCGCCGGGTTGCCGTTGTCGGTCATTCCTTGGGCGGTTGGACGGCTATCGAGCTGGCGGGTGGCCGCTATAGCGCGGACCTTGCGCTGAAGGGCTGCGACGGCCCCGATGTTCCCCCGCAATGCAAGGACCGGAAACTGCTCGCCAGGATCGGCATTGTCGGCAGCGGAAAGGCAGCGCCGGGGCTTGCGGGCAACTATCGGGATGCGCGCATAAGCGCGGCGATCACCCTCGATCTTGGTCCAGCCTCGGGCTTCTTGCCCGACAGCCTCGCCGGAGTGAAAATCCCGATGCTGGTCTATGCCGCAGGCACGGAGGTCAGCGGGATCGCGGCGCTGAAAAGAGATTCGGCCTATATTGCCGGGCATCTGCCGAAGAGAGCGACGATCTATCAGGAGATTGCGGACGCCACCCATTTTAGCTTCATGCAGCTTTGCAAGCCGGGTGCCGAAGCCTTGATCGAGGAAGAATCCCCAGGTGAGGGGTTCGTCTGCCGGGATGGCGGCACAAGGAGCCGGGTCGCTATCCATCGTCAGGTTGCAGATGGCATCATGTCTTTTCTGAAAAAAGCTTTTCCTGAACCGTAGGTGCATTCGCCGGCGCTGCCGGCTCACGAAACGAGCGGCGAAAGTCGCTCGGCGTCGTGCCGGTGACACGGCGAAACTCGCGATTAAAGTTCGATTTGGTCTGGAACCCCGCTTCCAGCATCACGACGACGATGGTCTGGCTCGACTCCGCGAGCAACCGTTTCGCTTCCTCCACCCGGTACTCGTTGATTACCTGTGATATGTTTCGGCCCCAAGTGCGATTCAACGCGCCGGATATTTGCCTGGCCGGGATGCGCGCCCGGCGAGCAAGCCGATCGAGCGTAAGATTCGGATCGCGGTAAAGCCGGCGCTCGCGCATCAAAACATCGATCGCGGCGACGATACCGGCGTCATTGCCAGCGGCTTGTGGATCAGGATCAGGATCATAGTCGGGATCATTGTCCTCATCATCGTGCGAGGGCGGGACCGAGCCATCGGCAACGATCGCAACGTAGCCGGCAGCGGCAAGGGTCAGGACGGTGCCGGCCGTAAGAACATCCCGCGCCCACTCTTCACCCCCGAGCGCCAGGCTTGCAGCCACTGCAAAATCCATGATGCCCGAGACGATGAGAAGCATTCCCGCCAGAAACATCGCCTTACGCAGTTGCGGCTCCTCACCTATGCGCGCTGACGAAAAGTGCTCCGAACCCCGCTTTGCCGCTAGGATCAACGCCAGGCCGTAGCCCAGGAACAGGGCGATAAGGACCGGGTCGAGAATTTCTCTCCCGGCGACGCTGAGCACGATCACGACGATTATAGGAACGGCATGGAGCAACATGCCGCTGAGAGACCGCAGCGGCGACCCTCGCGAAAAGGCGAAGCTGATCCAGGTGAGCGGCGGCAGCACCGACGCCATGACCGGCTGCATCAAGCGGATCACGGGCGTATTATAGCTCCATCGCAGCCCGACGACCGCCGACAGGATCGCGCAATAGACGACCAAGGCCAGAAACCCGCCATTGGTGCGGCCCTGCATCCACCGCCTGGCCATGCGTGCCGAAACGATTGCCAGCAGGAGCGAGATGGCGAAGGGAAGCGGGATGGACGGCATCGATCTTTTGAGTGACGACAAAGCTTATGATCGAACAGGGTAACACCGCCGTTCTCGTTTGTTCGATTATTCAGTTGAACCGTGTCGCAAATATCCTGATACCGCGACATACCGGCCGCCTCCGGGGAGAATCAGAGGTTTCCTTGTCGCATGTCTTTGTTGCTAATGGCGGAAAACGTGCGACATGATTTGCGACGAGAGGTGCCGTTTGATGGCGGTGCCCTTCGGGCCTGGCTCTCGGCTGCGCCGGAACCAAGGTGCTGGTGCTCGCCGTCATCATCGGCATCGGCTCGACGCTGTTCAGCGGGTTTACGCGCGGCTTTGGCGTCACGCCGACCGTCGATGACGCCATGGCGATCGTGCTCGCCGCACTTTCACTGGTCGGGCTGGGCATCTTCGGTCCCGGCATCGCATCCGGCCTTGTCTCCGGCGGCCCGCAGCTTGGCGCAGGTGCTGCGATGGGAACGAGGCTTGCCGTTGGCGGTACAGCCTTTGCAGCCGGCGGAACCAGCTAACTCATTGATTTATATTAATCTGTAGGATGCTATGAGAAGCCTTGGGAAGGGGGTGATGGTGCCCAGGGGCGGAATCGAACCACCGACACGCGGATTTTCAGTCCGCTGCTCTACCCCTGAGCTACCTGGGCCTACCGTCATCGACGCGTCGAGGAAAACGCATCCAGCCTTCCCGAAGGTGGCGCGGCACCCCCCTGAAAGCGCGAGGGTTATAGCATGAGAATCATGTCTGTCCAGCGTCGCGCAGGCGATTTCCGCCAAGAAATCCGGCGCCCCTCGGATGCCGGTTTCGTGAGCCGCCGCAGGGCAAAAACCGGCGTGTCAGCCTTGCTCAGGGCCATGCTCCGGGCCATGCTCCGGCGTGCCCGTGTCGGCCTCGTCTTCGTCGTCGCGAGCGGCGATGACGTAGGCGCCGCTCAGCCAGCGGTTGAGGTCGATGTCCTTGCAGCGCGCCGAGCAGAACGGATAGCTATCGCGCGCCGCGGGCCTGCCGCATTCGGGGCACGGCCGCCTGGGGCGAAGCGGCGTCACCTTGGCCTCGCCGCGCGCCGTCATGAGCGCTCGCCCGAGGGCCAGTTGGCATGGACAGGGAAGCCTTCGCCGGCGAGCAACGCCACCGTCTCGTAGAGCGGCAGGCCGACGACGTTCGTATAGGAACCGGCAAGCTTGATCACGAACGAGCCGGCCAGGCCCTGCACGGCGTAGCCTCCCGCCTTGCCGCGCCATTCGCCGCTGGCGACATAGCTTGCGATCTCCTCGCGCGGCAAGCGCTTGAAGCGCACGCGGGTTTCGACCAGGCGCTGGCGCAGCTTGCCCGAAGGGGTGATCAGGCACACCCCGGTATAGACCCGGTGCGCGCGGCCGGAAAGCAGTTGCAGGCAATAGGTCGCCTCGTCGGCATCCTCCGCCTTGGGCAGGATGCGGCGGCCGACCGCCACCACCGTGTCGGCGGCAAGCAGGTAGCCGGGACCATAGCCGGGCTCGCGCTCCAGCGCCGCCAGCGCGTTCTCGGCCTTTTCCTTCGACAGCCGCTTGGCCAGCGAACGCGGATGCTCGGCCCTGAGCGGCGTCTCGTCGATGCCGGCTGGAAAGACGCGGCTAGGCTCGATGCCTGCCTGCTGCAACAGTTCGATGCGGCGCGGCGAACCCGAGGCAAGCACAAGCGTCTGCAAACTGCCCATGGCCGGCCGCCCTGATCGCTACTCTACTTGAAACGATAGGTGATGCGGCCCTTGGTGAGATCGTAGGGCGTCATTTCGACCAGGACCTTGTCGCCGGTGAGCACGCGGATGCGGTTCTTGCGCATGCGGCCGGCGGTGTGGGCGATGATTTCATGTTCGTTTTCGAGCTTCACCCTGAACATCGCGTTGGGCAACAGTTCCGTGACGACGCCCGGAAACTCGAGGACTTCTTCCTTCGGCATTCGAACCCTTTGCTTGGATTGTATTCCGGCGGATGGCCGGGAATTTTGCGCGGAACCTATATGATAATCCGCGATTTGTGAACACGCTTAATCAGGGTGCCTTTTGCGTGCCGGAAGCGCCGAAGCGCCGGACGATCCGGCTCCTCAGCCGCTCGCGCAGGTCGCGGTAGCCGGCCATGATCTGCTCGCGCGTGCCGGTGATCGTCGTCGGGTCCGGCATCGGCCAGTATTCGACCTCGACCGCCAGCGAGCGGGTGAGCTCGAGCGCCGCGTGGTGGGCCTCCGGCGCCAGCGTGACGATGAGGTCGAAATAGTCGTCCTCCAGGTCGTCGAGCGTCTTCGGGCGATGGTTGCCGAGCGACAGATCCTCCTCGGCGAGCACCGTGTCGACGAAGGGGTCGCGCTCGCCGCCGCGCACCCCCGCGGAGGCCACGAACACGGTGGCGGGCAGCACCCGGCGCGCCAGCGCCTCGGCCATAGGTGAGCGTACCGCGTTCATGCCGCACATGAACAGGATGGAGTGGGGCAGGGCGCCGGCGGACAGGTCAGCCTCGCCAATGCAGCACGCAAACCAGCGTGAACAGGCGGCGCGCGGTATCGAAATCGATGTCGATCTTGCCCGAAAGCCGGTCCATCAGGGTCTGCGAGCCTTCGTTGTGCAGGCCGCGCCGGCCCATGTCGATCGCCTCGATATGGCTCGGCGTCGAGGAGCGGATGGCCTCGTAGTAGCTTTCGCAGATCAGGTAGTAGTCCTTGACGATGCGTCGAAACGGCGTCAGCGACAGGATGTGCGTCACCACCAGGTCGCCGCTCTCGCGCGAAATGGAGAACACCAGCCGCTGCTCGACCAGCGACAGCTTCAGCTTGTAGGGGCCGCTGCCGCCGTCGCTGACCGGGCGGAAACGGTTTTCCTCGATCAGGTCGAAGATCGCCACGGCCCGCTCATGCTCGATGTCGGGGGTCGAGCGGCTGATGGTCTCGTCCAGTTCGACGTCGATCAGCCTTGCATGGTCGGCAGCCTCGGTCGACATGGCGCCCTACAGGTCGAGCCGGATGGCGACGGAGCGGGCATGCGCATCGAGCCCCTCCGCCCTGGCGATCGCGATGGCCGAGGGTCCGAGCGTGCGCAATTGCTTTGCGCCGAGCTTCAGCACCGAAGTGCGCTTGACGAAGTCGAGAACGGAAAGCCCCGACGAGAAACGCGCCGAGCGCGCCGTCGGCAGCACGTGGTTGGAGCCGCCGACATAGTCGCCGATTACCTCGGGCGTGTGGCGGCCGAGGAACACCGCGCCGGCGTTGCGCAGCCGTGACAGGAAGGCTTCGGCGTCGTCGATGGCGAGCTCGACATGCTCGGCGGCGATGCGGTTGGCGAGCGGCAGCGCGGTTTCGAAAGAATCGACGAGGATGACCGCACCGAAATCCCGCCAGCTCGCGGCGGCGGTTTCGGCTCGCGGCAACTGCGCCAGCTGGCGCTCCACCGCCTGCCCGACCGCGCCGGCGAAGGCCGGATCGTCGGTGATGAGGATCGATTGGGCGGCCGTGTCGTGCTCGGCCTGCGCCAGAAGGTCGGCGGCGATCCAGTCGGGGTCGTTGGAGCCGTCGGCGATGACCAGCACCTCGGACGGGCCGGCGATCATGTCGATGCCGACCGTGCCGAACACCTGCCGCTTGGCGGCCGCGACATAGGCGTTGCCGGGGCCGACGATCTTCGCCACCGGCCTGACGGTCTGCGTGCCGTAAGCGAGCGCCGCGATCGCCTGCGCCCCGCCCACGCGGTAGATTTCTGAGACGCCGGCAAGGTCCGCCGCCACCAGCACCAGCGGGTTGATGACGCCGCCGGGCGCAGGCACTACCATCACGATGCGCTCCACGCCGGCCACCTTCGCCGGCACCGCGTTCATCAGCACCGAACTCGGATAGCTCGCGGTGCCGCCGGGCACGTAGAGCCCCACGGCCTCGATCGCCGTCCAGCGCGAGCCGAGTTCGACGCCGATCGGGTCGGCGTAGCGGTCGTCCTTCGGCACCTGCCGCTTGTGATGGGCATGGATGCGCTCGCGCGCGAGCTTCAGCGCCTCGACGGTCGCCGGATCGGCGGCGGCGTAGGCCGCGGCGATGTCGTCCGTGGAGACGGCGATGCCGAGCGCGCCGAGATCGGCATGGTCGAACTGCCGCGTATAGTCGATCAGCGCCGCGTCGCCATCGGCGCGCACGCGGGCCACGATGGCGCGCACGGCGGCCTCGACATCGGCCGAGACCTCCCGCTTGGTGGTGAGGAAGGCCGAGAAGCGCTGCTCGAAATCGGCGTCGTCGTGGGCAAGGGTGATGGCCATGGTTCGTTCAGACCCCGTGCGCGGGACGGGTCGCCTCCCAGGCGCCGCCCAGATCGGCAAGGCGCGCCTCGACGCATTCGACTTCGAGCATCACGGCGCCGTCGCCGGCGAAAATCAGTTCGACGATGCCGGCCGGCTCGCTGATCGGCACGAAGCTGACGGCGAGCAGCGACAGCACCTCCTCCGGCTTGTCGCGCGAAATGCCGCTGAGCTTGACCCCCAGCACCCGGTCGAAATGCAGGACGCTTTGCCGGCGCTCGTTATGCCTGCGAAAGAAGCTCGATTTCTTTTCCCACGCGAAGCGGTTCATGGGCAGGATGAATTGCTTTTCCGCCGGCCTGTATTCGAGGTCGCCGACCCGCATCACCGCGTCCTGCACGCAAGCCGAGATGATGCCGAGATCCTGTTCGTCGAGCGCGATGAGCCTGAGAGCGTCCATGCGGATTTCGCACCTGCGAAGG
>ERZ778017.1302-NODE-1302-length-25538-cov-4.437586_pt1 | contig 25538 bp, 13 predicted proteins | sample MGYA00375747_ERZ778017 | MGnify/ENA primary metagenome ERZ778017 (study PRJEB29350, sample SAMN05509838) | bioreactor metagenome | biome: bioreactor; material: wastewater | place: South Africa: University of Cape Town | collected 2014-03-17 ...
TTCAACGAGTTATCGCACTTCTTCATAAGAAGATTACATCTTTCAATTGGGCCAGCAAATACCTACATTAATCAATTTCCTCGAGGCTTCTTGGTGGTGAATATGATGACATTAGTAAACTTTATTCTGGGAGCAATTACTGCAATTTTAGTAATAATGGGGCTATGGTTTGAAGATGAAGACCATTCGTTTTGGTCGTTCGAAATTACCGAAGGAAAGTCGGCATTGTTCTACATTAGTTTATTTGGGTCAATTTGGGCTGTGAGTGCTGGATCATTGAACATGCCTAGTACCAGTTCAGTGTCGGCCGAGAATGCGAATACAAATACATCATCATTTGTTTACGACCCTGAAGCAAGTTTGAGATATGTTTCCCAGTTTACACACTATTTACCAAGCACATGGAATGGCAGATTGCACACCATGGAGGTTAAGAACGAGTTTTGTGAACTATACAGCTTGAAGATAATTATCATTATGAATGAGATATTGAGTTTAATCATGACACCATTCATTCTTTGGTTTAAAGTATCGAACAACTCCGGAACTATAATTGACTTTTTCAGAGAGTATTCGATCCACGTTGATGGATTAGGGTACATTTGCTACTACTCGATGTTTAACTTCGAGGAAAAAGACAAGAACATGATGTATAACTTGAACAAAAGAAAGAAACACGGTAAAATGAAAAAGAAGATCTATCAGCCTCAAGAAGAAGTAGAGCTAGATGCGATCAAACCCAAAATCAAAATCGTTGATAACGATACTCGACATATCGATAAGATAAATGAAAACCTCATAGCATCCGAGCCAGACGATGACGAAGACGACGAAGAAGAAGACAACGATGATGATTTCGATCCATTGTACCGTGATGAAAAGATGATCCGGTCCTACATGTATTTCCTTGAGAGTTATGGAAGTAAGAATCAATCAAGCGGTAAAGCCCTCAAGCCCCCCGAGAAAAAACTTAAACCCACCCGTGCAGCTGACCCAACGCCATCCTTACTAATTCCACCAAACATTGACAACCAGTTAACCGATTCCTACACCATAAACTACAAGTTTGACGAAGATGAAGGAGAAAACGTAGGGGAAAACGGAAAAAAATCGGGAGTTTTTGGGATGTTGAACCAATTCTACAAACAAGATCCTAATAGGTAGCAAGTCTACAGTAAGTAGTGTCTAATTATATAGAGTTCACTTCAACCTCAATTTTTGTAAAAATGTAGATGCGGCGTGCGATGAGATGAGGTTTTTTCTATACCAGAAATCTAGCGACAAGAAACATTCTTCTTTACACAGCGATGGCCGGGTCACAATTGAAGCAGTTGAAGGCTGCGTTGAAAGACAAAGGTCTTATTGGACAGACCAATGTGAAGAAAAAGAATCGGAAATCAAAAACCCCGTCAGAAACTAGACGTGATGACCGAGAACAAGTTATTTCTGATATTAGAAGCAATTTCAACAAGTTTGACCAGCGTATCAACCGGTCGAAGCGTGATGTTACCGTTATCAAGGGTGGTAAGTTTGTTACTGTTGGCTCCCAGCAACATAACGATGCCACTAGGTCCAATACTTCAACACAAAAGTCCATGAAGTTACAGTATGAATTGGAGAAGAAACAGAAAGGAAAGAATGGAGGTATTTCTGATCGAAGATTCGGGGAATCCAACAAGCATATGACTGCTGAAGAGAAGATGTTGGAAAGATTTACACGTGAAAGACAAGCACAGTCGAAAAAGAAGAATGTATTTTCCTTAGGAAGTGATGATGAATCTGATAATGACGAAGGATTTATTTTAACTCACGGGGGAAAAACACTTGCAATTGACGACGAAGACGATCTTGAAGTTGCTGACAGCAAAAATGTCAGGTACGTTGACGAAGATCAAATTGACGATCAACCACCTAGAAAGAAGTCCAAGAAAGACGTCATGAAAGAGATCATTGCCAAGTCTAAGTTTTACAAACATCAAAGACAAGTTGAACAGCAAAAGACGCAAGAGACCATCATGGATTTGGATGACGAATTTGCTGATGTGTTGCAAGAGTTCAATGAAATGAAAGCTCCAAAACCACAGTTTTCAACCAAATCAAAAGAAGACATCGATTATGACACCAAGGTGAGAGAATTAACCTACGACAAGCGGTCAGTACCTGCTGACAGAACTAAAACTCAAGAAGAGTTACAAAAAGAACATGATGATAAATTGAAGAAATTGGAAGCCGATAGATTGAGAAGAATGGAAGGACTTGAGGCCGAGGATCGTGAAGCCGAAGCCGATGACTTGGATGACGAATTTTGAGCAGGAAGTGGAGACGAAGCAGATGGATTTACAATTGAAAATTCGGAACAAGAAGATGAAGACCGAGACTCTGGTAGTGAGTCAGAAAATGAATCAGCTGGAAGACCTAAACCAGTTAGAAAACCAACAGTGATTATGCCTTCCTCAAACGAAGAATTCGCTCAACAAATATCCGACATTCCTTCTGAGAAACAAGTGGAATACATCCGTAAAATCATTGACCATTACAAACCAAACTTGGCCGTGGGTAACAAGGCCAAAATGAATGTTTTTGTAGGAATCATTTTTGAATATGTGTTACAATTATCACAAAAACCACAACCAGACCAAGCATTGATTGAAGACTTGTCAAGTCTAGTCAAAGTTTTAGCAGAGAAATTTAATGAAGATTTGGTTGAATGCGTCAGAAGCGAAATCAATGAAATACAAACGAGAATCATCAATCGAGAGTTATTGAAGAGAGATTGTGTTTTCTTTACCTTAATTGGATACTTATTCTCGACATCTGATCACTATCATTTGGTTGTGACCCCGTCATTAATCTTGATGAATGAAATTTTATCAGGATTCATATATGAAAAAACTGCACCATTATCACAATTATACCAAGGAGTATTTATTGTCGATACATTAATCAACTATCAACGATTTTCCAAACGTTACATTCCCGAAGTTGTTACATTTTTGGAAAAAGCCATGGTTATGTTACTTCCAGAGCCAAAACTAATTGACAGTTCCAAATTATTGTCAATCAAAAACATCATTGATACCAATTTAAACCTCTCCAAACAAACCAAATTCAAGAAATATGACGAGCAGACCATCATCCTCAGTCTCAGTGAACTATTTGATGCCAATGACGACGACGACCAGTTGAAATTCAAGGTTATAATCAAGATAATTGACATAATTGATCGTTTAATCAGTTTGTGGAAAGATAAATCGGTATTGATCGAAGTCAGCCAAACGTTTATTGCACTTTTAAAGCATTTGGTGAAATATTATGGGGCTACATTACCTCAAAGTACCAAAGTATTAACCAGATTAACCAAATTACAGACTATGGCAGTCAAAGAAAGAAAGCCATTAGTATTACAAACCCACAGAGCAATTGCCATCGCTACATACGTACCTAAATTCGAAGAGAACTTCAACCCTGATAAGAAGTCTTACGATGTTAATGTTGAACGTCAAGAATTGAACAAGGTGAAGGCACAATTGAAGAAGGAAAGAAAGCAAGCATTGAAGGACATTCGACAAGAAACCCGGTTTGTTGCCAGAGAACAAATCCAAGAAAAGAAGAAAATGTATGATGAGTACCACAAGAAGATGGCATCGATTGTTAACTCTATTTCTACAATTGAAGGGGCAGAGAAGAACGAATACGAACGAGAAAAGAAGTTACGTAAAAGCAGGAAGTAAGTTGATTATACTTTACAAAAATAGAATACAGAACGTAGCATACGGTGAAAAAAGTGTAAGTTCGTAGAATTTAAGATTGAAAAAGTAAAAACATGTATTTTGCAAAAATCGACCTTTTGCAATTTGCAACACCGTCTACAGTCTAGCGGTACGTCGAAGCAATTGAGGAAAGTGCAAACTGTCTAAATCTCTTGCCAGTCTCTTGTGGTGCTGCATTTACAAAACTTCCGACCAAATAGTACTAACCAGCACCCTCGGACCATGCAGAACAAAGTCGAAGTGAGTCAAGGTGCAAAGTGCACTTCACATCTACATTCCAAGTGGTAGTGCCGTTTCTCCGGTTCGCTTATTCATTCCAACGCCTAATTACCGGAGGGATATCCGTGAGTGACGGCAGGGTTCCTAAGGGGTATTGAGTCCGTCATAGGGAAAAATAATTAGCAAGGGATAATTGTACTAGGGAGAAAATTACTAATGTATTTGTAACCAAGTTAGGAATTGACGAGGACGGGGTAAACTATAGTATGCGACATTTGATGGATGTCATCTAATAGGAAATTTAAGCCCATCTAATCAAGTACAATGACATAGTGCGAATTTGCCTACAAAACAAATTGAAATAAAACAGGTATATATGTAAATTCAAACAAAAGAATTAATGTAATGACAATCGTCAATTGACGAAAAGTCACCGTAACGGAACGAAAGGTAAAATAGGAAAGTACAAACCTTTGGAAAAATTTCAAATTTTCCACTGTCGTACGAAATTAAACATTAGGGGATATAGTCTTCAATTAGAAATGAATCCCGGTCGAGCTGTAATCAATGAGCAGTACTATTCATGACGTAAGCCAACGACACAGGTAATTGACGCTTCGCTATACACAATGTACTTTTATTCGCTCCTTGAAACTTATACTTGAGACATTGTAGGAATTCCGACTCTTGGGGTGGAACGTTTGGAGACACCACCGAATAATCCACCTCTGGCAACAGAAATGAAGGAGAAGATGGTGGAAGCAATAAAGATGAAGGTGGAAAAGTACAAGAAAGCAACGGAAGCTTGGGCTTTTCTGCATCTACTAGTTTGACCTTGGGAGATGGTGTTGTGGTCGAGGTAGTCTTGGTTCTTGCATGAGTGAGCTCTAATGTTGGCAGCAATTGCTGTGGCAGCAGCAAAGGTGAAAACAAAGTTCAAGAAGTCAAAGATGGCTAAAAGAATTGGCCATGCGAATGCAGCAATAAAGTATGCCAACACCCCGTATATGGAACTGGTTAAAATACCAAACGCAGCAGCAAAAACCGCAAATGAAACTTGAGGATTAGATTGGTAGACGGTGGTGGCAGCCAACGAACCGGTCAACCCTAACGCAATGACTAAAAATACAAAGTTAATAATACGTAAAATCGAATCTCCAATTGCCAACATTGTCAAGTATTATATGTGAATTAAAACTAGATATAATTTCAGCTTTATGAAAAACAAATTATTCCTGTAAAATTTTGTACAAACAAAATGATAATATATATATGAAATTACACTGTATAGTATATAACCAAACCATCATATAATAAATCCATTATGTTCACTTACTATATAGTTAATTTAATAATACCATCCCAATTAGGCCAGGTATTGTTTACTTACGGTATATTCGGACCTAAGTTGCGGTGTGCACACAGTAACCAGCAGGATCATTACCACCACCGGCTTCATTTGGAAGCGATAGAGTATCGAGGAATGGTTGTAGTCACTCAATGGGTCGCCTATGTCGTTGTGGCACCTTTCGCAGTACCACCACAGGTATCTTGTGACTCAATTGATTAGGACTGGGTTATTAGCATTTCTGTAGTTTTTGTCCAACGGCTGGATTGCTACAAGGATGACGCAATATTTCAGACGGAAATGGAACTTGCTCCGGATCTTATCCGACCACGGACGGAATTGTTCTATGAACGGTAGCCGTACGCCGGCGACGACAAAGTTTCGAGATTCACAGTGGCAGCACACCTTATTCAGCCGTGGCAAATGGCAGCAGCTGACGATGCATTGGAGCATTTACCAATGTTAGTCTTTCATCTTCGTCTTCTCATCCCTTGACGTGGTGTGGTGTGGTGCCGAACACCAAGTATTATGTAGTCTTGGAATAGTAGGATGTTCCAGAGTGCACACAGTCCCCGATGATATGACTATCTCGGGGTGAGTGATTTTGGTCCACAATTGCTGACCGACACCACGGCTTGTAGCAGCCTACTGCGATTCCTGGGCCGTGCGTGTGACTATTGGTACCACATGGTGCCTGCCGCCCTGCAGCATTTTGGTCACTGTATGTCCCTGAACAAACCACTACTTCCGGGCCCTCCCTAACTATTATCGACATCTTGCTCAGTCCGGTATCCTTCATGGCGCCATTCTTGAACTCTAGCCGGCCCACAATTGCATTTTTCACATCCCGGCCTTGAGGTACTGTTGAATTGCGTTAAGATGAACGTTAGTCCCATTCCAATGCTTCCTACATGAAGCTTCTCGGGTCTCTGAGTAGTTGCAGTTCTACATAATTCCGCATTCCTTCTACGTCAATACCGGTATTTCGTACTCACCATTCTGCACAATCGGAATTATGCTTTACCGTTTATCACTACATATTAACTTAACTTTGGCTACATTGATATGTCAAACGATATAGCCTTCAGCATTTTCTCTCCTACCACTATTTACTTCTATCGCTGAGATTGGCTCTGAAAAATTGCCGTACTTTATCGTCGACTGCAACTTGCTCGGGGGTTTGACCATCGTTATTTTGAATGGTGATGTCTCCCCCATTATCGGCAAGCAAAACCGCAATCTTGGGGTGGCCCTCTGCCAATGCATAGTGCAAACTCGTCCACCCTTCGTTATCCTTACTGTTGACCCGGACATGGTGGTCGAGCAACAATTGCACAATTGGCTCCAGTCCTATAGATGCGGCTCTATGTAAACAGATTCGACCTAAATTGTCCTTGATCGAGACTTTAGCCCCATACTCCTCTATCATCGCCTTGACCAAGTCGTAGTGGTTTTTCGACACCGCGAGCGATAACGGAGTGACCCCCTGATCTGTAGTTAAATTGATGTCGGGTTTCTCCTCCATGCTCATCAATTCCTGAACAATGGTACTGTTTCCAATTGACGCTGCCATATGCAATGGCGTCCACCCTGAACTATCTACCATATCGTCAATATCTATTTGTTTGAGACCACTCCGTGGCTGAATTATATAATCGACTACCCCTTGATTGTTCAAACTAACTGCCCAATGCAAAGGTGTCCGATCATCTTCGTCTTTAACAAATATCACCTTGGGGTTGTCATCGATCAATTTCCTCGCAAGTAACCCATTGCCGTCTCTAATCGCTTCATGAACACTATAGTTGTTTTCTGCCATTATCACTGAAAATTTATAACTTTAATTCCAATTGTTCCGTTTTATGACAATTTACCCCGGTGATGTTTCTGTACACAAAATATTTCGCCGTGATGCTCTGTTGCCACCTCCTACAAGCTTCATCATCATCTTGTGGAGTGATGGGTAGATGACTTCCCTCGGGCCAGGGGGACATCCGGGGGTTGTTCCGGGGAAGAGGTCTCCGCTATTACGAGGGTCGCACATGTTTTTCGAGGATGAAATTTCAAATGTCCTAATTCGGACGTCGTTTGTTTTGATTTTGATAGTGGACTCAAGCAGTTGTTTTGACATGGAAGGTCGTACATTATAATTTCTCATTGGCGAAGATGCATCTAATTATTTCTGGGGGTTCTATTTTTTTGCAGTTCCATCGTTTGCCATGTTTTGATTTGTGCCCAAAATCGTAATCATTAATGAGGTGAACTGAAATTTCCATTGTTAAACCACTAGCATTGCACTTCGTTGACTCGGCTCTTTGCTATTGCTACGTGAAATAACCACTCTGCATCTATTTCAGCTACTATATGATTGCTACAAAACTGTACACGTTTTACAAATGCACTGTAAACATCTCTTAGTATCTTCGATATAAGCTCGAACCTTGCACTTACTAGAAAGAAATATAGCTCTCTCTGATTTTTCAGTACTTGAAAGTTACCATATTTGCCCTTATCTTCTGTAACACTCAATTCCACAGTATTGGTAGATTAGTAATACAGGAACATGTTGTCGGCAATGTTTCAGATGTTTTGTTGTCATTTTGGATATGGAATTGTCGCAAAATCGTTGGCTCCAACTATCTCTAGCTACATAAAATAATCAACCGAGCTATTAGTATTACATACAACCCAAGTTTACATTAAAAGCAGTGTTAACTGTCTGTGGATTACCTATACATGTTTGATTATCTAAATCAAATATCCGTAACGAAGTTAAGTAGTTGACCTCGAATCGTTCGACTCGCTATCGGAATCGAAATCTGGAGGTTGATGCAATATTGGTGCCAAAGTAACACCAGTATTAATATTAAGATTGTTAGGTTCTGAAAACCCTAGCTTGCTGTGACCGATGCTACTTCCGCTTTGCTCTTCGTCGCGATGTGGTGGTGCAACGTCTTGCAAACTGTTTAAATACTTCTGATAATCTTCAGATCCATGTTCTGGGCCTTGGTGCTTGAAATGACCGCAATCCGTAGATGTCATCGAATTATCAGAGATTGATGGTGATAGTACGTTGTTGTACGGCACGATAGTAATTTCGTGATTATTAATATCTCCAGGTACCTGATCTGGAGTTTCTTGCGATAATGATGAAAGGTAATTGGAAGCTTCTTTAGAATGGTCTTGTTCCAAGGAATTGCTATGGTCATCTTCATGATTCTTTTCATTGATTGATGAGTCTGATGGTGGTGAGTTGTCATAGTTCTTATAATCAATCTTGGTTGACTTGAATTTGCTAGAGCTTCTAGCTCCATCACAATGCAAATACATGTAATCAACTTCCTCCAATTTTAATCCTTTTGTTTCGTAGACCGTGAAATAAACAAATATCGTTCCCAACGTATTAAGTCCTCCCCATATGAAAAAAATCTTTGTCCCTAATGATGCGGTATGATTTCCAGTATCAATAAGATATGGAGTGATGTATGCAAAAATGAAATTCATTATCCAATTTGTTGCAGTTGTAATAGACATTGCCTTTTGTCTGATACTAATACCATAGATATCTGACGCTAATGCCCACGCACATCCACCCCAAGAACTTGCAAAAAATGCAATAAAAACGCATGAAAAGGAAATACAAATGGTCGAGGAAATATAGCTTGATGACACACATTCACCAACAATGGCAATAATGAAATTACTTGTTGACATACCAACTCCTCCCCCAACTAATAATTTTCGTCGACCAATAGTATCAATTAAGATGATACCAGGAATTGTGAACACAGTGTTTACACAATACGTCACAAAACTCATCATATAGTAATTAGACATTCCAGCAGACGCAAAGAAATTTGTCCCATAATAGAAGATAAAATTGATCCCAGAACATTGCTGAAATGCTTGAACTCCGATTCCTGTAATCATCCGTAAAACCTGTTTGTGTCTACCACCCCCATTTCTAAAGCAGTCAAGTACAGTAGTTTTACCGAATGATAATTCATAGTCGTAATTGGCCTTTATTTCAACCAACTCCTCAATCAAATCAGGGTCACTTGTTGGCAAACGACGTAGTTTTGATAAACTCTGTAAAGCTTTTTCAATATTATTCTTTTGAACGTAGTATCTTGGAGACTCTGGCAAAAAGAACATCCCCAAAGATAATCCTGTTGCCCACAAAAATTGTAATCCAATCGGTACTCTGTAACTCACAGAGTTTGGGACTTTTCTTGTACCTTGGCAAATCGCACTCGCTATCATAAGACCCCAGGTGATTGCCCATTGATAAGTGAACACAACTGACCCTCTAACCCATTTCGGACTTGCCTCTGCTTGATACAAGGGCACAACTGCAGAAAGCATACCGATACCTACACCAGAAATGGCTCTCCCAATACATAATAGAGCAACCGTTGAACTGGCAGTTTGTAAAATATTTCCCAAGTTGAAAATGAATGCTGCTGACAAAATGATTGAAAACTTTCTACCGAAGTTGTCTGAAAGTAATGGTGCTACAAGAGCACCTGAGAGTGTCCCCAAACTCAAAATCGCCGTTATTAATGCTCTTTCATGAGTACTGAAGCTCATATGATTGCTAGGGAATTTAGACATCACATATTGCATTTCCATAATGTCGTTAATTAATCCAGTATCGTAGCCATAAAGGAAGCCTCCAATAGCTGCAACCAAACCAACAATAATAGCTGAATTTGACGACAGCTTCTGTCGCATTTTTCTCCAATACTCCTCTTCGATAGAGTTGTCATATAGTAGTTGTTCTAATATGTACCACATTGCATAAAATCAAATAAAAAGTCTACCACAACAGAGTTATATATCAACAAAATAGTGGCAAACAATATGTCAAACAAATTTGTAGATGTTTGCCTATACGGATCGAGAAATGACGTTTCACCAACCTGGGTGATGGATGATCAAAAAGTCAAATGTGATAAAATCAGTGATGGTTTCTCAGCAAAAACGATTATCCACTTCAAGCTCAATACACTACCAGTGATAAACTGCTGATATCAAGGAAACTTGATGGAATCGGGGATCGAAGCGAGATAAACTGAACTGAACGGAAATGGCCGATCCTGTAATTTTAGCTAAAACTTGGAAGACGTTGTTACCACAACAGCTGTCGACCACAAACACTCACTATTTCTGGTCCAAGATCGCCAAGAAGTTGAATGACAGACTTCGAACTGATCTGCTAGACGAAGATGTTATTTCTCAAACTCCGAGCAGAACCACGGGACAAAAACGAGCTTTTAAAAAGTCTGGAAACAACAAAAAACAAATACAACCAGGAAGCAGAAGACGTCTGTGCAAAAATAACGGGCAAAACTACTATTGTATCCTGTTAAACACAAACTATCTGCAATCAAACGACGGTTGTTATAACTGATGAAACAAACGAACCTTGGGTGTAAAAACAAATACACCGTACGTATAATGCGAATATCAACAGTTAGAAACAGTAATACGTCTCTGTCACGCTAAGGATGGGTGAAGCTTCTCTTGGTAGAAAAATCAAAAGTATCACTAAGTAGATTTTCTTATGTATGGGGAACAATGCCCTATGAAGGATTTCCGTCAATATCACTTACAATTCGCGCCGCCTTTTCAGTCGACTCTACACCGGCGTAGCAGTGGGTGGCAGACGGTCACCGGCTGAAACCAGACGGTTGGGCCGGTCGTTTACTTCCCGACCACGCAGAAGGACCTAGCTGCTCACGATGGTGGAAAAGTAAGGTTATGCCCGACAAGCAGACGCATGTCGATGTCAACTGTAGGTGATTGTAACAATGTCGTATAAGCTGAAGTGCAGAGTCGAAACGAGGCAACATCTTGGGCATCAAAATTTTACAAGCAAGTGTTAACGGGGAGCTCGATTGATCCCGATCTATCAACAATGGTAGTAGGTCCGACAGGAACCACGCCACCACTTGCCCGATAGTGCAGGCGATAGTGGTGTGGCAGCCTGTCGGGGTAGGAAGGCACCGTCATTGTAAAGAATAGAAATGAAGCAAACAGAACAATACGAATCAGCATGTGAAACAAGCATGATTGTCAAGCAGAACATTTGCAAAAGATCCTGGCTGCAAGGAATCACTGGCAACCATGTCATCAGTGGGGCCTCGTGCTTGGGTGTAAAAACGGAGTATTGTTCTCTTCTTGTGAACGGCTGCAAAATGACAAAATGCAGCGACACAATACAACGGCGCCAGTTGAACGGTATCGGCCCAACAAAACACACCGTTATGTAGCGACAGGTTTCTGCACTAGAACTTACCAGCCGTGGCTGCGATTACCGGCACTAATTTTCGGTACGGCGGGAATGCTTCTCTCGGGACACATTTCTTAAACTGCGCAGAAAAATGTAGCAAAAAAAACCTTATCGTTTAATCCGTTTTTATCATGAAACAAACCACGGCAATCTCTGAGCACGTCAGAGTGTCGAATGACGGCAACGCTGATCTTGTTGATCTTTCACACACTTTGGATACAAAAAACACCGAAATTGCTCGGGCAGGAAAGCTGATTGCAAATGGGGGTCTTGTGCCATTAGTATCCAACTGGCACGTCAATGTAAAAGACTTCAACGGCGGGTTAGTGTCGCTCCTATTCTACTATGTGAACCATATTTTGTTGTTGTTTATATTCTTGAGCATTTCCATGATTAACCATGGGGTTAACTGGTACCACTACAGCATGATTAAATTCTACACATTAATCTATTATCCTAACAAGTCTCCACAGGTGATTCGGGAAGACGTTAACAAATTGACGAGGATTCCAAAACGAATGAGTTGCATCTTGGACTTGAAGCACACCGACGACGAAAACGGCGGCGTTGAAGGGTTAATCAACAATATTGGCGAACTAACTGCTTGGTCTATTAGTGCCGGCATTCCTGACTTGATAATCTACGAATACAACGGGGTGTTAATAAACGACTACCAAACATACTTACCACAAATAATCAAGCATTTGAACAAGAGCTTGGCCAACTACTTTGGGTCGGAATCGGTACCATTTTTTTCCATCAGGATCCCCCACAAGAACTTAATCATTTACTCCCACGGAGATTCCACCACAACAAAACCCCATTTGCAAATTTCCCTCTTGAGTAGAACTGACGGGAAACCCACTATCGTAGAGTTGACGAGAACCATGAGCGAGTTGGCGATAAATAAAGAGTTGTCCATCAACGATATTTCCATCGAGTTGATTGACGAAGAGTTGATTGAGTTGGTAGGTCCGGAACCAGACTTGTTGATTAACTTTGGGCCAAACTTGGACTTGCAAGAATATCCTCCATGGCATATAAGATTAACAGAAATCTACTGGGAGCCCGATAACCAAGATGTCAACTACGCTATATTTTTGCGTGCGTTGAGAAAGTACGCCAATTGCAAAATGAATGTCGGTAAGTAAATCTACAGAAACGGCGTTTAATTGTATAAGCTTAATAATTGTATAAGCTTAATCACAACGCAACAAAGATAAAAACAGGTAAATCTTGATCAAATGAAAACGCCAGAAACACCTGGGGCCTTGTAGGATCATGTATTAGACATGCCGAAATTCCAAAAATAGCCGAATCAGATTGACTACTACAGTCGATAAACGGCACTTTCCAGTGTGAAACGGTGTGCATGGTTCTAATCTCAGCGCCCAAGCGGACGCGCACCTGCGGTGGTCCCAGCTAGCGGTGGCGGACATTGGGCCAGGCACGGGTTCAGCATTTACTCACATGATAGTAACGCGTTTCCACATCCATTTGGAACACCATAAAAAAATAACGATTTTTCACGGAAAATTGTAGCTTTCTATACAAAATCTGTAGACGACAGCAATTACCACCTGCTACGCCGACCACGTACTCTCATTGTGCCACCATTGTAGCACCAAACCGAGTGGGTCTTAGTGGGGAAGGCTATTGTTAGTACTATGTCGCGGGCACAATGTCGCAAGGGCAATGGAAGTGGGCGCGCGCGACATTTTAATGATTTTGGTTTGTTGTTCAGATTGAAGAAAATTTTATTTATTTGTCAAAACTTGATCTTATAGTAGAATCACTGTATTGATTTAGTATTATAGATATTTGGAGCAAGTATGGGGTTATCGTTTTCCAAGTTATTTTCCAATCTCTTTGGTAACAAAGAAATGAGAATTTTGATGGTGGGTTTAGATGCTGCCGGGAAAACCACCATTTTGTATAAATTGAAGTTAGGGGAAATCGTCACCACCATTCCTACTATTGGGTTTAACGTTGAAACCGTCGAATACAAGAATATCAGTTTCACCGTCTGGGATGTCGGTGGACAAGATAAGATCAGACCATTATGGAGATACTACTTCCAAAACACTCAAGGTATTATATTCGTAGTTGATTCCAACGATAGAGATAGAATTGCCGAAGCCAGAGAAGAATTACAACAAATGTTGAACGAAGACGAATTGAGAGATGCATTATTGTTGGTGTTTGCCAATAAACAAGATTTACCAAATGCCATGAATGCAGCAGAAATCACCGAAAAATTGGGATTGCACTCCATCAGACAAAGACCTTGGTACATCCAAGCTACTTGTGCCACCACCGGTGATGGTTTGTACGAAGGTTTGGAATGGTTATCGACTAACTTGAAAAACGCCAATTAATTCTAATGGTACTTAAAGCGGAGTTGTCATTGTATTTATCTTCTTCAATGTCGAATTTGTCGCATCGTTATTGTTGTAGATCAAATGTTTACCAGTATAACAATCGGTTCCTTTTTCATTCAAAAGTCACGCCCGCTTTTATTTATGTTTTACAATGAATATGATAATATATATTCATATTTAAGAATTAGTTAAATTAGCGTTATATATCTTCTCTGTTCATTGTTCATTTCTGTTCATTTCTACAGAATATAGTTATTTAGATTAATTGATCAATTATGTGATTCGAATTATCTACTCTATGATGTACTGAGTATACAAAACAAGATACCGCATTTCATGAATCAGGACTAACTATCAACGGATTTGAGTACTCTAACGACCGTGACTACACCTCCGGTTCCATGAGATACCATAAAGCCAACGATTAGCCGAGATCGGCGTACTAAAATTTACCACCAATATGGACTGGTAGAATCAGTGGGGAAAGAAAGAAAGTGTGACACTTCAACGCAGACAAAAAAAGAAAGTAGAATTTACACTGATGGACCATTCCGAATAGGTAAAACTTCCAACGAAGTTACGGTTAGTTGTAGCCTCTAATTAAAACAGTACAAATGTAGACCAATTAAAAAAAAGAGAGCATCATTAAAGTTGATGATTTAGTATTTCATCCAAGTTTCTGTTGTAGTACACACGATCACTTGACAAGTAGTTGGTGGTTCAATTCGCAGTGGCAGGGCGTTTGAAACCCTGGTGTTTTTAATGTTAATTTTGGGTAATAATCTCAGAATAGTGGTTTGTGGTGATACAGTATTCTAAAAGAAACTCTGAATATTCTGACAACAAGAGTGCTGAATAAATTCTAGGACCAGCTTTTAAACGACAGTATTGCTCCACTTGTCGCTAGAAACGGGTTACCTTGAAGATACCACAGTATGAACATCGTTGATACAGAATTTACCACAGGTACCGTAATTCAAAGCGCTATACAACTAAGAGTAAAGTAAACTAATGCAATGGATGAGCAAATTCAAGTAGAGTAATCAACTTACCCAAATTCCTCGTCATGTTTTAGTTTGAAATTATTCCAGAATAAAATTACCTATCGAAAAGTGACCCCAAGTATAAAAAATACAACAATATCCACTAGCTGCTTCTCCACGGAATAAATTTCCAGCATTTATCTACTTTTACCACTTAAACTTGGTCGATTTCTACTACTTCTTCTTTTAGTCACCAAATTGTTCTTCTACATCGAGATGGCTGCAAAATACTCCTTCTCTGCATGGAGGTACATGAGCCTATTTACTATACATTCAACGGAACCCAATACGAAGAGAAAATGTATCACCGATCTAGATGATGCTGAAAATCCAACAAACCGGAAGTTGATGGGAACTGTTGAAATTCGATACCGATCTGATTTCAAGAGTTGCGCTTCTTGATGGTTTCCTCAAAATATCTTACATCAAACAATACATGTACTAGGTATCTCTCCGCAATTTCGACCATCAAGAATCAGTACATGTGACGATTCTACGAATATACCTACTTCTACAACGAGCATGTTGACATAAAGCTAGTAAATGTATAATGGAAAATCGTATGGTCAAGAACACTTGCCTGCACCTGCCATTCTCATAGTTGGTTCGACAGTGATCGAGTAAATTAATTAGAAATGCCCAACAAGCTTATGACACATTCAGCCCGGTTTACATCTCACACTTATTGCTCCTAACATCGACCCACCTGACTTGACCAAGTTTGTCTATACTTGTATCGTGAACTAGACCATTCTCACTATGCACCACCAAATAGGGCTACAACCCTAACCAAAACCATCTTTATTATTTGCAGGATAACTGCACGTGACCATCTTACAAATTTTCATTCTATGGTGGTAAAGTTGTAGTGAAAATTTTCTAATATTAATATTTGCAAATTGTTAATACTAATAGTTCACAAGTAAAAATGGTATGTTAAATTAGTGGAAATGACAGGAGACAAACGTACGAGATAATTATAATGAGTGAAATGTAACAGGCTTCCGTTGCGTACCGATGACGACCAGGGTTTAGTAGAATCCGACTTCCAGAATATCCAATAGAACCTTTTTCCTGAAGTGTACCATATTCCAAAGTAGAAGTGAATAGAGTTGATCCAATAAGAAGTACGGCCGTGGGTTTCAGTTGTTTTCTGCCGTAAAAAGTCTATGTTACCCAAGTTTCAAGATCGGACCATTCAAGTATAAAACTTTGGATAACCTGATACTTTGCAAAAGTCTCTAAATTTGTTGAACTGTCTGTGAATATTCTTTGTGCTCATTTACTAACAAATATAGGCCGGTGTTAAAGCTTTCGAATTACGTACCAAATCCAAGGAACAATTACAATCACAATTAGTTGAATTAAAGCAAGAATTAGCTAACTTGAAGGTTCAAAAGATCCAAAAAGCTTCTTTACCAAGAATCCACACCGTTAGAAAGAACATTGCCAGAGTTTTAACTGTTATCAACTTGAACCAAAGAGACAATGTTAGAGCTTTCTACCAAGGTAAGAAATACCAACCAAAAGACTTAAGAGCTAAGAAGACCAGAGCTATCAGAAGAAGATTATCCAAATTCGAACAATCTCAAGAAACCGACAAAGCTAGAAAACAAAGAATTGCTTTCCCACAAAGAAAGTTTGCTATTAAAGCTTAATTGAGTTTTTAGTATTCTCATGTTTGTATAATTAATTCGACGCTTTAATATTTGAAGTTGAACAAACCTTACTGGTAGATATTGTAGTAATCAATCTAAACTTATCAATCTGAAATACGTAGATTAGCCTGGTTCTACAGAGTGTTCTAAAAATGCCGTACTATTGTTCGTGAGAAGTTGGAATATATAATGTTACTAAGCATCACTCATCTTGACATCTTCTTCCACATTATCAACTTCCATTTCTTTACTTTGTTTTTCAGCCCTCTTTTCCAATTTGAAGTTTTTGATTTTCTCCAACATTTCCACATCATCAACCACATCTTCTAATTTCAATGGCATTCTGTTGAATGGATCAGTAGAATCACTTAACAAATGAGCCTTAATTGTTGCTCTGTCTATTGTGATCTTAGATGTGGGCAAAATCACAGGGTCTTCCATTAATGTAAACATCAATGGATCTAAAAATTCATCAGGAATTTCACCCAATTCCATTTCTTCATCTTCGTCAGCTTGTCTTTGGGATTCAGCCTTGTTAGCAAAGTCAGCCAACTTATCGACGGACCTCGCATCGACAAAATTCCTCAACAAAACATCTTCAGCCTTCTTGAAGTATTTTCTATCAAATGATCTACCGTCTCGGGAAACAGCAACAACAAACTCAGGTTGTGATGATAAGTTTATGTAAATGTCACATAAAGATTTCAACTTTTCTTTAGGATTAAATCCATATTTTTCTGGGTTCTCTACCTTCAAGTTGGAGCATTTTGGACCAACCATCACCGATAAGTTATAATCTAACATACTTGCAAGTCTATCAACAATTTCTGGCAAAACGAAAGCACGAGGAACTTCCTTCGTAAACAAATTGAATAACACCATTGTCTTATTTGATAATTGTAAATACGACTTTGCTTTCCTTTCAGACGACTCCAAGTTGCCAGCTAACTCTTCGTCTGTCCCAAAGTCATCGTTATTTTGGGGGTTTCCTTGACGTCTTGATTTGGACTCTTTTTGGTAATCATGTATTTGATTAAGCTCAGAAAAAGTTTCATCCAACAAGTAGGTGGTATCGTTCAACATTCTTGCAATGAATCGAATAAAGAAATCAACGTTATTTCTTGAATAATTCTCCAATTGTTTTCTATATTCTAAGCTTTTCCACAATTCTTCCAAGATGTTAGAAATATAGAATCTTGTGTTAAACTTGTCGTAGAATTGTGAAGAAGCCCCCGTCTTTTCAACCATAACGTAGAAGTCTAGTAAAGAATACAACAAATTGTTCCTCACTAATGGGTTTCCATTAAATACATCCATGAAGAATCCTGGAGTTCCATTATTCATTGGTAAACTACCAATAAACAAGATTTCTACCAAATTGGCTTTCATATGTGGATTTCCAAGCAACTCAGGACATCTCAACATAATAATTGCAAACTCCACAAAAATAGACAACTTTGCTTCATTCCCAACAAATGGACACCCTGAGAAGTTAGTCGAAAACTTGCAATAATTTATTATTCCCTCTAACATGTATTCTGGGTAAAATTTCCATGGAATTGGTGTTTTGGTCTTCAAAAATTCATGATCGTCAAGCTCAGAAACCTTACTAATTTCAAAGATTGGTATTTTTATTTTCTCATTAGGATGAGGATTTACTGCCTTAACGAAAAAGCTAGAAGCTCCAATAATGAAGTCAAAGATTTCGTTTTGCAATGGCCTATAACTGAAAAGTGCCAGAATGACCCGCGAAACCGAGTGTAACTTATTCAAGCTCTTTTGGAGTGGTTGTAACTGTCTTCTATAGATAGCCATAGCAGCTGGATTTAATCCTGGAGGAACTCGATTTTGTTCGAGCATTTCAACCCTTTCAGTAAGCTGCTTCAATTGCTGTTTGATTCTATCGAAATGAAGAAATACCCCACCCATACCATAATGCAAATAGGTCAAACTCAAAAAAAAACAATCCGAGATGAAATTAGCAGGCGTATCAGAAGCTGGTGTCTTTTCGTAATACTCATCTGCTTCTTTGATTGTGGAGTTCATTCTAGACTCATCCAGAATGTCAATGGTTCTGGTTTTGCACCAGTAATTCATGTCAATCTTGCCAAGTTTGGCAAACAACGGATAATCTAGGAATGGTAAGCTTAGTCTGAGCAAGATAACAGATATATTGAAAGTGATTGAATCACTTGGTAATTTACTCAAATCGGCATGACTTCCTCTTCTCAAATGCGACTGATTGATTAATTCGGCTAACCAAGTCATTAAATCCTGTCTAGTTTCTGGAGAACCTCTTATCAATTTGTCGACAATAAAGAATAATCTATCAATCAAAACCTTGTATTCTTGGCTCACAGATTGGCTAGTATTGTTGACCTGTGCGTCGGAAAGACCTCTTGAGTTTTCTGTAAAGTAATACACGGCAGCATCTTCTGCTAACGGACTTAGTCTCAACAATGGGCCCAACAACGTCTTATGTTCAAAATCTAAACCGACTTCGCGTGAAGGAGGCTGGAATCCATCTACTTTTGAAAAAACTGCTGCTACTGGTTTGATGTTCACCAAAGTCTCGAAGATAGACACATAGTTGGTGTAATTACGATCTTTAAGGGATAATCCGTGGAGTTCATACGCTAAAGTTGGCAATAATAAGTTCAACAAGTCCAACAATCCCTCCTGCTCGATGGCAGAATGTACAATATCCACCAAGAACGAAGACAATGTGGAGAATTTTCGAATAAATACATCGATCGACTTTTTCAAATCATTGTCCATAAAGATATCGGGGACTTGGAAACAGATAAACCCGTATGAAGCAGATAGTTTGATGATTTTCTTCAAAATTGGCAATTTCGCTTTTGGTTCTGGCTTTCTCTTTTCACTATAAGCATTATGATAGACAAAATAGAGATACTCCAATGGGGTTCCGTAGCTAGACGGAATACCTTTATCGGTGAGGATTTCCATGAAAATGGACTCGAGATGGTCTTCGTTAAGCAACGATCCGGTTGATTTCAAATCATCACTGAGAGAACTGAGAAACACCAATTTGTTTGATTTGTCATTACTATCAAGCGTTGCTTGGAACAACTGTTGAAGCATAAGTTTCATCCATTCATGGACTACTTCTTCTTGCAGCTTTTGCACCGCTGGAGCTGGTTTTGGTGGCGACGGTGCCACCACTTGTTCCACTGGGGCCCTCGTTTGATTCTCGCTAGATGTGGCACTTTTACCACTATCGACTTCCAGTTCCTTTCTGGAGACTACCGGAGACGACAGTACCGCCGATTCATTACCACCAACAGAACTATTTGCTGGGGTGGCAACAGCACCCAATCGTGCAAGTCTCTTAGCACGAATCTAACAGTTAGTAAAACATGTCCCGAACTATAGAACCCTGACAAAAAACCATCGAAACCTCATTACATACATCGTCCGAACTCATTGAATACGCAAACTACTTCACAATACACAATTAGCACAATAAAACTACCGCAATACAAAAACCACTTAGTTATTTGTTGCAACTTTCTCACTAGGAAATTGAAGCCAAATCACCTGCAGATATCCCCCGGTGAATTTTCCACATTTCTCAAGTCTTATAAAACTCAACCATACCAGAATCCCGCCGACGACATTATTTTACTATATGGGGCACCTGGTTTGATTGTACTGGTTAGTTGGATTTTGGTGAAAGTTTCATATTATGTCAGTAGAACTTCCTGGTCCCATTCGAACTGCGCTTCTGAAGCCCCAGGAACGACGGTACTTGTTGTACCTCGAGAACGAGCTTATTGAATATACTAAGGGTATAGGTGGACATTTGTCTGGTTCAGGTAGCCAGTGTGATTACGTGATAAAGGCACATCATTTGAAAAACAGCTATTATCGGCTTTTGAGCCATCAATTGTGCCATTACTACCATTTGTCTCATGCAAATAACCAGTTCAACGAGATCGTAGTGTCGGCGATTGGTGGTGTAGATTACGAGGAGTTGCTCAAATCGAGGGTCTGTAGACTTTCGGCTATTACTGTGCTGCTCAACAGAGACGCTCTGGCAGAAAAAGCGCCTGTAAAACGTAGTCCCAAGATAATCATAAAAAAGGATTCGTCTCAGAAACCACCAGAAAGTACCATATCGACAAACCATACTTCACCACTATTACCGCGCACCGAGGAGGTGTCGAAAATTGAGACAGACAGAGCGTCAAAAGAGGCGTTATACTTGAAGGTGCGACAAGAAATATTCGATGCCACCCATGAAAATGACGACGACAAGAGCACAGACTCAGAGTACACGTATGATTTCAGCGACGACAGCAATGACGATAACGACAACGAAAGCACCGACTCAATTTGTGCCGATCTGAGCCGACATCAGGGATCGAGTACCTACCACCCCAGCTACTCTACGGCAGCAGCATACCCTCCAGTGCCAGTATCTATGCCGATATCGTACCCTCAGAGTATCCCACAGTACCCCCACAACTTGCCATACCCACTGGGGTCTCCATTTCCACCGAGCTCGCAGTACCCACCTAATCCCCAGTACCAGACGTCGCATGATCCATACGGGCAGTTTCCTCCTTACTACTATCCTCCGGTAATGCAACCGAACGGCTGGTACCCACCGTACGATAAGGAGACAGAGAGACGATTGTTGAACAATCCCTACATCATAATTCCGGAAACAAGATCCCACTACAAAAAGACCTCTAGCACTACAAAGAAATCACCTACATCAGCCTCACACACGAGTGGGCCTCGTAATCAAGAAAAGACAAACAATCACGAAAACCACACCACGGGCGCAATACCGGTGGCAGATCAATTGGGTGATCCAAATCACCAGTCATAAGTACATAGCATACAATAATAGAATCCATTGGAAAATGGCGGTGATAAAGCCATAAAAAGCATAAATTTAAATATCCATCTTAAGTAATAACGAGCATGAATCAATGCACGCTTCAAACAGGAATTTGGGCGCTGCAAGACACGTATTTTTATAACTTGTCGAAAGCCCTGAATTATGGAGAAGTCGTGTGGATCCCTGGCGAATATTTCACAACGTGAACCAAATATTTCGATTTGATTTGATCTGATCTGCCAACAGCACGTAAATATCGATCATGAGTCAACAGGAAGATGATTTGGTCCCAGAATCCGTAGAAGGATACAATGTGGGAGAGAAAAAAACCATTGAAGAATATGCCAAGTTGGATGCTGAAGATGAAAGTTTGGCCAAGTGGAAAGCTAGTTTGGGGTTGGTCAATGCTGGATCAGCATACCCCGTAAAGCCAGGGGACAAGCGTAAAGTTGTCGTTGTAGAAATAGGATTGGAGTTCCCAGATCAACCAGAATTGTCACCAATCAGAGTCAATTTGGAGGATGCTCAAGGTAACACTGTAGACAAAGAAATCAAGTTTAACATTAAAGAAAAGTCGGTCTATCAATTGTACGTCAAGTTCAGAGTCCAACACGAAATCATTACTGGGTTGAAATACTTGCATTCGGTGAAAAAAGCTGGTATCAGGGTTGATAAACTTGAAGAACCTTTAGGTTCCTATGCCCCAAACACCACCGATAAACCATTCTACGAAAGAAAGTTCACAGAAGTCGAAGCTCCATCAGGTATGTTAGCTAGAGGTAACTATTCGGCAACTACAAAATTTGTCGATGACGACAAAACTGTTCATTTGAGCTTCACCTGGAGTTTCACCATCACTAAGTAGATCTAGTATTATTGCGAGTTAATAAACAGACGATTATACTGGAAAAATAATACAAGAACGCGTAGTTGCAGTTGCTGTGTAGCTTCAACACTTTACATAACTATAGCTATCGGAAAAATGTATTGTGAATTGATACAATAATGCTAATATATTAGGTATACAAATCTATAAATAAATGTGCATGGAGATTACTTCATTACACAACAATGTTGATGCAAATTTTCTGAAGCTCAGAGTTCAGTACACTAACATGTAGTTGCACGAATTGTTTTTGGCTTCTAGGTGGAAAAAATGGGCTATTTTAAGTTCTTCAATTTGGAACAAAAGTTGGAAAACCGAATTATACTCTAAACTTTTGTAGAGAGTCTATCTTGGCGCAGTCGTCAAAAAAGTTATGCTTCGCGAGCAATTCGAGAAGTACAAGTTGGACTGGGCAGCGTAGTAGGAGACCTTGCATTTCTGACGTCAAAGAAAAAATTTGGACCGGAATTGACTCAGTAGAATAGTAGGAGACCGTACGTCAAATCCCACTAAAACAATTCAGAACCGTTAACTAGACTCGGTGTTATTTGCGGTTAGGTATGTACGCTGGTGCCCTTTTGACAGGAACGTATGGTGTAGGAACATAACTGCCAGGAGCATACTTTGGGGCCCTTTTAATTGTGACTGGTGGTATTTCCGTATTTATGCTATGCAAGGGAGCTCTGTTAATCTGAACATTTGTTGGAGCTCGATTGTTGTCAAGTTTTGGTGGAGCTGGCATTGTAGTGCTGTTTTTTGTAAGCATACTGATCACTGAAGCGTAGGTGTTTCGACTTTTGGGTTTACTAATTTCTGCATCTGCCTTCGAGCTTTCAACTGTTATAGGAGAGGTGGTCAGGGCCATTTTACTAGAGGGGTACTCTCTCATTTCTAACATCTTTGCTACTGCTTGAGATTGATTATTTGGAGGACCAAACAATGCCAGAGCAGACCCTATTTTGCGCCTTTTAATTGTCCTTGTCTCGCTCTCGTTATTTGGTGTTGACACTAGACTGGTGGACTCAATTGGAGCTGAAACATCGACACCGCTAAATCCCATCTCAGTTAACATACTAGAATAAACGTTTTCCTGGTTCGTGACTTTTTGTTCGATTTTGACTTTTGGCTTGGTGAGACCAACAGATGGAAACTTACGTTGTCTACCCAATTCTTGTTTTGCACTGGTAAAACCCAATGGCGTAGACTTTGTAAGGTTTGCTGCGTCAATTTGAGACCCTGAATAGTCTTCGCCAATGATCACAAAATCCTCACCTTTAACGAATGCCCACATACGTTCTTCATAAAGTCTTCTGAAATATAAATGATTGAACAATTTATAGTCAGGTCTCGAGTCTCCCTTATTAAAAAGTTCATATAATCGCAGCAACAGTTCTGTACTCTTGAATGCTTCCTGATGGTCACAAACATACCTTTTACAAATCAAATCCTTCAAAAATCGTGACGTATCTGTTAATGGTGGGCGACCCCATTTTCCTTCAGTCTCGGTATACGAGGATAAATACAATAGTATCTTTGGCCGAGTGGTTGCCACATAGAGACATCTTCTTTCTTCGTCTATTGATTCTTCGTCCTGATCTCCCTGAGCAAATGCTGAAGGTAACAATCCTTCAGTTAGACCTGGAACAAACACAACTGGCCATTCCAAACCTTTTGAACCATGTATTGTTGAGATCGAAACTTTCCCCTTCGATTTGTCGTTAGAATCACCAGCATTTACTTGTGCTTGAGTTTCATATAATCCAATAGATTGAATAAATTTCGTCAAGAGGTTTCTATCGTCTTTTAACACCTCGTCAGATGAAGCCCCTGTGTAATTTGATAACTCGTCATCTTGTGGTGAGAATTCACAGAGTTGGTTTTGGACTTCTGTGATATTTAGTTGTTGTTCTTTCTGATTGTTTAATTCTCTTTTCAAACCGGAATTAGTGTAGATAAAATCAAATAATTTCAAAACTGCCTCTTTATTTGGTTCTGGTGCACCTTCAATCTCTTTCATCATCGCTCTTGCTTTCTCAATAAAGTCTAAGTATGGCCGTAAATTCGATACGCATTTCGAATTCAATTTTGAAGAGGATTGTCCTTGAGCCAACTTTTTCAAAGTATCAAAAGCTGATATTTGTTTTGTAGCATTGTCTTCAAAAACAGCGTTTAAGGTCTCCATTGTTTTATCACCAAATCCACGTTTAGGATACTTGAGTGTCCTCAAGTACGCAATTCTATCTGCACTAGAAGCAACCACACGTAAGTAATCCAAAATACTTACAACTTCCTGTCTATCCCAAAATGCTTTCCCACGAATCATAGAATATGGAATACGTCTTCGTGTAAGTTCGTTTTCAATGACCCTGGTTTGATTTGCCGATCTTACGATTATCGAAATATCACCAAACTTAATAGGTGATTTTGGAAGGGCTAGCAAATGCTCAATTTGATAAACAATCCACCTAGATTCTTGTTCTGCCGAGTTTAGTAGTTTATAAGTAGGTTTGTACGAGGTCGCGTACAGAGAAACAAGATTCTTTTCTGTACGTGTACTTTGCTGTCTCATGATTGCTTCTGAGAATCTGAGGATGTCATTTGTCGAACGATAGTTGTTTGTTAACTGGACTTCCTCACAACCAAAGCCCAGTTTTCTAGCGTAATAGTCTTTCATTTTCGTGAAATTCTTTGACTGGGCATTACGAAATGCATAGATACTCTGATCAGGGTCTCCTACGATGGTGATATTGTCCTGAAGAGTTGGATCGGAAGGATGACCCCTAGCAAGCTGATACATAAGCTGTAGTTGTACCTCATTAGTATCTTGAAATTCATCGACAAGCACATGCTCTACAAAGTTCAACACAGGGTGGGCTGAAATCAACTTGTTACAGTATAGTAAGCAGTCATCAAAATCCAAAACCTTCTCGTCTGTCAATTTCTGTTGGTATTTTGTGTAAACCAAAGCAAGAAATCGATTACAAACTCCATTATAGTACAGCTCAGGAACAATATTTTTGGATTTCAATTTTGAAATATGTGTTTTCAATCGTTTATAATCAAAC
>ERZ778017.1311-NODE-1311-length-25389-cov-8.440396_pt1 | contig 25389 bp, 14 predicted proteins | sample MGYA00375747_ERZ778017 | MGnify/ENA primary metagenome ERZ778017 (study PRJEB29350, sample SAMN05509838) | bioreactor metagenome | biome: bioreactor; material: wastewater | place: South Africa: University of Cape Town | collected 2014-03-17 ...
CTCGCGCACGAGCTGCGCAACCCGCTGCTGGGCATCAAGGGCGCGGCGCAGCTGCTGGCCCGGCGGGTGGATGCCGACGCACGCGAACTCACCGGCATCATCGAAAGCGAGGTGCAGCGGCTGGCCGCGCTGGTGGACGGCCTGCTCAACCCGGCCCCGCCGCAGGCGTTCACCGAGGTCAACATCCACGCCGTGCTGGAGCGCGTGCTGCGGCTGGCTGAAAGCGACGCCGGCTGGGCGGTGCAGCTGCAACGCGACTACGATCCGTCGCTGCCAGAATTCGCCGGCGACGCCGACCGCCTCTCGCAGGCGATCTGGAACCTGGTGCGCAACGCCATCGAGGCCGGGGCCGGCACGGTCACCCTGCGCACGCGCGTCGAGCACGGCGCGCGCCTGGGCGAAGCGCTGCTGCCACTCGCGCTGCGGCTGGAGGTGGTCGACGACGGCCACGGGGTGCCCCCGGAACTGGCCGAACACCTGCTGCTGCCGCTGGTCAGCGGCCGCGCCGATGGCACCGGGCTGGGGCTGGCATTGGCCCAGCAGGTGGCGCGCGAACACCGCGGCGCGCTGACCTGGCGTTCGCGCCCCGGCCATACCGTGTTCACCCTGCTGCTGCCGCTGGCGGCCGAACCGGAGCAGACCGATGGCTGATGCGGCGCAGGTCTGGGTCGTCGACGACGATCGCTCGGTCCGCTTCGTGCTGGCCGCGGCGCTGGGCGAGGCGGGGTTCGGGGTCACCGCCTTCGCCGATGCCGCCGAAGTGCTGGATGCGCTGGCCAGTGGGCGCGTGCCGGACCTGCTGCTGACCGACGTGCGCATGCCCGGCGACAGCGGGCTGACCCTGCTCGACAAGCTCAAGGCCAGCCACCCGCGCCTGCCGGTGATCGTGATGTCGGCGCATACCGATGTCGCCAGCACCGCCGGCGCATTCCGCGGGGGCGCGCAGGAATTCCTGTCCAAGCCCTTCGATATGGACGAAGCGGTGGCGCTGGTGCGGCGCGCGCTGCCGGAACAGGCGATCGAGCGCGCCGCCCTGCCGCCTGCGGCGGTCCCCGAACCGACGCAGGCGCTGGTCGGTCAGGCACCCGCCATGCGCGCGCTGTTCCGCGCCATCGGCAGGCTGGCGCAGGTGCCGCTGTCGGTGCTGATCACCGGCGAAACCGGCACCGGCAAGGAGCTGGTGGCGCGCGCGCTGCATCGCGAATCGCCGCGCGCAGCGCGCCCGTTCGTGGCGCTGAACACCGCAGCGATCCCGGCCGAACTGCTGGAATCGGAGCTGTTCGGTCATGAGGCAGGCGCGTTCACCGGCGCTTCCAGGCGCCACATCGGCCGCTTCGAGCAGGCCGACGGCGGCACCCTGTTCCTGGACGAGATCGGCGACATGCCGGCGGCGCTGCAGACGCGGCTGCTGAGGGTGCTGGCCGAGGGTGAGTTCTTCCGGGTCGGCGGCCGCGAGCTGATCCGCGTCGACGTGCGCGTGATCGCCGCCACCCACCAGCCGCTGGAAACGCTGGTGGAAGAGGGCCGCTTCCGTGCCGACCTGCTGCACCGTCTCGACGTGGTGCGGCTGCAACTGCCGCCGCTGCGCCAGCGCCGCGAGGACATCCCGCAGTTGGCCGCGCGCTTCCTCGCACACGCCGCGCGCAAGCTGCAGCTGCCACCGAAGAAGCTGTCCGCAGCGGCGCTGGAGCGGCTGCGCACGCACGCCTGGCCTGGCAACGTGCGCGAGCTGGAGAACGTGTGCTGGCGGCTGGCCGCGCTGGCCCCCGGCGAAACCATCGGCGCGGCCGACCTGGCGCTGGCACTGCCCGCCAGTGGCGGCACCGCCGCAGCGCCGGCGGACTGGACCCTGCTGCTGGCCGACTGGGCGCGCGCACAGCTGGATGCCGGCACCCCGGCCGTGCACGCGCAGGCGCGCGACCTGCTGGACCGCACCCTGCTGGACACCGCGCTGGAGCGCTGCAACGGCCACCGCAGCGACGCCGCCGCCCTGCTGGGGCTGTCGCGCAACACAGTCACCCGCAAGCTGGGTCCGTCCCGCAAGCGACGATGACGCCCGACCGGCTTCCTGCAATATCTTCATCGCGCCTGAAGCCGCCTCCCGACACAGTAACCCCTCCCGCAACCGGAGACCGCCATGCATCCTTTGCCCCGAGTCGCCCTCGTCACCGCTCTCGCCGCAGCGCTGGCCGCCTGTGCCAGCACGCCCCAGGAAGCCGCGCCGCCCGCCGCCCCGGCCGCGACCGCACACAACGCGAGCACCGCCAGGCAGGCCATCGCCAACCTCGCCTCGGCCTCCGGCAGCCTGGTCAGCGGCCGGCTGACGCTGGTGCCGATGGGCGACGGCGTGCACATCACCGGCGAGATCGGAGGGCTGCAGGCGAACAGCAGCCACGGCTTCCATATCCACGAGAAGGGCGACTGCAGCGCGGCCGATGCCAGCAGCGCCGGCGGCCACTTCAACCCCGCTGCGAAGCCGCATGGCCGCACCGGGCACGGCGCGCACCATGCCGGCGATGGCGACAACCTGGTGGCGGATTCGCAAGGCGTGGCGCGGGTCAACGCCCACTTCTCCGGGGTCAGCCTGGGCGGCGGCAGTGCCAACGACATCGCCGGCCGCGCGCTCATCGTCCACGCCAACGCCGACGACTACAGCAGCCAGCCGGCCGGCAACGCCGGGGCACGGGTGGCCTGCGGACTGATCCGGGTGACCGCGCCCTGAGCAGGGCATGACGGCAGCGCGCGCCGAAAGGCGCGCCTGCCTCAGCGCAGGCAGTCGCTGTTGCCGTCGCCGCAGTGGACGAACTGCACCGGCACGCCATGCACTTCCAGCACCGCCGCGTACTGGCGCTGGCGCGCCTGGAAGCGGATGTAGCCGCGCTCCAGCTTGCCGCTGTCGGTTTCTTGCGGTGCATTGCGCGCACGCCAGGCCTGCGGTGACAGCATCGCGATCCGCACCTCGCCGTCCCCATAGCGGGCCAGCGGTTCCGGCGGCGCGTCGAGCAGGAACTCCGCATCCTTATCCGCCAGCATCGGCCCGAGCAGCGCGTGCTCCAGCAGCGACCAAAGCGCATCCAGGCCAACGTTCTGGTACTGCATCGCCATCATCGCCAGCAGGTCGTGCAGGCTCAGGTAGCGGATGTGTTCGATCCGCGCACCCAGCCCGTCCTGCAGCGCCAGCGCGGCGTCAGCCTGGGCCATCCCGCAGTCGAACAGCTTGGACTCCAGCTGGTCCGCGGCCGCCGCCAGGCCCGGCCCGCGCAGCACGAATGGCATCACCCGCAGCCCGCCGCCGGCCAGCGCTGGGTCGCACTGCAGCGGCTGCGGCACGTCGCCCTGCGCGTCTGCACCGAACCCGATCACCCGCGCGCCCTGTGCCTGCCCCGGCGCGCGCTGCAGCAGCTCGAGGACGCGCTGGTGCAGTGGCCAGCCGGGGCGCAGCGCCTCGGCCGGATCGAAATGCGCCGCCATCAGCGCCAGCTCGCAGTCGGCCACGTCCGGGGTGAGCTTGGCCAGGTCTCGGCCCAGCAGCACGGCCACCTCCCCGGCGACATCCGCGGGCAGCGCGGCGCGCTCAGGCAGGCCGCCGTCGCGGAGCTCGATGGCGATGACGCCGCGGAATACGGCGGGGTCTGGCGCAGTGAACGACATGTTGAGTCCCGACTCGGAAGAGCAACGCTACACTCGACCCATTATGCCCGCGTCCGCGGGCCAGACCCGAGGTGAGCCCATGCAACACGGTCGTCCCGTCGCCATCCTGGGCGGTGTCCGCATCCCGTTCTGCCGCCAGAACACGGCCTATGCCGACGTCGGCAACCTCGGCATGTCGGTGCGCACGCTGGGCGCGCTGGTCGAGAAATTCGGCCTGCACGGGCAGCAGCTGGGCGAAGTGGCGATGGGCGCGGTGATCAAGCATTCGTCCGACTGGAACCTCGGCCGCGAGGCCGCGCTGTCCTCCGGCCTGTCGCCGCTGACCCCCGGCATCACCCTTCAGCGCGCCTGCGGCACCTCGCTGGACACGATCGTGCACATCGCCGGCAAGATCGCGACCGGGCAGATCGAAGCCGGCATCGGCGGCGGTTCGGACACGACGTCTGACGTGCCGATCGTGTACGGCAAGGCGCTGCGCCAGCGCCTGCTCAAGGCCGCAGCGGCCAAGACCTTCAAGGACAAGCTGGCCGCGTTCAAGGGCTTTCGTTTCGCCGAACTGAAGCCGGACTTCCCCGGCGTGGCCGAGCCGCGCACCGGCAAGTCGATGGGCGCGCACTGCGAAGACATGGCGAAAGAGTGGAACATCTCCCGCGATTCGCAGGACGAGCTGGCCGCCGCCTCCCACCACAAGCTGGCCGCCGCCTATGCGCGCGGTTTCTTCGATGACCTGGTGGTGAGCTTCCGTGGGGTCAACCGCGACAACATCCTGCGCCCGGACAGCAGCATCGAGAAGCTGGCCACGCTCAAGCCCGCCTTCGACAAGACGTCCGGCAAGGGCACCCTGACCGCGGGCAACTCCACCCCGCTGACCGACGGCGCTTCCGCCTGCCTGCTCGCCAGCGACGAATGGGCCGCGCAGCACGGCCACGAAGTGCTCTGCCACCTGCGCGATGCGCAGGTCGCGGCGGTGGATTTCGTCCACGGCGAAGGCCTGCTGATGGCGCCGACGATTGCGGTGGCGGAGATGCTCAAGCGCAACGGACTGGCACTGCAGGATTTCGATTTCTACGAGATCCACGAAGCCTTCGCCGCACAGGTGCTGTGCACGCTACGCGCGTGGGAGAGCGAGGAGTACTGCAAGACCCGCCTCGGCCTTGACGCACCGCTGGGCCGCATCGATCCCGCGAAGATCAACCCCAACGGTTCTTCGCTGGCGGCCGGCCATCCGTTCGCCGCCACGGGCGCGCGCATCGTCGCCACCGCCGCCAAGGAGCTGAAGCAGCGCGGCGGCGGCCGCTGCCTGATCAGCATCTGCACGGCCGGCGGGATGGGCGTGGTGGCGATCCTGGAGCGTTGAAACGCGGTCTCAGGCCGCAGCCAGCAGGCTGCGCGCCACCGCTTCGGCGGTCCTGATCCCGTCCACGCCGGCCGACAGGATGCCGCCGGCGTAGCCCGCGCCTTCGCCGGCCGGGAACAGGCCGCGCGTGTTGAGGCTGTGCCCATCGTCACCGCGGGTGATCCGCACGGGCGATGAGGTGCGCGTCTCCACACCGGTCAACACCGCATCGTGCATGGCAAAGCCGCGGATCTGCCTGTCGAAGGCTGGCAGCGCTTCGCGGATCGCCTCGATCGCGTAGCGCGGCAGCGCTGCGTCCAGCGACCCCAGCCGCACGCCGGGCTTGTACGAGGGCAAGACCTGGCCGAACGCCCGCGAGGCGCGGTTGGCGATGAAGTCGCCGACCAGTTGCCCCGGCGCCTCGTAATCGCCACCGCCCAAGGTGAACGCCTGCGACTCCCAATGGCGCTGCAGCGCGATGCCGGCCAGCGGGCCGTCACCGTACGGTGCGAAATCCTCGGGCGTGATGCTGCAGACGATCGCCGCGTTGGCGTTGCGCTCGTTGCGCGAGTACTGGCTCATGCCGTTGGTGACCACGCGGCCGGGTTCGCTGGTGGCGGCCACCACGGTGCCACCCGGACACATGCAGAAGCTGTACACCGCGCGGCCGTTGCGACAGTGATGGACCAGCTTGTAGTCGGCCGCGCCCAGCAGCGGATGCCCGGCCTGCGGGCCGAAGCGCGCGGTGTCGATCAGCGCCTGCGGATGCTCGACGCGGAAGCCGATCGAAAAGGGTTTTGCCTCGACGTACACGTCGCGCGCGTGCAGCATTTCGAAGGTGTCGCGCGCGCTGTGTCCCAGCGCCAGCACCACGTGGTCGGCGCGGATCTCTTCGCCGCTGGCCAGGACCACGCCGCGCACGTGGCGGGTGCCGGCGGCATCGGGCTCGACCAGCAGGTCATCGACGCGCTGGCTGAAGCGGATCTCGCCGCCCAGCGCTTCGATGGTGGCGCGCATTTTCTCCACCATCGACACCAGCCGGAAGGTGCCGATGTGCGGCTTGCTGACGTAGAGGATTTCCTCAGGCGCGCCGGCGGCGACGAATTCGGTGAGCACCTTGCGGCCGTAGTGCTGCTTGTCGCTGATCTGGCTGTAGAGCTTGCCGTCGGAGAACGTGCCCGCGCCGCCCTCGCCGAACTGCACGTTGGATTCCGGCGTCAGCACTTTGCCGCGCCACAGGCCCCACGTGTCCCGGGTGCGTTCGCGCACGGCCTTGCCGCGTTCCAGGATGATCGGGCGGAACCCCATCTGCGCCAGCACCAGCCCGGCAAACAGGCCACACGGCCCCATCCCGATCACCAGCGGGCGCAGCGGCAGCCGCGCGGGTGCCTGGCCGACGAACCTGTAGGTCGTGTCCGGCGTTGGCAGCACCTTGCTGCCCGACGGGTGCGGCGCATCCCGCAGGCACGCCAACAGCTCCGCCGCGCGCGGGGTGTCCACGTCGATCGCGTAGATCAACACGATCGCGCCGCGCCGGCGGGCGTCGTAGCTGCGCTTGGCGACGGCGTAGCCGTTCAGTTCGTGCGGGGCGATGCCCAGCCGCGCCACGATGGCGGCGGCCAGCGCGGCTTCATCGTGGTCCAGCGGCAGCTTGAGGTCGGTGATGCGCAACATGGGGAAGATCCGGAATTACTTCAGCGTGCGCTCGAACAGTTCGTAAATGCGCCGGTATTCGTCGTACCACGCGTCCGGATGGGTGAAGCCATGCCGTTCCAGCGGATACGGCGCCAGCTCCCACTTGTCCTTGCGCAGCTCGATCAGCCGCTGCGCCAGCATCACCGAATCCTTGAAGAACACGTTGTCGTCGATCATGCCGTGGGCGATCAGCAGGTGGTCCTGCAGGCCGTCGGCGTATTCGAGCGGCGAAGACCGCTTGTAGGCCTCGGGGTCGAGTTCGGGCGTGTTGAGGATGTTGCTGGTGTATTCGTGGTTGTACTGGGACCAGTCGCTGACCGGGCGCAGCGCGGCGCCGGCCTTGAACACGCCCGGCTTCTGGAACAGCGCGGCGAAGGCCATGAAGCCGCCGTAGCTGCCACCGTAGATGCCCGCGCGGTCGCGATCGCCCTGCTTGGTCTCCACCAGCCAGTCCAGGCCGTCGAGGTAATCCTCCAGTTCCGGCTTGCCCATCCAGCGGTAGATCGCGGTGCGCCAGTCGCGGCCGTAGCCCTCGCTGGCGCGGTAGTCGAGGTCGAGCACGATGTAGCCCTGGTCCACCAGCAGGTTGTGGAACATCTGCTCGCGGAAGTAGTTGGGGTAGCGCGCCGACACGTTCTGCAGGTAGCCCGCGCCATGCACGAACATCACGATGGGATATTTCTTGCCCGGCTCCATCTTCTCCGGGGCGTAGTACTTGCCCCAGATGGTGCCGGCGCCGTGCTTGCTGGGCACCTGCACGATCTGCGGCTGGATCCAGCTGCGCGCCTTGAAGTCGGCGCTGCGGGTGTCGGTGAGGCGGCGCGCTTCGCCACCGCCGGCGTCCACCACCGACAGTTGCGGCGGCAGGTAGGCCAGCGAATGGCGGACCAGCAGTTTGGTTTCGTCCAGCGAGGGCGTGAAATCCTCCACCCCGTCCAGCGCGGTCAGCTCGCGCACCTCGCCGCCGGCGGCGGGTACCTTGCAGACCTCGTAGTCGCCGGGTGCGCTGCGGTTGCACAGGAACCGGAACGTGGCGCCATCGCGCGACACGCTGACCTGCGAGGCCTCCCAGCGGCCCTGGGTGAGCTGGCGCCGACGCGCGCCGTCGAACGTATAAAGATGCGAGAACCCGCTTTCCTCGCTGAGATACCAGAGCGTGCGGCCATCCGGCAGCCAGCCGAATTCGTTGAAGCCCCAGTTGATCCATGCCGGGTCGGTGAGCCGGTGGCGCGGTTGCAGGCGCGCGCCGTCAAGCTCGACGCTGGCGATCCAGCGGTCCTTGTTGTCGATGGCGCGCAGCATCACCGCCGCGTTGCGGCCGTCGGCGCTCCACTGCACATCGCCAACCTGCAGCGCGCGATTGCCCTGCAGGGCCGGCTTGCCGGCGGCCTTGCGCATTGCCGCCAGCGGGTCGACGGCGATACCGGGCAGCGGGTCGAACGCCAGCTCGGCCAGCTTGCCGGTGGCAAGGTCGGCCAGCCACAGCCTGTGCGGCACTGGATCACCGCGACCGACGCGGGTGCGCACGTCCTCGAACTCCTCGTAACCCGATTCGGTGACGTACATCGGCATCTTGCCGGCGCGTCCGCCGTCGGCGCCCTTCTCGCGGGTGACTGCCAGCAACCAGCGGCCATCCGGCGACAGCGCGGTGTCGGCGATCTCCACGCCCTTGCCCAGGTAGACCGGCGCCGGCGCGCGGGTCGGATCCGCCTTGCGCCAGTCGTCGGCCTGCACGCGCGCGGCGTCGCGGCGGGCGCGGTCGTCGTTGAGGGTGGCGACCAGGCGCAGCTGGCGATCGCGCAGGTCATCGGCCTTGGGCGGCGTGCCCGGCGCGTCCTCGGCTTTCGCCACCGCGGCCTGCACCACGCCGAGGCCGTCCCAGCGATACCAGGCCTCGCCCGCGCGCCACACCAGCGCGCCGCTGCCGCTCCACTGCAGGCGCGAAGCGGCCTGGTTGTCGCGGGTCAGCTGCTGCAGCGCGCCGCCGCGCAGGTCGCGGACGAACACGTCGCCATTGCGGATGAAGGCGCTGCGGTTGCCCGCGGCATCGACCACCGCGCCATCGGCGTCGAGGTCGGCGCGCGCGGCATCGTCCAGCCGGGCAGTCGCCCCGCCTTCGATACCCACCCGCCAGGTGTCGCGGATGCTGGCGCCGTCCCGCTTCTGCAGGAAGTAGGCGGACTTGCCGTCCCAACTCCACCAGGCGCGCTCCACCGGGTTACCGATCCAGTCGGGGTCGGCCATCGCCTGGGTCAGGCTGACGCGCTCCGCGGCGTGCGCGGCGGGCAGGGTGGACAGCAGGGCGAACGCAAGCGGGAGGAGGCGCATGAACGGGTCCGGGGCGAAACGAATCGGGCAGCGTAGCAGCCGCTTTTCCACGCGCCTGTGCCGGATGTCCCGACAGCGGTTCCGCCGCAGCGCGCTTTACCGCACAATCCGTGATTGATTCCGCAAACCCGATTCCCCCGGATCGCGATGCTTGCCTTCGTCTACAAGAGCCTGAAAAAGGCCGATACCTATCTCTACCTCGCCACGCGCGACGATTTCGGCTGCCTGCCGGAACCGCTGCGCGCGCAGCTGGGCAACCTGCAGTTCGTGCTGGAAGTGGGGCTGACGCCGGAACGCCGGCTGGCACGCGAGAATCCCGACGTGGTGCGCAGCAACCTGACCAGCCGTGGCTTCCACCTGCAGTTCCCGCCCACCGTGATCGATCCGATGAGCGACGACTGGGGCACCGATGCCTGAACGCATGCCCGTGGCTGGCGCCGCGCTGCTCGCCCTTGCGCTGCTCGCGGCCGTCGGCGCGGGGCTCGTCGTCGATGGTCCCGCCCTCGCGCTGGCCTGGCTGGCACAGGTGCCGGCGGCGCTGGCCATCGCGCTGCTGCGTGGCAGCCGCGGCCGGCGGGCGCTGGCCGCCGATGCCGGCCGGCTGGCGCTGCTTTGGGGCGGCGGCTTCCTGCTGGCCGGGGCACTGCTGGCCTGGCCGCTGCTGCGGCTGCGCGAAGCCCCGTCGCTGGGACATGCGCTGGCGCTGGCCGGGTTGGCTGGAGCATTGCTGGTAGCGCTGTGGTGGCGCTGGCCGGACTGGCACACGCTGGAGCGCAGCGGTGGCAGCGCGCAGTCGCGCTTCGCTGCCCGCCAGGCGCAGGACCCCGCCGCCTGGCGCGGCCTGCTGCTGGGCGCGCTGCCCGTGTTCCTGCTGCTGGCCGGCGGCCTGCTGCTGGGCTGGCCGGGCCTGCTGGCCGGCAACGGCCGGCTGTTCGCCGGCATTGCCTACGCGCTGCTGCTGCCGCTGGCCCACCTCGCCCTGCAATCGGCGGCACCGGCCATCGCCCTGCATGGCCTGCCGGTGGTGGAAATGGACGCCGGCCCCGATGACGCCGCGACGGCCGGGGATGTCCTCGACAGCGAGCCGGCCATCGCACCGTTGCCGGCCGCGGACGAAGCGAGCTCCGCCGCCGAGCTCGCCGGCCTGGGCCGGCAGCTGTATGCGGCGGCGCGGCTGGGCCGGGTCGAACGCGCGCTGGCGCTGCTGGCGGCCGGGGCCGACCCGCATGCGCCGCTGGAACCGGATGCGCGCGACCGCCGCAGCCTGCCGGTACTGGCCGCGGTGCTGCCGGACCTGCGCCTGCTGCGCGCGCTGATCGAGCGCGGCGTCGACGTCAATGCCATCCACGACGGCATGACGCCGCTGCTGGCCGCCACCCGCGACAGCTGGCACGGCCGCCCGGAAGCGGTGATGACCCTGCTCGCCAACGGTGCCGACCCGCGCATCGCCGACGCCGACGGCAACACCCCCCTGCACCACGCCGCACGCAGCTCCGACCCCGGCGTGGCCGCGCTGCTGCGCGACGCCGCCGCAGCCATCGATGCGCTCAACGGCGCCGGCCTGTCGCCGCTGGGCAGCGCCTGCGCCTGCGGCAACTGGCGTCTCGCGCGCTTCCTGCTGGAACGCGGCGCGCGCCCGGAACCCGCAGGCGGACAACCCGCCCTGCTGGCGGCGGCCGGCAGCGACGAGGACGATCCCGCCGGGGTCCTGCTGCTGCTGCGCCACAAGGCCAAGGCCAACGCCCGCGACGGGCGCGGCCGCAGCGCCCTGCACGAAGCCGCCGTGGCTGGCCACGCCGCCATCTGCCAAGCCCTGCTGGAAGCCGGGGCCGAAGTCGACGTGCGCGACGGCGAAGGCCGGACGCCCCTGCTGGAAGCCGCCCGCTGCGGCGCGCACGCGGCGCTGGAAGTCCTGCTTGCGGCGGGCGCCGACGCCGGCGCCTGTGATGCCGCCGGCGCCAATGCGCTGCACCTGGCCTGCACCGCGGAGGCACCCGCACCGGCACTGGTGCAACTGCTGCTGGCGCAGGGCGTGGATCCGCACGCTACCGATGCGCATGGTCGCAGCGCGGTGGACCTGGCCGAAGCCGCGGGCCGCTGGACGCTGGCGGCCCTGCTCGACCCCGGCCGCAGCCCGGCGGCGGCACCCGGCGAGGACGAACTGCCGCCGGAGCGGCCACCCTCCCTGCTGCTGCGGGAAGCGCTGCTGGAGGATGCGGACGCGACGCGCCTGCAGGGACTGGCGGCGCGACTGGAGCGCGAGGACTTCGACCGCCTGCTGGCCGATGCCGAAATCACCGGCAGCCCCGCACGCACCGACTGGCTGCTGCGCCAGGGCGCCAACCCGGAGTACCGCCCCCCCGGCGCTCCCACGCCCCTCCGGGCCGCGCTGCTCCGCGGTGAAGCGGGCATGGCCGCCGCCCGCCGGCTGCTGGCATACGGCGCCTCGCCGGCCGGTGCGGGTGGCCTGGCCGATTATCTGGCTGCCTGTCTTGAGACGCCCGCCGCCGACCCGGGCGGCGAAGCCTTCGCGCTGGAACTGCTGGCGCGCGGCGCCGATCCCTTCGCCGTCTCGAGCGCCGGCGAGCCGCCGCTGCTGCTGGCGGTGCGACTGGACTGGCAGGCGCTGCTGCTGCAGTTGCTGGCCCACGGCGCGGATCCCGATGCCTGCGATGGCCGCGGCATGAGTCCATTGCACTACGCCGCCAGTCTGGGGCGCCCGCAGATGCTGACCGCGCTGCTCGCCGCCGGCGCCGCGCCGGATCGACGCGCCGCCGATGGGCAGACCCCCCTGGGCATCGCCTTGGCCAGCGGCCGCCGCGACCTCGCCGACTGGCTGGACTGGCGCGGCTGGCCCCTGCCGCATCGCCCGCTGCGCGCCACCGACCTGCCGGCGGCTGCCATCACCGGCGATCGCGACGCGGTGCGCCGCCTGCTCGATCTGGGCTTTCCTGTCGACACCACCGACAGCCAAGGCTGCACCGCGCTATTGCGCGCCGCGGGTGGCGGACACCTCGGGCTGGTCGAAGACCTGCTGGCACGCGGCGCCGATCCCGGCCGCACTGCCAATACCGGCGCCACCGCCCTCTCCGCCGCAGTCAGCATGCGCCAACCCGAGATCGTCGAGCGCCTGCTGCAGGCCGGCTGCAGCCTGGAGCAGCGGCTGCCGGGCGAAGTCACCGTGCTGATGCTGGCCGCAGCGCTGGGCCTGCCGGAGCTGGTGGCGCGGCTGCTGCGCGCCGGCGCCGACCTGCACGCGGTCGATGCACAGGGCCAGACGCCCCTGCACTGCGCCGCGCTCTACGGCTTCACCGCGCGCGACCGCGCCCGCCTGCTGGCACTGCTGGACGGCCTGCTGCTGGCCGGCGCCGACCCCCACTTGGCGGCCAGGAACGGCACCACCCCGCTGCTGCTGCTGCTGGGCGCGCGTGCCGAGCCCGGCACGCCGAGCAGCGAAGACGTGCTGCTGGCCGCGCTGGACCGGCTGCTGGATGAAGACGTCCGGCTGGACGCCTGCGACGCGCGCGGCTACGGCCCCCTGCATCTGGCCGCACTGCATGGCCTGCGCCGCACGGTGCAGGCGCTGCTGCGCGCCGGCGGCGACCCCGCCCAGGCGGACGCGGGCGGGCGCACGCCGCGCGACGTCGCGCTCATGCGCGGCTACGTCGACATCGCCGCGGAGCTGGTCCCGCCGGTCGCGCCGCCGCCCTCTGGCGTCTCGATGGCACGCTTCCTGCGCGAGTAACTCAGCACCAGGCCACAGGGAAAAAAGCCCGCAGGCTTGCTCCGGTGGCGCGCAGCCGGCTGCGCTGCCGGACGCCCATGGAACACGCGCATCGCGCGCTGGTCCACCGTGCCGATCCCCGCCTGCGGGAAGAACGCAGAGCGCCAGCGGCTGCGCGAACAATGCCGCCGGGTCAGGCCTCAGGCGGCGCCGGAAGCGGCATCGTCGCGGGCGACCCCGGCATCCGCCTCGAACAGTCCGTCCAGCTCACGCCGCGCGTCGCGGGTGGCTTGCAGCAGCGCGTCCTCGTCGTCCTGCAGCAGCCGCTGCTGCTCCAGCAGCGACTCGTCCCATTCGCGGAACCGGCGCGCGCGGTGTTCGGCCTGCTCGCGGTCCATGCCCAGCGCCACCAGCACCTCACGGCCGATTTCCAGGCTGCTGCAGAACGTCTCGCGCAGCGCTTCCGCACCCAGGTCCACCAGCTGCCACGCATGGCGGCGGTCGCGCGCGCGCGCGAACACCCGCGCCTCCGGGTAGTGCTTGCGCACCAGCCGCACCATCCGCAGGCTGGCCTCGACGCCGTTGATGGCGACCACGAAGATGCGGATCCGCGCGGCACCGGCCGAGCGCAGCAGCGCCAACCGGGTCGGATCGCCGTAGTAGATCTGGTCGGTGCCGATCTGCCGCGACAGGTTGACCTGTTCGATGTCCGGGTCGATCGCGATGAAGGCGATGCCCTGCGCGCGAAGCAGGCGGGCGATGATCTGGCCGAAGCGGCCGAAGCCGGCGATCAGCACCTGCGGATGGCGATCCTGCGGGATCGCATCGTACTCGCGCGCTTCCGAGGCCAGCTTGTCGGGCAGCAGCTTCGAGGCCAGCATCAGCAATAGCGGGGTGGCCGCCATCGACAGGCCGACGATGGCGGTCAGGCGGTCGTGGGTGGCGGCATCCAGCAGCCTGGCCCGCGCCGCCTCGCCGAACACCACGAAGGCGAATTCGCCGCCCAGCGCCAGCACCGCCGCCAGCAGGCAGGCGCCGCGCCCGTCCAGCCGCCCCGGACGCAGGCCGAGCGCGAACAGCAGCAGCGACTTCACCGCCAGCAGTACCGCCACGCCGCTGGCGATCAGCAGCGGCTCCGCCATGATCCGCTGCACGTCGATGCCCATGCCCACGGCCATGAAGAACAGGCCCAGCAGAAGGCCTTCGAACGGCCGGATCTGCGCCTCCAGTTCGTGCCGGTATTCCGATTCGGCCAGCAGCACGCCGGCGAGGAACGCGCCCAGGCCAGCGCTCAGGCCCGCCATCTGCATCAGCCAGGCGCTGCCCAGCACCACCAGCAGCGCGGCGCCGGTGAACACCTCCGGCAGGTCGGTGCGGGCGATCGCCCGGAACAGGTGACGCAGCAGGTAGCGGCCGCCGATCACCAGCGCCGCGATCAGCGCCACCGCGCGCACCACTTCGGTCCATTCCAGGCCCACGCTCTTGGCCTTGCCCAGCAGCGGGATGGCGGCCAGCAGCGGGATCGCCGCCAGATCCTGGAACAGCAGGATCGCGAAGGCGAGCCGGCCATGCTCGGTGGCCAGCTCCTTGCGCTCGGCCAGCAACTGCAGGCCCACCGCGGTGGACGACAGCGCCAGGCCCAGCCCCACCACCAGCGCCGCCTTCCAGCCCAATCCAGCCAGCATCGCCAGCCCGCCCAGCGCCAGCCCGCACAGCAGCACCTGCAAGCCACCGACCAGGAAGATCGGCTTGCGCATCACCTTCAACCGCGGCAGCGACAGCTCCAGCCCGATCACGAACAGCAGCATGACCACGCCGATTTCGCTGGCCGCCAAAACCTTGTCCGGGTCGCGCACCAGCGCCAGCTCATGCGGCCCCAGCAGCACGCCGGCGGTCAGGTAGGCGAGGATCGCGCCCAGTCCGAAACGCTTGAACAGCGGCACCGCCAGCACCGCTGCCAGCAGGAATACAAGTGCCAGTTCCAGACCGCCGCTGTCCATCCGTTCCTATCCGTGCAGTTCCGCGCCAGCTTACGGCACGGCGGGATCGGCCGGCACGCTGGTCGCGCAGCGGCTTGCCTTGATCTTCGCGTCGATGGCATCGAGGGCGGCTTGGCGCTCGCGGCGCGTGCCGTCATCGGCATAGCGCAACTTGAAGTCGGCTTCGTCCAGCCGCCGGTACCAAGTCGCGCACAACTGCGCATCCGGCACCGCGGCGCAGCTGTCCTGCTTCATCTCGCAGGCGCTGGCCATGCCGACCTGCGCGCGCCCGTCGAGCCCGGTCACCTGCAGCGGCGCGCAGCGCGGTGGCGGCTCGGCGCTCTCGCCGAAATAGGTTTCGCCGTCCCAGGTCCGGCACTGGTAGAGCGGCGGCGGCGCCGGCAGGCCGGCGGCCTCGGGCGCGGGCGTGCGCTGCATCGACGGGCCACTGACCAGCACGAAGTCACCGTACTGCGGTGGCGGTGCAGGGGCTTCCACCTGCGGCTTCCGCGCCGGCACCGGCATGGTCTTCACCGCACCGATCCGGCGGATTTCCTGCTTCATGCCGGATGCGCAGGGGGCGCCGTTCTGCATCGACACATTGCCCTTGGCATCGGTGCACTTGTAGAAGACGGTGTCCTGCGCGGGCAGCGCGAGCGGGGCGCACAGCAGCAGGACCAGGACGAGGACAAGCCGCATCTCAGCGACCACCGCAGTCGTTGTCGAGGCGGGCGTTGAGCGCGCGCTCCTCTTCGCGCAGCAGGTCGCGTTCCTTTTCCTGCGCGTTGAAGAAGCGGGTGCGCAATGTGCTGCGGCGGTCGCGCAGGCGCGCGCAGGCCTCGACCGGGGGCAGCATCGTGCAGTCGTCGCGAATCCAGCTGCCGCCGCCGGTGGCGACCGGCCAGTTGATGTCGCGATGCGGCGGGCGCATCACCCGCTCCGGGTGGCCGATGTTGTCTCCCAGCACCGAGCGCGGCCGCACCACCGGATAACCCAGCGTCCACAGCGGCACCCAGCGCGGATTGCCGCGACCGTCATCGCTGGTGTAGCGACCGCCTTCGGGCGTGACGCATTCGTAAAGCGGCCGCGGCGGCGCCAAGTACACGGTGCGCGGCTCCGCCTGCGGCGCGGGCGCAGCGGCATGCGGCTTCGCCGGGGCGGTTGGCGACGCCGGCGCATCGACCGGGCGCAGCATCTCGCGCGCCTGCTGCGCTTGGCCCTTCGCGCAGGGCGCGTCCTGCAGGCTGACCTTGCCGGCGGCGTCGGTGCAGCGATAGACGGTGACGGTGGCCGCCGGTTTGGCCTGCGCGCGCGCGCTGCCGGTGAACGGCAGCAGCAGGCAGGCGGCAAGGAGGGCGGCGACGCGCATGGCCCCATCTTGGCGCGTCGGCGCGCGCGGCGGAACCCCGCGCCGCACGCGCTTTCAGGCGGCCGTCAGCGCCACCGGGATCGCCTTGGCGCCGCGCAGCATGCGCGCGATGCTGGCCGCGGCATCGCGGCCTTCCTGCACGGCGGTCACCACCAGGTCGGCGCCGCGCACGCAGTCACCGCCGGCAAACAGCGCGTCATGCGCGGTCTGGTAGGGCAGCCGGCCGTTGCCGCCCACCGCCAGCCGGCCGTTGGCCTGCGCCTGCACCCCAAGTGTTTCCAGCCACCGTGGCGCGCGCGGGCTGAAGCCGAAGGCAATGATGACGACGTCGGCATCCAGCAGCGACTCGCTGCCGGCAATGGCTTCGGCGGCGCGACGGCCATTGCCATCGGGCGCGCCCAGCCGTGTTTCCACCATGCGCACCCCGCGCACCTGACCGTCGCCGATGATTTCCAGCGGCTGGCGGTTGAACAGGAACTGCACGCCTTCCTCGCGCGCGTTCGCCACCTCGCGCGCCGAGCCCGGCATGTTGGCTTCGTCGCGACGGTAGGCACAGGTCACGCTGGCCGCGCCGAGGCGGACCGCCGAGCGCACGCAGTCCATGCCCGTATCGCCGCCGCCAAGCACCACCACGCGCTTGCCGCGCAGCTCGGGCAGCACGAGCTGGTCTTCCCAGCCGGCAATCGGGCGGCCCTGCGGATCGTGGCCGGTGACGATGCGGCCGTTCTGCACCAGGAACGGCAGCGCCGGCAGCACGCCCTGCAGCTCCTGCCCCGGCAGGCCACCGTCGGTGTAACGATAGGCGCCGAGGCCGAGGAACACCGCATCGAACTCGTCCAGCAGCGCGTCGATGCCGACATCGCGGCCCACGTCCACGCCGAGCCGGAAGCGCACGCCCATCCCTTCCAGCACCTCGCGGCGGGTGGCGATCACCGCCTTGTCCAGCTTGAAGCTGGGAATGCCGAACTGCAGCAGGCCGCCGATCTGCTCGTAGCGGTCGAACACGGTGGCCTCGATGCCGCTGCGCGCCAGCCGGTCGGCGCAGGCCAGCCCCGCCGGCCCCGCGCCGATCACCGCCACCCGCTTGCCGGTAGGCTTCACCTTCGACAGGTCCGGCCGCCAGCCCTGCGCGAAGGCGGTATCGACGATGTACTTCTCCACCGCGCCGATGGTGACCGCGCCGAAGCCGTCATTGAGCGTGCACGCGCCTTCGCATAACCGGTCCTGCGGGCACACCCGCCCGCACATCTCCGGCAGCGGGTTGGTCTCGTGGCAGAGCGCGGCGGCCTCATGGATGCGGCCTTCCTGCACCAGCTGCAGCCAGTCCGGGATGTAGTTGTGGACGGGGCACTTGGCTTCGCAATACGGATTGCCGCAATCCAGGCAGCGCCCGGCCTGGTGCGCCGCCTCGGCCTGCCCGAAACGCCCGTACAGCTCGTCGAAACTGCCGGCGACGCGATCGGACAGCGGCACCTTGGCCGGCATCTCGCGCGGCGACTCCAGGAACTGGAAGAGCTGTTGCTTGCTCATCAGGCCGCCCTCTTCAATTCGTGGGCCAGCGCTTCCAGGCTCGCCGCCTTCGGCTTGACCAGCCAGAACTTGCCGACGAAGTCGCGGAAGTCGTCGCGGATGCGCGCGCTCCAGGCGCTGCCGGTCAGCCGCGCATGCGCCTCGATCAGGTCGGTGAGGTGCTGGCGGTAGCCGTCCAGCCCCTCCGGGGTGATCCGCGAGATGTCGACCAGCTCGTGGTTGTAGCGATCGACGAAATCGCGCTCCAGATCCAGCACATAGGCCAGCCCGCCGGTGAAGCCGGCGCCGAAGTTCAAGCCGGTGCGGCCCAGCACCACCACCGCGCCACCGGTCATGTATTCGCAGCAGTGGTCGCCCGCGCCCTCGATGACCGCGGTGGCGCCGGAGTTGCGCACCGCGAAGCGCTCGCCGGCGCGGCCCGCCGCGAACAGCTCGCCGCCGGTGGCGCCGTACAGGCAGGTGTTGCCGAGGATCGGCGTGTCCTGCGAGGCGAACCGGCTGCCACCCGGCGGCTGCAGCACGATGCGGCCGCCGGCCATGCCCTTGCCGACGTAGTCGTTGGCTTCGCCCTGCAGGTGCAGGTGCAGGCCGCCGGCATTGAACGCACCGAAGCTCTGGCCGGCGCTCCCGCTCAGGCGCACGTCGATGGGCGTAGCGCTCATGCCGGTGTCGCCATGGGCGCGGGCGATGCGGCCGGACAGGCGCGCACCGATGCTGCGGTCGGTATTGCGGATCGTGCCGACGAAAGCGCCGCCGGCGCCAGCGGCGATGGCATCGGCCAATGCCGCGTCCAGCTGCGCGGCCAATCCGTCCGGCGGCGCCTGCAGCGCCGGCGATCCGCAGTAGGCGGATGCCTGTGCCGGATCGCGCGAAAGCAGCCGCGACAGGTCCACGTCGACATCCTCGCGGGTCGCGCGCAGGTGCTGTTCCAGCAGGTCGGTGCGGCCGATCGCCTCGTCCAGCGTGCGCAGGCCCAGCAAGGCCAGCCATTCGCGCACGTCCTCGGCGACGTTGCGGAAGTAGCATTCGACGCGCTCGGGCAGACCCTTGAAATGGTCGCGGCGCAACCGCTCGTCCTGCGTGGCCATGCCGGTGGCGCAGTTGTTGAGGTGGCAGATGCGCAGGTACTTGCAGCCCAGCACGATCATCGGCGCGGTGCCGAAGCCGAAACTGTCCGCGCCCAGCAGCGCCGCCTTGATCACGTCCAGCCCGGTCTTCAGGCCACCGTCGGTCTGCAGCAGCACCCGCCCGCGCAGCTCGTTGGCCTGCAATGCCTGCCGCGCCTCGGCCAGCCCCAGTTCCCACGGCACGCCGGCATAGCGCACCGAGCCGATCGGGCTGGCGCCGGTGCCGCCGTCGTGTCCGGCAATGGTGATCAGGTCGGCGCCGGTCTTGGCCACGCCGGCGGCAATGGTGCCGACGCCGGCGTGGCTGACCAGCTTCACCGAGACCAGCGCCTCGGGATTCACCTGGCGCAGGTCGAAGATCAGCTGGGCCAAGTCTTCGATGGAATAGATGTCATGGTGCGGCGGCGGCGAGATCAGGCCGATGCCGGGCTTGGCGTGGCGCAGTCGCGCGATCAGCGGGTTGACCTTGCTGCCCGGCAGCTGGCCGCCCTCGCCGGGCTTGGCGCCCTGCGCCAGCTTGATCTGCAGCACCTCGGCATTGATCAGGTAGTCCGGCGTCACCCCGAAGCGCCCGGAGGCGATCTGGCGGATCTTGCTGCGCCTGTCGGTGCCGTTGCGCGCCGGGTCTTCGCCGCCTTCGCCGGAATTGCTGCGCCCGCCGAGCCGGTTCATCGCGATCGCCAGCGCCTCGTGCGCCTCGGGCGAGAGCGCGCCCAGACTCATCGCCGCGCTGTCGAAGCGGCGCACGATGCTTTCAACCGGTTCCACCTCGGACAGCGGCAGTGGCGTGGCAGCGGCTTTCAGCCGCAGCAGGTCGCGCAGCGCCGCCGGCGGGCGCGTATCAACGTGGGCGGCGTAGGTCTTCCAGTCGGCGCGGTCGCCGGTCAGCACCGCGTGCTGCAGCGACTGCACCACCTCCGGGTTGTACTGGTGGTATTCGCCGCCGTGGACGTAGTGCAGCAGGCCACCGAGTTCCGGCAGCGCATCATCGTCCCAGCCATGCGCGGCAAGTTGCCGCGCATCCGCTTCCAGCCGCGCGAAACCGGCGCCGCCGATCCGCGAGGGCGTACCGTCGAAGCAGCGCGCCACCACCTCGTCGGCCAGCCCGACGATCTCGAACAGGCCGGCGCCGCGATAGCTGGCAATACTGCCGATGCCCATCTTCGAGAGGATCTTCAGCAGCCCCTTCTTCACCCCGCGGCGGTAGCTGCGGCCGATCTGCGCCGGCTCGCTGCCGCTCTTGCCGCCAAGCACGCCGCGCCGGCCCAGTGCATGCAGGGTCTGGTAGGCGAGGTAGGGATACACCGCGGTGGCGCCAAAACCAATGAGGCACGCGAAGTGGTGCGGGTCGCGCGCGGTGCCGGTTTCCACGATCAGGTTGGCGTCACAGCGCAGGCCGGCGCGGACCAGGTGCTGGTGGACCGCGCCGGTGGCCAGCAGCGCATGCACGGCGGCGGCGCCGCGACGCGGGCGGCGGTCGGACAGCACCAGCAGTTCGTCGCCGGCGCGCACCGCGTCCTCGGCTTCGGCGCAGATGCGGTCCAGCGCCTGCGCCAGCGTGGAGCTGTCATCGAAATACAGGTCGATGTAGCGGTAGCGGGCGGAGAACCGCGGCAGCGTCAGCAGCTGGTGCAGCTTGCGCTGCGACAGCACCGGCGAGTTCAGCAGCACGTGGTCGACGTTGTCCGCTCCGTCGTGGAACAGATTGCCCTCGCGCCCGATCTGGGTGGACAGCGTCATCACGCACGCCTCCCGCAGCGGGTCGATCGGCGGGTTGGTGACCTGTGCGAAGGCCTGCCGGAAGCAGTCGTACAGCGGCCGCACTCGCTGGCTGATCGCCGCCATCGGGATGTCGTCGCCCATCGAGCCGATGGCTTCCTGCCCGGTTTCCACCAGCGGCCGCAGCACCCGCTCCTGTTCCTCGCGGGTCAGCTGGAACAGCTTCTGGAAGCCGAGCACGGTGGCGTCGTCGAACGGCACGTCGCACAGCGCCGGATCGATCAGTTCGGTGTGCAGGTAGGTCATGCCCTGCCGGAGCCACTGCTTGTACGGCGCGCGCGCGCGGTTGAGCGCGTCGATGGCGTCGTTGTCGAGCAGCCGGCCGGCGACCAGATCGACCGCGATCATCTCGCCCGGCCCCAGCTTGCCCTTGGCCTGCACGCGCGCGGGGTCGATGTCGAGCACGCCCGCTTCGGAAGCGATGGCGAACACCCCGTCCGTGGTCAGCAGCCAGCGCGCCGGGCGCAGGCCGTTGCGGTCCAGCGTGCAGGCGGCGTGCCTGCCATCACAGGTGACCACGCCTGCCGGGCCGTCCCACGGCTCGGAGTTGATCGCGTAGTACTCGTAGAACGCCGACAGGTCGGCGTCCTTGTATTCCAGCGACTGCGTGGCCGGCGGCATCAGAATGCGCATCGCCTTGGGCAGGTCCATGCCGCCCAGCAGCAGCCACTCCAGCGCATTGTCCAGCGACTGCGAATCGGAGCCATGCATCGACACCACTTCGTCGATGCCGTCGAGGTCCAGCAGCTTTGATTTCCACACGCCTCTGCGCGCCTGCGCCCAGCGACGGTTGCCCTCGATGCTGTTGATCTCGCCGTTGTGGGCCAGCCGGCGGAACGGATGCGCCAGCGGCCAGCGCGGCTGGGTATTGGTGGAGAAGCGCTGGTGGAACAGCACCGCGCGCGCCTCCAGCAGCGGATGCGCAAGATCCGGAAACAGCTGCCGCAGATGCTTCGGCAGCACCATGCCCTTGTAGCCCAGCAGGCGCGTGGACAGGCTGACCACGTAGAAGTCGGGCGCCTCGCGCAGCACCTGCTCGGCGCGCTTGCGGGCCAGATACAGCGCGCGCTCGAACGCATCGGCATCGTCGCCATCGCTTTCCACGAACACCTGCGCGATGCGCGGCAGCGAGGCGCGCGCGAGTTCGCCGCAGACCGACGGATCCACCGGCACGTCGCGCCAGCCGACCACGCGCAAACCGGCGTTGCCGAGCTCGTGCGCCAGCACCTCGCGGCAGCGCGCTGCGAGGGCGGCGTCCCGAGGCAGGAACACGTTGCCGACGGCGATGGGCCCGGCATGCAGCGCGATGCCGGCGTCGTTCGCCAGCGCGCGCAGGAAGCCGTCGATGCCGTGCAGCAGCACGCCGCAGCCATCACCGGACAGCCCATCGGCCGCAACACCGCCGCGATGCGCCATCCGTGACAGCGCTTCCAGCGCGCCCTCGACGATCGCCCGCGAGGCCCCGCCCTCGACCTGCGCGATCAGGCCGAAACCACAGCTGTCATGTTCACTGGCAGGGTCGTACAAACCCCGGGTCGGGCTGCGCCGCATGGTCGTGTCCGTGCAGGAGTTGTGGAACGCCCGCGTTCCGACTCTCCCTGTGGAACCCGATGCGCACCCCGACTAGAGCATAGTTTGTGCAGCGCAACAAGAGGGTTTTGTGAACAAATTCTCGTTGCAGGAGAAACCGCTTTTCGCCCGCAAACGCAGGGCGGACGCGGTTTTCAGCGCAGGACGGCGCCGCTGAGCGCGTCGCGGATGGTGCTGGGCTGCGCGCGCCCGAGGGTTTCGCCATCGGTGACGGCATCGACCCCGGCAACGATGCGCGGGTCGAGTTCCGCGCGCGTGCGCGGTGAAGGCTCGCTGGCGATATTGGCGCTGGTCGACACCAGCGCGCCGCCGAAGCCATCGCACAGCGCGCGCACCAGCGGATGCGCGGTGACACGCACCGCGATGCCGTCGTGCGCGCCGGTGATCCAGCTTGGCGCATCCTTCGACGCAGGCATGATCCAGGTATTCGGCCCCGGCCAGCTTGCACGCACCTCGGCCAGCTGCGATCCGCCAAGCGATGCGGTGTCGATGAACGGCGCGAGTTGCGCCTCGCTCGACGCGATCAGGATCAACCCCTTGGCCACGTCACGCTGCTTGAGCGCCAGCAGGCGCATCACTGCGGCTTCATCGTGCGGGTCGCAACCCAGTCCCCATACGCCCTCGGTGGGGTAGGCGATGAGACCGCCCCGATGGAGGGCGGCAACGACGTTGGCGAGGCTGGCGTGCATGCTCATGCGGCAATTCTTCCGTCACCGCCGTCCAAGCGGGATGACGGCGGAGACTCAGAACGGCGCCTCGTCACGCGACGGCTTCTTCACCACGCGCTTCTTGCCCGGCTCCACCTTGGCCGCGGTGAGCAGCGGCTTGGCGGGCTCGAGGTCGGCCGAATACGGGCGCGCGGCGCTCTTCGCGGGCGCCTTCTTCACCGCCTTCCTGGCCACGGTCTTCCTGGCGGCCGGCTGCTTCGCCGCCTTTTCGGCGGGCGCCTTCTTCACCGCGGCCTTCTTGGCGGCGACCTTCTTCACCGCCGCCTTCTTCGCGCCGAAGCCCTTGCGCGCGGGCTTGCCGGTTTCCTCCAGCAGCTTCAGCGTTTCCTCCAGCGACAGCGAAGACGGTTCGCGGTCCTTCGGGATCTTGCCGTTGAGCTTGCCGTCGCTGATGTACGGGCCGAAGCGGCCGTTCAGCACCTGCACGTCATGGCCGGGCCATTCCTTGATGACGCGGTTGCGGGCGATTTCTTCCTTCTCCTCGATCAGGAAGATCGCCCGCGCCAGGTCGATCACGTAGGGATCGTCTTCCTTTTTCAGCGAGGCGTAGGAACTGCCGCGCTTGGCGAACGGGCCGAAGCGGCCGATGCCCACGCTGACTTCCTCGCCGTTGGCGTCGATGCCCAGCTTGCGCGGCATCTCGAACAGCTTGAGCGCCTCGTCCAGGGTGATGCTGTAGATGCTCTGGCCGGGCTTGAGCGAGGCGAAGCGCGGCTTCTCCTCGTCTTCCACGGTGCCGATCTGCACCAGCGGACCGAAGCGGCCGATGCGCGCACTGACCGGACGCCCGCTGGCCGGGTCGCTGCCGAGCACGCGCACGCTGCCGGCATCGGCCTTGTCCAGCGTGGCCTTCTTGTCGTCCACCAGCGCCTTGAACGGCCCCCAGAACTTCTCCATCAACGGGATCCAGTCCTCCTCGCCGCGGCTCACCGCATCCAGCTCGTCCTCGAGGTTGGCGGTGAAGTCATAGTCGACGTACTTGGAGAAATGGCTGGACAGGAACTTGCCGACCGCGCGGCCGATGTCGGTGGGCTTGAACGCGCGCCCGTCGAGCACCGCGTACTGCTTGCCCAGCAGGGTCTGGATGATGGCGGCATAGGTCGATGGCCGGCCAATGCCGTACTCCTCCAGCGCCTTCACCAGCGCCGCTTCGGTGAAGCGCGGCGGCGGCTGGGTGAAGTGCTGGTCGGCGTGGATGCGGTCCAGCGGCACCATGTCGCCCAGCTTCATCAGCGGCAGCTTGCGGCCTTCGTCCTCGTCCTCCTTGCCCTTGCTGTCCTTGCCCTCTTCGTAGACCGCAAGGAAGCCGGGCACCACCACGGTGGTGCCGCTGGCGCGGAAGGCGTGCTCGCTGCCGGCGGACAGGTCCACGGTGACGGTATTGAGCGTGGCCGGGATCATCTGGCAGGCCACCGCGCGCTTCCAGATCAGCTCGTAGAGCTTGCGCTCGTCGTCGGTCAGGAAGCGCGCGACATGCGCCGGGGTGCGCAGCGCGGAGGTCGGGCGCACCGCTTCGTGCGCTTCCTGCGCGTTCTTCGACTTGGTCTGGTAGGTGTTGGGCTGGTCCGGCAGCGAGGAGGTGCCGAAATCGCGCGCGATCACGTCGCGGATCTCGGCCAGCGCGTCCTGCGACAGGTTCACCGAGTCGGTACGCATGTAGCTGATCAGGCCGACCGTGCCTTCGTCGCCCAGCGCGATGCCCTCGTACAGCTTCTGCGCCACCTGCATGGTCTTGCGGGTGGTGAAGCCGAGCTTGCGCGCGGCTTCCTGCTGCAGGGTGGAGGTGGTGAACGGCGGCGCGGGGCGGCGCTTGCGCTCCTTGCTGGCCACGTCCGTCACGTGCAGCTTGCCGCTGGCGGCCTGCTGGATGCGCAGGCGCGCATCCTCGGCGGTTGCGCCGTCGGTGACGGTGAACTGCTCGAACTTCTTCCCGTCCAGCTTGACCAGCTTGGCGGTGAAGGCCTGCGACGGGTGCGCGCACTCGGCTTCGATGCTCCAGTACTCGCGGGCGATGAAGGCTTCGATCTCCTCCTCGCGCTCCACGATCATCCGCAGTGCCGGCGACTGCACCCGGCCGGCGGACAGCCCGGCCTTGATCTTGCGCCACAGCACCGGCGACAGGTTGAAGCCGACCAGGTAGTCCAGCGCGCGCCGCGCCTGCTGCGCATCCACGAGGTCGGCGGCGATGTCGCGCGGCTGCGACATCGCTTCCTTGATCGCGCGCGGGGTGATCTCGGTGAACACCACCCGCTGCAGCGATTTGTCCTTGAGAAGGTTGCGCTCCTTCAGGATCTCGGCGATGTGCCAGCTGATCGCCTCGCCCTCGCGGTCCGGGTCGGTCGCCAGGAAGATGTCATCGACGCCCTTGGCGGCCTTGGCGATGGCCTCGACGTGCTTCTCGTTCTTCTCGATCAGGTCGTAGCGCATGGCGAAGCCATGGTCCGGATCGACCGCGCCTTCCTTCGGGACCAGGTCGCGCACGTGCCCATACGAGGCCAGGACGGTGAAGTCCTTGCCGAGGTATTTGTTGATCGTCTTGGCCTTGGCGGGCGA
>ERZ778017.1313-NODE-1313-length-25342-cov-44.360501_pt1 | contig 25342 bp, 35 predicted proteins | sample MGYA00375747_ERZ778017 | MGnify/ENA primary metagenome ERZ778017 (study PRJEB29350, sample SAMN05509838) | bioreactor metagenome | biome: bioreactor; material: wastewater | place: South Africa: University of Cape Town | collected 2014-03-17 ...
GCAACGCGTGGGCGCAGCAGCTGACGCGCATGAAGGCGTTTCAGGCGGTGCCTGGTGAGCCTGCGCGGGGCGGCGTGTCGCGCGTGGTGCTCGAGGCGTGGGTGCCGCGTGTAGGCGGCGAGTGCTGCCACCGCTCCTGGGGTGGGACGCCAGAGCTCATGACGGTCATCGAGCTCGACGGCGCTTTCACGTTGGTGCGCGATCGCGTCGGAGACGCCTATTGGGTGTTGACTGCGCAGTTGCATCCCGTGGTGGGCTCGTGAGGCGCTTGACTGGGGTTGAGTCGCGGCGGTTGTCGTCGGCTGCGGTTCTGCACGAGCTGGGCGAGCGGTTGGCGGGTGGCGCGGTCGGTGACGCCGCTCCGGAGCTGCAGGGGCGGCTGGTGACGTTCGTGCGCGAGGCGGTTGACGTGCTGGCGGAGTTGCAGCGCGGGTCACGCGCGTGCGCGGTCTGCGGCGAGGTGCTGGCGCGGAAGAGTTACGAGTCGCCGAGCACGTTCGCGGCGCGAGTGACGTGCGATCAGCGGTGCGCTGGGGTGCTGCGTGGTTGGCGCAAGGCGGCCGCTAAGGCGGCGGCTGCGGCCGCGACGCCACCGAAGGTTTGTGAGCAGTGCGGGAAGACGTTCGAGCGGCGCGTGACAGGCGCGTACGAGACGCCCAAGGCGTTCGCGGTTAGGCGTTTCTGCTGCCACCGTTGCGCGACCCTCTGGAATAACGCGCGTAGGGCGGGTCAGCCGACCGGACCGCGGCGAGAGCTGCGGGAGTCCGCGCCGACCGCCGTGAGGCGAGAGCCGCTGCCGTTGCCTGACCCTCGGTTGGCGTCGGGGGCGTTGGCGATTGGTGCCCCGTCGCTGATCGAGTTCGGCACGGTGGCTGTTGGCCGTTTGGCGTTCGACGTGTCCGTGTGCGAGGCGCACGGCGAGCAACGCGGGTTCTTCGGGTGCCCGGCTTGTAACGCGTCGGCTAAGCGGAGGGCAGCGGAGCGGGCGCGACCGTGGACGCCGCTAATGGGAGGACGACGTGCGCAAGCCGAATAACTGCTGCTACTCGCGTCTAGGACGCGCTAAAGCTCGCTACCACTCGTTGGTGGAGGCGAAGCAGGCGCTGGAGCGAGCCGAGCGCAAGCGCGGCACGCCGCTCGAGGTGTACGCGTGCGAGGTCGAGCCGAGCACGTGGCACCTGCGCAAGGTGCGGTCGTGAGCCGCCGCAGGCAGCCGCAGTCAGTGGCGGAGCAGGCGCGGCGCATCGTGCGTGACCTCGAGGCGTCAGCGGAGCTGACCGGCGACGAGTGGCCGACGGCCGCCAGCGTGCGCGGCACCGCGGATCACCTCAGCCGCACGCCGGAGACCGCGGAGGACGCCGCCGCCTGGTACGCCGCCGCCGCGTTGCTCGAGGCTAAGGAGAGTGTGGTGTGAATCAGATCGTTGGGCGCGTTGGGCGCGTGACAGCGCCGGTCTTCCGAGACAACCCCGCCAGATGGGGCGCGTGGTACGTGGTGCACGGCGCTCACGTCTACAGCGAGTTCCGCAGGCTCACGCTCGACATGCTGCGCTCTCGGCCGACCACCAAGCTTTCTGCCGACCAGGTGCTGCACGTCGTCAGGTGGGACAGCCAGCTGCGAGCCGAGGGCGACGTCGTGGCCATCAACAACAACGCCAGCGCCCTGTTCGCTAGGCTGTTCGTGGAGGAGTTCCCGCAGCACGCCGAGGTGTTCACGCAGCGCCGCAGCGTGTGGGACGACCTCAGCTCGCAGGAGTGGCAGCTGATCTGGAACGCGTTCGAGCGGCTCCGCTCGACGCGTCGGCGGTACGCATGAGCGTCCTCGATCCGCTGCTCGTCGACCACTCGACGCGTGAGGCGCTGCAGCTGCAGCGGTGGCGAGCCGAGCACGTCACACGCGACCTGTGGCGCATCATGCAGGGCCGCGCACACTGGTCGGTGATCACCCGCAACGGTTTCGCGCCAGGCGGAGGCGGCACGGTCGTGGCCGGCGCAGGCAGTCTCGCCAGCCTGCGAGCTGCGTGCTTTGACGTGATGGTGCCGGGCGTGGCTCGCCTCGGCTTCACCGACCACCAGTTGCGCGTGTGGCGCGGCAGTCTGCGCGTGGCGTGGCAGGGCCTCAAGCCCGATGAGTCGTTCGCGCTCGAGGACTGGCTGCACCGCGACCGGCACTCGGCGGTGTTCCGCCTCGAGGGCGCCACGGTGCGCCGCAATCACGGCGCGAGCGAGGATCTGGCCCGAGCTGCGCTCAAGCTGTTGGCGGCCGCCACGGCCAAGCAGGACGACCGATGAGAGGTGCTGAGCGCTTCTTCGTGGAGACCGACGAAATTAAGGAAGGGCGTAAGGTCGGCAGCGCGAAGCGCGAGGCCGCGGCCGACCGCGCTGGGCGTCGTGAGCGGATTGCCACGCAGCTGGCCGCGGGGATGCTCGCGGCTGAGGTCGAGGGCAAAACCACGAACTACTACTCGGAGAAGACGTTGACGCTGGACGCGTGCAACTACGCGGACGCGCTGATTGAAGAACTCGATCGACGGAGCAGCGCCGATGAGCTGGGCTGAGGCGTTGGTGACGATCGCGAGCATGGCGGCCGTCGTGGCCATGGTGTGGATCACACAAAGGAGGCAAGATCGATGAGCATCACTAAGGTGGATAAGACGCCAGCTGACGTCGAGGCGCGGCTGTTGGACCCGGAGCAGCTGATCAGGGCACAATCCCGCCTCGAGCTCGTGGCGCAGCGCCTGCAGCGCATGCAGCGCGAGCTGCTCGAGGCGCAGGAGGCTGAGGACGTGGCGGCGGCTGCGCTCGCGGAGCGCGTGCAGGAGCTCACGTTGGCTGGTGTCGAGGGGAAAAACGCCGCCGAGCGCGAGGCGGCGCTGGCCAGCCAGACGGTTGAGCTGCGCTCGGCGGTGGACGCCGCAAAGGCCGCCACGCGGCAGGCGCGTTACCGCGTCGACCGCGCGGTGGTCACGTACGACACGGCCCGCAACCGCGTGCGCAGCTGGCGGGCTGTGGTGGCCAGGGGTTCGGGGGCGGACGGCAACGACATCTGGTAGGGTCTGCGCTTGGGGAGATGGTGCGGCCGGGGCCTTCGGGCTCCGGCCGCATTGTATGACCGGCCGGTTGCGTGAGATTCCCGTGAGCGTGGGTCTGGTAAGTTTTGCGCACGCAATTGTTGTCGGTCGGGGGCACATGGACTTCCGGCTTGAGAGAGGAGTGCATGTCGTGGCGCAGGTCAAGTTTGGTATCTGGGCGATGTCGGTTCATCATCCGAAAAGTAAGCAGCTGCTGACCATTGATGACATCGGTGGGGGCAGGTCGTTGTACGAGGTGGCGCGTGACGCTTTGCGGGCCCGCATGGCCAGTCCCACGGTACGCGAGAAGAGCGATGGGTCAGGGAACGCGACGCAATTCAAGCGCGTTGATTGCGACGACGACGGACGTGTGCTTCACGGTGTAGGGCAGTACGGAGGGTACGGCCAGGGTTCGACACTGTTGAACGTACGGACGGCCACAACGACCTTGCGGGACAAAGTTGAAGCTGACCTGCGTCCGTACTACTTCTACTTGGACGCCTCTGGTGATTCGAAGCAGGCGATTCTCTTGGTGCAGGTTGCAGGCATTAGGTCGTTACGTTTGGCGATTACAGAGTCACTTCAGGAGGCGTTACGAGGAATCGATGAGACGCTGCAGCTCAAGTCAGAGGGCTGCATTCCGGGTGACGTATTGAAAGCCCTGGCCCGGGACGGAACCGTGAAGACCATCCAAGTTGAGAAGCGCGGGGTGAGTCAGGACAGGGTGGACGCCGGAGTTAACGCAAAGCAGACCGGTACGTTGAAAATGAGTTACACCGTACGGAAGGGCATCGGTCGAGCCTGGAAGAATCGATTGGGATTGGCGGATGGTACCGGTGTCGCGACGTTCGTGCCGGCTGATGGCCTTACCGCCTTCAATGACTACGACAGTCTTAAGGTGCAGGTGAAGGTAGGGACGTCGACCAAGACCGTCGATTTAGGGCGCCTGGGGGACCCACAACCGTCACTGCTACCTGATCAGTCTAAGATTGGCCTTGAGAGCGACGGGAACCCGCGCATAGCCGACATTCATGTTTTGGCGAAAGCCGAGGTTGACGAACTTAGGCAGGTCTTGAACCAGATGAGTTAGGGAGCGATATGTCGCCGAAACTAAATGTCGCTGACATCGTGAAGAAGCACCTAGCCACTCTGTACGACGCCCGCGAAGAAGGCGTTGAGCGGGTGGCGCCGCTCGACCTCATCTGGTTCTTCGTGGTGCCGCTCATTCCCGCGGTGCTAGTGCCAGTATGGACGGGGCTTTCGGGTGCATTCCTTGGCACGGTGACAACGCTCCTGGGTATCTTTGCCGCCCTGCTTTTCAACCTCCTTGTTCTCACTCTCGGCCATGCGAATAAGCTCCAGCGCGAGGTTCGCGACGATATGCAACATGCGGTGACAAAGCGAATGCGGCTCCGCTCTACGCAGGAACTGCTTTACAACATCAGCTTTGAGATCCTAATTAGTCTGGTGGCCGTCGTGTTTGCGCTTGTTGCTGTGCTTATGCCAGCGGACACTTTGGTTGAGCGTCTAATGGCCGGCCTCCTTTTGTGGCTAGTCGGTGTTTTCGTTGCAGGCTTATTTATGGTGTTGAAGCGGGTGCATGCGCTGGTTGTCAACGTCCTCGATTGAGCCAAGCCTCAAAAGCGTGAGCCCCGGGTTACAGCCCGGGGCTCACTCATGTAAGCTTGTCGCAATCTGCCCGGCGTGTGCCGGGGTTTGGGCCAGCGCGTTTGTCGGCACCGACCGAGGACGCGCGCGCGAGCATGGCTTGACAAGTTGGTGACTTCAGGGTTAGAGTCTCATTAAGCAGCAGGAGTGTCGGAGACGGCGCTCCTGCTGTTCTCGTTCCCTCCTCGGGAGCTCAGGGCGAAGGCTCGCCGGTGATGCCCACGACTGGCGAGCCGCAGCCCACTGGAGGCAGACATGTCCGACCTCCAGCGGGAGTTCAACCGCCGGGTCCTCGACCAGTTGGAAAAATTGACTGGCGCTCGCCCGGCTGACCGGGACATCGCGGCGTTGCGCGAGCTGCTCCTCACGATGGAGCTGAGCGAGAAACTCAAACCAACCACTAAACCGCCTGCCGCCAGCATCGACTGGTGGCGTTACCTGCCGCTGCTGTTGACGTTGGCGCTGATCTTGGCCGCGACCATTGCGGCGTTGCTCGGCGTGGATCTGGGGGGAATCTTGTGATCATCGAGTCGGCCCCCGCGCATCCAGAGAATTACGACACTGGCCGTTTCGGCCACACGGTCAGGCGCGTGGTCATCCACTTGGCTGACGGGTCGCTGGCTGGCACGTCTGCGTGGTTCGCGAACCCGGCCGCGCAGGTCAGCGCCCACTACACGATCGGGCTCGACGGTCGCGTGCTGCAGCACGTCGGTGAGGCTGACACCGCCTGGCACGCTGGCGACGCCACCGCGAATCGCGAGAGCGTCGGCGTTGAGCACGAGGGGCGCCACCCTGAGGGTGGGGCTTGGGTGCCCGGCCGAATCCAGTTGGAGGCCAGCGCCAAGTTGGTGGCGGAAATCTGCTTGCGGCACGGCATCGCGCCGAGTGTCGAGACGATCGTGCCGCACTCGAGCATCAACCCGCGCAAGCCGCGTTGCCCCGGGCCCGGCTTCCCGTTCACGGGTTTCATCGGACTGGTGCGGGCGCACCTGGCGCCGCCCAAGCCGGTCGGCTTGGCGGTAGGTGACGTTATCCCCGTGCGCCTGTTTGACCCCTCGAGTAACGAACAGATCGGCGAGGGCAGCAGTATCCACGGCACCGACAAGGTTTACGTCAAGCGTATCGGGCCGCTGCGTGCGGCTGTTCAACCGCTGGCCGTCGCGGCCAGCCTGGGCGCCGCAGGCGCCAACGAGGAGGACGCAATGATCGAGTTCGTCGCTAAGTTCTGGCAATCCGGTTGGCTCGCCAAGGTCGTCTGCGTCGTGTTCGGCGTGGCCGTGCTGGCGCTGCTATGGCTGATGTTCTCCGGCCGGGCGTTCGCGCAGGTCGCCAACCCCGAACTGCTGCAGCCCAGCACGTGGTTCACCAGCCTCGAAGCTGTGCTCTTCGTCACGGCGCTCATTGCCGGTTGGGTCACCAAGCTCGCCACCGCGCTCGGTAAGGATTGGTTCAAGACGCAAGGCACTTCTACGGTGGCGCTCTCAGGCGTCATCGCGGCCCTCATCGGCGGCGTCGGTGGTTGGTTGTCGCTCGGCGTGTTCGCTGGAGCCGGTGGCCTGACAGGCGCGATCGCCGCCATCGGCACCGCAGTCCTAGCGTTCCTCGGCTCTAACGCCTCCGCGAAGGCGGACCGTCAGGCGTTGGCTGGCGCCGTGCAGCGTGCCGACGAGGCGACCTCCGCCGCGGCGGCCAAGGCGCGCCTGTTGTGAAGCGGGGCGGCTGGCGCCGCCTGCTGCTGGTGCTGGCGACGCCCCTGCTGATCAGCGCGGCGTCCGCGCAGACCAGTTGGGGCGTGCGCATCGACGTCGACCTACCCATCGACCAGACGGTGGTCGAGTTCGTGGCCAATCCACTAGGCTACGCACGCGATCACCGCGACGTGCTGGACGCCCGCGCTTACGTCGAGACCGACCTGGTCGGTCTCGAAGGCCGCTACCGCAGCTCCACCGAGGCGTTCCTGGGCGCCTACTACATATTCCGTAGCACCACCCTGTTCGGCCAGTCGCTGGAGAGCCGCATCGGCGTGTACGCCGGCCGCGACTTCCGCGCCAGCGAGTGGTACCTGCGTCTGCGCGGCACCCTGCTGCTGTACGGCCAACTCCCCTAGGAGGGCAACGCGATGTTTAAGCGAAACGACCCTGCCCGCCAACGGGCTTTGCGCGGCGTGATCCTGCGCCTAGCGCACTTGGCCGCGGCATCCGAAGCGTCTAACCCTGATGATCCCTACAGCATCAGTCGCACCGTGCTGGTGCAGACGCTCGAAGCCACCGATGGACTGCCTGCCAGCGACGAGCTGCGCGGCGCGTTGAGGTACTTGGAGGCCAAGCAGTACGTTCAGGTTCGTTGGTTGCGTGACGGCACCGGCGAGTTCGTGAGCTTCCGGCTCGAGGCCGCCGGTATCGACTTGGTCGAGGGCACCACTCGAGACCCGGGTGTGGGCTTCCAGCGCCGCCGGGACTATTGACGTGCCGGAGACGTCACGCATCGAGCGGATGGAGGACAAGATGGCCAGCCTAGAGGTGGCCACTGCCCACGGGTTCGGCGAGGTGCGCCAGGATATAGCGCACGTCCGGCAGTTGGTGGAGGCAACCCTTGATCGGCCACCGGCGCCGCCGCCTATCTGGGTGCTGCTCTTGAGCAGTGGCACGTTCCTGGTCGGGATGGCGAGCTTGATCTTGTCCGTGTCGCAGCTCGTCAAGTGAGGGGGTCGCCGTGACCGACGCTGTCGACCGCAGCGACTTCCAGATCACAGAGCGGCGTTGCAAGGTTTGCGCGAGCCCGGTCCGCGCCGAGGTAGACGCCAGGCTCTTAGGGGACGTCCGCAACGTGGACGACCGACTGTACACCTACGACGAGATCGTGGAGTGGGCCGCCGGCGAGGGCGTCAGCCTCACCCCGAGCGGCCTCAGCCGGCACCGGCACAGCCATCTGCAGCCGAGCGTCCTGATGGCCCTCGAAACGCAAAGGTACATGGACGCGATCGCCAAGGCTACCGGCCGCAAGCTGAGCTTGCACTCGGCCGTGGCCAACGTCATTGCCACCAAGACCTTGCGTGAACTCGACGGCTTGGACGCGAGCCAGCTGGATCCGGAAAAGCTCTTGCGCGTGGCCCTGCGAGCTGCTGAGGTCTCCCTAAAGATCGAGAAGGCTGAGCAGCAACTCTCGCCTGAGGTGGCCGCGAAGATCGACGAGCGACTCACTGCTGCAGGGCTGGAGGAGGACGTGCTCCGCCGGATTCGCAGCGAGATCTACGGTCTCACCACGTGAGTGTCTAGCGGGGCGGTGCCACTTGCGCCGCTCACGCTGGCTCGATTCCAGCCTCGCTCCCAACCGACTTAGGAGGTGACCGTGCCCGACACCGCGAGTTCGCAAGGGATTCTGCTGCCCTACCAGCGGCGTTGGGTTGAGGACACCAGCCGCTTCAAGGGCTGGCTGGCAGCAAGGCAGATTGGCAAGTCGTTCGCAGTGACTCTAGAGGCCGCGCTCGACGCTGTTGAGCGCCGCACCTTGTGGGTGTTCTTGAGCGCCGGCGAGCGTCAGTCGCGCGAGATGGCGGACAAAGCCGAGCTCCACCTGCGAGCCCTGGCCATCGCCGCCGAAGCGCTCGAGTCGACGTTCTTCGACGAAGAGGGCCGCCCCTACAAACAACTCGAGCAACGCTTGCCCAACGGCAGCCGACTGTTGTTCTTGCCGGCTAACCCTGCGACCGCTCGCGGTTACTCGGGCAACGTGGTGCTTGACGAGTTCGCGTTCCACGCTGATGCTCGCGCTATCTGGTCGGCGCTGTACCCGACTATTTCGCGTAATCCTCAGTACCGCTTGAGGGTGCTCAGCACCCCGAATGGTCAAGGAGCCGATAACAAGTTCTGGGAGCTTTGGAGCGATCACCTGCGTCTTGGCGACGAGGACGTGTGGAGCTGGCACCGCACGGATATTTATGACGCTGTGGCTCAGGGCCACCCGATAGACCTCGACGAGCTTAGGGCGGGCATAAAGGACGCCCAGGCGTGGGCGCAAGAGTTCGAGCTTGAGTTCTTGGACGAGGTTTCTGCTTACCTGACCTACGAGTTGATATCGACGGTGGAGGACCCGTACGCGACCACTGACCTGCTGCTCGAGGACATCGACCTGGCCTTGGGTGATCTCTATCTGGGTTTTGACATCGGCCGCCACCGCGACTTGTCTGTCATCTGGCTGTTGCAGCGAGTCGCTGACGTGCTGTGGACCCGCCGCGTTATCGAGCTCGAAAGCACGTCTTTCTCGGCGCAGCGCGAGGTGCTGTACAGCCTGCTGCCAAAGGTGCGCCGTGCCTGCATCGATGCCACCGGCCTTGGCATGCAGCTCGCTGAGGAGGCGAGAACGAAGTACCGCCAGGTGGAGGCGGTCACGTTCACCAACGCCGTCAAGTCGGACTTGGCAACTACGCTGCGGCGAACGTTCGAGGACAGGACGGTGCGAATCCCGATCGACGATCCGATCAGGGAGGACCTGCACAGTGTTCGGAGGATCGTCACAAGTAGCAACAACATCCGCTTTGACGCCGAGCGTGACGCTGGTAGTCACGCTGACCGATTCTGGGCGTTGGCGTTGGCTGTGCATGCTCAGTCGAGCAACGTCTACACGCCGTATGAAAGCCTCTCAGTTGCTCGCCGTGCGTGACGCCGCAGAATCGCCGTAAACGGCTTGCGCCTAGGGGCGCGGCCGGATATGCGCGAAATCACGCCCGAGGCGCTGCACTATGCGTTTAACGGCGTGCACCACCTCGTTAGGATTCGGCTCCCGAGTCAAGAAACGTCCTGAAGGTACTAGGGCTTGTATCCATCGACCGTTTCACCCCCCACATCTTGTGGTTGGAGGCACCGTGGCGCGACCAGATACCCAGGTTTACAGCGAGCCGTCGCCACGCGTGTGGGCGGACTGGAGCCCGCCACGAGTCAAGGCGGTGCTACAGCAACTACAGCGCGGTGATCTCTCGGCCGCGGGCGGCCTGGCGGACGCCGTCCTCGCTGATGACCGCGTGCAGGCAGCGCTTGGCACCCGCATCAACGGCGTGCTCGGCCTGCCACTTGCGTTTGAGGCGAGTGACGATACGCCCGCCGCAGCGCGAGCCGCTGAGCTCCTCGAAATCGACTGGTGGGCGTTCGCCGATGAGGCGACCCTCGTCGAGTGGATCTCCTACGCCCTGCTGGTCGGCGCGTGCCTCGCTGAACTGGTGTGGGACACCAGCGGCGAGCGGAGCTTGCCGCGCCTCAAGGTGTGGCACCCCAGCAACACCCGCCGCAAGGACGGCAAGTGGGAGATCCGCCAGGCGAACGACAAGTGGCTGCCTGTCGAGCCTGGTGACGGCAAGTGGGCGTTGCTCGCGCCGTTCGGCGAGCGCCGCGCCGGCACCCGCGCCCTCATCCGAGGCGTAGCCATCGCCTGGTTGAGCAAAGCGTACGCGCTCTCAGACTGGAACCGCTACAGCGAGATCCACGGCAGCCCGACCCGCGTCGGTCGTTCGCCCATGGGCGCCAGCGCCGACGAGCGCCGCTCGTTCCGCGACGACCTGGCCAGCCTCGCTCACGACTCCTCGATAGTCGTCCCGGACGGTTGGACGGTCGAGCTGCTCGAAGCCAAGATTGGCTCGGGCGAAGTATTCAAGAAACTCATCGACTGGGCCGACAAGGCGATCTCGATTGCCATCCTTGGCCAGAACTTGACGACCGACGTGGAGGGCGGCAGTCTCGCCGCTGCGAAGGTGCACGAGAACGTCCGCGCTGACCTGGTGCAAGCCGACGCTGAAGTGGTGGCCACCACCACTCACGACGAGGTCGTAACCTGGTGGGCGGAGTTTAATCTCGGCCGCAGAGACTTGGCGCCGTGGCCCAAGTGGGACACCATGCCCCCCGTTGATGAGCGCGAACTCGCGGAGGCGCTCGGTGCTCGCGCCCAAGCACTCCTGACGCTAAGCACCGCGCAGCTGCAGACGGGCCTGCCAATCGACTGGCCGGCCCTCGCCGGGCAGCTCGGCATCCCGTTGGTCGAGGGCGCACCGTTGGCCGCGCCGCAATCGCTCGAGCGCCTGGCGGACGTGCGCGGCTTGCGATTAGCCAGTGGCGACGACATCGACACGGCACGCGGCTTTGTCCGCGGCCAGGTGTACGCCGACCGCCTAGTCGACGTGAGTACCGGTCGTGGCGCCACGGCCATGCGCCCCGTGCTCGATCGCGTGCTGGACCTGGTGCGCAGCGCCACCTCTTACGACGAGATCCGGAACACGCTCCTGAGCGAGTACGCGGGCCTCGACGTCGACGACTTGGCGGACCTCACCGAATCCACTCTGTTGCTGGCCAGCCTCAGTGGCCGCCTGGCGGTGATCGACGATGCGTAACCCAATAAGGCGGTGGTTGTTCCGCCGCACGACGCTTACGCCCGCCGAACGCCTCACCCGAGAGATCAGACGCTACGCCCGCGCTCAGGGCGTGAGCGAGGCGGAGGTGATCCAGGGGCTCGCCCGCCTCAACCCCGTCAAGGGACGTAGTGCGAGCGTGCCGCTCAATAGGGCGCAGCGCCGCGCGAAAGCGCGGAGCGGCTGATGGCCAACCCCGACCCGGGCAGGGTCATCGCGGAGGAGGCCATCAGTTGGTTCCGCGCCCGCGTGCCAATCACGCCCGCCGGGTGGCGGCGCCTCGAGATCGAGGCCAAGCGCCGCGCCTTCACGGTCAGCCAAGTCAGCAAGCTCGACGTCATCCTCGACGTCTGGCGAGCAGTCGACCGCGCCGTTACCCAGGGGCAGTCCCTCGAGGACTTCCAGGCGGCCATAACGGACCGACTCGAGACCGCCTGGGGCGGCACGGTCAGTCAGCCGGCGCACCGGCTCGAGACCATCTACCGCACCAACACCCAGTCCGCATACAGCGCCGGCAGATGGCAGCAACAGACTGATCCGGACGTGCTCCGAGCCCGGCCCTACTGGCTCTACGACAGCGTGATGGACAGCCAAACCAGCGCCTTGTGCACCGCCCTCAACGGCACACTTCTCCCGCACGATCACGAGTTCTGGGCCACGCGCTACCCGCCGAACCATCACCGGTGCCGCGCCGGAGTGCGCAGCCTCACGGAGTCCGGCGCTAGGCGTCGTGGAGGCGTGACCCCAGCGCCACCCACTGCTCCGCCACTCAAGGGATTTGACACCCTCCCGGGACTAGACGACTGGGAGCCGGACCTGACCAAGTACCCGCCTCAAGCGGTGCAGGCGTACCAGGCGCTGCGGAAGGAGTTCGACGATGGCCAGAACTAAGCGCATTGCTTTCGGCGCCTCCTTGGCGCTCTCCAATTCGACTGAGCCGCCGACGGAGTTCCTGATCTGGGGTTACGGCGCGACCACCTTCCGGTGGGTCGACGGTGACGAGCACACGGTTGTCCTCACACCGGAGCTCGCGCGGGACTTGCTCACCGCGTACGCCGACCGTGGCCGGCAACTAGCGATCGATTACAACCACGGCAGTGTGCATTCGCGTGACGATCGTGAGGCGCGAGCGGCCGGGTGGTTCGACGTTGAGCTGCGAGCTGATGGTTTGTGGGCAACCAATGTCACCTGGACGGACACCGCCGCTGCCTACATCCGCGCCCGTGAATACCGATACACATCTCCAACGTGGGCCGAGGTCGACGACGTCCCCGTCGCTCTGCAGAACCTAGCCCTGACTATCAACCCCGCGACCCTCGGGGCGTTACCCCTGGTCGCCAGCAACCACCTGACCTCAGCCGCTCCGGCGGTCGAGACGCCCCCCAACGTGGGGGCAGGAGAGGAGCCCACCGTGAGCGACGTGCCCACAGTGAGGATCGCCACCGCCCTGGGCTTGCCGGAGACGGCAGCCGGAACCGATGTCGCCCTACGCGCCGCCAGCCTGCGAGCGTTCGAGGCGACCGTCTTGGAGCGCCTCGGCGCCCCCGACCGCGAGGCGGCCGTCGCGCAGCTCGAAGCGCAAGCTGACGATCTGGCGGCGGCCACCACCCGCGTGAGCGAACTAGAGGCGCAAGCCGCGGCCGCTGAGCGCAACGAGGTCATCAGCGCCGCCGTGCGCGACGGACGCCTGACACCCGCGCAAGCAGCGGACGGCGGCTGGGCTCGCTCGCAGCCGGTCGCCGCGCTGCGCGAGTTCTTGGCGTCGGCGCCGCGCGTGGTGCCCGTCGGTGAGGTCCGCGCTGGCGAGGAGCTGCCGGCCGAGAAGACCTTCGCGGACATGAGCGGCCCGGAACGGGCGCGGCTGTACAACGCCGACAAGGCCCGTTACGTTGAGCTCCGCAAGGCCAATCTCGGCTACTGACCGTCCCTAACCCGCTCGTCATCCTCGATCGCCGCACGCAGCGGCAACCCGCCCCGGCAGCGCGCCGGGGCTTGCCTTAGGAGGCACCAATGGCCGGTTCAGTATCCAGTGATTTCTTCGTCCCCGAGGTGCTCGCCGACGCTATGGCAGGCGCCCTGGCGGGCCGCCTGGCGCTTGATGGCACGGGCGCGTTCAACATTGTTGACGGATTGCCCGGCAGCGAACGCGCTGGCAACACCATCAACATCCCCTACTTCGGCCACATCGGTGAACTCGAGAGCCGCACTGACGGGCAGGCGCTCACGGTAGCGACGCTCACCTCGACGGCCGAGACCAGCACCGTGGTTCGTGCCGGTAAAGCCTTCGAGATTACCAACTGGGCGCAACGCGCCGCCGCCGGCGACCCGTACTCGGAAGGCGCTCGCCAGATGGCCGACTCGGTCATCCGGCAGTTCGACCGCGCCGCGCTCACCGCCGCTCTCGCCACTAACCTCACCCTCGACCGCAAGAGCGCCGCGCTGGCGTACACGCACTTTGTGGAGTTGCTCGACCTGTTCGGCGACGAGCAGGAGGACGTCGTCGGATTCGCGATGCACAGCAAGATACTCGCGTCACTGCGGGGTATCAAGGACACGAGCGGCCGCCTGATCTTCGTCGATGCTCGGGCTGATGGTCGCCCCACCGTCTTCGGCTTGCCCGTTTTCGTAAGCGATCGCAACACCGTCACGGCTGATGGTGGCGGGACTGGTGTGGACACCTACAAGACAATCGCGCTCAAGCGTGGCGCCGGCGTGATCTGGCGAGCTGACGGCCCCCGCGTCGACACCGACAAGGACATCCTCGCTGATAGTAAGGTCGCGAGCGTCAACCTCTACTACGCGGTGCATCTCTACAAGAAGTACCCCGGCAACACGAAGATCGGCGCCGCCGTCATCGAGACCCGCGCCTGATCGAGGCACGCCAACTGCAGCCCGGCCGAGTGGCCGGGCTCACCCCTTCGTGAGAGGAGCAACCCATGGGCATGCTCATGCATCGCCACGAGTCCTTCCGCAACCGCCACGAGGCGGCCGCGGTTGAAACGACGCCCGAACCGCCGGTCGTCGTGCTGCGGTTTGAAGAGATGACCGTGGCGCAGCTGCGCGTGTTCGCGGCCGGTCAAGGCATCGAGCTTGGTAAGGCTCGGCTGAGACCCCAGCTGCTGGCCGTCATCGACCAGGCGCTCACGGAGCGCGCCAACGCCGAGCTCGAAGCGGCCAGCGAGAACCAGGAACCCGTCGCCAACCCTGACGACCAAGAGGGCTCCGGCCTCACCGACTAGAGAGGAGGGCTTACCGTGGCTGGGTACCTGACTGACATGCAACTCGTTGACAATCACTTGCCCGGCGACGTGGCCACTACCTCCACGGTCACTGATCGCGCTGCCTGGATCGACGCCGCCAGCGCCGAAGCCGACGGTTACCTCCGTCGAGCCGGTTACACGCTACCGCTATCCGACGTCGGCGCTGACCTGGCGGCCGCCGTCGGGTCAATCGCGGCGTACCACCTGGCCGTCAAGCTCGGCTTGTTGCCGGAGCCGGCGGCGCAGTCCGGCTTGTACTTGCGTTACAAGGCGGCCATCGAGTGGTTGCGTGGCGTGGCCAGCGGGGCGATCACCCCGATCGTCGTCGGCGGCGACCCAAGCGACGACACCAGCGCCGCGCCGTTGGTCGATACCGACCCTAGGCGGGACTGGTAAACGTGTTCGAGCTATCGATCACTGACGACATTCCCGACCTGCAGCGCCTGATCGAGAAACTGGAGCCGCGGCAGTTGTCCGGCGCCATGAAGAACATCGGTGAGGCAGGCGTCGGCCTCGCTCGCGAGTCGTTCCAGATGGGCAAGAACCCATACGGGGAGGCGTGGGCGCCGCTGAAAGAGTCGACGCTGGAGGCGTTCGTCGGCCGGGGCGGTAGGCAGCGCAAGTCGTACGGCGCCAGGCCGCTCGTCCGCACCTCGACGCTCATGAGTAGCCTCAACTGGAGCCTCGTCATGGACGGCAGCGCCGTCGCTATCGGCGTCTCGCAGAGGTACGGCAAGTACCACCAGGGCGACCCGGATATTCCCAGCAAGGGCATCGTGCCGCAGCGGGCGTTTCTCCCGATCGAGGATCGCGGCTTGCCGGAAGCGTGGCGCGAAGAGCTAATTGACGCGGTCGAAAGCTACTTGGGGGTTGACGCATGAATTTCCTCGGAGCGGCTGACGCCCTTAAGGACATCGTGGCCGATGTGCCCAACGTCAAAGTTGCGGTGATCGGCATCAACCAGAGTTGGCCGTCGACGCCCGCCGTCGAGGTGATCCCGGTCGGGTTCGACCTCAACACTATTGCGGCGGGCAACCTCGATCAGGACGCCAACGGCGTTATCTACATCGCAGTGTACGTGGCCATGACGGCCAACCTGGAGGACGACGAACGCCTCCTGTTGCCGATCGTGGAGGGCGTTATCGACGCGCTGCGCGACTCAAGCCTGGATCGCACGCTGGGCGGGCTGGTCGAGGATGTGCGCCCCACCCGCGTTGAGTTCGACGTCGTCAAGCGTAATGGCCGCAGCTATCGCTCCGCTCTCGTGCAGCTCGTCGTTGGTGACCTCACCAGCGCCATCTAGGAGGCCCATGCCCAGAGTCCGTTACACCCCCGTTCGAGGCGGCCGTTACGTGTCGCCGCAACTCACGCCCGGGCAGATGCTCGAAGTCAGCCAGGCCGAGGCGGAACACCTGGTCAGCACCGGCGCGTTCGAGCTGATCGAGGTTGCGGCCGCCGCGGCCACGGCCGAAGTGCTGGCCGCTGAACCCGCCCAGGCGCCGTCGAAGCGTAAGGAGGCCAAATAATGGCTAGTGGTCGTCAAGGACTGATCGGAATCGGTAAGGAGACCGCGTTCGGCACTCCCGTGCCCGCCACCGTGTTCTTCAACGGCACCGAGTCGCTGAGTGAGACGCGGGCGCGGTTGCGCGAAGCGATGACGTTCGGGAGCCGGGCGTTGCAGCCCGCCGACGCTGGCCGGTTGCGCATCAACGGCAATATCGACGGCATGCACGCGCGGCCCGGCGGCCTCGGGCACCTGCTCCGCGCGGCCTTGGGGGAGCCAGTCACGACGGGCGCCAGCACTCCGTACACGCACTCGTTCAAGCCTGCCGCCGCGAAGTTTTCGGCCGACGCGGCGCTGCCGTCGTACTCGATCACGGTTAAGCGCAGCGCCAGCGTGATCCATCAGTACGCGGGTGCGCAACTCAACACGCTCACGCTCAACCAGCCGATGGACGGGGCGCTCGAGGTGAGCAGCGCCTGGATCGCCAAGGGCGTCGCGGACGTGGCGGCACCGACGCTGGTGCAGGAAACAGCCGGCCGGCTCCGGTACAACCAGTTGGTCGTGACCCGCGGCGGGGCCGCCTTCACGCTCCTCGAGAGCGTCGGAATCACCATCAACAACAACCTCGAGGTCGAGGAGTTGCTCGACGGCACGCACGAGATCACCGGGACGGACTTCGGCGACTCGCAGATCGCCATCAGTCTGTCGGCAACGTTCCGCGACACGCTCGCGTACGCGGACTTCAAGGCCAACACGACCGCTGCGTGGTCGTTCAAGTGGACGTCTGGCGCCGACAGCCTCGAGATTAAGGTGCCGAAGCTCAACATCGACACGTGGGGCGCCCCGATCAGCGGCCCAGGCCGCATGACGGTGAGCGCCACCGGGCAGGCGGAGTACGACTCCGTCGCAGGCCACGGCCTCGAAGTCATCCTCATCAACTCCACCGCCACCTACTAAGGGGGTCGCCGTGAACGCAATCTCTAAACTCAAGTCGGCGGCCACCAAGGCCATCGAGCTCCCGAACCTCACCCAGGACCTGCGCGACGCTGGCGAGATCGGGCCAAACGACGTCGTTCAGGTGCGGCTCCGCCGCGTGCGAGCCGCCGAGGTCATCGCAGAGACCGGCACCACGCCGCTCCTCTACAGCCTGGCGCGTGACCGACAACAGGGCGAGACGAACGAAGAATTCGCCGCCCGCCTACAGGACAAGATGCTCGACGACCCGCAGGCCATCCAGGACACGCAGCGCCAGCACCTCGCCACGCAGGTGGCTGTGGTCACGTTGGGCGTGATTGGCATCAGCATCGCGCCAGTGGACGCGCCAGCATGGGAGCCGCTGACGCTCACCGCCAACGGCGAGGCCACCGTCGACATCCTCGGCCGCGACCTCGAGCTGGTGCACGACGCAATAACGGAGTTCGCCAGCTTGCCGTACGGGCGGATGGGCAGGGCCGCTGGCACTGAGGCGTTTCCTGCGCGGGAACCTAGTGCTAGTGGTGAGCCGGGCAGCAGCGGCGTACGGGCTGACACCGAGCCAGTTCCTTAACCGGCCGTTCGGCGAAGTCGCTCTAGACCTGGCGGTCTACGGCGCCGACATGGCTGACCAAACCGCACAACTCGAACAGCAGCGGTTCAAGTCCGGCGGGGGCAGCAGCGTCCCGCCGGAGTGGAGCGGCTAGCAGGCTGACGGCGCCGCGCGGCGCGGGAAGGGGATTGGCCAATGGCAAGTAACTCGGTCGAGATCCTGATCCGCGCCCGCGACGGCGCAACGAAAACCCTGGAGGAGGTTCGTGCCGGAGTCAAGGGCGTCGGCGACGCCGCCCGAGCGGGACTCAAAGATCTGCGGGACTACCAGACGGAGCTCGAGCACCAAGCCCGAGCGCTAGAGGACGTCGCCCGCCAGCAAGACGAAACGACTGAGGAATACCGCAAGACTGTGGCTGAACTCGCCCGCGTCAAGGGCGAGCTCGGCAACGTAACGGACGAGCTCGTCAAACAGGCAAGCGAGCTCGATCGTCAAACCGCCGCACTCGACCAGCACGCCGTCACCTGGGAGCAGACGAGCAAGCGCATCGGTGGCAGCATGATCGGCCTGGGCACCAAGCTTTCGCTTGGAGTCACCGCGCCGCTCACCGCGCTTGCCGGCATCGGCGTGCAGTCGGTCATGCAGTTGGAGATGTTCTCGGAGTCGCTGAAGGTCCTGATTGGTGACGCCGAAGCCGCTAACGAGGTGTTCGACCAGCTCTACGAGTTCTCGGCTAACACGCCGTTCGATTGGAAGACGCTAACCGAGGGCACTCGTGTGCTCGCGGCGTTCGGGACTGAGGCTGCGGACATCGTGCCGACGCTGTCGGCGCTTGGCGACATCGCGGCTGGTGTGCAGACGCCCCTCAACCAGTTGGCTGAGATTTACGGCCGCGTGCAGCTCACTGGCCGGCTCGGGATGGAGGAGGTCAACCGCCTGGCTGAGCGCGGGATTCCGATTTACACGGAGCTCGCGAAGCAGTTGGGTGTGTCGGAGAGCCAAGTCAGGGACTTGGTGTCCACTGGCGTGGTCGGGTTCCCGGAGCTCGAGGCCGTGATCACGTCCCTGACCACCGAGGGTGGCATGTTCTTCGGGATGATGGACGCCCAGAGCAAGACCGTTCAAGGGCGCTTTAACACCCTCAAGGACACGTTCGAGCAGGTGACGGACATCATCGGGGAGCGGCTCATCCCTGCCTTCGACGCCATGATCGGCGCGGCGCAGTCGGCGGTGGATTGGTTCGTCAACCTCGACGAGAGCACGCAGGGTCTGTTCGTCGGGCTGGGCGTGGCGCTGGCTGCCGCGGGCCCGCTGCTCGTTGGCTTCGGCACGCTCCTGACGCTCCTGCCGCAGCTCGTGACGGGCTTCGGGTTGCTGCGGACGGCGATCCTGCCGTTCCTGGGGCCCGTCGGCCTCGCAGCCACGTTGGCGGTCGTGCTGGCTACGCTCGGCACGCGTTTCGTGACCGCAGACAGGGCGTTGGAGACGCACCGCGACTGGATCGACGAAGCCGCCGCCGCCTACATCGCGTACCGCGGCGAGATCCACGTCACGACCGAAGCCGAGCGGACGGCGGCGATCGAACGCCTGGCGACCACGCGTGCCGAGATGCAAGAGCGCATCAAGCTCCTGCAGGAGCTGGCGGACCAACAGAAGTCCAGCGTCCAAGGCTTCTTGGACAGCCCAATCGGCAAGTTCCTCATGCCGGGCTTCATCAAGGTGGAGGGCAGCGCGGGTTACGGCACGCTGGACGAGATCGAGCGCCTCGGCGAGGTCGTCTCGCAGATTGGCAGCGACATCGACAAGCTCGTCAGCGGCGCCAGCCGCGTCGTCGAGGTAGAGGTCGACGTCAAGCAACCACCGCCCGTCGACGTCGATGTGACGTTCACCGGCGACGGCGCGGAGCTCCTCAAGGCCCCCGAGGAGGCGGGCCGCAGTTGGGCGGCGACGTTCGTCGAGCAGCTCGCCGCTGGCCTCAACACCGCACGCGCTGGCTGGCGTGACGCCCTCACGGGTTTCGGAGTCCTCACCGGCGGCATACTGCGCGACGCGTTCGGCGTCGACCAGCCCGATTCGCAACTCGTCACCCTCGGTAAGGACATCGTCGGCTCGATAGCGGACGGCATCGAGCAGGCGTTCCCGAGCTTCTTCACTCGCCTCACCGCTGGTGTTCAGGCCATCAAGGGCCACGTCGCGGACGAGGCGCTTAATGCGTGGGTCGTGAGCGGCTCGTCACTGATGACCCCCACGACGCCAGCCGGGCCGCTGGGCTTCGACACCGTCCCGTTTATCCCCAGCCCGATCGGGATTGGCGGCCGCCCGATCCCCGGAGATGTTGCCGGCTTTGAGGGCAACATCGCGCAGATGAGCGAGGCGATGTTCGGGCCGCGTTCTGCTGCTGGCCGCTTCCTGGTCGACCTCGAAGCGCTCTTCCAGCGCGCTGCTCGTGAGCTAGCCCGCGCCGACCGCGTGGCCAGCTACGAGGGCCGTGACGCGTTCTACGCTGGCCAGGCCGCGCGGTTCGATGACGCCGGGACGCTCGCGTACCACAACCGCGTGATCTTCGACCCGCGCAGCGCTGGGTTCGTCCGAGACGTCGGTGTGCCTGGCGTCTTCGCTGGCGTGCCTGCCCCCCGCGACATCGGGGCGCCGGGTGAGTTCGCGACGGTGCCTACGCCCGTCGACCTGACCGGCTTCGCGCCAACCGCGAACGTCATGCCCGACCGCAGTCACCTACCAACCGAGCAGCTCGACGACCTGCTACGCAAGGAGGCGGAGGCACGCCAGGCGGTCGTCGACGGCTTGACCACGATGAGCTCTGAAAAGGGGCCGCTCGCGAACTTCGGAGCGCAACTCCTAGCGACCGCCGCCGAAGCCGTGCCCGCCTTCGGCGCAGCCCTAGACGGCTTCGTGCAGGCCGGACCCATGGGCGCGGTGATCGCCTTCTTTTCCGAGCTCCTGATGACCAGCCAACCGATGCAAGAGGCGTTCGTGATGATCAATGAGGCGCTGGCCCCCCTGGGTGAACTCCTCGGTCGCATCATCGCGCCTGCCCTCAAGCTCCTGGGCACCGTCATCGGCTGGGTCGTCGACGCCCTCGTGGCCGTCTACAACACACTCCTCGGCTGGCTGTTCGGACGAATCGAAACCGAGCCAGCAGCAAAAGACGACATCATCACGACCAAGCCCCCGCCTGAACACTCGGACACACCGCCTGCCTCCCGTGAGATGGACTTCGGGCGCGTAACCCCTGGCGTGCAACTCGCAGTCTCGACGCCACTTGTCGAGGCCGCGATGCTCAGCCTGTCAGCGGCCCAACTCCAAGTCACAGCGGCCAACAGCCTGCAAGGGGTGCTCTCGCGCCTTGAGCGCATGTACGAGCGCGTTCTGGATGAGGGCTTCAAGGTCGTCGTCGAAGTTCCGACCGCAGCTGGCGTCGCATCGAGTGGCACCGCATACCTAAGGTGAGGTGAGGCACGTGTGGGAGATTGATGTCTGCAACCCGGACGGCACCACTCGCCTCACCTTGACGCCCGGCGACCCAGTCTCCGCGATCGAGTGGGCATCGCGCGGCGACGGCGACTGCCTCGAGGCGGCAATCACCGGCCGCGGTCTCGACATCCGCGCTCGCGACGTCGTCATCATTCGCGCCCGCAGCACCCCAAACGACCCGAACCCGCCGACCGTACGCTACGTCGGCTGGGTTGTGGAGGTACCTGCAGACCGCTCGCCGAACTTGACGGTTACGCGCCTGATCGGCGGCCGCAAACGCCTCGCTGAGATCCTCAACCGCAACCTCTCAGTCTCGGGAGACGTGGCCGCGGCCGCCCGCACCAGCCTGTCCGGCGTCACCGATCAAGGTAATCCTCGCCTAGTGGTGCCCGCCTCCTTCCCGACCCAGAACTTCACTGCTGGACCGCGTTACCCCGGCTTGGAGGCTGCAGCTGAGACGCTCGAAGCGTTCGAGGCGATGGTGCCAGGCTTCACCGTTGAGCCCGCCAGCGCGAGTTACGTGTACGCAGGCCGAACCTACGCACCCGGCATGGACGTGCCGCCGACGCGCTACGGCGTCCGAGCTGACGGCGGCGGCGGCGGCCGCGGTCTCGTCTACTTCGAGCGACCAACCCACGTCCCCGCCCTCCTCAGCGAGCTCGCCGACAACCTCACGATTACCTGGTTGCCCCGCAGCGCGGAGCAGGTCGTTGACGACGTTACTATCGTCCTGCTAGAGACGCACAACGCAGATGCGGCCTCGGTCCTAACGAGTGGATCCAGTTGGCCGGTGCCGGGCGCCGAGAAAGTCGTCCCGCCCGTCGCGCATCGCGTCACCGCCGGTACGCCCTACGGAGCCGCGATCCGCGTGGGCGCCGAAGGCCAAGGACTCAAGCAAAGCAGCTGGTACGCACCCATTTCCTCGAGCGGTGGTTGGACCGACCCGGCTAACGCCTTCGACGGTAATCTTGCGACGTACACCTACAATCAGGCGACATCAACCTTCACGCTCGTGCGCCCCGCCGCCGCCGCCGCGGTCGCCTGGCGCATCCGCTATAGTTCCGTCGCCCCGTTCTATGCCAGCCTCACGCGCACGGTTTCGGGCGGCCTCAGCTCGTATCACCGCTGGAACCTACCCGCTACCCAAGGTAGCCAGGCCGACTTCTACCTCTACGCTCCGCCGTTCGAGGGCATCGATGGTCCCGTAAGCATCTGGTTCCACGCCGAGATGCGTGCGTGGGCGGCGGACGAGATCCGGATCTACGAAGCAACGCCGTACGAACCCGATCCGACTGTGCTCAACCGACTTGCGCTCGGACACATGCGGCTCCCCGGCAACGACTCCACCGCCAGCGTCACGGTCCCCAACCGCCTCCTGGACCTCGCCTGGCGTTGGCAAATCGACCTGGCCAACGGCGACAGCGTCGTAGGCACGGCCGAACTGATTGAGCACCGAATTACGGGGAGCGAGGGACTCGTGACGACCATCCACCTCGGGCAAGCGCTCAGCAGCACCGAGGTCAGCACCCGCGCCCTGCTCGACGGCAAGATCGCGCGGGCCGTCCGCGCAGGCACGAAACCAACAGCATGAGCACGCCCCTCACCCAAGCCGTCCTTAAAGCTGGCGCAAACGAACACACGCTCAAGCGCGCACGACTCGACGATCTAGTCGTTACAACCGACTTGCAGGTCTTCCGCGCTCCGTTCGGCTCGCGGTGGCACAAGCTCGGCACCGGCAACGCGGACCCGGAGGTCATCAACCTCTCGGGCGCCCTCGAAGCGGCCAACGTGAGCCTCTCACGGGCACTAATTGACGCGCTGCTCGCTGATCTGCCGACGCTCGACACGCTCAAGCTCGGCGCCTGGGAGTTCCCAGTAGCTGGCACGACCGGCGCATTCATCGCGACGCCGACCGCAGCCGGCTGGCGCGTGCAGCTCTCCCTGATCAGAGCAGGAGCCGCGCTCAATGTTCCTTGAATCTACTGGCGGCGTCATCGAGCTGCGCCTCAACGATTCCGCCCTCGACCAGGCCGTCTCACGCGCGGCGTACACGTCCCCGGCTGGCCAGCTCGTCATCATCGGTGACGGCGGCTGGGACCCGGCCACGTTGACGCTGCGCTTCCGCGTCACGAGCAACACCTCAGGCACGCCAGGAGACGGTGCCCTGGGTGCCGTCGAGGCACTGTTGGCGGCCGCGAAGACCGCCACTTGCCTAACTGAATCCGGTGACCCGCTGACTGCAAGGACCACGTATCTGCATGGTCTCGCTAGCCTGCAGATGCGTCCGCGCGGCACGTGGTGGGAGATGGAGATCACCTTCCGGCCACGAGCGTTGGACGGCACGCAAGGCACCGGCGAGTCCTTGACTCACTCCGGCGTACTCGTCACGTTCGGCGGAGTCGCCCTCACCGTGGAGGTTCACTAATGCCTGAACTCGTTAGCACCGGTAATGTGAAGGCTTCTAGCAGCGGGGGGGGGGTGGCTTTGGAGGTGGATCCGGCGTTGGTGGCCGCGCTCACTGGCGAGAGCGGCAGCAACGCGAACGGCGAGTGGGTCAAGTTGGAAAACGGGCTGCTCGTCTGCTGGGTGCCGTCCGTGCCCCTCGTATACCTCAACTCCACAACGTTGCAAGCAGTGTGGACGTTCCCTCAGCCGTTCGTGGCTGTCCCGGCCGTCGCGCCGAACTTGCGAGGTTGGGGCGCGTTCGTGGTCGGCACGCCGCTGGCTCTCGTTGCGGTGGACACTGCGACCCTGCAGTACCGCGCGGCCAGCGGAAGCTTCGCGTCTGGCGCGACTGCGACGTTCAGCGCGATGGCCGTGGGTCGCTGGAAGTAGGCTCGCGCCGGCGCGGTGGTCACCGTGCCTGAACTGAGCCCGCTCGGGAATGTGAAGGCGACCGCCGCGGCTGGTCAGCTGCGGCTCGACGTTGACGTGGCGGACCCTGCCTTGCGTGAGGGTCTCGGCGTGGCGGCGCCACCGCCAGCCCTGCCCGCAGGCTTCGCGTTCCCCACGCCCGTGACGCTGATTCGCGAGCGTGACGGGTCGCGAAACGCGGTGGTTGACACGTCGTGGCTGCCAGGTGGCCTGACGGTCTACACGGCGCCGTGGGCGCCGAGCAGCGGCGCTGGCTGGGCGAATGCACCGGTGCGCTTGAGAGAGGCTCTGGCGACGCCCGGCGTTAAGCGTGTGGTCTGCGCGCCTGGTGTGTACGACCGCAACGCAATCCCATCGTCCGGCTCGCTGCCAGCCGCGAGCATCGTCTGCCCGGGTGGCGTCGCGGTCTTCTCGACGCACGAGACGCCAGCGAGCCTCGCATGGACCGTGAACACCCCGATGGTGAGCACCTGGAAGGCGACGCGGAGCCTAGTGGTGGCCGTCAGAGACGAGAGCATCCGCACCCCTTATGGCGTCAGCGTCCCGTTCACGCAACGCGCGTCAGCTGCGGATGTCGATGCCAACCCCGGCAGTTGGTGTTTGGACGCGGGCGTGCTGTACGTCCGCACGCTGGACGCCCGGAAGCCCGACGAGAACATCCGCGTGTATCTGGGCGTTTCAGCGCTCAGGTTCGATGGCGGCGACCTGCACCTCGAAGGGATCGAGTTTCACGGCGGCGGGTTGAGCGGCGCGTTCTTCTTGAACGGTGGCGTGACGCCAATCCGGGTCAGCGCGCAACGATGCGCCTTCCGGTACTCGCCATCGGGCAACGGGTTGACCGCATGGGGGACCGACTTAATTGTTCTGCGCGAGTGCGAAGCGAGCGACAACTATCTCGACGGTTTCAACTACGGCACCGCCAGTGGAGTGACAACGAACGCCATGGAAGTCTCGTGCGTGGCGACCAACAACGGCTTCAGCGGGTCCGGGAACGATAACGCCTCCACCAGCCACAACGGCGCTCGCGTCATCCGAGTGGCGGGCGAGTACGAGGGCGCTCAAGGCCGGAACGTTGTTGACGTGCACGACGGCACGAAGAGCTTTAATTGGGGTTGCGCCGCCCGCGCGAGTCGAGGCTCGGCGGGGAACAACGTTGACTGGGAGGCTGGCCAACCAACCCTGGTGCAAGACGTGGAAATGTGGCTGGTCGAGTGCAGCGCGTCGGGCAGCACCGCGGCCGCCGTCGCGCAGGCGGGCACGAAGATCTACCACCGCGACAACGTCGGGATTGCGGTGAGCGGCCCAGGCGCGGCAATCCCGTACGCCTAACCGAGCGTGCTCAGGCTTTTCTTGTAGCACTAACAGTGCATGACCAAACCCCCGGCATACCAACTGCCGGGGGTTTCTTTTCGGCTCTAAGTGGGGAACCCGGGGCACCCGTTCCCCTGTCATCTAGTGACACTTAATTTGGCACAGCTGTGACATTTAATTTGGCGCGCGACACCAGTGCGGCTCCCACACGGTGCGGCAAGACGACGTGCTTGGCGCGCGGTGCCTG
>ERZ778017.1320-NODE-1320-length-25215-cov-49.525437_pt1 | contig 25215 bp, 22 predicted proteins | sample MGYA00375747_ERZ778017 | MGnify/ENA primary metagenome ERZ778017 (study PRJEB29350, sample SAMN05509838) | bioreactor metagenome | biome: bioreactor; material: wastewater | place: South Africa: University of Cape Town | collected 2014-03-17 ...
CAGGTATTCAACGTTCCGATCGCGGACGACCAGCCGTGCGTCTTCGTCGAACCCGGCGTCATAGAGAGGTTGCAGGCGATGGTCGCTCCCACAGGCGGCTAATCGCATGTGATCAGCCGGGTGCGCTGTCCTGCGGGATAGCGCACCTTTTGTGCGTCGATAATCGACGTTTTCGCGTCGAATGTCCGTGCACGACGAGTGCACCGTAGTCGTACTAGCAAAGCGGAGGCGCCTGCTCGGCATTCCCGACCGCATACGAAATCGTCGGACTGTTACCAGTGGTGTTAGCGCCCTGGACAGCGCCTCGGCTGCGCCGTGGCTGCTGCGTCGATAGTGACGTCTCGCCCGCGTACCGCGGCCTGCGACGCCTACGCCGCGTGTGTGCACGCCCAGGGTGGACCGCGCCGCCGGTGCGGCGCTTTCCCCCGCGCTGCGCGCGGCTCCCCTTCATGCCTCTGCTCGCGGTTTTCCGCGTCAAAGGGTGGCGCGTGACCATAAACGGCTGACTCCCCGTGCCGGGTCCCCTCCATTTATCCGTCCCGCTGCCTCGCTGCGCTCGCCTTTGACGCCGCCGCTCCCGTCGGCTGATCGGTTCCCGTCCTGAAGCATCCACGCGGCCATCCCGGCCGCTGTGCTTCAGCGAGGAGAAACGGCGGTGATGACTTCCATGGTGCGTGAGGGTGACAGGTTGACGTTGACGCAACGGGTGCTGCGTCTGGGGGCGGAGAGTCTGACCGCGGTGGAGTTGATGGCGGTGGCGCTGGGCGCAACCGATGATGGCGCGTTAGACACGATCCGGCACGCCGTAGCCGAGGCAGGCAGCATCCGGAAAGCAATGGCGAGCGGGGCAGGGTTCACCGGCGCCAAGGTGGCGCGGTTCGCGGCGGCAATGGAACTAGCCCGCCGGGCAGCATGGGAAGAGCTTACCTCACGGCCGGCACTGACCAATCCGCGCGACAGCGCGGTCTTTCTAAAGGCCCGTATGGCGGATCGACCTTATGAAGTCTTCGCCTGCCTGTATCTGGACAATCGGCATCGTGTGCTGGCCTATGAAGAAATGTTCCGCGGCACTCTGGACGGCGCATCGGTGCATCCGCGCGAAGTGGTGCGGGCGGCGCTGGAGCACAATGCAGCCGCTCTGATCTTCGCGCACAACCACCCGTCGGGTGTTGCCGAGCCCTCGGCCGCAGACCGCAACATTACCCGGCAACTGCGCGATGCGTTGCAGCTGATCGGCGTGCGGGTGCTGGATCACCTGGTGATCGGATCAGGCGAGCCGACGTCGATGGCTGCGCGCGGATTGATCTGAGGCCCATGTGCATACCGCTGGGTGCCTTCCCAGCGCAGCCACGGCGTGCTGTATGCCGTGGCTATTCCGGGCCGAACACAGTTGGCCTGCCGCTACACCCGGTATCAGCGGACGGGACAGGCGTCCAACGGCTTTGGGTGCGGTGCGTCCATCGGTTCCCCCAGGTGCGGGCGGTGTTTCGATTGTGCCCCGCCGCACGCGTGGATCTGGGTCACACCTAGGCCTGCCTTGGCCCAGGCGCACACCACCAAGCAATCGGCGATAACGACGGCCACGACCGTAGCCAAGCTTCTAAACGATGGCCGTACCTCCGCGGCCACGCGGAGCCGGCCGGAAGTGTCCTTACGCAGAAGTCGAATAAGTAAGCACCGCGTACGCGCTCTGCACGGCGCGTGCAGGTTCGTATCGTGGCTTGCCGTCCCAGATGACCGCGGCGCTTCGGATGGAAGGTGTCGGCGAGCCGGTCGACCTTCACGAGGCTCCCGTGCGATCGGTGGTGCGTACGTAACACGGCAATGGCGACCCCCCCATGGACACGCGGCCGCAAGGTGGTTGCCATCGCCGGATGATCTGTCATAGTTGGTTACCATGTCGGCTTTCCGCACCATCCGTCGTCTGCAACGACGCCATCCCATCGCGCTGCGTGGGGTGCTGTTGCTGTTGCTGGCGGTCGTGACCTTCGCGTCCATGCCGAAATGGGTGGTGCACAGTCATGACCGTGCGCATGAGACGATTGCGGTCCTCGTGGGCGACGTTTCCGCCGATCATCATCACGATGAGGCGGGTACGGATGGAGATGTTGCTACGCTTCTCGAGATGCCATACAACCACGCGCATTACCTGAGCGGGGCGGCAGTTACGTTGCCGTCCGTGTGGCTCGATCTGCCCCATCCCATCTTCCTGCGAGAAGACTGTCCGTCCTGGTGCGACAGATCTGCGCCGGACAGTCCCGAAACCCCGCTGTACCGCCCCCCCATCGTTTGATCGCAGCGCCTTCGGTCGCCCCCTGGCGGCCTCGAATTCGTTGACTCATTCGATGGGAGAACCTCGTGTTTCCTTTACGTTGTTGGTGCCTCCTGCTGCTGGCAGGTGGGCTTACCATGCCTGCGGCGGCGGGCGAAATGCTTACGCTGCCCCAGGCAGTGGACCGTGCCCTTGCGCACAACCCGGCCATCCGTGCCGGTGACCAGACGATCGTTGCCGCCGAGCGGCAGGCGGAGCTGACCGGCCTGGCGCCGCCCTGGGTGGTGGGGGCGGACGTGGAGAACGTCGGCGGTACCGGTTCGGTCTCGGGCATCCGGGCCGCTGAGACCACGCTGCGGCTGGGTCGCGTCATCGAGCGCGGCGGCAAGCGCGAGGCACGCCAAGCGGTGGGTGCACTGGACGTCCAGCGCTCGCACACGGCACGCGAACAGGTCCGCCTGGACATGGCGGCCGAAGCCCGACGGCGCTTTATCGAGGTGCTTGCCGACCAGATGCGCGCCGACGTCGCCGCGCAGAATTTTGCCCTTGCCCGCGAGTTGACCGCGACCGTGCACCGCTGGGTGCAGGCCGGGCGCAGCCCGGAGTCCGAATTCGACCTGATGCGCATCGCGCAAGAGCAGGCCGACATCGAAGTCGAACACGCGGCGCATGAGCTGGCCGGCGGCAAGGTCTCGCTGGCCGCGCTTTGGAATGCTGCCGAACCCGACTTCGACGCGGCGGAAGGTGAGCTGTTCGAGTTGCCCGCGGTCGCCCCGTACGAGGTCCTGGTCGCACGCCTCCCAGACAATCCGACCCTACGCGCCCTCGACCTGGATACGCGTACGTCTCAGGCCCGCGGTCGCCTCGCGGCCGCGGGCGCCAAGCCAGACATGACGGTACACGTAGGCGTGCGACGGCTGTCGGTGTTCAACGACACTGCGTTGATCGCCGGCGTCTCGTTCCCGCTGGGCAGCTCCTCCCGTTCGGCGCTGGACGTAGCCCGCGTCGCGGCCGAGACCGAGGCAGCTGAGGCGCGCGCGCGGGCACAACAGGCGGAGCTGCGCCAACGCCTGTTCACGAGCTACCAGGAATTGCTTCACGCGCGTACGGCGTTCGAGGCCCATCGCGACCGCATGATCCCGCAGGCCGAGAACGCGCTGGCAGTGACCCGCAAGGGCTTTGACGCCGGGCACTTCAGTTTCCTGGCGCTCTCGCAGGCGCAGCGCACCTTGCTCGAACTGCGTAATGCGCAGATCGACGCGGCCGTCCGTTACCACATCTTGCTGGCCGACATCGAACAGATGACGGCCGCTGCCGGAGTTTCCTCCCCATGAAAACCACCTTTTTCACGCGCAGCGCCGCGGCGCTGCTGATCCTTGCCACGCTTGGCCTGGGCGCCTGCAGCGAGCGCTCCGCGACGGCGCCCGCCGAGGGCGAACGCGCGGCGGCCGCGTTCGAGCGCGGTCCGCACAACGGCCGCCTGCTGCGCGACGGCCCGTTCGCGCTCGAAGTCACCGTCTACGAAACTGGCGTACCGCCGGAGTTCCGCTTGTATGCCTACCGCGACGGCAAGCCCCTGCCGCCGGGGGTGTTGCAGCCTGTGCTCCAGGTGACTCGCCTTGATGGAGAAACCACCCGCTTTACATTCCACCCCGTCGGCGATGCGCTCGTCGCCGATGGCACGGTGGTCGAGCCGCACTCGTTCGACGTCAAGGTGAGCGCCAACTATGAAGGCAAGCCCCACACGTGGACGTATGCCTCCTACGAGGGGCGCGTCACCATCCCCGCCGCAACGGCGGCTGCTTCCGGTGTGGAGACGGCGGTGGCCGGCCCGGCCACGATTCGCGACGTGATCCCATTGATGGGTCGTGTCGCCGTCGATCCAAACCGCCAGGCCCACGTGCGCGCCCGCTTCGAAGGCATCGTGCGCTCTGTCTCGGTGAACCTGGGTGACCGGGTGCGCCGTGGGCAGACGCTGGCCACGGTGGAAGCCAACCAGAGCATGCGCACATATGTCGTAGTGGCCCCGCTCGATGGCGTGGTGCTGGCGCGCAACACCAATGTCGGCGACGTGGCCGGTGACGCACCCCTGTTCGAGATTGCCGACCTGTCCTCGGTCTGGATCGAAGTCGATGCCGTGGGTCGCGATGCCGACCGCCTGCGACCGGGCCAAGCGCTCCAGGTGCGGCCCGCCAGCGGGGGCGATCCGCTGGCGACCACGATCGACGCCTTGGTGCCGGTGACCCGTGCGGGCCTGAGCGTAGTTGCCCGTGCACGCATCCCCAACAAAGACAGCGCTTGGCGCCCGGGCATGCCGGTCGTGGCCGACGTCACGGTGGCCGAGCGGCCGGTGCCGCTGGCGGTGGACGTGTCGGGATTGCAGCGCTTCCGCGATTTCACCGTGGTGTTCGCCAAAGTCGGCGACACCTACGAGGTGCGCATGCTCGAGCTGGGTGCCCGCGACGAACAAAAGGCCGAGGTGCTCCATGGCCTCAAGTCAGGCACCACCTACGTGAGCAAGCAAAGCTTCCTCATCCGCGCGGACATCGAAAAGTCCGGCGCCAGCCACGATCATTGAGGCCGCCAACATGCTTGAACGACTCGTTCGTGCCGCGATTGCACATCGCGGCCTGATGCTCATCCTGGCGCTGGGACTGGCGGCGCTGGGCGTGTGGAACTACTCGCGGCTGCCGATCGACGCGGTACCCGACATCACCAACGTACAGGTGCAGATCAACACCGAAGCGCCCGGCTATTCGCCGCTGGAGGCCGAGCAGCGCCTGAGCTATCCCATCGAAACCGCTCTGGCGGGACTGCCGCACCTGGTGCAGACCCGCTCGATTGCCCGGTACGGACTGTCCCAGATCACAGCCGTCTTCGAGGACGGCACCGATGTGTACTTCGCCCGGCAGCAGGTCTCCGAGCGATTGAAGGAAGTCGGTTCGCAGCTGCCGGCGGGCGTGGAACCGACGCTGGGGCCGGTGGCGACTGGCCTAGGCGAGATCTTCATGTACATGGTCGAGGCCGAACCCGGCGCACGCCGCGCCGACGGCCAAGCATGGACACCCACCGACCTGCGTTCGCTGCAGGACTGGGTGATCCGGCCGCAGATGCGCAACCTGGAGGGCGTCACCGAGGTCAATACGGTCGGCGGCTTCGTCCGCCAGTTCCACGTCACGCCTGATCCGGCGAAGCTGGCGGCCTACGGCCTGAGCCTGGTGGACGTGCAGCGGGCGCTGGAGCGCAACAACGCCAACGTCGGTGCCGGCTATATCGAGCGCTACGGCGAGCAGTACCTGATCCGCGTACCGGGGCAGATCACCGACCTCGAAGGCCTGCGCCAGGTCGTCGTGAAGCAGGAGCAGGGGGTCGTGCTGCGCGTGCGTGACGTGGCGGCGGTGGCCGAGGGCAAGGAGCTTCGCACCGGCGCGGCGACCGAGAACGGCCGCGAGGCGGTGCTCGGTACCGTGTTCATGCTGATCGGCGAGAACAGCCGCGCAGTGGCCGAACGCGCTGCCGCGAAGCTGAAAGAGATCAACACGAACCTCCCCGACGGCGTCAGCGCACGCGCGGTCTACGACCGCACGCAGCTGGTGGACCGCGCCATCGCCACGGTGCAGAAGAACCTCATCGAGGGTGCACTGCTGGTGATCGTGGTGCTGTTCCTGCTGCTGGGGAACCTGCGCGCGGCGCTGATCACGGCGGCGGTGATTCCGCTGACCATGCTGATGACGATCAGTGGCATGGTCGGCAACGGCATCTCCGGCAACCTGATGAGCCTGGGTGCACTCGATTTCGGTCTGATCGTCGACGGCGCGGTGATCATCGTGGAGAACTGCCTGCGCCGTTTCGGCGAGGCGCAACACCGCCTGGGCCGACTGCTGGAACGCCAGGAGCGCTTCGAACTGGCGGCCAGCGCCACCGCCGAAGTGATCAAGCCCAGCCTGTTCGGCCTGCTCATCATCGCCGCGGTGTACCTGCCGATCTTCAGCCTGTCGGGCATCGAAGGGAAGATGTTCCACCCGATGGCCTTCACCGTGGTGATCGCGATCACCGCGGCTATGATCCTTTCGCTGACGTTCGTGCCGGCCGCGGTGGCGATGTTCGTGACCGGTCGCGTGGCCGAGAAAGAGAACCGCGTGATGCAGGGATTCCGCCGGGCTTATGCGCCGTTGCTGGAGCGTGTGATCGCGTGGCGGATCGCGGTGGTCGCTATCGCCGCGGTGCTGGTGGTGGGTGCGGGCCTGCTGGCTGGCCGCCTCGGCTCGGAGTTCATTCCCGACTTGGACGAAGGCGATATCGCGCTGCACGCGCTGCGCATCCCCGGCACCAGCCTGACCCAGGCGATCGGCATGCAGACGCACCTGGAGGCGCGCATCAAGCAGTTCCCCGAGGTCGATCGCGTGTTCGCCAAGCTCGGCACCGCCGAGGTGGCCACCGACCCCATGCCGCCCTCGGTCGCCGATACCTTCATCGTCATGAAGGATCGCGCGGACTGGCCGGACCCGCGCAAGTCCAAGGCCGAGCTGATCCGCGAGATGGACGCGGCCGTGCGCGCCATCCCCGGCAACAACTACGAGTTCACCCAGCCGGTGCAGATGCGCATGAACGAGCTGATCGCGGGCGTACGCGCCGAGGTGGCGATCAAGGTCTTCGGTGACGACCTGGACACGCTGGTGAATCTGGGCGAGCAGGTGGAGGAGGTCGCCAAGGCCATCCCGGGGGCCGCCGACGTCAAGCTGGAGCAGTCGACCGGGCTGCCCCTGCTGACCATCCAGCCGGACCGTGCCGCGCTCGCACGCTACGGCCTGTCGGTGGCCGACGTGCAGGATACGGTGGCCATTGCGATGGGCGGCAGGCAGGCGGGCCAGGTGTTCGAGGGCGATCGGCGCATCGACATCGTCGTGCGCCTGCCCGAGGCGCAACGCAGCCGCCTGGAAGCACTCGATGCCTTGCCGGTACCGCTACCTCCGCAGGCTGATCCAGACGCGCCCGCCACCGTGCCGCTGGGCGCGGTGGCGCACATCGAGCTATCCATCGGCCCGAACCAGATCAGCCGCGAAAGCGGCAAGCGCCGCGTGGTGGTGACCGCCAACGTGCGTGGTCGCGATCTGGGCTCGTTCGTCGGGCAACTGCACGATACCGTGGCCGCCGAGGTCGGCTTGCCGCAGGGCTACTGGATCGACTACGGCGGCACCTTCGAACAGCTGATCTCGGCCAGCCAGCGCCTGCAGATCGTGGTGCCGATCGTGCTGCTGATGATCTTCGGCCTGCTGTACATGGCCTTCGGCTCGGCGCGGGATGCGGCCGTGATCTTCAGCGGCGTACCACTGGCGCTGACCGGTGGCGTGCTCGCCTTGTGGCTGCGCGGCATTCCGTTCTCCATCTCGGCCGGCGTGGGCTTCATCGCGCTCTCGGGCGTGGCGGTGCTCAACGGCGTGGTGTTGGTGTCGTTCATTCGCCGCCTGCTGGGCGAAGGCAAGGACCTAGACAGCGCCATCCGCGAGGGCGCGCTCACGCGCCTGCGGCCGGTACTGATGACGGCCCTGGTCGCGTCGCTGGGCTTCGTGCCGATGGCGCTGAACGTGGGCACGGGCGCGGAAGTACAGCGGCCGCTGGCCACGGTGGTGATCGGCGGCGTCCTTTCCTCGACCTTGCTCACCCTGCTCGTGCTCCCGGCGCTCTACCGCTGGGTTTACGGTTTACAGGCTGGCAAAATGCGTCCATTGACATAATCCGCTGAGACACGGCATCGGCCAGCCATCAGGGCCGGTGCCGCAACCCAGCCGCGACGATCCCGCAGGCTGCCGCCCCACCTACAAACTCGCGCATCCATGGAAACCCAAGCAGTGTCTGATCTGATCGGTGTGTTTGCGGTATTGGTGCTGGTCGCGGCCAATGGGTTCTTCGTGGCATCAGAGTTCTCGCTCGTCGCCGTTCGACGTAGCCGGGTGGCCGAACTGGTCGCCAGCGGACGCATGAACGCAAAGGCGCTGCTGCGCACGGTCGACCACCTGGACGCGAGCCTTGCGGCCACCCAGCTCGGTATCACGCTGTCGTCGCTGGCGCTGGGCTGGATCGGCGAGCCGGCGCTTTCGCACTTGGTCGAGCCCCTGCTCGCCGGCTGGGCGGGCTCGTTTGCGACTGCTGGCTCGCATGCGATTGCCGTGGCAATCGCCTTCAGCCTGATCACAGTGCTGCATATCGTGTTGGGCGAGTTGGCGCCCAAGAGCCTGGCCCTGCAACGCAGCGAAAGCACGGCGCTCTGGGTCGTGCGCCCGCTGGGACTGTTCCTGTTCGTGTTCAAGCCGGCGATCCTGCTGCTCAATGGCTTGGGCAACCTCGTGCTGCGGTTGTTCGGACTGAAGCCGGGGGCGGGTGAGGAATCGCTGCACTCGGCCGAGGAACTGAAGCTGTTGATCTCCGCCAGCCAGGAGGCAGGGATTCTGCAGCGGGCGCAGCAGGAAGTGGTTGAGCGCGTGTTCAACATGGGCGACCGTCCGGTCGGCGACATCATGACACCGCGAACCGAAATCGACTGGGTCGATGCTGACGATCCGCCGGAAGAGATCCTTGCCGCTGTCCGTGCCTGTCCGCACGACCAGATCCTGGTGGGGCGTGACGGCATTGACGAGCCGCTGGGCATGATCGTGAAGCACGACCTGTTGCACCAGGTGCTCGACAGTCACCGGCCCGATCCGCTGGCGACCATCCGCCAGCCACTGGTGATCCCGGAAGGCACACCAATCTTCAGGTTGCTCGAACGCTTCCACACCACGCCGGTACGCATGGCGATGGTGCTGAACGAATACGGCGTACTGGAGGGCATCGTCACTCAGACCGATTTGCTGGAGGCCATCGCCGGCCACCTGCCGGAAGCCGAAGACGAGGCGCCTGACATCGTCGAGTGCGAGGACGGCAGCGTTCTCATCGACGGCATGACGTCCGCGGTGGAGGCCTTCGAGCGGCTCGGCCTGCGCCGGCCTGCCGCGGAGAGCGGCTATCACACCATCGCCGGCTTTGCGCTGTTCCAATTCCAGCGCCTACCCCAAGTAGGCGAGTCCTTCGAGTACGAAGACTGGCGCTTCAAAATCATCAATACCGATGGGCACCGCATTGACAAGGTCATGGCTTCGCGGCTGCCCAAGGCGGCGGGGGACGACTTCGATCATGAGACCGGCTGATGCGCGCTTCGTGCCGTGCCGGCGTCAGGAGCGCGGCTGCATGACGCGCAGAACCGGATGCCCCTGCACATCTTTCAGCGGAAAGTAGGCGCGGTGCGTGGTTGGATCCACTGCCACGACATGAGCATTGGGTCCAAGCCACGCGGTTCCAGAGGCGCTGACCCTTTGGCCTTGTACTTTGAACACGGAGACCTGACCCGATTCGCCAGCGACATACAGCCAGTCGAGTCCTGGATCGAACGCCGGTACGTCCGGATCCTTCGCGACATCGAACGATCTCATCACCTGATGGTCGGTCATGTTCAGCACCAGCAGCCTGTTGTTGCCTTCGCAAGCGATGAAAGCGATCCGCGCCGGTGCGTCGATGTAAAGGCCATGGTTGCCCCTTGCACCCGGCAGGTCGATCCGCGCGACCACCTTGTCGGCCACCGGGTCGATCTCCACCAGTTGATTGCGCGTCTGCGCATTGGCGAAGATGTGCCGCGATATCGAGTCATACTGCGTGTTCCCGACTTCCCCGCCTAGCGGAACGGTGGCGATGCGCTTGTTGCTTGCCGTATCAATGACCGTGTCAGTGCCCCCGTGCTCGTCAGACACATAGAGTTTGTGCACGTCGGGCGCATAAGCCATGCCGTCCGGGTAATCGCCGCCGGGCATGCGCGCGACGATCTTGAAAGTCCTGGTGTCGATCGCGACCACTTCATTGGTTCCGGTCGCTGACGCATAGACGCGATCCAATTGCGGCACGTAGAGCACCCCGTGCACTTGACTGATGTCGGAGACGGTCGCGATGACCTTGCGTTGCGCCGTATCGAACACCACGACCGCGCTGTCGCCAAGATGCGCGAGGAAAAGGTGGTGGCGTGGTGCATCGAGGCTGGCGTAATCCCAGCGCGTTGTATTGCCTGGCAGCGGCACTTCAGCGACCGTGGTCAATGGCAGTTGGCTGGCCGGATTGCCGGCATGGCCGCACACAGGCAGGGATACGGCGAGTACCAGGAGAACGCCAAGCACCCAGCCTCGATAGAAATGGTTTGCAAGAGTTTTCATTCACCGGCGCTCGTTGCAAAAAAGGATCATACGCCCGTTATCATGCTCGCCGTTCTTCCGGCGGCATATGGTGCCGGAACTGCGCCAGCAGCAGGGAGTCATAGACGATCTTCAGACTGCCACAGATCAATAGCGGCCAGGCGAACGCGTAGACCGCGAACAATGCGCCTGCCATTGCCGGACTCGCAGCCGAAGCGAGACTGCGCGGCACGGAGGTGAAGCTCGCGGCAGCAGGCCGTTCGGCCTCGGTCACCACCGCCATCACGTAGGACGAGCGGGTTGGCACGTCCATCTGCGAGAGCGCGGCACGGACCAGCAGCAACGCCAGTGCAAGTCCCAGCGTGGGCGCCAGCGCGGCCAGGATCAGCGCGATGCTGGACGGGATATGCGTGAACACCATCGTATTGATCAGCCCGAAGCGTCGCGACAGCCGTGCCGCCACCGGATACGACAGCGCCGCCAGCAAACTGGCGCAGAAAAAAAACCCGCCCGCGGCGGCGAGCGAAAGATGAAAGCGCTGGAACAACCACAAGGCGAGTAGCGACTGCACCACGAAGCCGCCCGCAAACGCATCCAGGCTGAAGAGTGCGGCCAGCCTGATCACGATGGAACGCGATGGCCCAAGCGCCGTCCGGGGTACACCACCTATGGGAATCTGTGGTTGCGGCAAGCGTGCGTAGAGGAAACGTGCAACCAGGCCGAGCAATGCATATAGGACGAACATCCCGCGCATCGCGTCCAGCCGATCCAGTCCGAACAGTGCCACCAGCTCCGGCGCCCCCGCAACCAGCGCACCCACCGCCGCGGCCAACGCTCCGGCCACGCTGTAAAACGCAAACACCCGGGTGCGGTCCTGGTCACCCGCTTCGTGCGCCAGCGCCGCGTGCTCCAACGGCACGAACACACTGACGTTGCCGGCGGGCGGGTTGATGGTGCCCGTGAAGGCGATTGCCAGCAACACCACATAATCACGGGAGGCAGCGAACGCGAGTCCGGAGGCCACCATCAGCCCGGCCGCGATCAGCAGCAGCCGGCGATAGCCGTAGCGTGATCCCAGCAGGCCCGCGCCGATCGTCAGGCAGGCCGAACCCGATAATGACACCGAGGCGAGCACACCGACCGCCAGTGGCGTGAAGCCCAGCGTCAGAAGGTAAGCCGGCAACAGGATCGCGACGAAGCTGTCGCCAAAGTCGCGCAATGCGCGCGCGGCAAACAAACAATTCATTGGATTGAGTGCCCATCCGGGCGCCCCGGCGACTTCGTTCATCGAAGCACCCATGGGTCCATAGCACTTGTGACATTGGTGTAGCATACGCTACATGGACGTAAAGCTATCCGCCTGGTTGATGCTGGTGGTGTCGCTGCCAGGGCGCAGCCAGACACCCCGCATGCGGTTGTGGCGGGCGCTGAAAGGCGCCGGCGCGGCGATGCTGCGTGACGGTGTGTACGTGTTGCCGTACGGGGACGGGGCGCGGGCGCTTTTCAAGGCTCAGGTTGGCGAGGCGAACCAAGCTGGCGGCAGCGCCCACGTGGTGCCGTTCACCTCGGCCGATTCCACGCAGGAAGCCGAATTGCGCGCTGGTTTCGATCGTACCCAGGCGTACGCCCATGGGCTCGGGCGCCTCGCGGTCTTGCGTCGTGCATTGCGAAAACTCGCTGAAGCCGAAGCGCGTAAACGGCTCACCGCGTCCCGGCGTGAGCTGGAGGCGATTGCCGCGATCGACTTCTTTGCGGGTGCGGCGCGGACGCAGGTGGAAAATGCGCTGGCCGACGCCGAACACGCACTCAATGCGCAGTTCGCGCCCGACGAGCCGCACGGGAAGAAAGCGGCGATTCCACATCGTCGCCTGCAGGACTACCGCGGCCGGATCTGGGCCACGCGCAGGCACTTGTGGATCGACCGCGTCGCCTCAGCCTGGCTGATCCGTCGTTTCATTGATCCACGCGCGCAATTCCGCTGGCTGAAGTCGCCGGCCGATTGCCCCAGGCGCGCAGTGGGCTTCGATTTCGATGGCGCCGAGTTCAGCCACGTCGGTGCGCGCGTGACCTTCGAGGTGCTGGCGGCCAGCTTCGGTCTGGACCGCGATCCTCGCCTGGCACGGCTGGGACACCTGATCGGTTACCTGGACATCGGCGGTGTACCCGTGGCCGATGCCGCCGGTTTCGCCAGCGTCATGGCGGGTGCACGCGCCCGGCACGGCGAGGACGACAACGCGCTGCTGGCAGACATGTCAACCGTGCTCGACTGTCTGTACGCGGCGTATTCCGAAACGGAAGGAGGTTCATCATGAATGTCCATATTTCAAAACTCGCTGCACGCTCATCGTGGATGTTGTTGGTTGTCGCGGGGCTGACCCTCGCATGTGGTTCCGCGGCCGCCGCTGTGCTGGATGCTGCGGCGATCAGCCAGGCGGCGGGAGTAAAGGCAATGGCCCAGAAGGACGGCGTGGTGAAGATCGGTTGGAGCCGTAGCGATGTGCCAGTCACCGTGGACGGCATGCGGTTGGCGCCGGCCGCGGGCTTGGGCTCCTGGGCCGCGTTCGCGCCGATGGGCAACCAGGCGATGGTGATGGGCGACACGGTGGTGTTCCAGGACGAAGTGGATGCGGCGATGGATGCCGCGTTCGCGCATGGCCTCAAGGTGACCGGCCTGCACAATCACTTCTTCTACGACCAGCCCAAGGTGTATTTCATGCACATCGAGGGCGAGGACGCTGCGACTGCACTCGCTTCCGACGTCAAGGCCGTGTGGGATGCGATCAAGGCGGTGCGCGCGGCCCATCCTCAACCCGCTGAGGGGTTCGGCGGCATGGTGCCGAAACCCGGCAAACTCGATGCCGATGCGCTGGCCCAGATCGTGGGCCATCCAGCGGAGGCCAACAACGGTTTCCCGAAGATCACCATTGGGGCTACCGGCCGCATGCGCGGTCAATCCCTGGGTGCCTCAATGGGACTGACTACCTGGGCGGCGTTCAGCGGCAGCGACCAGCTCGCGGCGATGGACGGCGACTTCATCATGCGCGCCGATGAAGTGCAGCCCGTCCTGCGAGCCTTGCGCAAGGCGGGCATCCATATCGTCGCCTTGCACAACCACATGATTGGCACGCAGCCGGATTTCTACTTCACCCACTTCTGGGGCAAGGGCAAGGTCATCGACCTGGCGCGGGGATTCCGCGTTGCGCTGGATGCGCAAGCGGCCGTGGCGAAGCCTTGATATCGCTGGCCGATGTTGCTCGCCGTGACCCTCGCATCAGCCCTGGCCGGATCGACGCCGGTCGCCGCATCCGCGCAGCCGGCGCAGGTTCAAGCGGTGCAGGTGCCGCAGGACGCCCTCGTGCTCGATGGCGCCCTGAATGAACCGGCGTGGCAGCAAGCGTCCGTGCTGAAACTGGCCCAGCAGGATCCGCATCCGGGCCGACCGACGCCGTACGTCACTACAGTGCGCGTACTGCGGGACAGTACCCATCTTTACTTCGGCGTGATCTGTACTGATCCGGACCCTGCAAACCTGGCGGTGCATTCACTGGAGCGCGACAGCATTCAGAAGCACGACGATCACGTCACGATCGTGCTCGATACACTCGATACCCATCACCTGGGCTATGTGTTCCAGATCAATGCCGGCGGCACGCGCACGGACGGACTGATGTCGCCGGCTTCGAGCGATCCAAATTACGACTGGGACGGTATCTGGAACGCGAAGGTGCGCCGCACCGCGACCGGCTGGACCGCCGAAATCGCGATCGACGTGCGCGGCCTGCAAATCGCGAAAGGAGCCGATGTCTGGGGACTCAACATCCAGCGTTACGTGCCCCGCGACCAACTCAGCCTGCAATGGACCGGCATCAGCCTGGATGCCTCGATCTTCGATTTGACGCGCACGGGATCGCTCACGGGAGTTGGTGATTTTGAACAAGGTCACGGCCTCGAAATCACTCCTTACGCGCTGGTGCGCCGCGACAGCGTCGGCAATCGCAGCGTAGGCCAGGTCGGCGGCGACGTGCGTTATCACTTGACGCCCGGCATCACCGCCACGCTGACCTTCAATCCGGATTTCGCCGAAGCCGAAGCCGACACGCAGCAAGTCAACCTGACCCGCTTCTCGCTGTTTTTTCCCGAAAAGCGGCGTTTTTTTGCGGAAGGTGCCAACATTTTCACCTTCGGCGCCGGGCTGGTCGACAACGACACGTTCATTCCGTATTACTCACGTCGCATCGGGCTGGTAAACAGCGAGCCGGTACGCGTGGACGCCGGTGCCAAGGTCCTGGGAAGTGATGGACCGTGGACGATCGGCGCGCTGGGCGTGCAGATGGGCCCTTCGAATGTCGGTGCCCCCACCAAGCTGTTCGTCGGTCGTCTGACCTACGATGTCGATGACCATCTGCGCATCGGCACCTTGCTGACCCACGGTGATCCGACTGGAGCGACAAACAACAGTTTCACCGGCGTGGATGCGGTTTGGCACACCTCCACATTCCAGGGCGACAAGAACCTGATCCTATCGGGCTGGTCCGCACGCTCGAGCGATCCGTTGCCCGGAGATCATGCCGGCTGGGGCGTGTTCGCGAACTACCCCAACGACCTCTGGAGCGGCTACTTCAGCTTCAACCAATTCGGCGATGCGCTGCACCCCGCGCTCGGATTCCTACCCCGACCCGGCACGCGTCAGTACGACGCCTACATCGAGTATGCGCCGCGCCCCACCAGCCAGTGGCTGCGCTGGACACGGCAATTCTTCTACCAGTTCGAGTGGCAGCAGGTGGACGACCTGCACGGCACGACACAGACGCGCCGCGTCTTCACCGCACCGTTCAATGTGAGGACCGCATCGGACGCGCACTTTGAATTCGACTGGATTCCCGATTACGAAGCCTTGAGCGAACCGTTCGCGATCGCCAAGGGCGTCACCTTGCCGATCGGCCGCTATCACTTTTCCCGCTATCGCTTCGAGACGCAATCGTCCTACGCCCGGCAGTGGCAGATCGGCAACGTACTGGAAATCGGCAGTTTCTACGACGGCCATCTGACCCAAATCCAGCCGTTCGTGAACTGGACCACGCCGAATGGCAAGCTGAGCCTTCAACTGCAGAACGAAACCGATTTCGGTTATCTGCGCGTAGGCAATTTCATCCAGCGCCTTTACGTGCTCAAGGTCGCTTATTCCTTCAACCCCGACCTGACTGTCTCGACGCTCGCGCAATACGATTCAACGATCGGGCACACGGGGGTCAATCTGCGCCTGCACTGGATCCTCTCGCCCGGACGGGATTTCTTTCTTGTGTTCAACCGTGGCATCAAAGCCTCCGTGACCGACCCTAACGCGCGGGTGCAGCCCATCTCCAACGAAGTGATCGCCAAGCTGAGTTGGGATTTCATCCAATGATCGTGCCGGCTCCCGACCCGCCATCTGATCCGGCGGCGCTTCCGGTTTCACTGCGCGAAGCGACGCGGGTTTGGGCCAAGGTGGGTCTGATGAGTTTCGGCGGACCGGCGGGACAGATCGCGGTAATGCATCGAGAACTGGTGGAAACGCGCCGCTGGATCAGCGATGCGCGGTTCCTGCACGCGTTGAACTATTGCATGTTGCTGCCGGGCCCCGAGGCGACACAACTCGCGATCTATATCGGCTGGATGCTGCACCGGACGGTGGGCGGATTGATCGCGGGCGTCCTGTTCGTGTTACCCGGGTTCATCACTATCCTCGCGCTCAGCATCATCTACGCGTTGTACGGACAGGTGCCATGGATCGTTGCGGTGTTCTTCGGGCTGAAGGCCGCCGTGCTCGCGGTGGTGATCGAAGCGGTGTTGCGCATTGGTCGCAAGGCGATCAAGAACCGCATCATGCTGGCGATCGCAGTCCTTGCCTTCGTGGCAATCTTCTTCTTCCGGGTGCCATTTCCGTTGATCGTGCTGGGGGCCGGTTTGATCGGCCTGGTGGGGCGCTGGTGGATGCCGGACAGCTTCCCCGCCCCAAGTTCAGCCGCCGCCGATGCCTCGTCGGATTATCTGATCGATCGCCTGCTCGGGCGTGGCGAACTGCGCCATACCAAGCCTTCCACCGCGCGCGCTGTGCGCGTGCTGGTGGTTTGGCTCGCGATCTGGTGGTTGCCGGTACTGGCGATCATCGGCACGTTCGGCGCGCAGAGCGTGCTGGCGCGTGAAGGCATCTTCTTCAGCCAGGCGGCGATGGTCACTTTCGGCGGCGCCTACGCGGTGCTGGCCTACATCGCACAACGTGCAGTCGGCGGGTTCCACTGGATCTCGGCAGGCCAGATGCTGGATGGGCTGGCCTTGGCCGAAACCACGCCGGGTCCACTGATCATGGTGGTGCAGTTCGTGGCTTTCCTTGGTGCGTACTTCCACCAAACTGGCTTGTCACCAATGACGGCGGGTGTGATTGGATCGATCCTCACCACGTGGGTGACGTTCGCGCCGTGCTTCTTGTGGATTTTCCTCGGCGCGCCGTACATCGAAGCTTTGCGCAGCAATCGTGCGCTGCACGCGGCACTCTCGGGCGTAACGGCTGCCGTGGTGGGCGTGATCTTGAACCTGTCGGTCTGGTTTGCCCTGCACACGCTGTTCGGGAAGACGCAACCGATTCGCTACGGCTGGCTGGCCTTCGATTGGCCGCAATGGCAGACGATCCATCCCGTCGCGGCCGTGCTCGTGGTTGCCGCACTAATTGCAATGCTGCGCTTCAGGATCGGGATGGGCTGGACGTTGCTGGGCAGCGCCGTGGCCGGTGCCGCCAGCCTTGCGTTGCGCGTGGCCTGAGAAGCGTCGCGTCGTTCACTTGTGCCGGTGCTGGTGATGAATGTCCGGATAGTGAAGATGCGTGTGCGTCAGCGGCGCGTGGGTGTGCTCGTGGGTGTGCGGTTCGCGGCCGTCCCAATCGAAATCGTGCACATGTTGGTGGTGTTCATCGTGCACGTGGCGATGCGTGTGGGTGATCGGCTCATGGGTGTGCAGGTGTTCATGACGTTCGGTCAGGTGCAGCCACACGCCTGCGCCCATCAAAGCGGCAGCCAGCCAGAATGTCCACGAGGCATGTTCGCCGAATGCCAGGATCGCGATCGCCGCGCCAATGAATGGTGCGGTGGAGAAATACGCGCCCGTGCGTGCCGACCCCAGTCCGCGCAGGGCGAGCACGAACAGCACCAGACTGATGCCATAACCCAATAGTCCTACGAGCATCGCCATGCCCACAAATGGCAGCGCCGGCAGCCGCGCGCCAAACGCCAGCGCGATGCCGACGTTGACGATGCCCGAAAGCAGGCCTTTCAATCCGGCAATGAACAGTGCGTCCGATGCCGACACCTTGCGCGTGAAGTTGTTGTCCAGCGCCCAGCACAGGCAGGCGCCCGCGATCAGCAACGCGCCCCAGCCCAAGTGCGCACCCTGCGACGAACCAGGCAACGCCAGCAGCACCGCACCGGCCACGATCAGCAGCATCCCGAGCACGATCCGGCAATCGGTGTTCTCGCGGAACACGATCCACGCCAGCACAGCGGTCAGTACCGCTTCGAGGTTCAGCAGCAGCGAAGCCGTAGCTCCAGGCGTTCGGGTCAACCCCAGCATCAGCGCCAACGGACCGAGCACGCCGCCGAAGCCGATCGCGAGCAGCAACCAAGACCACTCCTTTTTTGCCATCGGCGGAGTGCGCCAGCCGCGGTCCCGCGCGATGCGGACCAAGCCCAAGCCGATGCCGCTACCCAAATACAGCAAGCCCGCCAGCAATACTGGCGACACATCGCGCAGCAACGCCTTGGCCAAAGGTGTGCTGGCACCGAACAGCAGCGCTGCTCCAAGCGCGGGGGCTACTGCCGAAGAAAAGGTTATACGGCGCATGCGGGCAGACTAATCCGTTCCGAGCCAGTGGGTTCGATACCACAATGTGCGCTTCTACGTCTGTGAGCGATAAACACGAACGGCGGGTTAGGGTCGATTGCTGGCCGGTGGCCAGGTCAGGCATCTTGGTCATCTCATCGCGGGATGCTGATCAAGGAAGACCAGTTCCCGTACCCTTGCACCTCGTAGGCGAAATGCTCTCAAGGTTCGCGCGTCGGCGCAAAGCGCCGTCGGGCTTTCGGGCTGCGCCCCGTGCCGCCTTCGCCGTCAGGCCATTCGGCTTCAATCTCTCACGCCTTCGCGCCTGCGGCGCTGCGCACTCCGCTTGCCTCCAAGGGAAAGCCCGGGGGCTATCCCTGCCGCGCATAGCTTGGCACCCCTCCGCATGGGGCAGGGCGTGGGCGAACACGCTGGCGCTTGCTGCGGCAGGTTGTGCGGATGCGTGCCGTTCCCGACGCTGGCGGTTTGCCGCCTAGTCGTCACGAAGGACGGTCCACCGACACACCCGCCCGACCTCGCTTATGGAGCTTCCATGCCACGCCTCAAGCACGTCGCCACAAGTTACGGGCAAGGGCGTTCTCGCCTGTCGTTGGAGCGTGGGCCTTGCTCGCGTCAGGGCGCATGCCGGTGCAGCCGTCATGTGGAGATGCCGAGTCGGCCATCTCTCCGTTCGGGACAGACGGCCCGTGCGTCCTTGGCTTGTCGTGAATCCTGGCGGGGGCGCGGCTGCGCCTTGGGCTTCATGGCCGCAACCTTCCAGCGAAAACAATTTCCCCGCCGCTGCGCGGCTTCCTCGCGGGACAAATTCTTTTCGCTTTCAGGTTCTCCACTGCGTTGCGACCGTAAGCGGTGCGGCCCGCCCATCCCCCACCGGCCGGATCACAACAAGGACGCACTGGCGCGACCTTGGTTCACCGAAAGGAGAAAACATCATGGCCAACATCGGCACCTTCACCGCAGACAAAGACGGCTTCACCGGCACGCTTCGTACCCTGACGCTCAACGCCAAGGCCAAGCTGGTTCCCAACGACAAGGGCAACAGCGAGAACGCCCCCGACTTCCGCCTTCAGGCGGCCGGCCACGACGTCGGCGCGGCGTGGAAGAAGACCAGCGAGGCCGGGCGGGATTACCTGTCCGTGACCCTCGACGATCCTTCGTTCCCGGCGACGGTCTATGCCCGCCTGGTCGAAGGCGAGAACGGCACGCATGACCTGATCTGGTCGCGCAGCAAGCCGCAGGCGGCCTGACGGCCACCCACTGCGCCCCGCCCATTGCGGCGGGGCGCTCCCTACCGGCCAGCTTAGGTCTCCGCTGCCGCGAGCTGTCGTTCCGCTTCGGCCATCACCACCGTCGTGCTGCATTCGAGCGCGTCGGCGATCTTGAAAATGATCGCCAGTGTCGGCATGTGCTCGCCGCGCTCGACCTTGCCCATATGGGAGCGCTCGATGCTGGCGAGGTTTGCCAGCGATTCCTGCGAGATCCCGCGTTCCGCTCGCAGCGCGCGCACCGCCGTGCCGAAGGCTCGCGCCAGCTCGGCATCGAAGGTGGTGGCGCCGGCCGGTCGCCCGGGGCGGACGGATCGCTTCTGCATGGACAGAAGCGTCCGGTCGCGAGACAATTAAAACCACGTTATGTTTAACTCATAAGCAGCTACTTATCCGCTTTCATGCATTTAAGGGTTCCGTATCGGCGGATGCCAGTGGAACCGGAGAACCGGATTCATGTCTTATCTGGCCCGCACAATGGTGCCTTCGTGCTTCCGTACAGACGCGGATTCGGCGCCTTGCGCCTTTGTGCTTCCACATGGAAGCACAAAGCCGATTTCGCCATTCCGCGCTTCGATGCAAAAGCGCTTCCGGGCACGCCCAGTGTCGCGAGATTCCAAGTCATGGCGCAGCCGCTGACCACAGCCGACGAACGCGCACAACTGCTCACGAATGGCACGGCGCGCGCTTCCGGCCAAGGCATTGACCCGCTGCCAGTGGTGCGGCTGTTCACGCCAGACGCGCATGCGACGTGGCTGCTGGCGGCGCTCGATCCCGCTGACGGCGACACTACCTGGGGTCTCATCGATCTGGGCATCGGCATGCCAGTGCTTGGAACGGTCAAGCTGTCCGACCTGGCCAGCATTGTCGGCCCACGCGGGCAGCCGGTGATGCGAGACCGCTACTTCAGCCCCGCACGCACGTTGTCGGAATACGCTCGACTGGCGCAGCGCGACGGTTCCATCGCCGATTGAATGCCATCGACTGTGCCTTTTTTGGTCTGGTGCTATGCCGGGCGGGTCTCAATCGCCACTCTTGCGCCGAACTGGCGCGCGCCTGACCGAGAAAGACATGATGCGTGGCGCGGTTTGAGGCACGGTATTCAATGCTGCGCCCGTTTTCGAGTCGCGCAGTCGCTGCATTCGGACGTCTCGCACAAGGCTTCGGAGTCAATCGGTCTTGACTACCCACCAGCTTATTCCATCGTCGATGACGACATGCCGATGATGCCGTAGCCCCGTAGTTTCGATGCCCGTGGCGGCGCTCCCGTTGCACAGGAGGTCGCATCATGGCCGATCGAAGTCGCTATGCCTGGCGTCCGACTGCCGCGTATCTGTACGTGCTGCACTTGGACCGCCCGGCGCTTGCCTGGGAGTATCTGCGCCGCAATCCCGACTACCGGCGCGACTGGCTGCGCCGTCGCAACCAGCCAGAATCGGCGCATGTATGGAGCTTGCGCCTGCTGGAGGACCCGGCGCTGGATGCGCGTGACGCACACCCGGCCTGGTTTCCCGATCACGACGGCGTGCTTCAGCTCTACCCGGACGCCGATCCGCCGCCACAGGCCCATGCCTTCGAGTTTTGGCGCATTCCCGGCCGCAAGCACTTGGTCCACGATGGCAAGCGCCTGCTGTTGACGGCCCGTTGGCCGGGCTGCTGCGTGCGGCTCGCGCTGACGCCCGACTTGACCGATGGCATGGCCTACACGTACGCCGTCCGCGCGTGCGCCGCGCCCTGCGCCCGCTATCGCGTGCTCACGGAGGAGCTGGACAAGCTGGCGGTGGCCGCCGGCGCTGAACCCGTCGCAGCCGTCCGCGCACGGCCTGCGCCGGCGGCGCTGCTGGAGCTGCACACCCTGCAGGCGCTGGACGCGGCACTCGCGGGTGCGTCCTTGCGCGAGACGGCGGGCGGGCTGTTTGATGCTGACGTCGTGGCCACCGGCTGGTATGCCGATGGCGGACTGCGCTCGCGCGTGCGCCGACTGGTGCGCCGTGGTCAATCGCTGATGCGCGGCGGCTACCGCCGACTGGCACAGCTCGATTGATCTGGGGAGGGCCGTTTTGCCCGCAACGCAAAACGACCCTCTGCGCAACGCGCCACCTTCCCGAGACTGTCTCCATCCGGCCGCGCTTGTGCAGTCGACGTTCCTGACCGATGGAGGCTCACCCCATGCGCCCCGCTCCCTTGCGGCCTGCTGCGGTACCCGCGGCCCCGCCGCCTGCGCAACCCCAGCGCTATCTGACCAACGACGAAGCCGCCGGATACCTGCGGCTGTCGCCGCGCACGCTCGAAAAGCAGCGCGTGATTGGCGGCGGCCCGAAGTTCCGTAAGTTCGGTCGACGCGTCATGTACGCCGTAGCCGACCTCGACGTCTGGGCCGCCGACCGCAGTTTCGAGACGACTTCCGACCCCGAATACGCCGAGCAACACTCGGCTGACAGCCGTGCGCGCTGATTGGCGGCGCGCGGCAGACCATCGCCATGTCCAGCACCGCGCTGCCGTCCCGGCAGCGGTCGTTGCAAGAGCGCGAACAGCTCGACTTGTTCCGCGCCTTGCCCGGCGACATGGCGCCGCGCGACAGCCAGGATTTGATGGCGTACCCGTTCTTCTCGCTGGCCAAATCCAGGCGGGTCAAGCCCATCAACTTCCGAGCGGGCAACGTGACGATCCGCGTGGAGGGCACGGCCGAGCACGGCATCGCCACCATTTGGGATGCGGACATCCTGATCTGGGCCGCCAGCCAGATCGTGGAGGCGCAGGATGCGGGCCTGCGGCCCTCGCGGCTGATGCGTGCTACGCCCTACGAGATCCTGCGCTTCATCGGGCGCGGCACCGGCTCACGCGACTACCAGCGCCTCAAGGCAGCACTCGATCGGCTGCAATCGACCACGGTGGCCACCTCCATACGCGGGACGGCCGGGCGGCGGCTGCACCGTTTTTCGTGGATCAACGAATGGAAGGAGTTGGCCGATGCCAGCGGCACGCCGCCGGGCATCGAACTGATCCTGCCCGACTGGTTCTATGCGGGCGTGCTCGACGCCGCCCTGGTGCTGACCATCGACCCGGCGTATTTCCGGCTCACGGGCGGCATCGAACGCTGGCTGTATCGCCTGGTGCGCAAGCACGGCGGCAAGCAGGCATACGGCTGGCAGTTCGACTTCCGCTACCTGCACCAGAAATCGGGCAGTACCGCCAAGCCCTACGACTTCGCCTGCGACCTGCGCGCGCTGGTCGCGCGCCAGTCGCTGCCCGGCTACGTCCTGGGCATCGAGCGGATGCCGGAGACCGGCATGGAATGGCTGACGTTCCGGCCCGTGCCGTAAACGGCACGGGGACAACTCCGGGAAAACCGGTGCACGGTGTCGTGCTATCAGGCGTGCCGGGTATCGTGCTATCAGGCGTGGGACTATCGTGCTATCAGGCGTGCGAAATCGCTGGAAAACCAGCAACGGCGCGGGCTTCGGCGTCCCTTAACTTATCTAACTTAAATTCTCTAACTTTTGGTAGAGAAGCGCCGCTGCGGTGGACAACCGCCACGCGGCCACAAACGCAGCAGCAAAAGCCCGGCTTTCCAGCATGGAGGGCCAGGCCATGATCGTCGCGCTGCTCAACCAGAAAGGCGGCGTCGGCAAGACCACGCTCGCCACGCACATCGCCGGAGAACTGGCGATGCGCGGCCAGCATGTCGTGCTGCTGGATGCTGACCCGCAGGGTTCATCGCTGGATTGGACGCAGCGCCGAAGCCAGCAAGGCTTGCCGCGGCTGTTCAGCGCCGTGGGCCTCGCACGCGAAACGCTGCATCAGGAAGCGCCGGAACTCGCCAGACGGGCCGATCACGTCGTCATCGACGGCCCGCCGCGCATCGCGGCGCTGGCGCGCTCCGCGCTGCTGGCGGCCGAGCGGGTGCTGATTCCCGTGCAGCCCAGTCCCTACGACCTGTGGGCCAGTGCCGAGATGGTGGCGCTGATCCGCGAGGCGCAGGTGTTTCGGCCTGCGCTGCGCGCGGCCTTCGTCATCAATCGGCGCGTCAGTACCACCGTGATCGGGCGCGAAGCGCGCCAGGCGCTCGCCGACCAGCCGCTTCCTGCGCTGCGCGCGGAAGTGCATCAGCGCATCGTGTTCGCCGACAGCGTGGCCGCTGGCCGGCTTGCACGCGAGACGGCGCCCGACAGCGCCGCCGCCCGCGAAATCACCGCCCTGGTGGACGAACTGCTGCGGTGGCCGACATGACAACGAAGTCGTCCACACGAGCCAAGCGCATCGGCATCGGCACACGTCCGCCCGCGAATCCTCACGCAGAAGCGTGGATTCGGCAGGGCGATGCCGAGGCCCTGAGCAAAGGCGATCTCTACACCGCGCGCCTCACTCTCGACGTCACGCCCGCACTGCGGGCGCGCATCAAGGTGTCGGCCTTCACGCAGGGCATGACCGTGGCCAACCTGCTGCGCGGGATGCTGGAGCGGGAGTTTCCAGAGCACCGCGGGGAGAACACGCCATGACTGCATCCGCTTCGCCTGCCGCCGTCGCGGCGACGGCTGGGCTCGCAATACCTTCCGGCCAGTCCGCCAGCGCGCCGCTGACGCGCGTGGCGCTGGCCTATATCGACCAGCGTTTCAAGCTCTATCTGCGCTTCGGCGAGCCGGCACGCATCATCCGGCTCGACCGCTGGCGGCGCTGCGCCGTGTTCCTGCCGAACGCGGTGTTCTGCCGCATCCGCTGGCAGGCCAACGACTACGGCACCGTACGCTGGCAGCTCATGGTCATGCAGGCTTGCACACCTCTCGATGCGGCGCAGCGCATCCCCGGCGTGCAGCCGGGTGCACGCCTGCTGCTGCACGCCGAAGGCGACAAGACCGTGCGCGCCGTGCTGGAACGCATAGATGCCATCGAGGCGCGGGGCATCGCAACGCCCGGTACTTCGCCCGCGTACTGGCGCACGCTCGCCAATCGGTTCGCCGCGCACCTGCCGCTGCCCGAATACACCGTCGAGCGGCACGCGGCCTGGCTGATGGGAAGGGTGCTGCCATGACCACCGTCCCCACTGCCGTCATCCCGCCGGGTTTGCGCCGGCGCGTTCGCTTCGCATGGATGGCACTGTTCGTCTGCGGCTTCGTTGCGCTGGCCTGGGTGTCCTTCGTCCCACCGTTGCCGCGCGTCATCTACAACCCGACCGACAGTGAGCCGGTGGGCTGGTATGGCGTCGATCCGTTCAACTGGCTGGCCAATCCACGGCGCCGTGCGCCGCACTTGGGCAGCATCGTGCTGGCACACCTGCCGGCGCGGGCCGCGCTGCTTGCTGCCCAGCGCGACTACTTGCCGCTGACCGTTCCGCTGCTCAAGCGCGTGGGGGCCGTCGCGCCACAGCGGGTATGCATCGTCGGGCGCAGCGTGCGCATCGACGGCGTGCCCGTGGCCACCGTGCTGGCCACCGATCATTTGGGCCGGCCTCTGCCATCCTGGCGACAGTGCCGACAGTTGCGGCCAGGCGAATTGTTCCTGCTCAGTGCGACCAATCCGGCCTCGTTCGACAGCCGGTATTTCGGGCCGGTGGCCGCATCCGCCGTGATCGGCGTCGCGCATCCACTCTGGCTGGAGG
>ERZ778017.1322-NODE-1322-length-25203-cov-5.688882_pt1 | contig 25203 bp, 16 predicted proteins | sample MGYA00375747_ERZ778017 | MGnify/ENA primary metagenome ERZ778017 (study PRJEB29350, sample SAMN05509838) | bioreactor metagenome | biome: bioreactor; material: wastewater | place: South Africa: University of Cape Town | collected 2014-03-17 ...
AATTTTATTGCTGTCGAAGGAGATTGGCCACCCTGCTATCAACTCAATAGATTCATTAAAAACTATAAGGGCATCCTAAAAGATATACAAACCGTCTTACAAGCATTTGATCGTTGGCCTACCTGGATGTGGGCTAATTGGGAAATTGTTGCACTTAGTTGGTGGTTACATACATATAATTTGAACCATAGTTTACTTGACCGAGTAGGATTCTATGGACTAGATGTATATAGTTTGTGGGAATCTCTGCATGCAATCATGGATTATTTGAGGAAAGAAGATCTTGAGGCGGCTAGCGTTGCTAAACAAGCCATACGCTGCTTTGAACCTTATTTTGATAAAGACGACGGTCAGCAATATGCTTGGGCTACTTACTTGGTGTCTAAATCGTGTGAAAATCAGGTAGTTGAGTTACTACAAGCTATACAATCTAAAGTGCCCCAATATGATACAGATAGAGAAGCTCTTCTAAGTGCAGAACAAAATGCTTGGGTTGCTGTCAATGCTGAACGTTACTACCGAGCCATGATCAAGCCAGGCCCAGACTCTTGGAATATTCGTGACCAGCACATGATGGGAACGCTGAATCGTTTGCTACAATTTCATGGCAAAGAGGCAAAAGCAATTGTTTGGGAACACAATACTCATATTGGGGATGCACGATTTACTGATATGCGAGATAATGATATGATTAATATTGGTCAGCTAGCACGAGAACATTATAGAGAAGAACAAGTGAAATTAGTAGGCTTTGGTAGCTATCAAGGAACGGTGATGGCTGGGCGGGCATGGGGAGCAAAACAGGAAATAATGCGTGTTCCAAAAGCAAGAGAAGAAAGTTGGGAAAAGATTCTGCATGATATATCACCTGACAATTTTTATTTATTAATGGATGAAATAAGAGACGGCTTTGACCTTAATGCTTTATATGATCATAGGGCTATAGGCGTTGTTTACCATCCGGAGCGTGAGCATTATGGAAATTATGTTCCCAGTCAGATAGCTAGGAGGTACGATGCGTTTGTATACTATGATGAAACACAGGCTTTACATCCTATTAGCCATGAGAAGAAGCTTACAAAAATGCCAGAAACATATCCATGGAACTTTTAAAAATGGATACAGCTTAATTAAGTTGATTGTCGAAAAAATTTTAATTCTATGCTCCTAAACCTTACTTGGTAAAACTACGTTGAATTAATGTACATGAATGAATGTATTTCTATATAAAACCTGCCTTTTTAAGTTAATTTGCCAATATTTTTAGATTTCTATCAGATGAATATTTTGCATGTTTTACTTGTCTTATTCAAGCTAAAACATTAAATTATAAATAAGAGCCACCACTCCTTCCTTACCATATTTTAATATCAACTATTATCAAATTTATTCATTATGTATACCCTAGAGCTTTTGCGCAGTCTTAGCAACAAATACTTATCCTATATAATACATAGTGCCATAAGTGTCATAGGTTTATCATTTTTATTAAGTGCAGGCGCATGTAATAATTATGAAATTGGAAGTGTTACAGATAATAGTATGGATATGCTAAATATGACAATTCCTAAAGCATTGCTGATAGGTAATGAGAATAAAATAGAAACAATCTTTCAAATAAGTAATGGTGAAAAGCGCGTAAATTTAGCTGATTTTAAATTAAAGGTCAGCATTCTAGAGCAAGAAACTTTTATAGGGTCAACAACTGGTAGCCAAGTAAGTCATAGGGTGCCCATAACTGGAAAAGAAGATTTCTCTGGCACCTTTGAAAGGTTTTTAACTGAGTTTACTACGGTTTTAGAATTAGGTCCAACCCATGGGCAAAATGAATTAACAGTAGACTTTGATTTACTACCAGCCCAAGAAGCTATAAAGGTAAAACTACTTTTTGAACTTTTGGACGAAACGGGTAAAACTATCCAAACTCGGGAGGTCAAATGGATAAAAGATGCAGTAGCGATTAATTCACCTGTAATATTTGAAGGAGAAAAAACCTTAATTGTCTTAAAATCTCTTGAAAAAGATATCAAAGATCTAAGCAAAATTGTTCTCCAGCTTAGAAGTGATGAAGAAAAAGCTCGCTTTTATTTTAAAAGTAACGGGCAGTCTGTGGCTACTTTAGCAGACTTATTAGGTGATACTAGTAAAATATTTAGTGAAAAGGCCACCAATCCTATTGAAATTACAGTAGATGCCGAAGATAGAGTATATACAGCTAAGGTGACCATCATGGTGTTTGATACTAATGCTATAGATGATAGTCGTCCATTAGCCAAGAAGGAAATCCATTGGAATGGTATAAAGTTAAACCAAAAAGCCGATCAAGATCAAGAAGGGTTGAAAAGAGAACAGCAAGGGCAAGGTGGTGGTAAACAAGAGACCAGCCAGCCTCAACAGCAAGAAGAAAAGAAAGATGGTAGAACAGAAGAGGCAGTGAAAGAAGAGCTTAAAAAAGAGCAGCAAGAGCCAACACAGTCCCAACAACAAGATAAAAAGAGAGGTGAGGAAGCAGAAGAAGCATCCGAAGATGAAACTAAAAGCGAGGAGCAGAAGGCACAAGGTAGTGAAGAAGAATTCAATCAGCCTCAACAAGGTGAGCAGGTAGCTAAGGGGGTAGAACAAGAATTTAAAGATGAGGCTACAAGCGCACAAACACAAAAAGGGCAAACTGGCCAACAAATCCCTGACAAGCCTCTACAAACTGAAGGAACAACGAGTACAGTAGGAGAAACAACTAACGATAAACTTGACGATATACAAAAAGAAGAACAAGTGTTGGAACATGAAATTGACGAATTGCAACAGCGAGAAGAAGCCGCGAAACAGGAAGATATAAGTCAGCCAGACAATAGCTTAAAAGAGGAGGAAAAGAAATTGGAGAAAAAGGTAAATAAATTTATGAAAAGACTTGACAAAAAGAAGAAGAAGGAGTTAAAAGGTAAAAGTAAGAAAGAGAAAGAGATCATTAGTCATAACTATGACAAACAAAAACAGGAGATAAAAGAGAAGCTTCATCAAGCAAATAAGAATTTAAAGGACCGACGGGAGCATACAAGAGGTTTTTTGAATGCTTTAGGACATAATATGTTTGGAATACCTTTAAAGTCAGATGATTCAAGAAGCTCTTTATATAAGGAAGGACAACTAAATGGACATAGGGCAGCTGTAGTCGTAGGCAGAACGGAAACAGCACTAGGTGGCACGTTAACAAGTGTTGGTGTGGCAACACTGGTAGCTGGAACAGGACCTACACTAGGTGGCGCGGCAGTAGGATCAGCGGCATTGATAGGGGCAGGTTTAGCTGGAGTAGCACATGGTATAGCAGCTGCTGAACGTGCTCAAGCTAACTTAGCCAGGGCTAAGGAAGCAGCATCAGAAAAAAGTGATACATCTCATGAAACTGCGCATCATGTTCATGTAGAAACTCATGCCACACAAGAAGAGGCATCCGTTAAAGTTAAAAATAGTGAAGAAAAATCTTAACAACATAGTAGGGTGCTAGTGTGTGGTTATCTAGGCTATCCTACAAATTAGATTTCTTTCAAAACTGCTAGAATATTTGTATATAAATAAACTTCTTGAAAGATAAAGACTTAGTTTTAAAAGGTTTCTATTTTTAAAAGCAACTGACATCAGGAGCTAAAAAATAATTATATGTACATTAAAATCAATTTTTATAACGTTGGTTTTTAGTGTATAGATTAGACTTCTTCCGAAACCTATCACTTAGCCGTGTTTAAATAGGTTTATATCTAGATTTTACGGGGTTTCAGAAGAAATCTATTGACTTATCAAATTAATGTAATAAGATTATTGAACGTAAGGGTGTTAGTTACCCACCATACTACTAGTAAAAAACCATACTACTAATAAAAAATGCATCCTATGTACTAATCTACCAGGCATATGTAATACCTGCCAAACAATGGAATCCGCTGGTAGGTGTATGTAAATATCTGTTATTGTCTTTAGCTAATATATTTTGGCAATCTATAAATATAGAAAAACGTTGGTTCCATAAATATTCAATCCCTAAGTCAACGGCTACAATATCTTGTAGTAACTTAGTGGCTTGTGTTGTAGGATCTAATGCATGCATGCCACCTAACCAGTGTAGGGTGCCTTTTAAAAGAATCTTATCATGAAAGTTATATGTGTTGAGGACGTCTATAGTATACTGAGGCTTATGCCACGGTTTTTCTAAGGTAGTAAGTGTATAACCAAAATAGGCTGCTTTAAGCCTAGTTGTCAGAGCTTCTGAAAAGCTTGTTTTAGCAAATTCAGTAAATACATGTACCACAGTGGCTGCTGTATCATATCGAATATCAAATTGTCTGGGATTAGCAGTATTGTTAACAAAACAAGGCCAGTTCTTATAGCTACTAATAGATAAGCCAGCATGGCAAGTAAGCATATCTAAGAGATCGCTTTGTACACCTGCATAGCAAATATACTTTTGGTCAGTAGGTTTTAAATCTATTGAAGGTGCTAGCCAAGGATTTTGTAAAATATACTCGTGCCATGAGTTAGCTTGCATATTGCCACTTAAGCCTATATAAGGCCTAAAAGCTTTATTAAATGCATACATTAGCTTTAACTCAGGATATGCATGAAAAGCCTCAGCTAAAGCAGTAGTATCGTTTTGATAGGCTAGGGTAGTACCTGCTTGGATTGTAAATTTGTTATATTTGGTTACAAAAATAGGCTTAAAACTGCCTATGTGGCGTTGCACTATAATATGGTTAGTGGGTTTATATTGACTAAAATAAAAGTCTATGTCAGCTTGTAGTTGGAAAATCTCGTTTAGTGTATAATTAGTATATAATTTACATTTCTCCTGATTTTCATAAATAGATGAAGAGGAGTTAAGATGAGTAAGCTGGGTATATACTTGATAGCTAAAAGGACCTGGTACATGGTTATACAAGCTAGTTCCAAGTTGTATCTGGTGGTATTTATGATATTTATTGGGATCATTATGAGTATAAATAGGGTTATTGATAAGTTGTTTAAATGAATATTTATCCCAGTTATAATTTAAAGAACCAGCCAATATTAATTTCTCTGTAAACTTTTTCCCATGTAGGCTGATTGTATTATGATGTTCTTCGGCATATTTATTTTTACCTTCAGATAGATGGCTTACATGCAGCCCATAACCATATTTTTTATTTCTAGTATTGTCGAAAAAAGCTGCTATATAAGGCATGTGATAGTTGCCGTATCCTAGCTTTATGTATTTACCGTATAGGTTGGTAATCCTCTCTTGCTTTGCCCTAAGAATTTTTATCTTATGGTCTAAGGGTTGAAAGTCTAACGGTATATCATATAACTCATATTGTAGCTTGGCACCAGGCTGCTCACTAGATATGGGTAGTGGAGCTTTTTTTACCAGCCGGTTTGCCTCAGGAAGTTGATTTTTCTTTTCCTTTTTAATGATAAACTCAGCTTCTTGGATAGTGCCTTGTGGGCTCTTGGCTTGCACGTAGCTTCCAATGGTGTAAGTGCCCCAACTAAGTAGGCTTAAGGTTGTATAAACTAGTACATTTACTTTCATAGTATAATAGGTCTTTGACTCTTATTCTAACGTTTTAAATTCATTATCCTCGTCCTGTAATGGTTGTGTTGGTGTGCTTTGTGCCTGTGCAAGGCTATCTGCTTCTATTTGCTGGATGAGTTGCTGTAGCTTTTGTTGTGCTGTGCTAACAAGGGTTGTATCAGTAGCATTTTCTATAATAGATTGTAAGGTAGCTCTTGCTTGGAAAATTTCATGTAGTGCTATGTAATTATCTGCCATCAGCAAAAAGCCTTGGTTTGTCCAATCCGTATATTCTGTAAATTGTTTAGTAAGAATAAACAAAGCTTCTAATGATTCTTTGAATTTTCCTGTTTGGTAATCCATGTATGCTATTAGATATTGAGCCTCTGCACCATACATGTCTTTTCCGCTTTCTACAATTCTCTTAAACTGTTCGTATGCTTCTTCGTATTTAGCCTGCTTCATGGCTGTTTTTCCTAAGTATAAGGCTGCTTGGTTAGTAGCATTGACTGTTATATTACCTTGATTGATAATTTGTGAGGCTGCTTTGCTTACCTCTTCATAGTGTTGTAATGCATCATTTGTTTTCATAATCCCTTCTAAAGCATAATAGGTTTCTTTTTTATTGCTAGCGCTTTCTTTAAGCTGAGTATAATGAGCTAGTGCTGTATTGTAATCTTTGTGCTTGTAGGCAAGGGATGCAATACGTAAGAGTATTCTATTGTAAAAGGGAATTTGTTTATTCTTGCTAGCAATATGATATTGTATGAGTGCTTGCTCATCATCTTCTAACCTATAATAAGCTTCAGCTATTAGAAAATTAGCTTCGCCTATGAGCGTACTGTTTGGATAATTTATTATAAACTCCTTGAGCTGTTGGACTGCTTGTGTATAATTTTGGCTATAGAATAAGTTTTTAGCAGCTTCAAAGCTTATGGCTGCTAGTGTTTCACTACTTGGGTTAGCAGCTTTATAGTTAGCCAAATATTGTTGTAGTTTCTCTGGTTTTCCTTCCTGTATAACTAGGTTAGGAAGCTCCAATAATGCACTTTGTGCATTGGGGTGAGTAGGATAGTCCTTAAGAAGTGTTTCATAATCTTTTCCAGCTTCTGCATATTGTTTAAGGTTTACCTTTGCAACTGCCCTATGAAGCAAAGCATCTGGCACAAGGGTGCTATAAGGTTTCTTTTCAATAAAGTTGGTAAAACCTTTGATTGCTAAGTCATAATCTTGATGCTGTAAGGCTAAATATGCATATTCAAATAGTGCTTTTTCATAATAGGCAGTATGTGAATATGCATTAATAATGCTTTCTAAGTTTTGTTTGGCTTCTGTGAATTTACCAAGTAGCCCATAAATAAGAGCTTTTTGATAACGGTTGTGCGCAGGATAGTTACTTTCAGTTTTAGTATATAAATCTAGTGCCTTATTGTAATCCTTGATCGCATAATAGCAATCTGCTGTTCTAACTAATGCATCAGAACGCCAATTATTACTGTTGATTGTATTAGGTACATTGATGTATTGTAAAAATAACGGTAATGCTGCCTTGTATTTTTCTGTATTAAAGTAAACATAGCCAAGCCCGTAAAGTGCATCTTGATAATAAGGTGCATCCTTCTTGTCGGTTGCTGCAAGTACTGTTTGGTAAGGAGTAATCGCTTGGCCATACGCTTGCTGGACTGCGTAGCTTTCTGCCAGCCAGAGGTGTGCTTGTAACGTTATATCCGTATCTAAAGGATATTGTAAAGATTTTTGTAGCCAAATGATAGCCTTATCATAAACTTCTTGGTTAAAATAAGCATTACCCTTGTAAAAGGTTGCTTTTTGATATACTTGTAAAATAGCTTCTGGCTTTTCCTGCAATCCTTCAATATGAGCAATTGCTAAATCATAATGATTAGTATGAAAGTACACTTGACTTAGTAAGTGATCAACTGTTGTTATATGTTGGCTGTTAGGATAAGATTTTTTAAATTTTTGTAGGGCATCTATAGCTAGGGTAAGTTTTCCTAACTCATAACTTAGTTGGGCATATTGGAAGGAAGCTTCTATTTGTATTTCATTAACAAAGCTCAATTGTCTTGCTTGGTCAAATGCAGCTAATGCCAGGTTCTTTTGGCTTGTTTTTATATATATCAGCCCCATGTAATAGCTGGCTAGCTGGCCCAAATAATCATCTTGTAGGGCTAGTTCTTTTAAATACTTAAGGGATTTATAGTTTTCTCCTGATTTATACAGGGCATAAGCTAACCTATAGGATACTTCATGCGTTACTTCTGAAGGTTGGAGGTAAAGATAGTTTTCATAATGTCGGACAGCTGCTGCATAGTCCTTTAAAAAGAAATAAGATTCAGCTGTAAGCAGTTCTATATCTTCATGATTTTTTAATGCTGGTTGTTTGGCCTGTATTTCCTTGGCGTAATTGATGGCTGCTTGGAAACGTTTAGCTTGATAAAATACTTCCATTATCATATAAGGCACCACAGACTCATATGCTTCATTCTCACCAGCCTTTCGTAAGTCTGCAAGCGCATTATTATAATGTCCTTTTTTTAAGGCAAGATATCCTGCATAATAGTTGCTGGCAGGTGTATAGGGGGTGTCATGCTTTTTGATTTCATTAAAGTAAGTTAAAGCTTGATCAAAGTCTTTTTCATTAAGATAGGCATATGCCAATTTATATTGTAATTCAGTATGTAAAATGCTAGTCAGCTGTTTCTTATTGACTAATAAATAGTATTTAATACCTTTAGCGTAGTCTTGTTGATGACAATATATATTGCCTAATTCATAATAGGCTAGCGCAGCTTTAGGATGATGGGGATACTTTTCTACAAATTGCTGGAGACGTGCTTCTCCATCCATTCTATCTAGCTTAACAGCACAAAATGCTGCATAGTAAGCTGCTTCTATAGCATACTCGTTTTCTATATATTCGATTACATATTTATCCATATAGTGCTGAGCTGCTTCATACTGCTGTTGATCATATAGTTCTAAACCTTTATAAAAATCTGATATGGATATGCGTTCTTCTAGCAGTACTTGCCCATAGCTAGTTGGATAGCCTACAAGCGATATAATCAGTATAGCAGTATAACGTAGTAAGTTTGTCGTCATAGGATAGACTAATAAGTTTGAAATGTACGTAATATATTAGTGTAGAAGCTTAAATACTAATTCTTTTAAAATTTCTCCTTCTCCTACAAAAGGGTAAGCTACTCCTTTGAGTTGCATATCTGCTTCTTGTAAATAATTTATGTTTTTAATGATTTGAGAAATAGAGTATTGTTTGGCAGCTGACATATATTGAGGTACAAAATACATGTTTATTTGCAAAGCTTGCGATAATGCTTGTGGAGACTTATCACGTGCTTGGTGTAGTAAAAGTATTTTACTAAAAAAGGTAAATAGTAAGGCAATCAAAGGTATGGCTACCTGATTTTTATTATTACCAATTAGGTGAAAAATAATTTGGTTGGCTTTATATATATCACGGGCAGCTATAGCACTTTGTAGCTCGAATGCATTAAACTGTTTGCTAATTCCTACATATTCTTGAATAATATTATCGGTAATCTTGTCGCCTAGTTGAAGGTTTAAAGCTACTTTGTCTAGCTCTTTAGCTAGCCGAACCAAATCACTACCAATAAACTCTTGCAGCATAAAAATAGCTTTTTCTGTAATCTGTAATCCTTTTTCTGTAACATAAGCGTTAATCCAAGCTGGAAGCTGATTATCATACAATCGTTTAGCATTTACCAGCGCCGCATGTTCTGTTAATGTTTTACTAAGGTTTGTTTTAGCGGATAATGTTTTGTGTTTGTACCCAAATGCCAATATGGTACTTGAATTAGGTCTCTTTATATAATTTATCAACGCTGCTTGGCCTGCATCACGGTTTAAGTCTTGTAGTTCTTGTGCTTCTTTCACAATGACCACTTGCCGTTCGGCTGCTACTGGATATTGCTTCGATTGGCTGATAGCTTGTGTTATGGAGTGCTCCTTGCCATATAGAATGGTTAAATTAAAGATTCTTTCTGCCTCTTCTAATAAGTTATTTTCTAAATAATTAAGAATAAGGTCTATATAATACACTTCTTCTCCCTGTAAAAAATATACAGGAGCATATTGTTGCTTTTTAAGTAAACTCAGTACCTGTTGTGGTGTCATAATAGGCATAAGTGTTTAAAATTAGTAAACAATAGCTTTGATAAAGAAATTGTGTAGCTTGTTTTTATCCTAAAATCTTAGTGACCCGTAAAATACATAAAAGCCTGAGTTTTCTACGTATAAGTTCGCCTGGTATTTTGAATAACTTTAATGGGGTTGTTTAAATTTACATTTTATTGGTATACTTAAGTAAATAAAAAGTACTTTAGTCTTGTATTAATAACCTTCTGTTTTATGATCGCATATATCCACGGAAGTCTAAGTTATAAGTCCCCCACTCAAATTATTGTAGATGTAGGCGGTATAGGCTATGAGCTCCAAATTTCATTGCATACTTATGAGGCTTTAAAAGAAGAAACTTCTTGTAAGGCCTTCACTTATTCCCATATTACCCAAGATGCGCATATACTATATGGCTTTGCAAGTATGGAGGAAAAGCAATGGTTTTTACAGTTACTTAGTGTAAATGGTATAGGTCCGCGTGTGGCTATAACCATTTTATCTACACTGACTCCGGAGTCTTTACAACAGGCCATTATAGCCAATAACGTAGTTGCACTACAGGCCATCAAAGGCATAGGGCAAAAAGCAGCTCAGCGTATTATTTTAGAACTACAAGGTAAAGTAGGGAAGGTCGGTAGCATATTGCCTTTACAACCAACTGGGCAAGAAGCCATTTATCAAGAGGCACTGGCAGCACTTGCTAAATTAGGTATGCACAAAGCTACAGCGGAAAAAATAGTAGCTGCTATTTTAAAAGAATACCAAGGTGAAATTACTGTGGAATCATTAATTAAATTAGCTTTAAAGGGATGAAGTAGTATTTCTTCGGCTTGCCAGGATTTTGAACAAGTTAGTTATTAAATCCTCCTTCGCTTTGTATTTAATGTTTTAATAACACTTTACTAAACTAAGTCACCAAAAGTAGGGATAGTATCTAAAATCTCAGGACTTAACTGATCATAATCAAGTTTCCAGCAACCATATTCTTGTCCATTACTTATTACAAGTAACTTGGCTTTAAGGTTTCTATTATACCGGGCTAGTTGATTGTAGGCTTTATCACAGATAGGTATATGAGGGGCTTTGCACTCTGCTATAAGAAAAGGATTGCCACTTTTATCATAAATAACAAGATCAGGTCTATTAACAAGATAATGCCCTTGTATTTGTTTTTCTACCCTAATTAACCCTTTAGGATATGATAATTCTTGGGTTAAATAATGTATTAGGTGTTGTCTAGTCCATTCTTCAGGAGTCAGACGTATGTACTTTTTACGTATAATATCAAAGATATAATGTTTATCCGCTACTGTGCGAACCTTGTAATCAAAAGTAGAAAAATTAGAAAATTGCATGTAACTTGTATACAATAGGCCAAGGTTGATAGGAAAAACTTTATATGAAACTAATATATTATGCTAATAATTAGCATAATATACGCTATAGAGTCCTTATCTACATCATTACCTTTAATTTATGAGACACTACCCTACATTTCTTATAACTGCTATATTCCTCTTTACAGTTGCTTTTATCCCTAATAAATCTATTCCATTAGATAAAGCAGGGTGGGTTGAATATCAGCTCCAGCGGCTCACATTAGAAGAACGTATTGGACAACTTTTTATGGTAGCTGCTTATTCTAACCAAGGAGAAAAGCATCATGAATTTATAGAAAACTTAATACAACGGTACAATATTGGGGGGCTTATTTTTTTTCAAGGTAATCCCATCAGTCAAGCAAAGCTTACCAATCGGTATCAACAAAAAGCAAAAACCCCTTTACTCTTAGCTATAGATGCAGAGTGGGGCCTAGGTATGCGACTTACTAATACAATAAGCTACCCTAGGCAGATGACATTAGGTGCTATACAAGACCATCAGCTTATTTATGATATGGGAGCAGAAATTGCAAGGCAACTTAAGTTAGTAGGGTTACATATCAATCTAGCTCCTGTGGTTGATATTAATACCAACCCAGACAACCCAGGCATAGGTAATAGGTCTTTTGGAGATGGTAAAGGCAGTGTAAGCAGCAAAGGATTAGCTTATATACAAGGCCTACAAGACAACGGTATTTTAGCTGTGGCTAAACATTTTCCTGGCAAAGGAGATGCTAGTAAAGATGCACATTATGAACTCCCCACTATTCCACATGATATTGCCCGATTAGAATCTATAGAGCTTTATCCATTTAAAAAAGCAATACGAGCAAATGTAGGAGGTATTATGGTTTCACATGTGTATCTGCCAGCTTATGACAAGACGACTAACCGTGCTGCATCACTGTCTCCTCATATTGTAACACAACTTCTGAGGAATAAATTAGGATTTAAAGGTCTTATTTTCACAGATGCACTTAATATGAAAGCTGTTAGCAAATACTATCAACCCGGTGAAGTAGACTTGCTAGCCTTGCAAGCAGGTAATGATATTTTGCTTTTTCCGGAAGACGTCCCTAAAGCTATTGCACTTATTAAAGCAGCTATCGAACAAGGTAAGTTGGCTAAAGAAATAGTAGACGAAAAAGTTAAAAAAATTCTAGCAGTCAAATACCAGATGAATTTACATCAGTGGAAGCCTGTGGAAGTAGAAGGATTATATGAAAAACTTAATACACCACAAGCACAAGTGTTAAAGCAACAACTATTTGAACAAGCTATTACATTAGTGTCCAACCAGGATGACTTAATTCCTATTACCAAATTGTCTAAGCATAAAATTGCCTCTCTTTCTATTATTAAACAGCCAATTACCTCGGATGCAGAGAAGTTGTCCAACCAAAAAAGTTCGGTTACTGCTACAGATAAGCCAGCCAGTATTTTTAGACAATTTTTAGCAAAATATGCACCTGTTGCGCATTACACCCTTAATAGGACATCCATGGATGCTAACACACTTCAACAGTTGTCAGATGAGCTAGAAAATTATACATTAGTTATTGTAGACTTGCATGACTTAGCTGGCAGCAGAGCTAATAAATTTGGGTTACAGCCAGAATTATTAAATTTTTTAACTAGACTGCAACATACGAATACGAAAGTCTTAATGGTAGTTTTTGGAAGCGTTTATAGTTTAGAATTCTTCCAAAACATGAACCATATTATAGCTGCTTATCAAGATGATCCCGTAGCAGAACAAGTGGTGCCACAGATTATTTTTGGAGCCTTACCAGCTGTAGGTAATTTGCCTGTTAGCATACCTAATGCTTGGAAATCAGAATGGGGTATTAGGACAAAAAGTATTAAAAGGCTTGGCTATACTTTACCGGAAGCTGCACAAATGGATAGTCATATATTACAGGGTATTGATAAAATTGTAGAGGATGCGATTTTGGAGGAAGTAATGCCAGGCTGTCAAGTATTGGTAGCTAGAAACGGGAAAATAGTTTTTGAAAAATCGTATGGTTATTATACCTACGCAAAGAAGAATCCAGTTACTAATACTACGCTCTATGATATAGCATCTATAACTAAAGTAGTAGGGCCCTTGCAAGCTATCATGCATCTAGTAAGCCATAAAAAGCTAGATGTGACACAGAAGGTTTCTAATTATCTGCCAGAGCTATGTGCGACTAATAAAAAGAATTTAACTATTAAATCAATTTTAGCACATCAGGCTGGCTTGTTAGATTGTGGCATAGCAGGTAATATATTATTCCAAAAAGACAGTAAATTAAGCAAGAAGCTGTTTAGCAATTACCCTTCAGCAAGCTATCCTAATAGAATAGGTGCTGATCTGTATGCTCCCCATTTATTAAAAGAGCTTATGTGGGATCTGTATATCAATGCTCCGATAAAAGAAAAGGATAAAAATAAGAAATCAGCTAAGTCACATGGTTACCATTATAATGATTTAAGCTTCCATATCATGCATAAGCTAATAGAAAAGCTTTTGCAGCAGCCTATGGAAATTTTTCTGGCCAATAAATTTTACCAATCGTTGGGAGCTAGTCTAATTGGTTATAACCCACTAGAAAGGGTTACTTTGCAGCAGATAGCACCTACAGCAGAATACGATTTTTTCAGAACTACCCCTATTCATGGTATTGTACATGATCCTCAGGCTGCAATCTGTGGGGGCGTAGCAGGAAATGCAGGCCTCTTCAGTAATGCGCATGATCTGGCTATTATCTTGCAAATGAATCTGCAAGGTGGTTATTATGGTGGTAAAAGATACTTGAAAAAGAAGGTTATCCAACAGTTCACTAGCCAAGCTTTTAAAAATAATCGACGAGGACTTGGTTGGGATAAACCAGAATTAAATACCAAGCTAAATGACAAGCATAAGCCTAATACTTCTTTGTATGCTTCATCTGCTACCTACGGACATTTGGGCTTTACAGGTACAGCTGCTTGGATAGACCCCAAGTATAAGCTGATATACATTATTTTGTCTAACAGGACCTATCCTACACAAGAGAATAATAAGTTGGCCGAACAGAATATCCGTATTAAGCTACAAGATATTGTTTACCAAGCTTTGCAAGATGTTGAATGGAAAAATTAAATGTCTATGTTACGGTCGGTTAATCCATTAACAGCCTCTTGAGATTTGAATAACTTATGGTGCTTATAGTACGCAAATAATAAGTAGTTACCTTACTATACTAATTTGCAAGCTATTTGCCTTATTCACTATCTGGAGGCTTTAAAAATCTTTTTGTTGTTCTGCCACCATATTTCCAAGCATCCTCATTTCCTTTTTTTAGTAATATTTCAAAATTGTTGTTGGGTATAAAATCTTTTTCTACCGTTTGTGCAATCTTAGTTAATTTTTTGATCGCATCGTGTTTTTCTGTTTCTCCTAATTTAGCTTTTTCAATAGATGATTTCAATGTATAAATGGTTTCATCATAAGTCCCTGTTAGTATTGGGAAGGGGTGCCCGCTTTTACCACCATGAGCAAATGCAAAACGTGCTGGATCAGTAAATCTTGATGGCGTGCCATGTATAATCTCACTCACCAAAGTCAAGGATTGTAATGTTCGTGGACCAAGTCCGTTGAGCAACAATAAATCTTCAAATTTTTCAGTTTTATTTTTCTGGGCCAACCATAAAATACTTCCTAGTCTTTTTAAATCTACATTTTCGGCACAAATATTTTTGTGGGATGGTAAAACGATGCGTTTTATTTCTGCTAACATTTTATCAGGATTTTCATTGGTGATAGCTAGAATCCCTTGTTGGGTTTGCTGTGCATTTTTATCTACAAGGTTTAAAATTTGGCCTTGATTTTCACCACAAATGGCTGTATGAGGCTCTTCTATAAAAGATTGAATATTTGTAGAATTCCAATGATAGCGTCTGGCTGTTAAAGCATCAGGTTTCATCCCTTGTTGGATTATTGCCCAATCCCCTTTGTTGGTTACTACAAAGTTGTGTAAGTATAACTGAAAGCCATCTTGAATGGCCGTATTATCTACTTTCGCACTTAATTTGCTACAGAGTGCCAAGTAATTTCCATCTAATCCTGTCCGATTCCCAATTTCTATAAGCTCACTTGGGGTTTGCAAAGAATATTTTCCTTTGCCACCACATATATAAATTCCTAATTTTTTTGAGTGTGGGTTAATCGATTTTTTTAAGGCACTCATAACAGCTGTTGTTACACCTGAAGCATTCCAATTCATCCCGATGGCTGCTCCAAAGCTTTGAAACCAAAAAGGATCAGAAAGCCGTCTTAGAAATTCTTGTTGCCCATATTCAAGAATGATAGCTTCTACAACAGCAAAACTTAACTTAGCCATTTTTTCAAATAGCCAAGAGGGGATGGTTCCTCCATAAAGTGGCAAGTCTGCTAAGCCAGAACGTTTCATTTTGGTTGATTCACTATACTTGTTATAGTTTTTCTTTTGGGAAAAACCACTCCATGATATTTAGTCCAACTCTTAATTCAACTACAGGAGAAGTCAGCCCTCTAACAAGTGTAACAAACATAGTATCTAATTCATGTTGTTTGTCATAGTATTGTTGACCTGTAAATTTAGATAACACTGGAGTAATAGTAACTTTTATTTGAATATGAACACCCTTTGAAAATCCGAAATGCATTGTACTTATAATATTGTTCCAAAATACAGGTATATCAGGTAAAAATTTCTTAACGTTTTTATTTCCTCTCATGGAATTAGGTAAATCAGCGTAGTAGCCTGATTGGTAATATTGTGAACTTAGGGTATATCCCAATTCATAACCAAGTATACAATTAAATTTAAAATAAGATGAAATATCCCAACATGTATTTAAATATAATGGAAATTTTATACGCTGCTCTGTAAAAACAATATTAAAATCATGTACTTTTGCTAGCCTGGGAAAAGGGTAAATTACTCCTGCCTCTAAACCTAAACTAATTTTTATGTTTTTATTTCTTCTTGGGCGTACCGAGCCCAAATTATAAACAGCTAACGCTTCTAAATTTGTATCTAACTCACCATGCGCGCTTATACCTACATCTTTCCTATTCCCAATTTTAAAGATGGGAAAAATAGGTCCATGATTCAATCCAGCACCAGTACTGAAGTTAATTCGTGTATTTTTCCATGAAAACTTATTGTGCTGAATACTACTTGCCTCGGAGGTTGCCCACGTGGATGAGGTCGATAAAAGTGTAAATAGTAATATGTTTATAAAATACTTTTTATTGGTCAACATATATATATTGTATATAAAATTGATGAATTTATAGTCTTCCTATCTGTATTTAGTATTAATTGGATATACCTTTCAAATATCCAAGCAAATTATATGCTTGTTTTGTCGTATATATTTTCTATTCCTGTTTTTGGAAAAATTCAATCTATTATATCTATTCCAAGATGGAATGTGAAACAGCTTTTATAGCCCCTTCTCATCTTATCAACAAAATAACTATTAAAATGTGTGGGGTTTTTATCAAAAGGTCCAAACATATTTTTAAATGTTTCTATTGGAATTTTGAGATTAGCAGCAATGTAAAAACCCTTAGGCAAATTAAAACGAGTGCCTAGTATAATATTGCCAGATAATTGGGAAAAATCAGGTATTAACTTTTGTATATTTTTGTCTCCCTGCATAGAAGTATGTAACCCGGGGTGAGAGCCAGCTTGCTTATAAACTGAATTCAAAATGATGTTAACCTCATAACCTAGCATCATGGTTTGTGCTAGGTAAAATGATGTTTTGTATTTTTCTAATATCGTTATCAAAAAAGGAACTTTTATATGATCTTCCTGAAAAGTAATGCCCACTCCTCTTAGTTTTAACAGTATGGGAAAACCATAGCCTATTCCTGTTTCAAAACCTAATTTACGGTTTGAAGAGAAATCAAAATTGTAACCGGCTAATATATTTATACTATAATTGTTACTAATATTAGCTCCTATTGAAGTAAGAGCATCATCTGTTGGGTTTTTCTTTATTGAAAATAGTCCTTCTTCAGAAAGTGGTTTGCCAAAATCAAATTCTAGGTTAATTTTTGAATTCTGCCATAAACAATTGGTAGCATTTCAATTCTGTATGTCAGACAATGCCCATGTTGGTGAGAATGGTAGCAGTGTAAATAGTAAAATTCCTATAATGTATTTTTTACGAAAGGCTGTATGCATGATGTTAATTTAATGAGATGGTAGCTAACTTTTACTTTTTAAAAGAATGGTATAAATACAATTCTTTCTTTGTTCTTTGCTTTATATTAATTCTAATACAGGCGAGCTAGGGAAGTTATAATTGCCTTATGCTAGTTTGTTTATTCTACTGTCACCGATTTAGCTAAATTCCTGGGTTGGTCTACATTGCAACCTTTTTCTACAGCTATATAATAGGCCAGTAATTGTAAAGGAACTACCGATATAATAGGCATGAGTGCTTCATGAGTAGCAGGTACTTCTATTACATGATCTACTAGTTGTTTTACACGTTCATCTCCTTGAGTGATAATAGCAATAATCTTTCCTTTTCTGGCTTTTATCTCTTGTATATTAGAAATAACTTTTTCATAGGTTCTATCCTGTGTAGCAATAAATACCACAGGCATATCTTCATCAATAAGTGCAATGGGCCCATGTTTCATTTCTGCAGCAGGGTAGCCCTCGGCATGGATGTAGGAGAGTTCCTTTAGTTTTAAAGCACCTTCTAATGCTACAGGGTAATTGTATCCTCTTCCTAAATACAAAAAGTTAGTTGCATTTTTAAAAATGTCAGCCAATCCTTTGAGCTTACACTCTTGCTCTAGCATGTTGTTTACTTTATTAGGAAGACTCGCTAGCTCACTAATAACTTCTTCAAACATAGCTTGAGAAATGGTTTTGCGTTGTTGGGACAACGATAAAGCTAGTAATATCAGCACAGTAAGCTGTGCTGTAAAAGCTTTGGTACTAGCTACGCCTATTTCAGGGCCTGCATGGGTATAGATACCTGCTTGGGTAGCCCTGGCAATTGAAGACCCTACCACATTACAAATGCTTAATACAGTAGCTCCCTTTGATTGGGCAAGCTCAATAGCAGCTAACGTATCGGCTGTTTCACCTGATTGCGAAATAGCTATTATAATATCGCCTGGCTTGATAATAGGATTTCGATATCTGAATTCAGAGGCATACTCTACTTTGATCGGTATTCTACAGAATTCTTCAATAACATATTCGCCCACAAGGCCAGCCAACCAAGATGTTCCACAAGCTACAATAGTTATTTTGGGTGCACAGATAAGCTGATTCATATATGCTTCAATACCCCCTAGTCTGATGCTTTTTTGTGCTACGTCTAGTCGCCCCCGCATACAATCTTTTATAGAAGTGGGTTGCTCAAATATTTCTTTAAGCATAAAATGCTCAAATCCTCCCTTTTCTATAGCTTCTAGCTCCATATCCAACTTTTGTATATAAGGAGTCAGTGGTACGTTCTTGCTATTACTTAAAAAGAGTTGTCCATCCTTTATAATAGCAATTTCATAATCATTGAGATAGACTACCTGGTCTGTGTATTCTAAGATAGGAGTAGCGTCAGAAGCAATAAAAAATTCTCCTTTACCAATACCTACCACAAGCGGGCTACTCTTTTTAGCGGCAATCAGTGTATTAGGCAGCTCCTCAGACATAATGATAATAGCATAGGCACCTACAACCTTGGGCAGTGCTAATCTGATAGCTTCTTCTAAAGAGCATCCATTGCATAATTGGATGTCTTCAATAAAGTTGATAAGTATCTCTGTATCCGTATCACTTTTAAATACATATCCCTTTTTTGAGAGCTCTTGTTTAAGAGTATTATAGTTTTCGATAATACCGTTATGTATAATCGCCAGCTTGCCAGACGCGGATAAATGCGGATGTGCATTGATATCATTAGGAATACCATGTGTAGCCCAACGAGTATGCCCCATACCAATATGACTATGTAATGGCTTATTAGCTATGTAGGCTGCTAGGTCCTGTACCTTTCCTGCTTTCTTATATACTTGGATGTTTCCATCTAATAAAGCAATACCTGCACTATCATAACCTCTATATTCTAATCTTTGTAAACCTTTTAAAATGGTAGAGTAACTCTCTCTGTGGCCTACGTAGCCTATTATTCCGCACATAGTTTTTTATTTATCGAATTCTGTCAATAGAACGTATTAATTTTTCATCTTTTCTTATAAAGTAATTAGCCAAAAGGTTATAGATAACAGCTATTATAGGCATAATGAACCCAAACTGATAACTACCCCCTGCCACATTAGGTAATAATGTTGTTTGGTTTTTTGTAACCAAGTATACAATTAATCCTACTAAAGCAGTTAGTAATAAACTATTTAATGCGCCTAGTTGAAGCTGCAACCTACGATTGTCAAATCGAATGATTTCGTACAATGCAATCAAGCCAATTGCAACAGCTATACTTCCTAGTAATGCATAAGGTAGAAATAGCTGATTTACTAGGTTATCCGGAGGGTTAACCTCTTTTATTTTCCAGGCATATATGGTATAACTATGTAAAATAGTAGGGTCTATTTTATGCCATATGGGTAAAAAAAGAAATATACACATGGCGAGCACTATCAACAATAAAAAAACAGTTTGTATACGTTGTAACATAGGTTAGTGTATTATATATAATCTTAGTTGTTAGTTAACATGGTTAATAATTTGGTTAACGTAGTTTTTAACGTTCTCCTGTCTACAATAAAGTCTAAAAAACCATGCTCGAGCAAAAACTCTGAAGTTTGGAAGCCTTTGGGAAGATCTCTCCCAATAGTATCTCTAATAATTCTAGGACCTGCAAAACCTATGAGTGCACCTGGCTCTGCAATATTAAAATCTCCCAACATGGCAAAAGAAGCTGTTACTCCGCCTGTAGTAGGGTCTGTTAGCAAGGAAATATAAGGTAGTTTGGCTTGTGCTAGCTGCAGTAGCTTGGCAGAGGTTTTAGCCATCTGCATTAAAGATAGTCCTGCTTCCATCATACGGGCACCACCAGATTTAGAGATAATTAGCAAAGGAGCCCTATTGTTTAAAGCATGATCAACAGCCCTGGCTATTTTTTCTCCTACTACCGAGCCCATTGACCCACCTATAAAGCTAAAATCCATACAAGCAATAACCATATTAATTCCATTCACAGGACCATAGCCCACTTGAATGGAATCTTTTAGTTGGGTATCTTGCTGGGCTTGTTGCAACCTTTGTACATAGGATTTATTATCTATAAACTGAAGTGGGTCTGCTGATGTAAGGTTGGGAGCAAGCTCTGTAAATTGGTTGTTATCAAAAAGTATTTCAAAATACTCTTTCGAACCTATACGTACATGATACCCGTCTTCCGGCGATACATAAGCATTTTCTTTCAGTTCCTTGGTCTGTATAATTTTTCCTTTTGGTGATTTATACCATAGCCCATCAGGTACCTCTTTTTTATGTTGTGTAGGGGTTAAAATTCCTTTTTGTTTTCTTTTAAACCAGGCCATAGATAGTTGTGTTGAAGTTAATGTTTGACGCTTTAAGCTATACTAATTTTAGACTCTAAATATACATCTTGTATGGCATGTAATAAGGCAATTCCTTCTTGCATAGGTCGTTGGAACGCTTTCCTGCCGCTAATAAGTCCCATACCGCCTGCTCGTTTATTAATAACAGCTGTTTTGATTGCTTCTGTTAGGTCACCATCTCCTTCAGAAGCACCCCCCGAATTGATAAGCCCTATTCTACCCATATAGCAGTTTGCTACCTGATAGCGGCATAGGTCTATTGGATGTGCTGAAGTAAGTTGATTGTACATATTAGGATGAGTTTTTCCAAAACTTAAGGCTGTAAAACCTTGGTTACAAGTAGGCAATTTTTGCTTGATAATATCTGCTTGTATGGTTACACCCAAATGATTCGCTTGGCCAGTTATATCTGCTGCACAGTGGTAATCTTCTTGTTGTGTTTTAAAAGCACTATTCCTTGTGTAGCACCAAAGTATAGTAGCCATTCCCAACGCATGGGCACGCTCAAATGCTTGTGAAACTTCCCTTATTTGTCGGCAGGCTTGTTCAGAACCAAAATAAATAGTAGCGCCTACGGCCGTAGCTCCTAAATTCCAAGCTTCTTCTACAGAGCCAAAAAGAGTTTGATCGTATTTAGTAGGATAAGTTAGTAATTCATTATGGTTAAGCTTTACAATGCAAGGAATTCTATGAGCATATTTTCTAGCTATTATAGCAAGGGTTCCTAAGGTAATGGCTACTGCATTACATCCGCCTTCTATAGCTAGCTTCATAATATTTTCTGGATCAAAATAAAGCGGGTTAGGTGCAAATGCGGCACCTGCTGTATGTTCTACTCCTTGATCTACTGGCAAAATAGAAAGATATCCCGTATGAGCTAGTCGGCCGTGATTCCAAATAGCACTTAGGCTTTTGAGTACTGGTGTGTTTCTCCCAGAGGGTAAAAATATTTGCTCAATAAAGTGTGGGTTAGGTAAGTGTATATATTTTTTATCTATGGTATTGCTTTGATAAGAGAGTAAGTCATCTGCTTCTTTGCCTAAAATTTTTTCTATATCGCTATAATTCATATTTTTTGCTTATTATTGCCACAGATAAAATTGGTGGTTATAGATCTTTTAGCATTAATCTATTGCAAAAGTATTGAGAACTAGCCAATAATTTATTTTCTTTGATAAAAAATATATGGTGATTGTAGCTCAGTTGGTTAGAGCGCTGGTTTGTGGCACCAGAGGTCGCGGGTTCGAGTCCCGTCTCTCACCCTCCTTATATCTTACATTAATGTGCTAATGTAAGCAATTCCCTAACACTACAAACTTTATTAATCAAATCACGCAATTGCCATTACTGGTATAAGCATAAAATTTTTCATATGGCTTAAGTGAACTATTACGACTTACTAACAGGCTTATATGCAATATTTCTCAATTATATCGTAAGGAGCTGTTGTTATACTTAAGAAATAATGTTGCTATGTAGTTATATGAAATGGAAAGTTATATTATCAATTTCTATGTGGTTTTATTAAGCAATAAAACCAGCCAATTAGCTTTTAAAAGTAAAAATCCTACATATAACCTAGTGGCTATATGTAGGATTATAAGAAATATACTTAATAGGATAATGAGATATTATTCCTTTGGTAATTTATACTTAGTCCAAGTTGCTGTAGCTGGTGGTACATGGTTGTCCATACCTTCTAAGTGGATCACAAACTGCATACTTTCAGCTGTTATGTCTGAATTGTCTGTAGTAGCTATTCTCAATGCTATATCTTTGCTACTGTGAGCTGTGAATGTGTTGAAAAACTCTGCTAAGCTAACTTTTTGGCCTGGTGTTATTTTTTGAATTTTCTCCATGTTTCTTTCACCCTTTGCCGAGTTTTTCTTGCCGTAAAGGATAACCTTAGAGGTGTCTCCTACACTATTTTTTATTTCATACCACAATGTGACTGCTTTCAAGTCCTTTTGTTTTAGATCTCTTCCAAGATTTTTGACAGTAACAAAAACTGATTTGTCAGAATTTAAATAACCTTTTGGAACTGTTAGTATCAACTTAGGTGAAGTAGTAGGGGCTTTTGTTGATTTTTTAGCCTCTTCATCTATATGCTTTTTTGCCTTTTTCGCATCTTGTTTATTTTTTGCTATTTTTGGTTTTAAGGCTTTCTGCTCCTTCGAATTTTTATCTATTTGGTCTTGAATATCTTTTAAATCTTTATCAAACTTGTTTTCTTTGATATCTTTTACGGCCTTTTCGAAATCTTTGTGAATCTTTGCCTTCTGCTTGGTGTATTCTCCTTTTTTTAATTCTTTTCCTTTTGCTTTAAGATTTGTAAGATCTTCATCTCTTTTCTTTTTTAGTTCAGCTTTCTTAAATTTAAATTCTTGAGACACTTGTTTTTTTCGTTCTACGAGATCTTTTTTATCCTGCTTAAGTTTTTTTAATGCCTTCTCATCACTGTGTTGTTGATTGTTTATGTTCCCAAGCTGTCCCTCTTCTTGGCCTAACCCTGCATCTGGATCATTTTGATGCCACTCTCCTTTCATTTCACCTAAAAGACGGCTATCTGTTGCACCATCTGCTCCATCATTGGTAAATACTGAAATGGTAAATTTAGCTGTAGCTGTTCCATTTATTTTTACTGGAATGGCATTTGTTTCTTGGTTCATAACTAGTCTAGGAGTTCTTCCTAATTTTAACAATTCCGCTAGGGTAGCTTTACTAGGTGTTCCAGTTTTAGTTTCAAAATTAAATGTAACACCTTCAGTCTCGCTTTTGAGTACTACTGTATATTTGCTAAGGTCTTCAATATCCTCTTTTAATGGCTTTAAGCTAAAATAACTGGTAGGCCCTGAAAAATCAGTGGGAAGGTTAATAGCAAACTCATTTTTTATCCATCTAACCTCTACTGGAGTAGGAGATACACCAACCGTATTGATAAGTTCAAATTTTAATTTTACCTCAATAGCATTATCATCTGGTACCAAAATAAACTCTCCTGATATTTCTTTAGGTTCCTTATCTGGATCTAGCATTGTCAAATTACTAAATTCAGTTAGAGGTTTTTCAAAAAGGTCGGTGTCAGAAAAAGTTTGATCACCATTTGCAGCACTCTTGTAAGTTATTTTACTACCAGTTGTCTTGCTTGTAAAAGTATTCTGCTCAACGATGCTAACTTTTAGCCTAAAATTTTCTACTTCTGCTCGGTTCCCGGAATTGTCTAACCGGAAGATTGCTTTTATTTGACGCTGTTCATCTTTATCACCTATTAGTAGGTTGTTTGTTTCTATGGTTATACTGGCCGTATTATCTGGACCAGCTGGCTTACATTGGCATGTTGATGCATTAAATATAAGAATTAGTCCTACAAGTTTACCTAATAAACACAATAGGTATTTGTCACTAAATTTTTGTGAGCGCTTCTTGGTGTACATAGTAAAATAGTAATATGTTCAGAATATATGGGTTAGAAAAAATATAAGCTTGTTCTTTTAATCTAAGATTTAGTCTTGAATAAGACAAGAAAAACCAGCGAAATAGTTGTTGTTAAAAGTGGTGTTGTATAGTATTAAATGTAGTGTTGGCTTACTATACATGTACTATGCCATAAATCACCATTATAACGTTACGTATAAACATGATGTGGATTTTTGAAATGCGAGCCACATAATAATCATAATAATATAGAAAGGTAGATTTGTAAAATAATTGGGATATAGTTAATTTCTATTAAAAGAACATATAACGCAGTTATTTCCTTTCTTATCATGTCAAAGTATCTAAAAGAAATCATGGCTTTGCTATTATTAGTGATGCTAATAGTAAGTTGCAATCGAACTGAACAATTAAATAAGCTCAGAGAGGAAGAGAAAAATTTGATGCAGGAACTCCAGCAGATCACCAGACCATCTAGGTGGCGGATCTTAAAAGAAAAAGTAATTCCTGAAGCAAAGGATTATCCACCAGCAGCCAATCAACAATTGTATCTTGCTAGTGAAATACAGAAAGACATAAGCCAAACACAGTATGAAGCAGAGGCAGGTAGTGCAGAGGCACATAGGAAAATAGATCGTCTTTTACGTCGGGTAAAGGACGAGGCAGGTTTCAAAGCAAACAATATAAGAGAGGCTACAGAAAGCCTAACAATATGGATAAAGCTGCTTGAAAATATACGACGCCAGCAAAAGCTAACAAAAGTTAAATAATAAAACTTTGTTGGACTGGTAGAAGAATAAAAAGCAGAAAATATTAATTCTTTATAGTTCTAGATAAAAAATATATTTTTCCCTTCAGCATTACTTTGTAAACTCTAAGGCAAAGTTGAAGTTTAACCGAGCTTCTGTTATCTATATCCCTAACATATCCCTAACCTCATACGGATGGAACTTCTAAAAGGCTGTCTAGAAATGAGGCTAATACATGCTTTATTACTGGGTCTCCATACTCATACTAGGGGTATCAGCAACAAGTCTGCAAAAAGGTACGGGGCTGTTGAAAAAGTGGTTAGGAATTTTAAATTGAGATCATAGCTTAAT
>ERZ778017.1323-NODE-1323-length-25172-cov-10.617470_pt1 | contig 25172 bp, 20 predicted proteins | sample MGYA00375747_ERZ778017 | MGnify/ENA primary metagenome ERZ778017 (study PRJEB29350, sample SAMN05509838) | bioreactor metagenome | biome: bioreactor; material: wastewater | place: South Africa: University of Cape Town | collected 2014-03-17 ...
CGGGCCAGATCGGCGCCCAGTTCCGCACGCCCTCCACATAGTGCCACATGCGGTCCCGGTTCACGAGTCGCGCGCCAGCCCTGGCCGCGATGTCCAGCATCCGCCCATCCACATGGACGGGCACGCCGGTGATCATGCGTGCCGGCGGCGCGCCCAGCCGCTCGGGCCAATAGCGCCGGACCATCTCATGGTTGCCGCCGATGCCGCCGGTCGCCAGGATCACGGCGTCGGCTTTCAGGGTGAAGTCGCCGATGACCTGACGATTGGAGGGGGCGCCTCGCGCCGCGTCGTCGGGCGCCAGCACGGCGCCTGTAACGCCGGTCACCCGCCCGCCTTCGACCAGAATCTGATCGACCCGGCGCCGGTGGTGAAAGGTCAGTCGCCCGGTTCTCGCTGCTTCTCTTGCTCGATGCGCAAACGGCTCCGACACGCCCGTTCCCGTGCCCCAGGCGACATGAAAGCGAGGAACCGAATTGCCGTGGCCGAACGCCTTCCCGGCGCCTCTCTCCGCCCAGCCCACCATGGGCGTCAGCTTGATGTCATGCTGACGCAGCCAGTCGCGTTTTTCACCGGCGGCGAACTCAACATAGGCGCGGCCCCAGCGCATCGCCCATTCGTCTTCGGCCAAGGGGCCGTCCAGCCGATCCCAGCCCGCGCTGCCCCGCCAGTCCCGCCAGGCAAGGTCGAAACTGTCGTGCACGCCGAGACGTCGTTGCTCGGGCGAGTTCACCAGGAACAGGCCCCCGAACGACCAGAACGCCTGGCCGCCCAGATTGCTCACGTTTTCCTGGTCCACCAGCAGAACGCGACGTCCTGCCCTTGTCAGTTCGTGCGCCGCAACCAAGCCTGCGAGCCCGCCTCCAACGACAATGACGTCCCCGTCCATCATGTCCTCCTAGAAAAGCGAATGCAGCATGATTTAACTAACAATTATGTAAATACAAGAGCGACATTCGCATTCGTCCAAACAAATCCGGGACATGGAGAAGACGTGGAGGGAGAGAAACAATGAGTGCGCTGCGGGAGAAGATAAAAAGCTTCCGTAAGGTCACAAGACATCCATGTAAGTAAGCTGTTGACATGCGTATGAATAGGTGGATCGATAGCATCAGCTTTCGGCGCATCCGCCTCGCCGTCAGCTCAACACAAAGGCGGGAGGAAGCATTCGGTCCAGCTGGGGAGCAGGGCCATGCAGGGGAGGGTTTTCATGGCTTCAGCGGCCTGTAATCGCGCGCGTCTGGCTGTCACCGCGTCGGCTTTCGCTCTAGTTGTCGCGGCTGGCCCTGTGCTGGCTCAGGATGCAGCGCCTTCCCAGGACGCAACGTCGGTCGGCGACATCATCGTTACGGCCCAGAAACGCGAGGAATCGATCCAGGACGTGCCGATCGCGGTGTCGGCCTTCTCGGCCGAGGCCCTCGACGCGATGAAGATCGAGGGCGGCTCCGAACTGCTGAGGGCGGTTCCCAATGTGAGCTTCGCCAAGAACAATTTCAGTATGTACAATTTCTCGATCCGCGGGATCGGCACAAAGGCGGTTTCGGCGTCCAGCGATCCGGCGGTCGCTGTCAGCTTCAACAACAGCCCCATGATCCGCAATCGACTGTTCGAGTCGGAATACATGGATGTGAACCGTGTGGAGGTTCTTCGCGGTCCCCAAGGCACGCTTTACGGACGTAACGCCACGGCTGGCGTCGTCAACATGATCCCGAACATGCCGGGGCCCGATTTCGAGGCCTTGCTCAAGGCTGAGGCGGGAAATTATGGTTCTGTCCGCGGCCAGATGATGGTCAACATCCCCCTCGCAGACACCTTCTGGGTGCGCGGCGCGGCGTCCATGACCAAACGCGACGGCTTTGACTACAACACCTTCACAGAATCCGATGTGAATGGCCGGGATCTTTATTCCACCCGTCTCTCTGCGACGTGGGAGCCGAATGACAGGTTCAACGCGACCCTGATCTGGGAGCATTTCGGCGAAGATGATAACCGGTCTCGGACGGGTAAGAATCTATGTACGCGGGATGAAGGGCCTGCCAGGGTCGGCAATGTGGATATCCCGACGCTGGCCGACCGGGGGCGGATGAGTCAGGGCTGTTTGCCGGGGTCGCTGTATGACGACGCGGCCTATGGCGTTCCCAACGGCCTGGGGCTTTCCCAGATGTTGATCCTCAGCGGCGTCGGGATCGGCTATCAGCATTCGGATCTTGGCGGCGCGCCGGTCTACGCATCGCCCGCAGGAATAGATCCCTATGACGGATTGGCCCAGTCCCGCAATCTGCGCGAAATATCCACCAGCTATAATCCCAAATTTGTCGCTGATAATGATATTTTCCAGCTGAATTTGCGCTTCGATTTAAGCGACAGGCTCACGCTTTATTCTCAAACGCTTTATACAGAAGATAGTTATTGGTCAACTCAGGATTATAATAGATATATTACAAATAATGTCTTCAATAGTACTGACAACCTTTACGGGATTTGGGGCGATGCTCTCCAGTCCGTGGCTCTTCCTGGCGGATTCTACAACGATCCGCAGTTGGGCTTGTCGTCCCGAATGGAATCTGCCGATCTGAGTCGATCGGAGAATAGTCAGTTCTACCAGGAGTTCAGGCTCCAATCTGTTGGTAATGAATTTTTTAATTATAGTCTTGGGGCGAATTACACAAAATTCAAAACGAAGGATGACTATTTCGTCTTTAATAATGTTTTCTCATTCCTTGCCGAATACTTTTACAATAGGGTTCCCAATTTCGAGAGCGAATCCCTTCTGACGCGTGGATGTCTTGACGGATCTAACGGGGAGTGCGTCGGGGTCGACTATTCAAGCCTGTCAAATCTGAATGGAGACGGGCATAACTATTTCCGCAGCAAGAATGAATCCGTAACGAAATCCATCGGGCTGTTCGGTGAAGGGTATTTCCAGCTGAGCCCCGTCCATAAATTGACGGTGGGCTTGCGTTATACAGACGATGAAAAGGTGTTCACGCCGTATCCGAGCCAGCTTCTTCTGGGCAGCGACGATAGCCTGGGTTATGGCAGCGTTACGGGCGGCAATGTCGTTTCCGGCTATCCGGCCATGCCGGATATCGTCCAGAACTGGCAGGCGGTGACCGGGCGCGTCGTTTTTGACTGGAAGCTCAGTGATAGCAGTCTATTCTACGCCTCCTACAGTCGAGGCTACAAGGGAGGGGGCGCAAATCCTCCCAGAGCGGATCTGAATGAATCGGTCGTGCAGTATCAGCCGCTCGGGGAAACTTTCGAACCCGAATACGTGGATGCCTTCGAGCTTGGGCTGAAGTACCAAAACTCAAACGGAAGTCTCAGGCTCAACACAACCGCTTTTTATTACGACTATTCCGATTATCAAATCTCCCAGATCGTCGACAGGATTTCCTTCAACGAGAATTTCGACGCGTCGGCTTATGGTGTCGAATTTGAGGCTGTCTGGCGTCCGATCGATCGATTGAGGGTTGATGCCAATGTGGGGCTCCTCAGAACGCGCATCGCGGACGGGGAAAGCTCCATTGACGTGATGAACCGGACCCAGGGCAACCCTGACTGGGTCGTCCTGCGTCCCTGGATTCAGGTTCCCTCGAACTGCATTGCGCCGAAAGCTCACGTCGAAACCATCTTCTCGTCTTTCCTGGGGGTGCTGTTCTCGCCTTATGCGCTTTCTGCACTCTGCGGAGGGAGCAGTCGAAACGGATCCTATGACCCGGACTTCCCTTCCACTTTCCCGTTCTGGCAGTATCTCGGGATCACCTATAATCCCTTTGAGGACGCGCCTAACGGTGGGCGCGGCTTTGCCGCCGATCTAAGTGGAAATGAATTTCCAAACGCGCCCCGTGTGACGGCCAACGTGGGGGTCCAGTACGAGTTTAATGTCGGGTCATGGGATGTCATCCCGAGAATTGATTACTATCGTCAATCTTCAAGCTATTTCAGAGTATATAATTCCGAGTACGATAGAATTCGCGCTTGGGATAATATGAACTTATCCCTGACGGTTGAGAACTTGGATAGAAACCTGGTTATTCAAGCTTATGTAAAAAATGTGTTTGATGACACGTCTATCGTTGATGCATTTACCAATAGCGATGACTCAATGTTAACTACGAACGTATTCACGACAGATCCGCGACTCATAGGGGTAAGTGTTTCTGCAAGATTCTAAATTATTTTATTGCATTTATGAGGTGCTTAAGTACAACTGAGAGGCGATCTGAATTGATCGTTTTTAAAAACATTAGGAGGGTAGGATGAAAAATCTAGTTTGCGCGCTTGGAGCGCTTGCTGCTTTTGCTGCTATGCCTGCTGTTGCTACGGCGCAGACTTTTACGCCTAATAACTTTACTAGTAATATTTCTGGTACTGCCGCTCTTTCTCACACCGTCTCGTTAAGCTGCTCTGTAGCTGCTGGAGACATCAAGGTTCAAACTAAATCTACTTCAAGCAATTCTTCCCAAAGCGTCACGGGCGTCACCCGTCCGTTTGCTCCTCTCATTCCGTGCGGCGCGGTAAGCGTCCCGTCGTATGCCCCGTGGAAGGTTGAGGTGCTGTCGGGTTCGGGCGGAACCTACTCTGCCCGCATCTTTGTCAGCGCCCTAACCATCTCCGGCTCTCTCTGCGAGGGTTGGGTCAACGGCACCTTCACCAACGGTTCGCCGTCCAAGTTTATCGGCAGCGGCACCATCCCGGTGGTCAGCGGACCCAGCAGCCCGCCGAACTGCACGGTTTCGGTTAACCTGAACGTCCCGGGCATTACGGCCACTCCGTAAGCTTCACCTGGAGAGATGTAGTCAGGAATGAACTGGCTACATCTCTTTTGACGTCCGCGCGTTGACGACCGGTGAGCCATTCCTGTTCGGCGGGTGGTTGTGTTTGCATCGTCATTGCCTTGCTTGAGCGGTTGCGCGCAGACTGACGCACGTCATGAGGTCGACGCCCAGACGGGAATAAGAGAGATATTCGGCCATGTGGCGGCATGCACTCCTGCTGTTCGCGCGGAGAAGTTCTGATCGTGCTTTCGGTCGAAAACGTGTGCAAATCATACGATTGTGGCGAGCAACCGGTGTTGGATCAAGCGTCGCTGGAGCTGAAAGCCGGCGTATTGGCTGCTCTGGTGGGGCCATCAGGTTCGGGTAAAAGTACGCTTCTCAATATCATGGGTCTCCTTGATAAGGCTGACAGCGGTCGAATACTGTTTGACGGTTGTCCGGTCTCGGCCCTGAACGCGACGGATGCAGCCCGTCTTCGCAATGAACTAATCGGATTTGTTTTCCAGTCCTTCCATCTGCTGTCGCGCCTGACGGCGTGGGAGAATGTGGCCTTGCCGTTGTTTCATCGTGGCGTGGGGCGCTTAGAGTGCAGGGCGCGCGCCATGACCATGCTGGAGCAGGTCGGACTGGCTGACCGTAGCCGTCATCGACCCGAACAGATGTCGGGCGGTCAGCGTCAGCGGGTGGCTATCGCACGCGCCCTCGTGGGGGAGCCGCGTCTGATCCTCGCGGACGAGCCTACCGGCAATCTGGACAGCGCGACAGGTTTGCAAGTCATGGGCCTGTTGCGTCAGCTGAACCGCGACCTCGGCGTCACCATACTGATGGTCACCCATGATCGTGACATGGCGAGGCTTTGTGATAGGGTGATTGAAATCCGCGATGGCCGGGTTCTACCGCAAGAGGAACAGCGGTGAGGAGGAGAGGCGTCGGTCTGGGAGAACTGGCGCTGGAAGCCTTGGCCAATCTGCGCGGCCAGGGGAGGCGTTCAGTCCTGGCGCTGCTGGGCGTGGTCATTGGCTCAGCCGCCATCGTCGCCCTGATGAACATCGCTCACATTGCTCAGTTGGAAGCCCTGAAGAGCTTTCGTCAGACAGGCGTGGATGTTCTATCTGTGCAAAGCGAAGGTCTTGGCGGCATGGATCCTGCCTTGATCGAGAGACTGGTGCGGCAAGACGCTTCTGCGGTCTTGGCCGCGCCTTTTGCTGCCACGAGTATTGATGTCGTCGCAGACCAGAAGTCTATCAATGTCACTGTGGCGGGGGTGACCTCTGCTATTGGCGTCATGGCCGGTTTGTCGATGACGAAAGGACGGATGCTGCGCCAGGTGGATGATTGCAGCTTCGTGGCGGTTGTGGGCCAAAAAGCGGCAGCAGATCTGTCGGCGCCGGGCGCTGAGGTTGGGCCGGGCAGCCTGCTCCGTATCGGCGGTTATGGGTTTACTGTCGTGGGGACTCTGGCGCCTGTGCCGCATCAGGCGATGAGCCCTGTTCAGTTCGACAATGCAATTCTGATCCCTCTGGCCTGCGCCCGCCGAGTCATGCCGGGGGACGGCGCGACGGGGGCGCTCATCCGGTTGCGTCCTGATGCGGACACGGCCGCCGCCGTGACGCGCTACACGGCCGCATTATCGACGCCTCAGACGCCTGTTCGGGTTCAGGACGCTCGATCGATGATCCAGGCGATGAAGAAACAAATGGCCATGCTGGGCGGCGTTCTGGTGGCGATCGGCTCCATTTCTCTGCTGGTCGGCGGAGTTGGGGTCATGAACGTCATGTTGATGACGGTGATGGAACGGCGACGCGAAATCGGCCTGCGGGCCGCCATCGGCGCGACGCCCGGCGACATTCGCATGATGTTCTTGATCGAGGCCGTCATTCTGGCTTTGGGAGGGGGCGTGCTGGGTGATGTGTTGGGCGTAGGTCTGACGTGGTTGGCGACGCTGTTTCTGCCTTTTGAATTTGCGGTGAATTGGGGCGTCATGATTCTGGGGGCGGGGGTCGCTGCGAGTGTGGGATTGGTGTTCGGACTTTATCCCGCCATCGCGGCGTCACGGATTTTGCCGATTGAGGCTCTGCGTGGGGACTAGAGTTTTCGTAAATCTGGGCGTGTCGAGCCTCTTGGCGATGATCGCGGCGGACGCGCGCGCCCAAGCGACGCCCGGTCCGATTTCACCCGTGGTCGTGCCGTCCGCCGCGCCTATTCCGGCGGGAGCGCCGCTGGAGTTGACGCTGGATGAAGCCGTCGCCCTGGTCCTGCGTTATAATCGCGGAATCCGCTCGGCCTATCTGCAGCGGGTGGTTCAGCGTTTCGACCTGCGCGTGGCCGAGCGCGCTTTCGTCCCTCAAGGCGGGATCGGCATCGAGGTCGTGCAGCGACGTCAGGATGGCGAGACCGACGGCGGCATCGTCATCAGCCCCTCAGCATCATGGCGTACTCCCTTGGGAGGGACGGTGAACTTCGTATGGGCTCGGGCAGACCCTTTGACCGGCGAGGGGGCTGAGTATGAAACAGCGGGGGTAAGTCTGAGTCAGCCCTTGCTGCGCGGGGCCGGGTTGGCGGTCAACATGGCCCCGGTCCGCATTGCTCGTCTCCAGGAGGAGATCAACCGGCTGCAACTGGAGGCGACGGTCGCCGGGACGGTCAGTACCGTCATCACATCCTATCGCGCCTTGATCCAGGCTCAGGAGCAGGTGCGCCTGGCTGAAGAAGCTCTGGCGCGGACCCGGATTCTGCTCGAAACGAACCAGGCTCTTATCGCGGGCGGGCGTATGGCGGCTTCCGACATCGTTCAGACGGAGTCCGGCGTAGCCAACCAGGAAGTGGCCGTTTTGCAGGCGCGCCAGCAGGTGGTTTCGGCCCAGCTGCGGCTTCTGCAGTTGCTGGCCCTGGCCTCCCGCACCAATGTCGTGGCGGTCGATCCCGTTGCGGCAGCCCGTGTTGAGGTGGATCTGGATAGCGCGATGGCGACGGCCTTTTCGTCGCGTATCGATCTTCTGGCCCAGCGCAAGTCTCTGGAACAGATGCGTCAGTCGCTCATCGTCGCGCGTAATCAGCGGCTTTGGGACGTGTCGCTGGTAGCCTCGGCTACGCGTAATGACGGCCCCAGGTTCCTTGATCGCTTTAATGAAACCGACACGACGGTCGAACTGCGGCTGAATATTCCGATCGGTGATCTGTCAAGGCGCCAAAGCTGGCTGGCGGCGGACACCAATATGCAGACCGCCGAACTGGCTTTCGAAGAGATGAAACAGTCTGTGGAAAGCCAGGTGCTTGACGCCGTTCAGTCGGTTGAGGCCAGTTGGCTTCAGGTGGAGGCGGCGCGGCGGGCTCGCGCCTTGTCGGAGCAGGCGCTTGAGATCGGACAGGAACGCCTGCGTTTCGGCAGGGCCTCGAACTTTGAGGTCCTGTCTCTGCAGGCCGACCTGCGCGCCGCCGATGCTCAGCAGTTGTCGGCCAACATCGCGTACCTCAATGCGCTGACGGCGCTGGATCAGCAAATCGGGAGCACGCTTGAGACATGGCGCATTTCCTTGAACGACTGAAATCTCGCAAAGTGCAGGGCGCCCTGGCTGTCGTGGCGGTTCTGACCGCTGGAGCCGCGTTCGGCTTGACGCGCGGCGGGGCGGACCAAGGCGCGATGGAGGAGCAGCGCGCCACGATGACACGCGCGCCTTTTGTTGTTTCTGTCAACTTTTCAGGCCGGGTGACGCCTGGCGAGCGTATTGATCTGAGCGCTCCGTTCGACGCCCGGGTGACCCGCGTCCTGTTTGAATACGGCGATCAGATCGATGCCGGGCAGCGCTTGCTGGAACTTGACTCCGCGGATGTCCTGCGGAGTCGGGCGGAAGCGGAATCCGCCTGGCTGAAGGCGGACGCCGAGGCTGACCGAATGGCCGGTTGGGAAGGGGGCGTAGAAGTGCGTCGCGCGACCCGGATGATCGCCGCAGCCGAGGCTGACCTGAGCGACCTTGAGACGAAAATCGCGGAAACCCAGGCCTTGCTCGAGCGAGGGCTTGTGCCCCGAAGCGAGCATGAGGGGCTTCTACAGCAACGGCGCCAGCGCGAAGCCGCGCTTGTTTCCGCGCGCGAAGATCTCGCTGAAACGCTCAGGCGGGCCGGCGCAGGAGAGAAGCGTCTTGCATCGCTGCAACGCGCTGTCGCTGCGGCGCAGTATGACGCGGTGCGAGACGGGGGCGACGGCGTCATCATCGCGCCCCAGGGCGGCGTGATCGTCCGGCCGGAGTCGCAAGGCGAAAGCGCCGACAAGGTCGTGCGGACCGGAGGACGTGTCGCCAAAGGGCAATCCTTAGCGGTGATCGCCAGCACAGCTGCGCTTGACGTGGTTTTCACGCTCGACGAGCTGGACCTCAACGCCGTTCAACCCGGACAGAAGGCCGTCGTGACCGGGCCTGGCTTCGGCGGACAGACCCTGACGGGAGTTGTCACAGGCGTCGCGGGCGAGGCCAGCACGGACGCTGGCGCGAACAAGGCCGTGTTTGAGGCGCGCGTGAGACTGGATCCTCTGTCGCCCGAAGCCGCGCGGGCTGTGCGGATCGGCATGACCGCCAACATCTCGATCGTGGCTTATGAGAACCCGAGCGCTATGATCGCTCCCCCCGAAGCGGTTCAGGGAGCGGCGCCGAACGCTTTCGTCATGGTCCGGGGGCGCGACGCTAAGCCCGTCCGACGTAATATTGTCGTGGGGCAGGTCGGTCCTATGGGCGTCGAGGTGTTGTCGGGGCTCAAGGCGGGCGACGTCGTCGTTTGGACATTGCCGCCACAGTCTTAGTGCGGAGGTTGGCCTGTGTGTAGGTGGGTGACGATGGCTTTGAACCAAGCTCGCGGCATTCCCCTCGCGATCAGATAGGACAAGCAGAAGAGGCATGCCGCCGCCGTAATCAGACTGATGGGCCTGGTCGTCGGGGGCAACCAGAACTTCAATCATATCAAGAAGATCAATAATGGCAGCTGGTCCGCCTTTTTGATCGGTCGCCTTTGGATATTGTCAGGTCTGGCGATCCTTGCCTTGACTTGGCAGATTTTCCTGATTTTCGACGTGGACGGGCGTTCGGTTCGGCAAGTTCCGCGCGGGTCGGTTCGTTAGCGGGCGACTTGGCCGCATCTTTGCCTGGGCGGTTGCTGTAGTGAGTAGGGTAAGGAAGAGGCGCGGCGCTTTAGGAAAACAGCGAATGTTTCCGAGCTCTTAAAACCCCCCGAGTGGCTCCGCTTCGCGGAAGCTTTTCGAACTATCTGCCTTCTGCCAAATCGAGAAGTAGGGGCTTTGTTTGAGATGGTACGATTCTTCTATGAGGAACGACGGGAGGCTCCTGATCTCTCATCAACTTGAATCGTGTTCCTCATGCGGGACCGTGTTTGCCGAGGAGGACGCACCGACATTTCTCGCCGGGCAGGATCATCGGCCAATACCAACAAGGACAGCGCCCTCCCGCACCCACAACCTCCCTGGTTATACCGATCTAGGCAACAAAAACCCTGCAAGAGCAGTGTCTTGCAGGGTTTTTGCGTTTCTGTGTCCGCGCAGTGTCTTTGGGCCATTTTCAATCGGTCAGGGGAGCAGCGGGGCGCCGTCCCGAAGGAAGGCGCGCCTTTGCCGGTCCAGTACGGCCACGCCGCGTCCGGAGGGATCATGTGGACGTCGTCCTTCATCCCTTGATGAAAGCCAGGATGTCCGCGTTCACCACGTCGGCGTTCACCGTCAGCATGCCGTGCGAGAAGCCGGGATGGATGATCAGCTTGCTGTTCTGCAGCAGTTTGTCCTGCATGAGGGCGCCGGTCTTGTAAGGGACGACCTGATCGTCGTCGCCCGCCAACACCAGCGTGGGTACGGTGATCGCCTTCAGGTCCTCGGTCTGGTCGGTTTCCGAGAAGGCCTTGATGCCTTCATAGTGCGCCTTGGCGCTGCCCATCATGCCCTGACGCCACCAGTTGTCGATCACGCCTTGCGAGATTTCGGCGCCGGGGCGGTTGTAGCCGTAGAAGGGGCCGGCGGGCACGTCGATGAAGAACTGCGCCCGGTTGGCGGCCAGAGCGGCGCGGAAGCTGTCGAAGACCTCGATCGGCGTGCCGTTGGGATTGTTTTCGGCCTTGACCATCAGCGGCGGCACCGCGCTGACCAGCACGGCCTTCGCGACGCGGCCCTGAGGCTGGCCGAACCGGGCGACGTAGCGCGCCACCTGTCCGCCGCCGGTCGAGTGACCGATATGGATGGCGTTCTTCAGGTCCAGATGCTCGGCAACAGCCGAGGCGTCGGCGGCGTAGTGATCCATGTCGTGCCCGTCGCCGACCTGTTCCGAACGGCCATGCCCGCGCCGGTCATGCGCGACGACGCGATAGCCCTGCTGCAGGAAGAACAGCATCTGGTTGTCCCAGTCGTCCGCCGATAGGGGCCAGCCATGATGGAAGTGGATCGGCTGGGCGTCCTTGGGGCCCCAGTCCTTGTAGAAGATGTCGACGCCGTCGGAGGTGGTCACATAGGGCATGGTCTGTCTCCTTGTCGTTATCGGAACGAACCGGCGGCCGTGATCGGCGTCGGCATGTGGAGGACCAACTGGGCGTCCTTGACGACGTCCAACTGGACCAGGGTTGAAGCGCCCAGCCCGTCGAGCAGTTGCGTCAGCAGTCCCCCTTGTCGCTGCAGCGTGATCCCGGACGGCATGACCTTCTGAGCGAAGGACAGGGTGTTCGACTGCACCGAGATCTGACGCCACTGGCGGATGCTGCCGAACGACTTCCCACCCTGGCAAACAGTCTACTGGTGGTTCCGGCGGTTCGTACGTCGACTGCTGTTTCGCACGATCCACGATGTCGCGCTGATGCTTGACCGCGAGCGCGAGAACCGGGAGCAAAGTCCGACCGCAGCGGTCGTCGACAGCCAGTCAATCAAGGCGCCCGCGGCGGAAAAGCGCGGCTTCGATGCGGGCAAGAAAGTCGTTGGCCGCAAACGGCATATCGCAGTCGACACCGATGGCAGGCTGCTGATGGTGAATCTCACCACCGCAGACATCTCCGACAGCGCCGGTGCCCAGACTATCGTCGCAGCCATCCGAAAGCGTTGGCCCTGGCTCAAGCACCTTTTCGCCGACGGTGCCTATGACCGCACCCGCCTCATGGACGCCGCCGCCTATCGCGACTTCGTCCTAGAGATCGTGCGGCGCACCGATAAAGAGCCCCGCTTCAAGGTCCTCCCCCGGCGATGGGTCGTCGAGCGAACCTTCGGCTGGATGACCCGGTGGAAGCGCCTCGTCCGAGACTACGAACAGCGCCTCGACGTCTCCGAAGCCATGATCCACATCGCCCTCGGAAGCCTCATGCTGCGCAGGATCGTCCATCCTTGAGCATTCTCAAACGGACTCTGAGAATTCTTCTTCGTCGCTCAAGGTGTCGCGCAATGATGCCTTGCAAGTCTCACCGTGCATCTCGAACGTGTAGGATTCGCTCACCTCATCCCAATTCTTCACGGCTGTACGGATGAGCGTCCCACTGATCGTATCATGCTTCTTCTGCGATAACATATCCAGAGAGACTTCGAGAATTGGGCCGACATGCCGCTTTCGATTATGGTCAGCTCGATCTCTGGCCGAATGAGTGTGAAGGCATGGTTCGGGTCTGATGCACCGTTAATGCTCAAAACCGTGAAGTCGGGTTCTCGTCCTGTACCGAGCCGCCAAAACTTATGATTTCAAGCGTTGAAAGGTCTATGTTTGCTCAGGCTCTCGTTGTGATCCCGAAAGGATGTTTCCCAGTGTTTCACTTGTGATCCTGCACCTATCGAGGTCCGCGTCATCATAACGCTCGCCCTCGCCGATTTCGTAGATGTCGAACTCGACACCGGAATTTTGCAATAACGCGACGATGGCTCTCAAGCGCGAAATACCATCATCATAAAACGCGTTGCTGAATAGATCTTCCTGCACGACCGGACGACGACCTGTCACCGCAGCTTTGATGTCGGCAAGGCTATCTCCGGTGAGTTTGTATAGCGAAACCAACAGGGCCGTCGCGATCTCACTGGTGTTCAAGATGATCGCTATGTGAGGAAGGGTGGGGGGCATCCCCTTCCGAGGTCGCCCAGAGGTACCTGGAGAAATGTCGCGAATAGCATCACCGCCAGGGCTGGAGTGATGATAGATTCCCAACTCTCGGTTCCCGGGGCGGCCCAGCCGATCACGGCTGCGCACGCCACGGTCAGGAAATAGATGCCGACCTGCCCGGACTCGAGTCGATCACGAAGGGCTTGTAGCACCATACTTTAAATCCAGTGACAGAAGCGTCCGCCGCTTCTGGTTCCGGCGGCTTGGCTTTGTTGAGGGGAAGCCGCACGCTCTGAACTGGTGGGGGAGGCGGGGGCGGCATTTCAATTATTGGCGAATGATGGGGCGATGGTGGACGAAGATCAAGCGGTGAAGGCGCTTGCCGCCATCTCCAACAAAACGCGCCTGCGCATCGTGCGCTTGTTGATTGTTGCAGGCGCCGAGGGGCTGCGGGCTGGGCTCTATCGCTGACGCGCTCGAGGGCGCGCCTGTGTCGCGCCTGTCCTTTCACCTCGGGCAACTCGAGGCGGCTGGTCTGATCGAGAGCCGTCGGGCCGGGCGCTGGATTATTTACAGCGCGGCTTTCACGCGCTTGTCGGGTCTCTTGGCCTTCCTGATGCGGGATTGCTGTGCTGGCCATTGTGCGGTTTGCGATCGGGCGATTGCACTTTTCGCTCAATGCACTGGGCGCCCTACACGGGCGAGCGGCGGCTGACCGTCTTTACGATATCCGGCCATTTGTCGCGGATGCTCATAATGCTCGTGGGCGTGATACCGTCGAGCGGCCCTCAGATGTTCGGCGGTTTGACGTGGAGAAGGAGCTGCAGAGAAAGGACAAGCTGGGCGCGAAGCGCGTCCTGCCTTGCCGGCGACATATCGAAATCGCCGCCCAAGTCTCGCGCCAGCATGACTCCCCCGATCGTCGCCATGAGCAGCCGAGCGCGAATGTCGGCGTTTTCACCTCCGACCCAGGCTTCGAGCTCTGCGTAGGCGTCAGTCCCGAGTGTAGCGTCGATAATACGACGCGCACGCTCAGAGCCGCTTGAACGGAGCAGGATGTGCGCACCCAGAAGAAGCGGCGTGGCTCCGTCGCCGAAAAGCGCCTCGTCGACGAGTTTTTCGGCGAGGGCGACCCGTTCGCTCCAGCTGTCACGCCAACCGGAATGACAAGCCTTCACGACCTCCGAGAAAAGATCTTCCTTCCCTCCGAAGTAGCGGTTGATCAGGGAAGGATCCACATTCGCCCTGTGGCCTATGGCGCGCACGCGCACCTTGTCGAATCCGTGTTCGGCGAACAGTTCGGCCGCGGACCGAAGCAGCGCCTTTCTCGTGACGTCCGCATCCCTGCAGCGCCCCTCCGCGCGCCCGGGTTGAGAAGGGTTCCGCGCCTTTCTGATCATCGGAGGCGTCTCGCAAGGGCTTAGGGATCGAGTTTGGGGCAGGGCGTGATCATCTGGACAACGCGTTTAGCTTGACGGGCAATTCAAAGCCCCAGGCGAATGGATCTGAAGGTTCGCAGACAAACTCCGAGCGTCCGATGTAATGCGAGGTTCCCTCCACCCTGACCCGTGAGACGATCCCCCGCTCGTCCTCCGAGACTCGCGCCAGGGTCCCGGTGAAGCCCTGGCCGGAGACGCCGCGAATTTCGCAGGATTGGCCTGGCTGCATCTCGCCTCTCGCGGCGCACAGTGCGATGCGCGCCGTTACGCCGCTGCCGGTCGGAGAACGGTCGATTTGCCCCTCGGCGAAAACGCACAGATTGTAGCTCGGCAGCCCGCCGTGATCGCCCAGCGGCGTGTCGTCGGTGAGGATCGTCCCGTAGAGGAAGCCGAGATCGGGTTCTGAAGGATGTCGCACCGGCAGGGTTGCGCGCACTGCATCGGTGATTGCGACGGCTGCCGCCGCCAGTTCGGCCAAGGGCGTGTCCATGAGGGACAGGCCGAGCCTCGATGCGGGAAGCACGGCGTAGAACGCGCCCCCGAAGGCGATGTCGAGTTGAACGGATCCGAACCCGGGCACTTCGACCGCCTGATCCAACTCAGGGCAATAGGCCTCGACGCTTTCAAACGCCACCCGCACCTCTTCGGCGTCTTTCCAGACTTCCACGTCCACCACGCCGCAAGGCGCTTCCAGCTTGAACCTGGCGCGGTCATCCCCGATCCGGACCCGGCCGCTGTCGACCGCCCACCGGCCCAGGGCGAGCGTGGCATGACCGCACATGGTGCTGTAGCCTTCCTGGTGCGTGAACAGCGCGGCGAAATCGGCGTCCGGGTGACAGGCTGAGGTCGGGATGACGCCATACATGTCGGCATGGCCGCGCGGTTCGAGCATCAAGGCGCGCCGAAGGTGGTCATGATTCCGATGCGCGTCGCGTCGCTTTTCGAGAAGGGTCGCTCCGACCAACTCAGGATAGCCCGCTTCCACGATGCGGACAGGTTCTCCGGCCGTGTGCATGTCGAGCGTGCGGAGCGTGACGGCCTCGGTCGGCGCGTTCATATCAATCTTAATCCTTCCTTTACCCTGGTTAGATCGCGGCGGCTCCACGCCTTGATCGGGAGGGGCCGGCCAGATTGCGCCGTTTCAGCGTGCGCCGAAATGGAGCTTGTCGTCGATGAGGAGCAGAATGCGCACGGGCTCGCAACTTTTCTTCCACGATCTGAGAACGACCGAGAGTTGAATTACGATGCTCTCGTCGAGCGGTCCGCCGATTATCGTCAAAGTCGTTCGAATGCGCCTGAGCGCCTGCGCTGGCTGGATTCGTGAGGTGCCCCCGCTCGCCTTTTTGCCCCTTATCCGGGTGATGTCCGCGTTCGGTGCGGCGATCCGATAAGCTTATACCAAAAAAGCATTTGTCCTGATGCAACACGCGTGTTGGCCTTATAAAAGGTCGAGCGACCGGGCGGCGAGATCTCCGAAAGCTTCGATCCAACAAGTTCTATCCGCGTCTTAACAACGCGGTTGATCTGAGCGCGCGACAATAGCGCGCCGTGGGAGGATGACATGAAGCTGCGCCAGAATCTGCTGTCGTCGACAGCAGCCTTTGCAACCGTCTTTTTTGCGTCTCAAGTTTGTGGGCAGGAGGCGGCTTCCGACAGCACTCCGCCGGAGATCGCCGCGCCGGCTGACCAAGCCACCCAGCTCGGTGAAATCGTAGTGACCGGAAGCCGGATTTCGCGACGAGACTACCAGGCGGAGAGCCCTGTCGTCACAGTCGGCAAGGAATTCATCGAGGCGTCCGGAGGGGCGCCGGTCGAGGCCGCGCTGGCGCAGATGCCCCAGTTCACGCCAGGGAACACGTCGACCTCCGGTCAATTGCGCGGGAGCGCGCAGGGCACGGTGGATCTACGCGGCTTGGGCGCTTCGCGGACCCTGGTGCTGCTGGACGGCCGCCGTCTGCAACCCTCCTCGGGGAACAATGTCGTGGATATCACCACCATCCCTCGCGCGCTCATTTCGGGCGTCGAGGTGATCACGGGGGGCGCGTCTTCGACCTATGGATCCGACGCCGTGGCCGGGGTGGTGAACTTCAAGCTCAACCGTCGTTTCGAGGGCTTTCAGATCGACGCTCAATATGGCCTGTCTGGTCAGGGCGACGACGAAACCCTCCGTTTGGATGTCACCGCCGGCGGGGCCTTCGCCGACGGTCGCGGCCATGCGGTCCTGTCGGCGGGCTATGGCCGGCGCGAGACCATCCTGACGGTGGATCGTGACTTCTATCTGCGTCAGCAGACGGCTTCGGCGACCATCCCCCAGGGCCTGTTGCCGGCGTCGGCCAATCGACCGAGCCAGTCTGCCGTAGATATGGTGTTCGCCCAGTACGGAGTGGCGCCGGGAACCGTCCAAGCTACCAGCACCTTCGGCTTCAATGATGACGGCACCTTGTTCGCCACGGGGCGTTCCGTGGTCAACTATCGCGGCCCGGGCGCCGAGATGGGCTTCACCAACAATGGTTCTTCGGTCGGCTTCAATGGGGTCGACACCTACTTGCAGACGCCGCAGACGCGCGGATCGATCTTCGGCGCGGTCGACTACGACCTCACCGACACGGTCAAGGCTCAGCTGCAGTTCAACTATACCGTTTACGATTCAACGACCCAATTGGCGGCGGCGGTGGCGGATGCGACGACCGGTCTCACCGTGCCGGTGACGAACCCCTTCATTCCGGCGGACTTGCGCGCTCTTCTGGCTTCACGACCAGATCCCAACGCTGCGTTCTCGTTTGAAAAACGGACGCTATACGCGGGACCTCGGCGCACCGATCTCAGCTATGGCGTCGGCCAGGTGGTGTTGGGTCTCTCCGGGGCCCTGCCGTATCGCGACTGGTCCTGGCAGGGGCACGTCTCATATGGCCGGACGGACGAGACGCGTCAGTTGACGGGATGGACCTCGCTGTCGGGAACCCAGCAGCTGTTGAACGCCCCAGACGGCGGCGCGTCCTTGTGCGACGGAGGGTTCGATCCGTTTGGTATGACCGCGCTGTCTGCTTCCTGCCTGAACTTCCTGCGGCGTTCGCCCAAGGACACCAGCGAATACAGCCAGACGGACGCCGAACTGAACCTGCAAGGCGGTCTGCTCACCTTGCCGGCAGGCGAGGTGCGATTCGCGGCGGGCCTGTCCTTCCGGCGCAACACCTACGCCTTCAACCCGGATTCTCTGCATATCTCCGGCGACGTGATTTCGCCGAACCAGGCGATGCCGACGCAAGGACGGACTCAGGTGAAGGAAGTTTATGGGGAGGTGTTGATCCCCGTGCTGGCCAATCTGCCTCTGGTCCGGAGCCTGGAGCTTAACCTGGGCTATCGTGTGTCGGACTACGCCGACGTCGACACAGTCTCGACCTATAAGGCGACCGCCAACTGGCGGGTGAACGACCTGCTGGAATTCAGGGGCGGGGTCGCCCGGGCCATCCGCGCGCCGAGCGCCGGCGAACTGTTTGCGCCGTCAGTGAAGACGGCTTCAACCATCGGCTCCACCACCACGGGCGCAGGCGATCCCTGCGATATTCGATCGCGCTATCGTGCAAGCGAAAACGCGGCTTCGGTGCGAGAGCTGTGTCTGGCGCAGGGCGTCCCGGTCGGGCTGATCGACAGCTATGTCTACAACATCAACACGGTGACAGCGACAACCACCAGCGGCCTGAACCTGATCCCCGAAACGGCCGACACCTATGCGATCGGCCTGGTGTTCCGTTCGCCGTTCCAGACGCCCTGGCTGAGCAACATATCCGGTTCCATCGACTATTATGACATCAGCGTCGAAGATGCGATCGGACCGTTGACGATCGGCAGCAGCCTGTCGGAGTGTTTCGACAACAATCCGACTTTTGCGAACAGCAATATCTACTGTCAGCAGATCGCTCGCGACCCGGCGACGGGCGTTATCACTCAGGCGTCTCGCCAGCCCATGCTGAATCTGGCCGCCTTCCGCACCTCGGGCTTTGACATGCAGGCGGACTGGCGCGCGGACCTTGTCGATCTGGGCCTTCCGGATGCGGGCTCGCTCTCGCTCAATATGGTGGCGACCCGCCTGCAGAAGTACGAAACACAGAGTTTCACAGGCGACCCCTTCCGCGACTCCGCCGGCTTCCAAGGGCGGCCCGAGTGGAAGCTGGTCACGACGGCCCGGTATGACGTCGGTGATTTCCAGTTTATGGCGCGTCATCGCTTCATCGACGAGATGAAGGCGACGGCTCGGATCACCAATCCAGCCAATACGACTCCGTCTGCAAAGGCGGCCAGCTATGTCGATCTCGAGGCGCGCTGGTCGCTGAGCGAGGCGACCGATTTACGTTTCGGCGTGATAAACGCCTTCGACCCCGAGCCGGTCACCATCAACGGCACGCCGGGCAGCACCGACGCCACCCTGTACGACGTCATCGGCCGTCGATTCTACGTGGCCCTTCGCCAGACGTTTTGAGCCCAAGGGAAGCAAGCTGATGAAATGCGATACAGCCGCCGTCGCTTTTATGATGGTCGTCGGGTTGTGGACGACGGCCGCGCCGGCTCTGGCGGAACCCGCCTTCACCTTCCGAATTGATAGCCGAGAGACCTTGGCCGGCGAGGATGGAGCCGGCGCGTATCAGGTGTTGAAAGGGGCGGTGATCGGCGAGGTCGACCCGGCGGAAGGCCAAAACGCCATCATTCAGGACCTAAACCTCGCCCCACGCAACGCGCGCGGCTACGTCGAGTATTCTACCGACTTCATCCTCTATGTGCCGGCGGACGGATCGCGTGCGAACGGCGTCCTTCAGTACAACACGCCGAACCGGGGCAATCTGATCCACTATCCGCCCGATCCTCTTTTTCTTCGGCGAGGTGAGGTCATCCTCTACGCTGGTTGGCAGGGCGACGTGCCCAAGACCGGGCCGGAGCGGATGACGCTTACGGCGCCGGTGGCGCGCAATCCCGACGGCTCATCGATAACGGGTCCCTATCGCGCCGATCTGATCCCGACGACAGGCGCTACGGACCTACGACTGCCAGGCGGGCCGTTCAACGGCACGATGAAACCCTATGCCCCGGCCTCCATGGACAACAGCGGACCCGATTACCGCCTGTCGCGCCGGGTGAAATATTCAGACGCTCGTATTCCGATCGCCAACAGCGACTGGGCCTTTGCCGCCTGCGACGCCTCCCACCCTTTTCCGGGCAAGCCGGATCCGACCCGCATCTGCGTCAAGGGCGGCGTCGACCCGAATTCCTTCTACGAGATCATTTACACCGCCCGAGATCCCATCGTTATGGGACTGGGGTTGGCGGCGATCCGCGACCTGGTCTCGTTTCTGCGTTACGAGGATGCGGATCGCGAAGGTTTGGCCAATCCCGCACGCGGCCTGGTTCGTTACGCCATCGGCTCCGGCCGATCGCAGACCGGCAACTTCATGAAGACCTTCATCCATCTGGGTTTCAATGAGGACCTTGGGGGGCGCCGCGTGTTTGACGGCGTTTACTCCCTGGTGGGGGCGCGGCTCACCAATGTGAACGCCCGCTTCTCCATCCCGGGCGGCGGCGGGGGCGCGCGGACGGACTTTTCGGCGCCGGCCCAACTCGGGCCGCGAGGCTTTGCGCCGGATTATGTGGACAATGTCGCGGGCCGGACGGGAGGAATCTTCGCCCGCTGCAGCCTGTCCGACACCTGTCCCAAGGTGTTCATGAGCTGGAGCAGTTCAGAGCTCTGGGCGCTGCAGGGGTCCTCGGGGCTGACCGACGCCTATGGCCTCCGGGACCTGCAACAGCCCGACAATCTGCGCATCTATCTCCACTCCAGCACCCAGCACCGGGACGCCGCGCTGCCGCGCTTCAACCCGGATCGCGCCGCCTATCCGATCGGGCCGCTGGCGACATACATCGACTCTCACCAAAGGGCCCTGTTCCTGGCGCTGGAGGAATGGGTCGTCGACGGACGCGAGCCGCCGGCCAGCCGCATTCCCCGCATCGAGGACGGCACCTTGGTCAGGCCTGATCAACTGCGCTTTCCCGCCATGCGCGGTCTGGTCTGGGACGGGGAGGGCCATAAGGGATCCATCCCGGACTTCGAGTATAGAGGCCTCTATGTCCAGCGTCCGCTTCTGAATTTCGGCCCGCGTTATCGCGCCGAGGACGAGAGCGGGATCATGGATTATCAGCCGCCGCACAATCTCGGACGCGACTATGCGATCCTGGTGCCTCAGGTCGACGGCGACGGTCATGATATCGCAGGCGTTCGCGGAATCGCAATTGAAGCGCCCCTGGGCACCAATCTCGGCTTCAACTATGCCGCCAACCCGGATTTTGAGGATCTGGACAATCTGAACGGCGCCTTCATCCCGTTCCACAAGACGCGCGCCGCCCGGGTGTCTGCGGGCGACGAGCGGCCGTCGTTGGAGGAACGCTATGGCGATCAGGCGGGCTATGTCGCGGCGGTCGAGGCTTCCGCTCGCCGGCTGGTCCAGGCGCGTTTTATGCTTCAGGAGGACGCCGACCGCTACATTGAGAACGCGCGTCGTCATCCCGTCCTGCCTTGATCCTTGCAGGCCATCGGCGCCGAACTTCCGGCGACGCAGAAGCCCGGGCTCGCCTATGCGGGCTCGGGCTTTTCCGTATCCTATTGCGGAGCCTTAGGTCGGGGGGCGGCACTGGTGGCTGGATGCGAGGGCGGGGTCGCCTCGGCCGTCATAGACGGGGACCGCCGGATAAGGGCACAGCGGACGGGTCAGTTCCACCCCGCTGGCCGGCGTGCTGCCGCGATAGCGCGCCGCTACGATGCGCCGGGGAGCGACGCCCTCCTCGACCCATCGCTCCAAAGCGAGGCTCATGTCGTGATCGGCATCGGCGACCAGCGGCATAGAGTTGCGAGTCGAGGTCGAGAAGTTGGTGGCGCCGCCGCCCAGGGCGCAGTGGCCCATGCCGGGGACGAGATACAGTTGGGCGAAGTCGGAGACGTCGCCGCCGGCCGTATCGATCACCCGGTCGAAATAGTCGATCGTGTCATAGGCGGACACCACGGGGTCCTGCCAGCCGATGAACAGGATGAGCTTGCCGCCTCTCGCCCGGAAGGCCGACAGGTCTGGGTTCACCGCGTCCGTCAGCGGCGCCATGGCGGCGCGAATCCGATCCACCCCGGTCGACCAGTCGAAGCTCCACCAGTTCCATTCCGGGTCGTTCAGCGACCAACGGCGGAAATAGTCGATGCGCTGCGGCTCGTCCGGCTTGCGCGGGTTGGCCCAGTAGACGTCCCAGCCCTCGGCCAGACCCTGTCCCTCGACATATTCGCTGCCGACCGGCCAGGCGGGGTAGATGGTCTCGCCCGTGTCCGCGCGCCGGGCGCCTTGACGCATGCCGCTCAAGGCGCTGATCTTGCGATCCGTCAGGCAGGTCGCGGCTTCCTCGCCCGGTCGGCAACGCAGGTCCGCCAGATCGACGGTGCATCGGCGCGGGTCGACCACTATCCCGTCGGCGACGCCGTCCAGGCCGTCGCAGTCGCGAAGCGCCTTCCGGCTGACCAGTTGAAGGTCGGCACGGGTGAGGATCGGATTGAGGTTGTCTCCTGGCGCATGGTTCTGAAGAAATTGCCACAGGAAGCCGAAATTCAAGTTGGTGCGGTTAGCCCCTGGCGCGCCGGCGATGATGCCGTCGAAATCACCAGGATAGCGTTGGGCCGCCGTCAGCCCCTGATGGCCGCCTGTCGAGCAGCCGGAGAAATAGGACTGGCGCGGCGCGGCGCCGTAATAGGTCTGGGTCAGCGCCTTGCCTGCGCGGATGGATTCATGGACTGCGCGATGACCCCAGTCGGCGATGGCCTCGCGATTGTCGAAGCCGAATTCCAGATCGTCGCCCACATGGCCGGTGTCGGTCGCCACCGCGACGTCTCCCCGACGGACAAGATTGCCCATCAGGTTGTATCGGATCGAGGAACTGTAGCCGCCGTTGCCGACCATGTGGATGCGTCCGTTCCAGGCGGCGAGCGGCATCCAGACCTCAAAGCCGATCCGCGACCGATCCGTCGGCTCCGCCACACCCTGGATGCGACACAATGTTGGCAGGTCGCCCACGGCCGCCTGTCCGGGAACGGCCAACTCGCCAGCGGGGACCACGGTCGCCTCGATAACCCGGGCGCCGGGCAGGTGCTGTTCGGCCATGGCGCGGCACTGGGTAGCGCTGTCGGGTGCGGAAGCCTCGGCAGTTCCGACCAGAAAGGTAATGGCTGAGGCGCCCGCCAGCATCGGCCTGGTCCCAATGCGTCGGTGGAGTCGCGGGGCGGGGGAGGTGGCGTCATCGGGCATGGTGGGCTCCTTGTGGCTTAAGGTTTCACAGCGCGCCCGTCAGGGCGGCGACGGCGGTCATCACCAGGGTTGTTCCGAACGCCCAGAGGAACATGTGTTTCTGGTGATCGCGCAGGCTGACCTGGGACAGACCGATGAGGATGAAGGTCGAGGCGGTCAGCGGGCTCAGCGGGAAGCCGGTGGTCATCTGGCCCAGAATGGCCGCTCGGCCGATCGCAGCCGGGTCGTGGCCCACGGCAGCGGCCGTTTCCGCGAAAACGGGCAGGACGCCGAAATAATAGGCGTCGGGCGTGAAGACGAGGCTCATCGGCATGCCGGTGACGGCGACGATGCCGCTCAACCAGGGAACGGCGAAGGCCGGCATATTCGTCGCCGCGGCCTGGGCCATGGCGGTGATCAATCCGGCCCCGTTCATTATTCCGGCGAAGACGCCAGCGGCGCATATCATGGTAATCACCATCACCACATTCCCGGCGTGGGCGGCCAATTGTTCCTGCTGCGCCTTGGCCGTGCGGCGGTTGATAGGCAGGGCGATAACGAAGGCCGTCATGAACAAGAGCGGCGCCGGCATCTTGGGCAGGGGAACCCATTGGGCGTAGAGGTCCTGGAACAGCAGGACGACGAGCAGGACCGTCAGGCCGAGATTGATCCAGAACAGGGCGTTCATGCGTCCCGCCGGCGCGGAGCCGTCGATCTCAGACGCGCCGACTTCCGGCGGAGGGCGGTTGTTTCGAAGCCCCCCCGCCGGGGCCAGCCGCCTGCGTTCGCGCCAGCCGAGGAAGCCGGCTGCCAAAAGGACCCAGGCGATCCCGGCCAGCATGGCCGGGGCGACAGGCGTGAATATCTCGTCCACTCCGGCCTCGAGGGCGCTCATGGCCCGCGCGGTCGGTCCGCCCCAGGGTAGGAGATTCATCACGCCGGCAGACAGTCCGATGATGGTGGGCAGGACGAGCGGCTTGACGCCTAGGCGACGATGGACCGGCAGAAGGGCGGTCACCGAAATCAGAAAGGTCGTTGCTCCGTCGCCGTCCAGCGCCACCAGCATGGGGAGGATGGCGGTGACAACGCACAGCCTGACGGGATCGTCTTGGACCAGCCGCAACAGCCCTTTCACCAAGGGTTCAAACAGGCCGACATCGATCATCAGGCCGAAATACAGGATGGCGAACATCATCATGGCAGCCACGGGCGCCACGGTCTTCAGTCCGTCGACCGCCATGACGCCGACGTCCTCCGCCTGGCCGCCGATGAAGACGCTGATCAGGGGAACTAGGATCAGCGCCACCGTCACCGGCACGCGCGCAAAGAGGATCAGCCCCAGAAAGGCGCCGATCGTCAAAAAGCCCTGCAGCGCAAGGTCCATACCGCTCCTCCCTGTTCCTTACCGGCCGCCGACGCTTCCTCGCCGGCTGCTGAGCCGTCGGGGCGTCGTTATTCGCCGGGAGACGTCTAAGACTTCAATGTTATGCGCTCTTGTCGATCTCCATCGCGAGCACATAGGAACTCAGGCTTTTGCCGTGGGCGTCGAGCGCGAGGGACCGGGTCACCCCGCCGCCCAGGGCCTTGTGCAGAACGAAATTGAGAGCGCTCAGGCCGGGGATCTCGAAACGGTCGATTTCACCCTGCACCGTGCCTCCCAGGCACGCTCCGACGCGCTCGACGGTGACCTCCCGAACCAGCAGTTCATAATCGGCCGGATCATAGGCGATGACCGAGATATTGGAGATGTCGCCCTTGTCGCCGGTTCTCGAGTGAGCGATTTCGCGCAATCGCATCAGGTGGTCTCCCAGATGATATCCGGACGGACCAGGCTTCGATCCAGAAGGGTCGAGGTCATGGCGATCACCGGATAGGCGGTCTGGAAAACGCCGCCGCCGCCTGCCGGTCCGTTTGTGTAAAGGGCGTCTACCTCTCGGCCCACTTGGCGGGCGCCGGTAAGCGTTCGTGTGCGCGCCGCGATGCGGGCGCGAACTTCGCCGGCGTCGTCTCTGCGTGTCGAACCTGGCAGGAGCGAATCCACGCCGATCAGGTCAAACCGCGTCTCCAGGATTTCATCACCCATCATATCCAGACGTTCCCGCATGATGTCGAGCGCCAGCCGGCCGCGCATCTGCGCCCCCGGCCCGCCATATGAGATTTGCCCTTCGCCGACGAAGCCGTCCTGATAGCCTACCGAAACCTTGAGTTGATCAGGGCGCTTGCGGCCGCCGCCGCGCTCGACCGAAACACGGTCCGGTCCGGCTTGGTGCACGATCACGCTGGAGAAGTCGGCTGTCACGTCGGGACTCAGGTAATTGCCAGGATCGTGCAGTTCATACAGAAGCTGCTCCTTCACGCCGGCCACGGTCACGGCGCCGCCTGTACCTGGGACTTTGGTCACGATGAGGCTTCCATCGGGCGAAACCTCCGCGAGCGGGAAGCCGAGCCGGGCCAGGCCCTCCACGGTCTTGTAGCCGGGGTCCGCGAAATAGCCGCCGGTGACCTGTCCGGCGCATTCCAGAAGATGCCCCATGATGGCGCCTCGACCTAGCTTCTCCCAATCGTCGAAAGCCCAGCCAAACTCGAACGCTGCCGGAGCCA
>ERZ778017.1325-NODE-1325-length-25100-cov-9.010142_pt1 | contig 25100 bp, 26 predicted proteins | sample MGYA00375747_ERZ778017 | MGnify/ENA primary metagenome ERZ778017 (study PRJEB29350, sample SAMN05509838) | bioreactor metagenome | biome: bioreactor; material: wastewater | place: South Africa: University of Cape Town | collected 2014-03-17 ...
CTCGGTGCCGGCCGAGAAGGACCTGTACCAGGCGCACCTGGACATCTTCCTCGACCCCAATGACCCGGCGGTGATCGAGGCCGCGCGCAAGGAAGGCATCCCCGACAGCTGGCTGGAGGCGGCGGTGAACTCGCCGACCTACAAGCTGGCCATCGACTGGAAACTGGCGCTGCCGCTGCACCCGGAATACCGCACCCTGCCGATGGTCTGGTACGTGCCGCCGCTGTCGCCGATCCAGTCCGCCGCCGAGCGCGGCCGGGTGGGCATGAACGGCGAACTGCCGGACGTGGGCTCGCTGCGCATCCCGGTGCGCTACCTCGCCAACATGCTGACCGCCGGCGACGAAGCGCCGGTGATCCGCGCGCTGGAACGAATGATGGCGATGCGCGCCTGGCGTCGCGCCAAGAACGTGGACGGCGTGGAGGACCTGGCGGTGCTCAAGCAGGCCGGGCTGACCGTGGCGCAGGCCGAGGACATGTACCGCTACCTCGCCATCGCCAACTACGAGGACCGCTTCGTCATTCCGTCGGCGCACCGCGAGTACGCCAACGACACCTTCGGCGAGCGCGGCGGTTGCGGCTTCACCTTCGGCAACGGCTGCAGCGGCGATTCGCCGGCCGACCTGTTCGGCCAGCGCAAGACCACCACCTACGCGGTGCATCCGAACCGCCAGGAGAAATCGCTCGAGGTGGTCGAATGAGCCTGCTCAAGCTGGTCGGCGTGCTGCTGGACTACCCGCAGGATGCGCTGTGGCAGCACGGCGATGAACTGCTCGCGGCCGCCGGCGACCCGGGCCTGCCGCAGGCGCGGCGCGCGGCGCTGGCCGGTTTCGTGCGCGAGCTGCTGGCCAGCGATCCGCTGGAGGCGCAGGACCGCTGGCTGTCTCTGTTCGACCGCGGCCGTTCGATGAGCCTGCTGCTGTTCGAACACATCCACGGCGAATCGCGCGACCGCGGGCAGGCGATGGTCGACCTGATCGAGGCCTATCGCAAGAACGGCTTCGAGCTGGATGCCAAGGAGCTGCCGGACTACCTGCCGCTGCTGCTGGAATACCTCAGCCTGCGCCCGCAGGAAGAGGCGCGCGACTGGCTGCACCACGTCAGCCACATCATCGGCCTGCTGGCCGCGCGCGCCGGCGAGCGCCAAAGCCCGTACGCGCTGCTGCTGGAACTGCTGGTCGAATACGCCGAAGGCCGGCTCGACCTTGGCGCCCTGCGCAAGCGCGCCAGCGAAGAGCCCCGCGACGACACCCCAGAGGTGATGGACAGGTTGTGGGAGGAAGAGGCGGTGCGGTTCGGGGCCGAAGCGCCCGGAGAGGACTGCACGCCGCCCGCCCGCATCCCCGCCCGTGCCGCCACCCCCGCCGCCCCCCGACAGGTGCAGCCATGAATTATCTCGATACCTTCGCGTTCCAGTTCTATCCGTACATCGCGCTGGCGGTGTTCTTCATCGGCAGCTGGCTGCGCTTCGACCGCTCGATGTACACCTGGCGCACCGGCTCCAGCCAGATGCTGTCCGACAGGGGCATGCGGATCGGCAGCAACCTGTTCCACCTCGGCATCCTCGCCATCCTCGGCGGCCACTTGGTCGGCCTGCTGACCCCGCATGCGCTGTACGAGGGGTTCATCACCGCGCCGCAGAAGCAGCTGCTGGCGATGGTGGCGGGCGGCGCGTTCGGACTGGTCTGCCTGGTGGGCATCACCATCCTGACCGTGCGCCGGTTGACCAATCCGCGGGTCAAGGCGACCGGCACCACCGGCGACACCGTGATCCTGCTGCTGCTGTTCGCGCAGCTGCTGCTGGGCCTGTACACCATCGTCGAATCCACCCACCACATGGATGGCAGCGTGATGATGCTGCTGGCCGATTGGGCGCAGCACATCGTCACCTTCCGCGGCGGCGCGGCCGAGTTCGTGGCGCCGGTGGCCTGGGTCTACAAGGCGCACATCTTCCTCGGCCTGACCCTGTTCCTGGTGGCGCCGTTCACCCGTCTGGTGCACGTGTGGAGCATCCCGGTCAGCTACCTGTGGCGTCCCTACCAGGTGGTGCGTCGCCGCCAGCCGGCGCTGCGCTACGGGCCGAGGGCGTAAGCGATGGATGAGAGCAAGCCGCGGCGCGAGCTGCCGATCACCGTCATCGACAGCGGCAAGTCGGTGACCGAGGAGGCGCATGCGCACCACCACGACCACGCCGACGAAGGCCCGCGTTCGCTGGGCCAGGCGGCGCCCGCCTACCTGTTCGTCGGCGACGTGGCGATCAGCGAGGCGGAGATCGCGCGCGAGATGCAGTTCCATCGGGCGATGACGCCGGAGCGCTCGCGCGCCGACGCGGCGCGGGCGCTGGTGGTGCGCGAGCTGCTGCGGCAGGAAACCGCGCGGCTGGGCCTGCAGGACGCCGTGCAGCCTTCCGGCGGCGAGGCGGTCGAGGAAGCGTGCATCCGGGTGCTGCTGGAGCAGGAAATCGAAAACCGGGTGCCGACCGAAGACGACTGCCGCCGCTACTACGCGCAGAACCCGGAACGCTTCCGCGCGCCGGACCGCATCCGCGTGCGTCACATCCTGCTGGGCGCCGCCGCCGATGACGTCAGTGGCCGCTTCGCCGCGCGCGAGCAGGCGGAAAAGCTGATCGCCGAGCTGAAGACGCAGCCGCACCTGTTCGCCGACTTCGCCATGCGCCACTCGGACTGCCCGTCGAAGGACGAGGGCGGCGAGCTGGGTTGGCTGGAGCGGGGCCAGACCACCCCGGAGTTCGACCGCCAGGTGTTCCGCCTGCGCGCAGGCCTTGCGGCGTTCCCGGTGGAGTCGCGCTGGGGTTACCACGTGGTCAGCGTGGACGCGATCGAAAGCGGCGAGGAACTTGCGTTCGATCAAGTTCGCCAGCGCATTTCCGACTACCTTGAACTGCAGGTCCGTCAACGCGAACTCCAGCAGTACCTGCAGGGCTTGCAGGAGCGCTACGAGGTCCGCGGACTGGACGCCATCGAAGCCGAAGCGGCCTGATCGCACGGTACGGTCGCCACGGCAACAACGCGTTTCCCAACCTCGACCGGAAGTGACCCATGCAAGACCTTTCGCAAGTCAGCAGCGCCCGCCAGCAGCGGGCGCTGTGGTTGAGCACGTTCGCCTTCACCACGTGCTTTGCCGTCTGGATGATCTTTTCGATCATCGGCATCCAGATCAAGAAAGACCTGGGCCTCAATGACACCCAGTTCGGCCTGCTGATCGCAACGCCGGTGCTCAGCGGGTCGCTGCTGCGCATCTTCCTCGGCGTCTGGGCCGACCAGCTCGGCGGGCGCAAGGTCCTCACCGGGGTGATGCTGGCCGGCGCCGTCGCCACCTGGCTGCTGACCCACGCGCAGACCTACCCGCAGTTCCTGCTGGCGGCGCTGGGCGTGGGCATCGCCGGCAGCTCGTTCTCGGTCGGCGTGGCCTACGTCTCGAAGTGGTTCCCGGCGGAGAAGCAGGGAACCGCGCTGGGCATCTTCGGCGCCGGCAACATCGGTTCGGCGGTGACCAAGCTGCTGGCGCCGATGGTGATGGTGGCGGCGGGCTGGACGATGGTGGCCAAGGTCTGGGCGGTGGGCCTGGCGGTGGCGGCGGTCCTGTATTTCCTGTTCTCGCAGGAAGACCCCTCGCTGGAGCAGCGCCGCAAGTCCGGCGTCAAGCCGATGCCGTTCCGCGAGCAGATGGCGCCGCTGAAGAACCTGCAGGTCTGGCGCTTCGCGCTGTACTACTTCTTCGTGTTCGGCGGCTTCGTGGCGCTGGCGCTGTGGCTGCCGCGCTACCTGATCGGCGCCTACGGCATGGACGTGAAGACCGCCGGCATCCTGGCGGCCTGCTATTCGATTCCGGCCAGCCTGTTCCGCGTGGTCGGTGGCTGGATGTCGGACAAGTACGGCGCGCGCACTGTCATGTACTGGACGTTCGGCGTCTCGGTGATCTGCTGCTTCCTGCTGGCCTACCCGGACACGCAGTACGTGGTGAAGGGCATCGAGGGCGATATCGTCTTCCATCTCGCCATCGGCGTGGTGCCGTTCACCGTGCTGGTGTTCGTGCTCGGCTTCTTCATGTCGCTGGGCAAGGCGGCGGTGTACAAGCACATCCCCGTGTACTACCCGCAGTACGTCGGCTCGGTGGGCGGCGTGGTGGGGATGATCGGTGGGCTGGGCGGGTTCCTGCTGCCGATCGCGTTCGGCGCGCTCAACGACCTGACCGGCATCTGGACCAGTTGTTTCATGCTGCTGTTCGTCGTGGTGGGCAGCGCGCTGGCGTGGATGCACTTCGCCATCCGCCGGATGGAGCGCCGCCACTTCCCGCAGATCGACCGCGAAACCGACCTGCCGGAGATCATCGACGCCCGGGCCGGGCGCTGAGGCTGGATCGCCGCGTCGCCGCATGGGGCTGGCGGCGGCGCGGTGGGCTCAGCCGGCGCCGCCTGCCCGCCACTGCCGGTGCAGCGCGCGCAGCTGGCCGCTGAACAGCAGCACCCAGGCGGTCAGGCCGACGCCGAACATGACCTGCGGCAGCGGGTGCAGGAAGTCCAGCTCCATCGCCTGCATCATCCGCAGCGTGCTGGCGGCGTACATGCCCAGCGGGAACACCGCGCCCCAGTACATCGGGTCGTAGCTGAAGGGGAAGCGGCGCACCCCGTGCCGCCAGATCGCCAGCACCACCAGCATCGGGATCCACCAGGTGCCGGTGGCCCAGTAGAACACCGTGAAGCCCTTGATGAAGGGCAGCATCGAGTGCAGGAACGGCGCGTGCGGGGTGTTGAGGATCAGCAGCGAACCGGCCAGGGTGGAAATCGCCATCGCCCCCATGTTGATCCAGTACGGCGGCGACAGGTCGGCCGGGGAGAACGCGAAGAAGGTGTAGCGGTAGAAGATCAGCGACATCATCCAGATGTAGAGCATGCCGCCCCACAGCCACATCGACAGGGCGAAGAAGTTCAGCTCCAGCCGCAGCGGCTGCGCCACTTCCGGCGCGATCAGCGCGGCCAGCACCGCCATCGACTGGGTCGCCACCACCGCCAGCAGCCAGCCGCCGTTGATGCCGCGAGCCAGCTCGGGCTTGTCTTGCTTGACCGTGAGCACGGTGAAGATGGTGTAGGTGAAGGCGATCCAGGCCAGCAGTCCGACCATGCCGAGCGCGGCCGCCACCCGCAGGCTGCCGCCGATCAGCAGGCTCTGGCTGCCCAGCACCGAGCAGGCGGCGACGAAGGTGAAGAAACCCGGCGCGTTGAGGTGGTTGAACAGGTCGTCCAGCACCCGCCGCGGATGCCAGTACAGATGCGCCAGCGCCAGCGCGCCGATCACCACGAACAGGCACCAGTTCAGCGCCAGCAACACGATGGGCAGTACCGGCACATGCAGCATGTGCGCGGCCAGCGACAGGATGCCCGTGGCCATCACCATGCTGAAGTAGCCCGGCGACAGGTTCTCTGTGGAGGCACGGACGTGCTGGAGCAGGGCAGGCATGGCGGTTCTCCCGTGGCGGGCTTGGGCGGTGGATCGGCGCCGTGGGGAAGGCGGATCGAGACTAGTGGCGGCGGCGCCTGGGTCGCTTGATCCGGATCAAGCGGGGGCGAACGGTCAGACCAACAGGGCCACTGCCTTCACCTGCGCCCACACCGGCATGCCAGGCTGCAGCCCGAGCCGCTCCACCGATCGGTGCGAGATGCGCGCCAGCAGCATCTGGCCGCCGGCATCCATTCGCGCCTGCACCTGGCCACCGGGCAGATCGACCAGCGCCAGCAGCGTGGCCGGCAGCAGGTTGAGCAGGCTGGAGTCCTCGTGCCGGCTCAGCGCCAGACTGACGTCGCGGGCCTGGATGCGCACGCGCAGGCGGGTACCCGGCGAATGCGGGTCGCCGTGTGCGTACAGGGTGCCGGCGGGCGTGTACAGGCTGAGCAGGCCATGCGTATCGCGCCCTGTGACCTGCGCTTCCAGCACCACCCCGGCATCCTCGCGCAGCGCCAGCGGCAGATCGTCGCGGTTGAGCACGTCCAGCGCCGGGCCGGCGGCGGTGACCCGGCCGGCGTCCAGCAGTACCAGATGGTCGGCCAGGCGCGCGACCTCCTCGATCGCGTGGGTGACGTACAGCACCGGGATGCCGGCTTCGCGGCGCACCGCTTCCAGATACGGCAGGATTTCGGCGCGACGCGGCGCGTCCAGCGCGCTCAGTGGTTCGTCCAGCAGCAGCAGGCGCGGGTTGCTGACCAGCGCGCGCGCCAGCGCCACCCGCTGGCGCTCGCCACCCGACAGCGAGTCCGGCCTGCGCGGCAGCAGCGGCGCCAGCGCCAGCCGCTCGATCCAGCGCTCCAGCAATGCCGGCGCGGCGTGGGCGCGCTTCCAGCCGTAGCGCAGATTCCCGATCACCGAAAGATGCGGCAGCAGCGCGCTGTGCTGGAACACCATGCCCACCCCGCGCCGATGGGCCGGCAGCGCGCCGCGTGCGTCCTGCCAGCAGGCATCGCCCACGCGCAGCGCGCCGCGTGCCTGCGGCTCCAGCCCGGCGATGGCCCGCAGCAGGGTGCTCTTGCCGCAGCCGGAGGGGCCGAACACCACGCTGCAGCCGCTCCCCGGCAGGCGCAGGTCGATGTCCAGGCGGAAGTTGCCGCGCGCCAGCCGCAGCGCGACGCGGATGTCCTCGGCACGCTCAACCATGCGCCACCGCCGTGCGCCGGCCCAGCCACTGCATCAGCAGCAGCAGTGCGAACGAGAAGCCCAGCAGCCCGGCCGCCAGCAGATGCGCATCGGCGTAGGCCATGCCCTCCACCTGGTCGTACAGCAGCACCGACAGCACCCGTGTCTCACCGTCGATATTGCCGCCCACCATCAGCACCACGCCGAATTCACCCACGGTGTGCGCGAAGCTGAACAACGTGGCGGTAATCAAGGCCGGGCGCGATAGCGGCAATATCACGGTCAGGAAGCGATCCGGCGGCGAGGCGCGCAGGGTGGCCGCAGCTTCCAATGCCGGCGCCGGAATGGCGGCGAAGCCGGCCTGCAACGGATGCACCGCGAACGGCAGCGAATACAGCACCGAGGCCAGCAGCAGGCCATTGAAGGTAAACGCGAGCGAGGCCAATCCCAGAGCATCGGTGAGTCGGCCGATTGGGCCGTCTGGGGCCATCCCCAGTAACAGATAGAAGCCCAGCACCGTCGGCGGCAGCACCATCGGCAAGGACACCACTGCGCCGATCGGCATCCGCCAGGGTGATCGGGTATGTGCCAGCCACCAGGCCAAAGGGGTGCCCAGAACCAGCAGTATCAGAGTGGTCAGCGTCGCCAGTTTCAGCGTCACCCAAATGGCGGCAACCCAAGTGGTGTGGCTGGTGAACTCCATGTGCGTCAGTCGTAGCCGAAGCTGTGGATTTGTCTCTGCGCGGCAGGGCTGCGCAAGTACGTCAGGAAGCCGCGTGCTGCGGGATTGCGCTCGCCGCGCTTGAGCAGGACGGCGCTCTGCACGATTGGTGCATGCCATGCGGCCGGGATTTCCCAGCCAGAGCCCTGACGCTTGCGGTTGGCCTCCATGACAAGCGAACGCGGCAGCAGGCCAAGCGGGGCGGCGCCGGTGACCACGAACTGGCTGGCTTGGTTGATGTTCTCACCCATCACCAATCGCGGCTTGAGTTCCTCCCAGCGACGCACATGCTGCAACACTTCGCGGGCGGCGGCGCCGTAGGGTGCCAGTGCGGGATTGGCGATCGCCAGCCGGTTGATGTCACCCTTGCGCAGCAGCGCTTCGCCACCCTGCACCCGTGCCGGGTCGCGGCTCCACAGCACCAGTCGGCCTATGGCGTAGTCGTGCAGTGTGGCGCCGTCGGCCAGTCCTTCGTCCACCAGCCGGCGCGGGGTTTCCGCATCGGCCGACAGCAGCACATCGAAAGGTGCGCCGTTGACGATCTGCGCGTACAGCTTGCCGGTGGAAGCCGAACTGATCTCGATCTTCTGCCCGCTCTGCTTCGAATAATCGGAGGCCAGCTTGCGCGCGGCATCGGTGAAATTGGCGGCCACTGCGATCCGTGCCTGCGCCGGCTTGGCGACTGGCTTGGCGGATTGCGCCAGTGAGGTTGCCGGCAACCATCCGGCCACCGCCAGCAGGAGACCCGCGACCCAATTGCGCCTCATGTCCGTCATCCGTCACCGAAAGTGGCGCAAGTCTATCGGGTTGATGTTGCCGCGGAGCGACTTGGATCAAGCAGCCGTTATAATTCCCAGCTCCCCGGTTCCCCCGCCAGAAGGTCACGCCCGCGTGTTCGAATCCCTGACCCAGCGCTTGTCCGGCACCATCGAGCGCCTGCGTGGCCGCGGTCGCCTGACCGAATCCAACATCAGCGAGGCCGTGCGCGAAGTGCGCATCGCCCTGCTGGAGGCCGACGTGGCGCTGCCGGTGGTGCAGGCGCTGGTCCAGCGCATCAAGGTGCGCGCGGTGGGCCAGGAGGTGATGCGCTCGCTCTCGCCCGGCCAGGTGCTGGTCAAGATCGTGCGCGACGAACTGGCCGCGGTGATGGGCGCGCAGGCCGCCGACCTCAACCTCAACGTGCCGGCGCCGGCGGTGATCCTGATGGCCGGCCTGCAGGGCGCGGGCAAGACCACCACCGTGGCCAAGCTCGCCAAGCACCTGAAGGACAAGCGCAAGAAGAAGGTGATGGTGGTCAGCGCCGACGTCTACCGGCCGGCCGCGATCGAGCAGCTGCAGACGCTGGCGGGTCAGGTCGGCGCGGTGTTCTTCCCGTCGCAGGCCACGCAGAAGCCCGAGGCCATCGTCAAGGCCGCCATCGACGAGGCAAGGAAGACCTTCGCCGACGTGCTGATCGTCGACACCGCCGGCCGCACCAGCATCGACGACGCGATGATGGCCGAGATCAAGGCCCTGCACGCCGCGGTCAACCCGGTTGAGACCCTGTTCGTGGTCGATTCCATGACCGGCCAGGACGCCGCCGTCACCGCCAAGCACTTCGGCGAGGCGCTGCCGCTGACCGGCGTGGTGCTGACCAAGACCGACGGCGACGCCCGAGGCGGCGCGGCGCTGAGCGTGCGCTACATCACCGGCAAGCCGATCAAGTTCGTCGGCGTGGGCGAAAAGCCCGATGGTCTGGATGTGTTCCACCCCGACCGCGCCGCCGGCCGCATCCTCGACATGGGCGACGTGCTGTCGCTAGTCGAGCAGGTCGAGGCGCAGGTCGACAAGGACAAGGCCGCCAAGCTGGCGGAGAAGGTCGCCAAGGGCAAGAAATTCGACCTCAACGACATGCGCGACCAGCTTGAGCAGATGCAGAACATGGGCGGCCTGTCCGGGCTGATGGACAAGCTGCCCGGCGTCGGCCAGCTGCCGGAGCACGTCAAGCAGCAGGTCACCGGCAAGGAAGTGCCGCGGATGATCGCGATCATCAATTCGATGACGAAGAAGGAGCGCCGCAACCCCGACCTGCTCAACGGTTCGCGGCGCGCCCGCGTGGCGCGCGGCAGCGGGCAGACCCCGGCCGACGTCAACAAGGTGCTCAAGCAGTACCAGCAGATGGAAAAGATGATGGGCAAGCTGGGCCGCGGCGGCATGAAGGGCATGATGCGTGGCCTGTCCGGGATGATGGGCGGGCGCGGCGGGCTGCCGTTCCGCTGAGCCTGCAGTCCGCCTGCCGCAACCGCTACCGTCAATCATTCGCGACGATGCGGGAAACCTGCGGTTAAGCTTCGCCCTCGCGTCGGGGGACGCGCATGGGGAAAGCCACGATGTTCGAAGGGGAATCCGGTACGCCGGAGCATGTGTCTGCCGCGCCGGCGGAAACGCCGGTGGTCCGCCACCAGCCGGAGTTCTCCGGCCGCGTTGGCGAGTACTTTGGTATCTGGTTCGTCAACCTGCTGCTGGGCATCGTCACGCTGGGCATCTATTCGGCCTGGGCGAAGGTGCGCACCGAGCGCTATTTCTACGGGAATACCCGGCTGGCGGGTTCCAGCTTCGATTACCTGGCCGACCCGATCGCCATCCTCAAGGGGCGGCTGATCGCCTATGCGGTGTTGATCGCGCTGGGCCTGTCGTCGCATTTCCTGCCACTGCTGTACGTGGTGATCCTGTTGGCACTGGCGGCGCTGATGCCGCTGATCATCGTGTTGGGCCTGCGCTTCCGTGCGCGCAATTCGGCCTGGCGCGGGCTGAGCTTCCGCTTCGACCGCGGCGGCGGGGAAGCCTACGGCCCGTTCCTGGGCTGGCCGATCCTCAGTGGCCTGACCGCCACCCTGCTGTATCCGCTGATGAAGCTGCGGCAGCACGAGTTCGTCGTTGCCGGCCACGGCTTCGGGCGCCAGCGCTTCGGCTATGCCGGCGATGCCGGGCGCTACTACGTGCCGTACCTGATCGCGCTGGGGATCGGCGTGGGCCTGATGGTGCTGTTCTTCCTGACCTTCGGCGCGGTGATCGCGGCGGGCGTGGTCGCCGGCAAGGGCGAGGCCAATGGCGCCGGCGGCGCGGCGCTGGGCGTCGGGATGGTGGCTGCGCTGCTGCTGCTCTACGGCGGCATGTTCGGCGTCGGCATCTTCCTGCGGGTGAAGTTCGCCAACCTGCTGTGGAACAGCGCGCGGCTGGGCCCGCACCGCTTCGAATCCACGCTGCGCGTGCGCGACATGCTGTGGATCTACTTCAGCAACCTGGTGGCCATCGTCTGCACGCTGGGGCTGGCGGTGCCGTGGGCGATGATCCGGCTGGCGCGCTACCGCGCCGCGCACTTCGCGGTGTGGGTCGAGGGCAGCCTGGAAGGCTTCCTGCGCGACAGCGAGCGCGATCACGCCGCCGCCGGTGCGGAGCTGGTCGATGCGCTCGACGTGGGCGTCGACCTCGGCTTCTGATGGCGCTCACCGCGCACTGCTACGACGGCCAGTCCAGCCGCATGCGCACGACGCGGCTGGATTGCGCCGACGGGTTCCTGCAGCTGGCGTTCGAGGGCGGCGAATCGCAGCGGTGGCCGCTGGAGGCGGTGCGGATCCGGCCGCGGCTGGGCAACACCCCGCGGGTGCTGCAGCTGCCGGATGGGGGCTACCTCGAGTTGACGCACAGCGCCGAGCTGGAAGCCTGGTTCCCCGACGGCAGCGGCCGCATCGAAGGCTGGGTCGACTGGCTGGAGCGCCGCCGCGGGGCGATCCTGGGGTCGGCGCTGCTGGTGCTGGCGGCGACCGTGCTGTTCCTGCGCCACGGCATGCCGTGGCTGGCGCGCGAGGTGGCCGAGCGCATGCCGGCGGTGGTCGAGCGGCACGTCAGCGAACAGGTGGTCGCGCTGCTCGACCGGCTGCACTTCGATCCGAGCACGGTGCCGGCCACGCGCCGGGCGGCACTGCAGCAGCGCTTCCGGGCGCTGGTGCGGGGCGAGCCGCGCTCGGCGCAGATGCGCGTGGTGTTGGTGGACGCGGAGGGGCTCGGGGCGAACGCGTTCGCGCTGCCGGACGGGCGCATCTTCGTCACAGACCAGTTGCTGGAATTGGCCGGCAGCGACGAGGAGGTGCTGGCCGTGCTGGCCCACGAGGCCGGGCACCACGTGCACCGGCACGGCATGCGCAGCGCGCTGGAGCAGTCGTCGCTGTTCGTCGTCGCCGGGCTGCTGTTCGGCGACGCCTCGGGCTCGTCGCTGGCGGTATCGATCCCGGCCACGCTGCTGGGCAGCGGGTTCTCCCGCGGCCACGAGCGCGAGGCCGACGCCTACGCGTTCGACCTCCTGCGGCGGCACGGGCAATCGCCCAAGGCGTTCGCCACGATGATGCGGCGGCTGTCAGCGCAGGTGCCGGAGGCGCTGGAAAAAGGCCCGATGGGCTACCTGTCCACCCATCCGCCCAGCCCGGAGCGGATCGCGGCGGCGGAAAAGGCGGCCACGGGCGCAGGGGCCGGGGCTGCTTCCCCGTAGCGGCCGGTGCCGCTATACTTGCTGGCTTACCCGGCCATCCCGGCCGCTGGGCAACACCGAGAAAGCACCATGGTCAAGATTCGCCTTACCCGCGGCGGCGCCAAGAAGCGCCCCTTCTACCACATCATCGTCACCGACAGCCGCAGCGCCCGCGATGGCCGCAACATCGAGCGCGTGGGCTTCTACAACCCGGTGGCGCAGGGCCAGGAAAAGCGCATCGAGCTGAACGTCGAGCGCATGAAGTTCTGGCTGGACAACGGCGCGCAGCTGACCGACAAGGTCGCCGACCTGTACAAGCAGGCCGCCAAGGCCGCCTGACGGCTTCGGGCCGCATCGCGCGGCCCGTCGCATCGAACGCATGAACGCACCGGACGCCGGCCAGCGGAAGAATCCAGAACGGATGATCCCGATGGGCCGGTTGCACGGTGCGTTCGGCGTGCGCGGCGAAGTGAAGCTGGAAAGCTACGCCGACCCGCTGCGCGCCATCGCCCGCTACCAGCCGTGGACGCTGCGCGACGCGCGCGGCAACCAGCGGCTGTGCGAGGGCGCGAAGGTGCGCGAGGGCGGCAAGGGGCTGATCGCCACCTTGCCGGGCGTGGATGACCGCGATGCCGCCGAGGCGCTGCGCGGCACGGACATCCTGGTGCCGCGTTCCGCGCTGCCGCCGCCGGCACCCGGCGAGTATTACTGGGTCGACCTGGAAGGCCTGCGCGTGGTCAACCTGGACGGGGCCGATTTCGGCGTGGTCTCGCATCTGTTCAACAACGGCGCCAACGACGTGCTGGTGGCCCAGGGCGAACGCGAGCGGATGATTCCGTTCGTGCAGCCGGCGTACGTGCATGGCGTGGATTTCGATGCCGGTGTGGTCACCGTCGACTGGGACGCGGACTTCTGAAGCGGATGCCGATGCGCTTCGACATCGTCAGCCTGTTCCCCGACTTCGTCGCCCAGATCGCCGCGCATGGCGTGGTGGGGCGTGCCGGCGAGCGCGGGCTGCTGTCGCTGCACGGCTGGAACCCGCGCGACTACGCCGAGGGCAATTACCGCCGGGTCGATGACCGCCCGTTCGGCGGCGGCCCGGGCATGGTGATGATGATCGACCCGCTGCGCGCGGCGATCCGCGCGGCGCGCGAGGCCGACTCGGCCCCGGCGCGGGTGGTCTACCTCAGCCCGCAGGGCGGCCGGCTGGACCAGCGCAAGGTCCGGGAGCTGGCGGCACTGCCGCGTCTGCTGCTGCTGTGCGGCCGCTACGAGGGCGTCGACGAGCGCCTGCTGCAGGCCGAGGTGGACGAGGAGATCTCCATCGGCGACTACGTGCTGTCCGGCGGTGAGTTGGCCGCGGCGGTGCTGGTGGATGCGGTGGCGCGGCTGCAGGACGGCGCGCTGAACGACGCCGAATCCGCGGTCCAGGACAGTTTCGAGGGCGACGGCCTGCTGGATTGCCCGCACTACACCCGGCCGGTCGAGCACGCGCTCGGCGCGGTACCGGAGGTTCTGCTGTCCGGCAACCACGCCGGGATCGCCCGCTGGCGCCGGCAGCAGTCGCTGGGCCGCACCTGGCTGCGCCGCCCGGACCTGCTGGACGAGGCGGCGCTGTCGAAGGCCGATCGGGCGCTGCTGGATGCATTCCGCGCGCGCTGGCTGCAGGCGGTGGGCGAACCTCCCGCAGGCGACGCCTGACCCCGGCACCGCGGCTGGATTTCCGCTACAATGCGCAGCTGGGCCCTGCCCATGTACCACGCTGCACCGAGCCATGACGCGGGTCCACGTGCACTCGCGCAACAACGACACCAACAGGCGCGTGCCAATGCACGCAACAAAAATCCAAGGTTGATCCCATGAACAAGCCCTCGATCCACACCCTGCTGCAGGACTTCGAAACCGCGCAGATCTCGCGCAAGCTGCCCGACTTCGGCCCCGGCGACACCGTCGTCGTCAACGTCAAGGTGAAGGAAGGCAACCGCGAACGCGTGCAGGCCTACGAAGGCGTTGTCATCGGCAAGAAGAACGCCGGCCTGAACTCCGCGTTCACCGTGCGCAAGATTTCCCACGGCTTCGGCGTGGAGCGCGTGTTCCAGACCCACAGCGCCGCCATCGACTCGGTGGAAGTGAAGCGCCGTGGTGCCGTGCGCGCGAGCAAGCTGTACTACCTGCGTGGCCTGGAAGGCAAGAAGGCGCGCATCAAGGAAGACCTGGCCGGCAACGCCAAGGCGCGCGCCAAGGCCGCTGCCGAAGCCGCCGCCGAGTAATTCCGGCGCAGCGTCCGCACGACGGCCACCTCCGGGTGGCCGTTTGCGTTTCCGGGGCCGCAAGATCACGCCATGTCGATAGAGATGCCAGACGAAGCCGCCAGCGTCCGCCTTGACCTGTGGCTGTGGGCGGCGCGCTTCTTCAAGACCCGCGCGCTGGCCAAGCACGCCATCGACACCGGCAAGGTGGAGATCGGCGGGCAGCGCGCCAAGCCCGCGCGCGGGGTGCGCGTGGGGGATGCGCTGCAGGTCACCCGGCTGGAGGAGCGCTTCGAGATCGAAATGCTGGCACTCGGCACCGTGCGCGGCCCGGCAAGTGTCGCGCAAACCCTGTATCGCGAATCGGATGCATCGAAGCAGGCGCGTGAGCAGGTCCGTGCGCAGCGCGCCGCCGAGCGCGCCGGCTACCACCCACCGGACACCAAGCCGGACAAGCGGGCGCGCCGGCTGATCCGCGCGCTGGGCGACATCGACGCGCTGTAGGCAGGCGGCGCCTGCCCGCAGGCGCGGGTATCCTGCGGTGCCTTTCCCGCGTATCCGACGATGACGCAGCGCGCCACCCGCCTCCTGCAGCTGCTGGATGATCTCCGGCGCAGGCGCCGTCCCGTCCGCGGCGCGCAGCTGGCAGCCCAGCTCGGGGTCAGCCTGCGCACCCTGTACCGCGATATCGAGGCCTTGCGCGGGCAGGGCGCCGACATCGCCGGCGACCCCGGCATCGGCTACCTGCTGCGCCCCGGTTTCCTGCTGCCACCGATGATGTTCTCGGAGGAGGAGCTGGAAGCGATGGTGCTTGGGACCCGCTGGGTGGCCTCGCACGCCGATCCCGAGCTGGCGCTGGCGGCGCGCGGCGCGATGGACCGCATCCTCGGCATCCTGCCCGCTGGGCTGCGCCTGCAGGTGGAGACCGGCGGCCTGTTCGCGCCGGATTGGTGCCCGAAGACCCCCGAGCCCTGGCTGCCCACGCTGCGCCACGCCATCCGCAATCAGCGCGTGCTGCACCTGGCCTATGCCGATGCAGGCGACCGGGTGTCACAACGCACGATCTGGCCGTTTGCGATGGCCTTCCTCGACGATCGCCGGCTGCTGGCGGCGTGGTGCGAGTTGCGCGGCGATTTCCGCCATTTCCGCGCCGATCGCGTGCTCGGGCTGGAGGATGCCGGCCGGCACTATCCGCAGACACGGCATGGCTTGCTGCAGCGCTGGCGCGAACACGAGCGGATCCGCCAGCGCGACTGAAGGCTGCTGCCATCGGCTGTCAGCAGGGCCGGCGCAGACTGCGCATCCACCCAACGCAGGACCCGCCATGAGCCCGCAGCTGCGCTTCTACACCAACCCGATGTCGCGCGCCCGCATCACCCGCTGGATGCTGGAGGAAACCGGCTTGCCATACGACGAGGTGCAACTCGAATTCGGCACCAGCATGAAGTCGCCGGAGTTCCTCGCCGTCAACCCGATGGGCAAGGTGCCGGCGCTGGTGCACGACGGCGTGGCGATCACCGAGAACGCCGCCATCTGCCTGCATCTGGCCGATCTGGTGCCGGAACTGGGCCTGTTGCCGCCGCCGGGCACGCCGGAGCGCGGCGCCTGCTACCGCTGGATGCTGTTCGCCAGCCCGCTGGAGTTCTTCATCACCGCGCGCCGGCACGGCACCATCGCGCCGTCGATGGAAGCAGGTTACGGCAACGAGGCCGACCTGCTGCGCACGCTGGAAGGCGCGGTGGCGGGCAAGCGATATCTGGTCGGTGACCGCTTCACCGTGGCCGATCTCTACATCGCCGCGTTCATCGGTTACTACATCCAGATTGGCGAGCTCGAGCCCAAGCAGGTGTTCCAGGACTACGCGATGCCGCACCTGCAGCGCGCCTCTGCCCGGCGTGCGAACGACCGCGACGACGCGCTCGCAAGGCCGGCATCGAAGCCGGCGCAGGACGAAGCCCACTGAAGGCGTGCACTCGCCCGGCCGGCTTCCCGTGCGCGGGAGGCCGGCTGGCGTAGGCGTGCGGGTGCCGCACCGGCTCCGCGCGCAGGACAGCGGCGTGGTGCCGCTGCGGAATGGATTAGGCGGAATGCGCTAGGCCCGGCGGCCGCGGTTAGTGCTTCCAGCAAATGGCGGTGCGTGCCGTGCATTGCCAACATGCGCTGGAAGCACTGGAGGCAAGGAGCCGCGCCATGGCCGTTACGGTATTGAGGATGGGGTCGAAGGGAAGCGAGGTAAGGCGCCTGCAGGAGGCGCTCAACCGCAAGTTGCCGGGCTGCAGCCTGCGCCCCGACGGCGACTTCGGCAACCAAACCCGCAATGCGGTGCGCCGTTACCAGGACCAAGCCTGGCTGGTGGTCGATGGCGAGGCGGGCCAGTGCACGCAGAACGCGCTGTTCGATGCGGAAGCCTATGCGCCGGCCCGGCACCAGCGGCCGTTCATCCCCCAGCCCACCAACAGCACCTGCTGGGCGGCGGCCACGGCCATGCTCAAGCGCAGCAGCGTGTCCGCGGTGAAGGCGGCGACGCCCGCCGACATGTGGGACGACACCAACGGGTTGTACAACCAGTCGGATGCGGCCAACTGGGTGCCGCAGACCGAGCGTTATGCGCGGGTGCACGGCCTGCGCTCGTACCCACCGGCGTCGTGGACGCCGCAGGCCTTCGCGGCGATGGTGCGGCAGGGGCCGGTGATGGTGGATACGCTGTGGAACCCCGGCGGTTACCTGCAGCGGATTCCCGGCGGCTACCAGGGCAGCCCGGGGCACATGACCCTGGTGGTGGGGATCCGCGGCGACAACGATCCGACCGGGCGCGGCACCTCCCTGATGGTGTACGACCCGTGGGAACCGAACATCGGGCGGCAATGGCGGGTCAGCTACCTGCGCTGGGTCTCCGAGGTCAGCACCCGCACCTACCGGCTGTTCCAGTGAGGCGTCGGCGGCTCACGCCCCGGTTTCCCGCGGCGGCAGCTCCACGTTGCGCTGGAACTCGAAGATCAGCCGCGTCTCGATGTGGGCCACTTCCTCGCGCTCGGTCAGCGCGGCGAGGGTGAACTGGCGCAGGTGCTCGCTGTCGCGCACGCCGACGTGGGCAAGGAAGTCGTCCGCGCCGGCCACGTGGTAGCAGGCCAATACCTCGGGCAGGCCCAGCAGGTGCTGGTGGAAGCCGTCGACCAGTGCACGCGAGTGCCGGGCCAGCCGCACCGAGATCATTGCCTGCAGACCCACGCCCATGGCTTCGGGGGCGATCTCGGCGTGGTAGCCCAGCAGGATCTTCGCTTCGCGCATCCGTCGCACCCGTTCCAGCGCGGTGGACGGCGCGATGCCGACCTTTTCGGCCAGATCCTTGTTGGGCAGCCGCGCATTCTTCCGCAGCAGGCGGAGCAGGGCGTAATCGATTCGGTCCAGCATGGTGGTTTGGTGCCTTGGCGAAATATCGTTCGACACGACGGTTTGCAGTCGAACAGGGTTCTAGGATAGCGGTATCCCATCGCACCCGAGGCCGCCATGCACCGTTTCCAGACCACTGCCGTCCACGCCGGCCGCGAAGACTTCGGCGACCTCTGCGTGCATGCGCCGCCGCTGGATCTGTCCACCACCTATCCGATCGCCGACCTCGATGTCGGCAGCGCCAGTTTCGATGCGCTGGTAGGCGGCCACGCCAGCGCCGCCAACCCGATCTACGCGCGCCTGCACAACCCCACCGTGGCCCGCGCCGAAAACGCCATTGCCGCGCTGGAAGGTACCGACGCCTGCGTGGCCTACGCCTCCGGCATGGCGGCGATGACGGCCGTGCTGCTGGATCGCGCCCAGCACGGCAAGCACGTGCTGGTGGTGCGCCCGCTGTACGGCACCGCCGACCACCTGCTGGCCACCGGCATGTGCGGGCTGGAGGCGGAGTTCGTGAAGGCCGAGGACATCGCCGCGCGTCTTCGCCCCGATACCGCGCTGGTGGTGATCGAAACCCCTGCCAATCCCACCCTCAACCTGGTCGACATCCGGGCGGTGGTCGCGGCTGCCGGCAGCGTGCCGGTGCTGGTGGACTCCACCTTTGCCACCCCGGTGCTGCAGCGCCCCGCGGAGCTCGGCGCGGCCTACGTCCTGCACAGCGCCACCAAGTTCCTCGGCGGCCACGGCGACGTGATCGCCGGGGTGGTCTGCTGCGATGAAGCCCGCGCCGCGCCGCTGCGCACCGTGCGCGCGGCCACCGGCGCGCTGTTGCACCCGCTGGCCGCCTACCTGCTGCACCGCGGCCTGCCCACGCTGAAGCTGCGGGTGGAAGCCGCGCAGGCCAATGCGCAGGTGCTGGCGCAGCGGCTAAGCGAACACCCGGCGGTGTCGAAGGTGTTCTATCCGGGCCTGCCGGGCGCGCACGGCGCGCACCTTGTCGGCACCCAGATGCGCGGGCCGGGCTGCCTGATGGCGTTCGAATTGCGCGGCGGCTATGACGCAGCCGCCAAGGTGATGGCGTCGGTGAAGGTGATGACCGCGGCGGTGAGCCTTGGCTCGGTGGACAGCCTGATCCAGCATCCCGCCGGCCTGACCCATCGCATGGTGGACGAGCAGGTCAAGGCCGCCACCGGCATCACCGCCGGCCTGCTGCGCCTGTCGGTGGGGATCGAGGATGTGGAAGACCTATGGGATGACCTGGCGCAGGCGATGGCGGCCAGCGGCGCCTGAGTCCAAGAGAGGCCGGCGCCGGCTCGCGGCGCCGCGGCTTCAGCCCGTCCGGCCACCGGCCGGTGGCAGCAGGACGATCAGCAGCGTCGCCAGCGGCCCGCCAAGCAGCGAGCCCAGCCACCAGCCGAAGCCGCTGCGGCCCTTGGATTGGGCCAGCCCGGCATTGATCAGTGACAGGGTTCCCCAGCCGACGAAAAAGCTGGAACCTGCTTGCGGAAGGGTCATGCGTTGCGCTCCATTCGGGGAGGACGTGCGGGGTGGGGTGCGCGGACGGGGAGGTCCGCGCACCCAGCGGGGCGTCAGCGCCCGCCGCCGAGCAGCCCGCCGCCGATCTTCATCAGATCGCCCAAACCCAGCTGGCCGTCGCCGTCCTGGTCGAGCACGGCGCCCAGCAGTCCGCCGCCGAGGCCACCGGCCTGCCGCACCTGCGCGTGTTCCTGGCCGAGGATGTCGCCCAGCGCCTGCGGCGATGCCGCTTCCTGCTGGCCGCCGAACATCCGCTTGGCCAGGTAGGCCATGACGATGGGGGCAAGGATCTTCAGCAGCATCTGCGCCTTGTCCCCGCCCAGCCCGGTGGCCTGGCCGAGGCCGCTTTCCGCACGCGGCAGTTGGCCGCCGAAGATGTGGCCGAGCTGGCCGAGGCCGTCGGTCTGGCGGCCCTGCTGGCCACCCAGCACCGCGCCGAGGACGTCGCCGAGCCCGCCGCCGCCGTTGTGGTCGCGGCCCAGCGCGCCGAACAGGGCTTCCGCGCCGCCCGGCTGGGCGGTGTTGCGGCCCATCGCGCCGAGGATCATCGGCAGCGCGGCGGCAATCGCCCCCGAGGTCTGCGCGGGGTTGGTGCCCAGTTGCTGGCTGATCTGCTGCAGGGCGGGGCCGGAGAGCTGGGAAAAGAGGTCATCGGTCAGGGACGGCATGCGGGACTCCTGCGCGGTCGCCGGTTGGCGGGTGCGGCTAGGGTAACCCCGCAACGGAAACGCCGGCAGGCGAACGTGCCGGCGTCCAGGCGGGATGCCGAAGTCGTCAGCCCAGGCTGTTCGGGGATTGCTCGCCGGCGAAGGCGCCGAGCTTGCGCAGCGCGGCCTCCACCCCGGCGCCGTAGGCGGGGTCGGCCTTCGTGCAGTTGTCCACGTGACGGCGCTTGATGAAGTCGGGCGCGTCGCCCATCGCACGGGCGGTGTTGTCGAACAGCAGTTGCTGTTTTTCCGGCGTCATCAGGCGGAACAGGTCGCCGGGCTGCTTGAAGTAGTCGGCATCGTCCTCTCGGTAGTTGAACCAGTCCGCGAGGTTGCCGCTGATCTTCAACGGCGGTTCGCGGAACTGCGGCTGTTCCTGCCACTGCTGGAAGCTGTTGGGCTCGTAATGCGGCAGGCCGCCGTAGTTGCCGTCGACCCGGCCGATGCCGTCACGGTGGTTGCTGTGCACCGGGCAGCGCGCGGCGTTGACCGGGATCTGCTGGTAGTTGGTGCCGAGCCGGTAGCGCTGCGCGTCGGCGTAGTTGAACAGCCGGGCCTGCAGCATCTTGTCCGGCGACACGCCGATGCCCGGCACCAGGTTGGACGGCGCGAACGCGCTCTGCTCGACGTCGGCGAAGAAGTTCTCGGGATTGCGGTTCAGCTCGAACTCGCCGACCTCGATCAGCGGGTAGTCCGCTTTCGGCCACACCTTGGTGAGGTCGAACGGGTGGTAGGGGACCTTCTCGGCGTCGGTCTCCGGCATCACCTGAACGTACATCGTCCACTTCGGGAAGTCGCCGCGCTCGATGGCGTCGAACAGGTCGCGCTGGTGGGTCTCGCGGTCGTTGCCGATCGCTTCGGCGGCCTCGGCGTCGGTGAGGTTCCTGATGCCCTGCTGGGTGCGGAAGTGGAACTTCACCCAGAAGCGCTCGCCGGCCGCATTCCAGAAGCTGTAGGTATGCGAGCCGAAGCCGTGCATGTGGCGGTAGCTGGCGGGGATGCCGCGGTCGCTCATCACGATGGTGATCTGGTGCAGTGCCTCCGGCAGCAGCGTCCACCAGTCCCAGTTGTTGGTGGCGCTGCGCAGGTTGGTGCGCGGGTCGCGTTTGACCACCTTGTTGAGGTCGGGGAACTTGCGCGGGTCGCGGATGAAGAACACCGGGGTGTTGTTGCCCACCATGTCCCAGTTGCCTTCCTCGGTGTAGAACTTCAGCGCGAAGCCGCGGATGTCGCGCTCGGCGTCGGCCGCGCCGCGCTCGCCGGCGACGGTGGTGAAGCGGGCGAACATCTCGGTCTTCTTGCCGACCACGCTGAAGATCTTCGCGCGGGTGTACCTCGTGATGTCGTGGGTGACGGTGAAGGTGCCGAAGGCGCCGGAGCCCTTGGCGTGCATGCGCCGCTCCGGGATCACCTCGCGCACGAAGTTGCCCAGTTTCTCGTGCAGCCAGACGTCCTGCGAAAGGAGCGGGCCGCGTGGCCCGGCGGTCAGGCTGTTCTGGTTGTCGGGTACCGGCGCGCCGAAGTCGGTGGTCAGGTAGCTGGGCTTGGGGGGATCGGTGGGCTTGCGCATCGCACTGGCTCCGTGGCGGGTGATGCGGCCACTCTAGGAGCCCTGATCGATGATTGGAAATCGATTGGCGGGATCATTCTGATTGTTTCTGGCTATGTACCAGCCGTCTGCGATCAAAGCCCTGATGGACCGTCGACGCGTCGGCTCCAGTCCTCTACCGCGCCCTGTTCCAGACGGCGTTCGATCAGTTTGCGGTGCGACGGCACCAGCGGCAGCGCCAGTGCGGGTTCCAGCTGGATCGGGTCGAGCACGCGCTGGTACAGCAGCGCGCCCAGGCGCTGCAGCGTCCAACCCGGGTGCGGGCGCTCGGTCAGCACCAGCACGTCGCCGGCGCGCGCCGTGCCGGGCCGCAGCACCCGGTAATACCAGCCAGTACGGCCGGTGGCCTGTACCCGGCGGGCCATGTCGGCCACGCCGAAGCGGTCGTTGAGCTTCCAGCAGGGCTGCCGGCCCTGGCTGACTTCCAGCAGTGCGTCTCCCAGCACGAAGCGGTCGCCCAGGCATACATCGGCTTCGGTCAGGCCGCGGGTGCTGATGTTTTCGCCGAACGCGCCAGGCGCCTGCAGCAGTGGCAGCACACCCAGATCCTGGCGCCAGGCGGTGTAGTGGTCGAAGGCGTACTGGTGCACCGCCTTGTCCACGCCGCCGTGCACGCGCAGGTCGCCCTGTTCGTCGCCTTCGAGGCCCAGCTCGCCAATGTGTACCGCTCCAGCCAATGGCCGCTTGTCGATGGCGCTGCTTGTGCCGGGCCGGGTATAGGCGCGTGCCTTGCCAGCCAGCAGGGCATCCACGGCGACGGCGGTCGAGCCGCTCATGCCAGCGCCTTCAGCCGGTACAGCGCTTCCAGTGCCTGCTTCGGGGTCAGGTCGTCGGGATCGATGCCGGCCAGCGCGTCCAGCGCCGCGCTGGACGGGGCGAACAGGCCGAACTGCTGCGGCTGGTCCAGGGCAGGCGCGCTCAGTGGGACATGCGGCGCGTTGCGGCTCTGCGCCTCGAGCTCCGCCAGTCGCGTCCTGGCCTGCTGCAGCGCGGCTTTCGGCAGGCCGGCCAGCGCGGCCACCTGCAGGCCGAAGCTGCGGTTGGCCGGGCCGGGACGGACCGCGTGCATGAACACCAGCGCGTCGCCGTGCTCCACCGCGTCCAGATGCAGGTTGGCGATGCCGCTGCCCGGTTCGGCCAGCGCGGTCAGCTCGAAGTAGTGGGTCGCGAACAGCGTGTAGCTGCGGTTGCCGGCAGCCAGCTGCCGCGCCACCGCGTCGGCCAGGGCCAGACCGTCGTAGGTGGAGGTGCCGCGGCCGATCTCGTCCATCAGCACCAGCGACTGCTCGCTGGCGTGGTGGAGGATGTAGGCGGTTTCGCTCATCTCCACCATGAAAGTGGACTGGCCGCGGGCGAGGTCGTCGCCGGCGCCGATGCGGGTGAGGATGCGGTCGATCGGGCCGATCTCCGCTTTCGCTGCGGGCACGAAGCTGCCGATGCAGGCCAGCAGCACGATCAGCGCGTTCTGGCGCATGAAGGTGGACTTGCCGCCCATGTTCGGGCCGGTGATGACGTACATGCGCGTTGCGTCATCGAAGACAAGATCGTTCGGCTCGAACGGCGCGTCGCGAAGCGCTTCCACCACCGGGTGGCGACCGCGTTCGATGCGGATGCGGGGGTCGTCGTGCAGCGTCGGCCGGCTCCAGTCCAGCGCCTGCGCGCGTTCGGCGAAGCCGGCCAGCACGTCCAGTTCCGACAGCGCCAGCGCGCAGCGGCGCAGAGGCTCCAGCACCTCGTTCAGTGCGTCCAGCACCCCTTCGTAGAGCAGCTTCTCGCGCGCCAGCGCCCGCTCGCGCGCGGACAGCACCTTGTCCTCGAAACCCTTCAGTTCCTCGGTGATATAGCGCTCGGCACCGGTCAGGGTCTGGCGGCGCGTGTAGTGCACCGGCGCCCTGTCGCTCTGGCCCTTGCTGATCTCGATGTAGTAGCCGTGCACGCGGTTGTAGCCGACCTTGAGGTTGGCGATGCCGGTGGCCTCGCGCTCGCGCGCTTCCAGGTCGATCAGGAACCGGTCGGCATTGGTCGAGAGCTGCCGTAGTTCGTCGAGTTCGGCATCAAAGCCCTCCTCGATCACGCCGCCGTCGCGCGCCAGCAGCGGCGGCTGGCCGACGATGGCGGCGCGCAGCATGCGCGCGGTGTCTTCGTGTTCGCCGAGTTCGGCGTGCAGCGCGGCCAGCCGCGGCGAATCCAGAGGAGCGAGGATCCCGCGCACGGCCGGCAGCAGCGACAGTCCGTCGCGCAGGGTGGACAGGTCGCGGGGGCGGGCGCTGCGCAGGGCGACGCGTGCGAGGATGCGTTCCATGTCGCCGAGGCCTCGGAACGCCTCGCGCAGGGCATCATCGGCCCGATGCTCGAGCAGCGTCTGCACCGCGTGGTGGCGTTCGCCGACCACCCGGCGGTCGCGCAGCGGGCGGTGCAGCCAGCGTCGCAACAGGCGGCCGCCCATCGGGGTGACGGTGGAGTCCAGTACGCCCAGCAGGGTGGCTTTCACATCGCCGTCGACGCGCGTGTCCAGCTCCAGGTGGCGGCGCGTCGCGGCGTTCATCGCGATGGCGTCGTCGCTGGTCTCGAGGGCGATGCTGCGCAGGTGCGGCAACCGCTGCTTCTGGGTTTCCTCCACGTAGCCCAGCACCGCCGCGGCGGCGGCGACCGCCAGCGGGCGGTCTTCCAGGCCGAAGGCGGTGAGGTCGTGCACGGCGAAGAACTGCAGCAGCTGGCGGCGACCGGAGTCGGCGTCGAACAGCCACGGCGGGCGCCGGCGCAGCCCGCGCGATTCCAGCGCGCAGGCGGGCCAGCCGTCCTCGTCGGCGAGCAGCGTTTCCGCCGGCTGCAGGCGCGCCAGCTCGGCTTCCAGCGCGTCTTCGCCGGCCACCTCGTTGGCGCGCAGGCGGCCGCTGGCAAGGTCGGCCCAGGCGAGGCCGTATCCTTGCTTGCCGCGGCTGATCGCCAGCAGCAGGGTGTCGCGGCGTTCGTCCAGCAGCGCCTCGTCGGTCACCGTGCCGGGGGTGACGATGCGCACCACCTTGCGTTCCACGATGCCCTTGGAGGTCGCGGGATCGCCGATCTGCTCGCAGATCGCCACCGATTCGCCCAGCGCCACCAGCCGCGCCAGATAACCTTCGGCCGCATGGTGCGGCACCCCCGCCATCGGGATCGGCTGGCCGGCCGACTGCCCGCGCTGGGTCAGGGTGATGTCCAGCAGCCGCGCCGCCTTGCGGGCGTCATCGAAGAACAGCTCGTAGAAATCGCCCATGCGGAAGAACAGCAGCACGTCCGGGTGCTCCGCCTTGGCGGCGAAGAACTGCTTCATCAGCGGGGTGTGTTCTGCGGGAGGCGTGGGCTTTCCCTGGGGGTCTTTCGTTTCGAGCATTTGCCGCGGAGTGCCGGAATCGGGGAGGTGGCTGCGGATTCGCAGCGGAGGGCAGCCATCTTAGTGGGCAACGCCGGCGAAGGGGGCGTGGGCACGGCCCAGCGGCGGTGCTGCTGGCGGGAACGAACGGCTGGCGGTTGTCGTCGGTCCGATCCTCGCGGCCGCCGGCTGGGTCAGGGCCTGCGTGGCCGGACCGAGACATGCGGGTGGTCGGGAACGTGCCAGCGCCACGGGAAATCGGTGGCCTTGCTGATGCCGATGCGCGGGCCCACCACGGGATCGGCGGGTGGCGGGGTGCCATCGCTGACGATGCGGATGCCGCGATCGCCGAGCACGAGGTCGGCGCCATCCAGTTCGCGGGTGATGCCGAA
>ERZ778017.1327-NODE-1327-length-25089-cov-6.962890_pt1 | contig 25089 bp, 19 predicted proteins | sample MGYA00375747_ERZ778017 | MGnify/ENA primary metagenome ERZ778017 (study PRJEB29350, sample SAMN05509838) | bioreactor metagenome | biome: bioreactor; material: wastewater | place: South Africa: University of Cape Town | collected 2014-03-17 ...
GGTGACGAGCCCGACCATCACCCCGCCGATCAGGCCGGGACCGGCGGTCGCGGCGATCGCGTCGACGTCCGCCAGCGCGAGTCCCGCATCGGCGAGCACGGCTTCGACGAGCGGGGCGAGGCGGTCGACATGCGCGCGCGCCGCGATCTCCGGCACCACGCCGCCATAGGGGCGATGCTCGGCCTCCTGCCCGGCGACGCGATGCGCGAGGATGCGGCGGTTCGTGTCCACCAGGGCGGCCGCGGTTTCGTCGCAGCTCGATTCGAGGCCGAGGATCAGGGTCATATTGCTGCGCAACCCATACCCGCCCCTTTATCGGCAGGGCAAGCCGCGCCAGACCGATGACTTTGGATTGGCTCCCTTCGTCATTGCGGGCCCCGGACCTGATCCGGGGGAAGCAATCCAGAGCGGTTTGCGCCTGCTCTGGATTGCCGCGCGGCTTCGCCGCTCGCAATGACGAATCCTTCTAATGCCATCATGGTCTATGGCCTGTGGGGATTCCGCTTTTTCGCAAAACAAAACCGCGTGCTCCCGCCCTTCGACTGCCCGCAGGGCGGGCGCTCAGGATAAACTTCCGCCACAGGCGGAAGGCGGGAGCCCAGAGCGGAGGAAATCGGGGTTTGCGTTCCACCGCACCGGGTCCCCGCCTTCGCGGGGGCACGCCCCTATGCGCCCGCTCCGGGTGACTGAACTCTGATGATTTTGGATTGACCCTCTTCGTCATTCGCCGCTCGCAATGACGTTTCCATTCGATGTCATCATGGTCTAGCAGGCCGCATGACTTCGATCCCGCTTCCCACGCCCGCCAGCCCGCTGCGTATCGGCACCCGCGCCTCGCCGCTCGCGATGGCGCAGGCGAATCTCGCGGCGGCGGCGCTCGTCGCGGCGCACGGCCTCGACCCGCGCGCGCTCGAAATCCTGCCGATGACCGCGACCGGCGACAAGATCCAGGACCGCGCGCTGGCCGAGGTCGGGGGCAAGGCGCTGTGGACGCGCGAACTCGATATCGCGCTCGACGCGAAGGTCATCGACATGGCGGTGCATTCGCTCAAGGATGTCGAAACGCTGCGCGACGAGCGCTTCTTCCTCGCCGCGATGCTCGAACGCGCCGATCCGCGCGACCGGATGGTGGTGCCCGACGGCGGCACCGCGCGGACGATCGCCGACCTGCCGCACGGCGCGCGGCTGGGGACGAGCAGCCCGCGCCGCGCGGCGCAGGTGCGGCGTATCCGGCCCGACCTCGAAACCCCGCTGCTGCGCGGCAATGTCGCGACGCGGCTTGCCAAGCTCGCGGCGGGCGATGCCGATGCGACGCTGCTCGCCGCGGCGGGACTCGCGCGGCTCGGCATGGACGCGATCGGCACGGCGCAGCCGATCGACCTGCTGCTGCCCGCCGCCTCGCAAGGCGCGATCGGCATCGAATGCCGGGCGGAGGATGCCCCGCTGCGCGCGCTGATCGCCGCCGTCGATCATGCGCCGACGCATGCCGCGGTCGCCGCGGAGCGCGCGTTCCTTGCCGCGCTGGGCGGGGACTGCCGCTCGCCGGTCGCGGCGCATGCGCGCTGGCTGGACGATGGCGCGCTGCGCCTCGATGCCGAAATCTATTCGGAGGACGGCGCCGATCATGTCGCGGGCTGGACGCAGGTGGCCGGCCCCGCCGACGCCGCGACGCTGGCGCGGCGCCTGCTCGACGAGGCGCCCGATGCGGTGCGGCGGCTGTTCGCGGCGTGACGGCCGCGCTGCCGCTGCTGGTGACGCGCGCCGACCCCGGCGGTGCGGCGACGGTGGCGCGCGCGCGGGCGATGGGGCTCGACGCGCGGCACCTGCCGCTGTTCGCGGCGCGTGCGCTGGGCTGGACGGTGCCCGATCCGGACGATTTCGACGCGCTGCTGGTGACGAGCGCGCAGGCGATGCGGCTGGCGGGCCCCGGGCTGGCGCGGCTTTCCGCGCTGCCGGTGCACGCGGTGGGGGCGCCCTCGGCCGCCGCCGCGACGGCGGCGGGCCTGCACGTCGCGGTCACGGGGGACAGCGACGGGCAGACGCTGATCGATGCCATGCCGTCACGGCGCGTCCGGCGCGTGCTGTGGCTGTGCGGGCGCGATCATTCGCCGCTGGTCGCCGGTGCGACCGTGCTGACGCCGCTTCCCTGCTATGCCGTCGATCCGGTCGATCCGCCGTCCGAATGGGCGGCGCTGATCGAAAGGCCCGCGGTGCTGCTCGCCTATTCGGGGCGCGCGGCCGAGCGAATCGCGGCGCTGACCGGGCGCGCGCGCGATCATCTGGCGCTGGTCGCGATCAGCGAATCGGTCGCTGCGCGCGCGGGCCGGGGATGGCGCGCGGTTTCGCTCGCCGCGCGGCCCGATGACGCCGCGATGTTGGCAGAGGCGCATGCTTTGTGCCACAAGGGCGCACACAGGGTCGTCTGAAAGAAGAATATGGCAATCGACAGCGACAAAATGGCGCGCGCCGAACCGAGTGTCCAGGGCCGGGGGCCGTCGTTGCGGATGCTCGCGATCGGGGCGCTCCTGCTGCTGCTGATCGGCCTGGTCGGTGGCGGCTGGGCGATGAGCCGGCTGATGACCGGCCGGCAGGCGCTGCCGGTGGCGAAGGTCCTCGAAGCGCCCGTTCCCGGCGGCGTGCCGGTGGCGGGCGGCGCCGACGAGGCGGCTGCGCCGGCCGCGGCGGCGAGCCAGCCGGCGCTCGTCGTCGCGCCGGTCGACGGCGCCAATGCGCTCGCGGCGCGGGTCGCCGAACTCGAACAAAGACTGTCGCGCATCACGATCGAGGCGGCGTCGGCGTCGGGCAACGCCTCGCGCGCGGAGGGGCTGCTCGTCGCCTTCGCGGTGCGCCGCGCGCTCGATCGCGGCCTGTCGCTCGGCTATCTCGACGCGCAGCTGCGCCTGCGCTTCGGCGACGATCAGCCCAATGCGGTCAAGACGATCATCGACACCTCGCGCGATCCGATCACGCTCGAACAGCTGCGCAGCGACCTCGACGGTCTGGCGCCGCAGCTCGTCGGGCGGAGCGACGGCAACGGCAATCTGTGGACCGGCATCAAGCGCGAGTTCGGCGAACTGTTCGTCGTGCGGCCGGCGGGCAGCCAGTCGACGCGCGCGTCGGAACGGCTCGACCGGGCGCGCCGCTATCTGGCGGGCGGGCAGGTCGACAAGGCGATCGAAGAGGTGCAGGCGCTGCCCGGCGCCGAGGCGGCGACCGAGTGGCTGATCGACGCGCGCCGCTATCACGAGGCGCGCCGCGCGCTCGACCTGATCGAAACCGCGGCGATATTGGAGCCGCGCGACGGCCAGGCCGCCGCGATGGTCCGCAAGCAGGCCGAAACCACGCCCTAGGATTTCCGGGCCGCACTCCGAAGGAACACCGCCATGGCTCTCGCCGACCCGCAGCGCTTTTTCCCGGGATGAGGCCGCTGGAAGGTCTGCGCGTCGTCGAGCTGGCGCGCGTGCTCGCGGGGCCGTGGAGCGGGCAATTGCTCGCCGACCTCGGCGCCGAGGTGGTCAAGGTCGAGCGGCCGGTCGCGGGCGACGACACCCGCCACTGGGGGCCGCCCTTCGTCACCGGCGCCGACGGCGCGAATCTGGGCGCCGCTTATTATCACAGCTGCAACCGCGGCAAGCGCAGCGTCGCGATCGACATCGCGACCGCGCAGGGGCAGGCCGAGGTGCGCGCGCTGCTCGCCGACGCCGATGTCGTGATCGAGAATTACAAGGTCGGCGGGCTGGTCAAATATGGGCTCGATCCCGCGCGGCTGCGCGCCGATTTCCCGCGTCTGATCGTCTGTTCGATCACCGGCTTCGGCCAGACCGGCCCCTATGCGCACCGCGCCGGCTACGACTTCATCGTCCAGGCGATGAGCGGCTTCATGTCGCTGACCGGCGAGCCCGACGGCGCGCCGCAGAAGGCGGGGATCGCCTATGCCGACATCTTCACCGGCATGTATGCGACGGTCGCGATCCTCGCGGCGCTGCGGCGCCGTGACGTCACCGGCGCGGGCGCGCATGTCGACATGGCCTTGCTCGACGCGCAGGTTGCGGTGCTCGCGAACCAGGCCGCCAATTATCTGGCGAGCGGCGTGGCGCCGAAGCGCATGGGCAACGGCCACGCCAATGTCGTGCCCTATCAGGCGTTCGCGACCGCCGATGGCCAGCTCGTCGTCGCGGTCGGCAACGACGGGCAGTATCGCAAGCTTTGCGCGATCCTCGGCGAGCCGCAATGGGGCGACGACCCGCGCTTCGCGACCAACGCGGCGCGGCTGGCCAACCGCGCCGAGTTGATCCCGCTGCTCGCGGCGAAGATCGCGACCTGGGAAGCGCAGCCGCTGTCGCTCGCGCTCGAGGCCGAAGGCGTGCCCGCCGGGCCGATCAACGACCTCGCCGGCGTCTTCGCCGATCCGCAGGTGATCGCGCGCGGCCTGCGCTTCCGCCCCGAAGGCGCATCGATCGACGGCGTTGCGAGCCCGATCGTCATCGACGGCGAACGCATGGTCGCCGCGACCGCCGCGCCGCCGCTCGGCGGACACCCATAGAAAAAGGGGCGCCGCTATGGACGCCCCTTTCCCCCTTTTTGACGGTGCGGCGGGTCAGAACTTGACCGTGCCGGTGACGAAGACCTGGCGCGGGTTGCCGTAGAAGGCGGTCAGCACGCCTTCGAGTCCCAGCGTCGAAGCGCCGGCGGCGTTCTGATAATTATAGCCCGAGGTGATATAGCGCTTGTCGGTCAGATTCTTGCCGTGCAGCCCGATCGAATAATCGCCGCCGTCGGCGGTCCAGACGAGGCTCGCGTCCCACAGCACATAGCCGGGCTGGTCGAGCGCCGGGATCGGCACCTCGAACTGATGCGTCTTGCTGCGATAGGTGAGGCCGGTCGAGGCATCGACGATGCCGCCCATCGCCGGAATGCCCGCCGCGAGCGAGCCCATCGCCGTCCATTTGGGCGTGTTCTGGAAGGTGCGCAGATTGGAGACGTCGGCCGGGGGATTGCCGGCGATAAACCGCTTGTACTTGGCGTCGATATAGCCGAGCGCGCCGTTGAAGCGGAACGTCGAACCCGCACCCGCGAAGTCGCGCGCAAGGATGGCGTTCGCTTCCGCTTCGATGCCTTGCAGCCGAGCCTTGCCCGCGTTGGTGGTGATGCCGCAGAAGCTGGGCAGGCCATAAGCATCGATACACGCCGAAGACCCCGGAATCTGGACGTCCTTGTAATCCATATAAAAACCGGCAAGGCTCAGCGTCAGGCGGCGGTCGAGCAACGACCCCTTGTAGCCGATCTCGTAGCTGTCGACCTTTTCGGGCTCAAACGCCAGATAGTCGTAGATGTCCTGATAGGAACGACCCGCGGCCGGATTGCTGATCGGCGCCGAAGAACCCGATCCGCGCGGGTCGAAGCCGCCGCCCTTGAAGCCCTTCGAATAGGAGGCGTAGACCATGTTGTCGGCGTCGGGCTTGAAGCTCAGCGAAGCGCGTGGCGTGAATTCCTTGAAGGTGCGGTCGCCGCGGAAATTGGTGGACGTCGCCACCGTGATCGGTGCGATCGTGCCGCCGAATTCGGGCGACAAGCCCGAGATTCGTGTCGCCTTGTAGACGAAGGCGTTGCGCTTGTCGTTGGTGTAGCGACCACCGACCGACAGGCTGAGCTGGTCGGTGAAATCGACGGTGAAATCGCCGAATACCGACCAGGTCTTGGTCCGCACGTCGCCCGCCGTATAGGCATTATATCCCGGTAGCGGTCCCCCCAGCGCGGGTGGAAGCGCGGCACCGGTCAGCCCCAGCAGCACGTCGAACGAGGTCGCCGCCTTGGCATCGAGATAATAGAAGCCGACGAGGCCGTGCAGCCGGTCGCCCTCATAGAGAAGCTGGAATTCCTGGCTGAGCTGCTCGTTGCGATAGACGGCGGGCACGTCGACGTCGACCGACGGCAGCGCGTCGAAATCGATCGGCGTGAAGCTCGTGTCCTTGCGCCACGCGCTGATCGACCGCAGCGTCACCGTGTCGCCGAGTTCGGCCGAGACGTTCATCGCAAGGCCATAGGCCTTGACGTCCTGCCTGGGGTCGTTGAGCCCGGCGCGCGTGTCGTAGACATTGTCGAGCACCGGCGCGCCCGAGACGAGCCCGGGGATCAGGCGGTGGCCGTTGCGCGGATCGGACTTGTCGCGCGTGTAGTCGCCCGAGATGCGAATGAGCACCGGCGCGCCGTTACCGCCCATTTCGACCGTCGCGCGGCCGGCCCAGACGTCCTTGTTGTAGTTTTCCAGCCCCTTGATGTTCAGATTGTCGCCGAAGCCGCCGCGCGACAGGCGCGCGACCGAGCCGCCGACGCGGACGATGTCGCTGATCGGCGCGCTTGCGGTGACGACGAGGTCGGCCTGCTTGTAGGTGCCCAGCGTGCCGCGGATGCGCAGTTCGGGCGAATCGGGGTTGAGCGCGCGCGTCACATATTTGACGGCGCCGCCGATCGTGTTGCGGCCATAGAGCGTGCCCTGCGGACCGCGCAGCACCTCGATCCGCTCGACGTCATAGATGTCGAGAACCGCGCCCTGCGGCCGGTTCAGATAGACGTCGTCGAGATAGATGCCGATGCCCGCCTCGAACCCCGGCACCGGGTCCTGCTGGCCGACGCCGCGGATGAAGGCGGTGAGCGTCGAATTGGTGCCGCGCGAATTTTCGAGCGTCGTGTTGGGCGCCATGTTGGCGACGTCGGTGATGTCGATCGCCCCGGCCTTGGACAGCGTGTCCGCCGACAGCGCGGTGACGGCGATCGGCACGTCGATCAGCCGTTCGTCGCGGCGGCGCGCGGTGACGATGATTTCGGCGCTGTCGTCGTTGCTCGCGCCTTCGTCCTGCTGCGCGAAGGCGGCGGGGGTGAAAGCGAGCAGCGACAGCGCGCTGGTCGCGCAGACGGCAGTGCGGAGGCGGCGGGCGAACGGACGCATGTGACTCTCCCATGGACGGACGGCCCCTTGCCGTCCGTTTGATTTTTCGGGGCTGGCGCTTGCCAAGCCGCGAGCCACCCAATAATGAAAGTTGAACCGGGTTTCAACTTTGAACTTCGGCCCCGGCTTTTTTGCTTGTCAGCGATGCATAAAAGCCACGATGCAGAAAGGCCGGAGAATGGGGAGATGGAAGGCAGTCATGGATCGGGCGCAGACGGCGGGAGCCGAAGCCGGCAATCCGGATAAAGCGCCGCGCACCGAGCGCGGCCGGCGCACGCTGCGCAAGCTGCTCGACGCCGCGGCGGTCGAGTTCGGCGAGCGCGGTTTCCACGACGCGTCGATCAGCGGCATCACCCGCCGCGCGGGAACCGCGCTCGGCAGCTTCTACACCTATTTCGATTCGAAGGAGGAGATCTTCCAGGCGCTCGTCCGTTACATGAGCGAGCAATTGCGCGATCATGTCACGCCGATCGTCCAGGCCGCGCCCGACGAGATCGCCGCCGAGCGCATCGGCCTCGAATCCTTCCTCGGCTTCGTGCGCGAGCATCGGGAAATCTATCGCATCATCGACGAGGCCGAATTCGTCGATTACGCCAGTTACCGCCGCCACTATGAAACGACGGTCGAGCGTATCCGCCAGCGGCTGGCGAGCGGCGCGGCGCGCGGCGAGATTCGCGCCGACGCCGGCGAGGTCGCCGCCTGGGCGATCGCCGGCATGAACGTCTTCCTCGGCATGCGCTATGGCCTGTGGGACGCCGACGCCGATATCGAGGCGGTCGCGCGGATGGCGAACGATCTGCTGGCGAACGGGCTGGCGAAGCGCGATTGACGCGTCGTCGCGGTCCGCGCGCGGCGCATCCTTTAAGGCCTGTGGGGATTCGGCGTTCGGCACGCTGCCTCATCGGTTCGTCATGTTGAACTTGTTTCAGCATCCATGGCCGGACCTTCCCTTTTGCGCCGCCTTTCAGACGAGGACGGACCATGCCCCCCCGATCGGGTCCGGGGGCAGGCCCTGAAACAGGCTGGCATCTATACCCTTCAGTCAGGTCAGGCGCTGTTCCCCGGCGAAAGCCGGGGTCCAGATGGCATAGCGCCGCCCCGCATGGCCCCCGGCTTTCGCCGGGGAACGGTGACTTGTCGAAAAGGGATCATTGCCGGACAAGGTCAGGGTGACGGAAAAGAGAAACCGTGCCGAAATCCGAATCCCCACGGATCTTAGAGTATCCGTGATGGTCAAGCGCGTACTTTGACCCAGAGTCTATTGGCTTTGAGGAGAGCGTTTGCGGTGACGATGATTTTTCGCATGATAGCAGTGATGGCGACCTTTGGCGGTTTTCCGGCGGCGATGAGCTGTCGTGCGTTAAATCTGCATCACCCTTTCTGCCGTTCGTGCTGAGCTTGTCGAAGCACCGTCCTTTTTCTTGCGGCGCCAAAAGAAAGAACGGCCCTTCGACAAGCTCAGGGCAAACGGTTCAGATTTAATGCTCGATGCTCTAAAGCAGGAGCGAGTTCGGCGGCAGTCCGACGAGCGCGCGGCCATGCAGTTCGGTCGCGACGTCGAGGTCATAGACGATGTGGCTCTGCATGACCTGCACGTCGCGCAGCAGCCGCTGCATCGGGTTGTCGAGCGCATGGACGCTCGATCCCACCGCCTCGCAGCACGTCCGGACCGCCTCGACGCATTGCTGGACCGCGATGGCGATTTCGGCGCGAAGGCGGATGCGCTCGGTCGTCTGTTCGGGTTCGTCGATTTCGCCGATCGCCAGATTCTCCTTCGCGGCCCAGCGGATCGTGCGCTCGGCGGACCGCGCCAGCAGGTCGGCGCGCGCGAGGCGCATCTGCGCCGCGGGCTTTTCGACGCTGGCGTTGCCGCTGCCCATCTTGACATGGTTCTTCAGCCGCTCGCCGCACAGCGCGATCGCCTGCCGCGCGGCGCCGAGCGCCGGGATCGACGCGGTCACGCACAGATTGGGCAGCATCGGCGAGCCGTAAAGGCCGGGACCATAGAGCGCGCGGCCGTTGCCGCGCCCCGAACGGACCGGCTGCACCGCGAACTGATAGCCGGCGGGGACGAAGACGTCCTCGGCGACGATGTCGTTGCTTCCCGTCGCCGCCATGCCCGCCATGTGCCACGTGTCGATCACGCGCACCTGATCGGCGGGAAGCAGCATCATGCGCACGATCGGCGGCGCGCCCTCCTGCGCCTCCAGCGCGTTGAGCAGCACCCAGTCGGCGTGCATCACCACCGTGCCCCACTTCCAGCGGCCGGACAGGCGATAGCCGCCCTCGACCGGGGTCGCCGTTCCCGGCGGCGCGGCGACGCTGGGAGCGATGACATAGGGGGTCCTGCCCCACACCTCGGCCTGCGTCGCTTCGGGCAGCTGCGCGATCAGCCAGTTATGCTCGGCGGCGAAGCAGGCGGTCCAGCCGGTCGAGGGACAGGCCTCGGCGATTGGCAGCGTCGCGCTGATATAGGTGTCGGGGTCGAACTCCAGCCCGCCGAAACGCCGTGGCACGTAAAGATAGAAATAGCCGCTGCGACGCAGTGCATTCCATACCTCGTCGTCGGGACGCCGCTGGTGCTCGGCCGAGGCCGCGCGCTCGGCGACCAGCGGCTTCAGCGCGCGCGTGCGCTCGATCAGCCCCTCGGGGGTGATCGCGTCCAGTTCCTCGCGGCTCAGATAATCGTCGCCCGCCGGAATGCGGCGATCGGCCAGGGGTTCGGTCATCATCCTCTCCTTCCAATTTCCGGAGCGAGTCATAGTCACGCACTCTATAATGTCAACTTAGTTGACTAATATTATAGGGGATGGCAAGGGAGGGCGATGGAAAAGCCGCAAACTGCTCAGGAGATCGCCGCCGCGCTGCGCCTTGCGCTGCGCGGGCTGGTGCGTCCCGTCGCGGTGCTCACCGCCGAGCATCGCGGCGTGCGCCATGCCATGGCCGCCACCGCTTTCTGCGAGGTGAGCATGGACCCGCCGTCGATGCTGGTGTGCATCAACCGGTCCAATGCGACCTATACCGCAGTGGCCGAGGGAACCGAGATCGGCCTCAGCCTGCTGTCGGAAGAGCAGGAAGAGGTGTCGCGCCGCTGCGGCGGCGGCGCGGCGGGCGAGGACAAGTTCGCGGTCGGCGAATGGCTGCTCGAGGCGGGAAAGCCGCCGCGGCTCGCCGACGGCTGCGCGGCGATGGTCTTGCGCATCGCCCAATGCGTCGACCACGGCACGCATGTCGTGGTGATCGGCGAGATCGTCGATATCGCCCACGGTGCGGCCCCGGCGCCGCTGGCCTTTCACGACGGCGCCTATTTCTTCCCGCTGACGCAGGCCGCGCTCAACCTGGTTGCGCAATCGTGCAAAACAGGCGAAGCGGACGGGATGAACGACGGTTATCTGATGATGGATCTGATGCGCGCCTTCTACTGGTTCGACGAAGGGCTGCAGTCGGCGCTCAAGGCGCGCGGCTGGCAGAGCATCTCGCGATCGCAATCGTTCACGCTCGCCAATATCGCGCTCGGCATCCACCGGCCGTCCGACATCGCGCGCAACCTCGGCATCTCGCGCCAGGCGGTGAGCAAGATGCTCCAGGAAATGGGCGAACAGGGTCTGATCACCGTCGAACCCGACCCCGACGACAAGCGGGCCTCGCTCGTCGGTTTCAGCGAAAAGTCCGCGCAACTGCGCGCCGACGCGCTCGAGATTCTCATGCAGCTCGAACGCACGATCGGCGAGCGCATCGGCGCCCGCGCGCTGAAGGCGCTGCGCGCCGCGCTCGGCCAGGATTGGGGCGCGCTGCCCGCCTAGCGCCGGTCTCCGGCCAATATCCTGCTTGCCGGTCGCGCGCGCCTGCTGCGCCGCGCCGTCATTGACACGTCGCGCCGTCCCGATAATATTGTCAATTAAATTGACAAGAGGAATCATGGGATGAGGGTGAGCAACGCGCTCGTCCGGGCCGCGCGGGCGGCGCCGGACAGGATCGCCGCGATCGAGGGGGAGCGCGCTCTGACGTGGCGCGAGATCGCCGATCGCGTGGCGCGCATCGCCGCCGTCCTCGCCGATGCGGGAATCGATCCCGAGCGGCGCGTCGCGGTCCTCGCGCACAACGGCATCGCCTATTTCGAGGCGTGGTACGCGGTGCCGTGGTGCGGCGGCGTCCTCGTGCCGCTCAACACGCGGCTCGCCGTCGCCGAACTCGATTTCCAGCTTCGCGATGCGCAGGTGGGCCTTCTGCTTCACGATGCGGCGTTCGCGGGCGCGGCGGCGGAACTGCGCGCACGCGGCGCGGTCGCGCGTACCCTTTCGCTCGATGCGGAGCTGCCGGCGCTCGCCGCGGCGGCGGAACCGCGCGCCGAACATGACGGCGCGGGCGAACTCGCGGGCATCTTCTACACCGGCGGCACGACCGGGCTGCCGAAGGGCGTGATGCTCAGCCACGGCAATCTGACCGCGATGGCGATGAACCTTCTCGCGCATATCGATTTCGCCCCGGGCGACGTGCTCTTCCACGCCGCGCCGATGTTCCACCTCGCCGACATCGGCACGCTGTTCGGCACCATGGCCGCCGGCACCCATGTCTTTCGCCCCGCCTTCGATTGCGGGGCGATGCTCGCCGATTTCGCGCGCTTCGGCGTCACCCATTGCTTCACCGTCCCGGTGATGATCGAGCGGCTGACCCGCGAAGCCGCCGACCGCGGGCTCGACCTGTCGCAGCTGCGCTACCTCGGCTATGGCGGGTCGCCGATGGCGGCCGCCTCGCTCGAAAGGGCGCGGCGCCAGTTTCCGGGGATTCGCTTCGTCCAGGGCTATGGCCAGACGGAATTCCCGGCCGCGACCTTTCTGTCGCCCGCGGATCACGCCGCCGACGCCGATCCCGCGCTGCTGCGCTCGTGCGGCCGGCCCTGCGTGGGGTACGACATCCGCATCCTCGACCCGCAGGGCGGCGAATGCGCGCCGGGCGAGGTGGGCGAGATCGTCGGGCGCGGCGACAATGTGATGATGGGCTATCTCGGCCGGCCGGAGGAAACCGCCGAAGTGCTGCGCGACGGCTGGCTGCACACGCGCGATGCGGGCTATCGCAACGCCGACGGCTATCTCTTCATCACCGACCGGCTGAAGGACATGATCGTCTCGGGCGCCGAGAATGTCTATTCGATCGAGGTCGAGAATGCGCTGTCCTATCACCCGGCGGTCATCGAAAGCGCGGTCATCGGTCTGCCCGACCCCGACTGGGGAGAGCGCGTCCACGCGATCCTGGTGGTGGCCGAAGGCGCCGAGCCCCCGGCCGGAGCCGATCTCGATAGCGTCTGCCGCGAACGGATCGCCGGATACAAGATTCCGAAAAGCTATGAATTCCTTGCCGAACCGCTTCCGCGGTCCGCCGCCGGCAAGGTGCTGAAGCGGGCGCTCCGCGATGCGCGGATCGGCGATGCGCCATGACCACGATCACGGAAGGACAAGCGACCCATGCTCGACACACGGACGAGGCCGTTCGATCTCACCCGGTCCGAAACCTTCCGCGACGGCCATCCCTTTGCCGTCTATGACGCGATCCGGACGGCGGAGCCGGTCTATCGCAACCCCGGCGACGGCCGATCGCCGCCGATCTGGGTCCTGACGCGGCACCGGGACGTCGAGGCCGTTTCGCGCGACACCGCGAATTTCACCTCGACCCAGGGTTTCCGGGTCTTCGAGCAGGGCGGCGTCGCGGCCTTGAAGCCGCATATCCGCGAAGCGATCACCAGCACGCTGCTGACCATGGATCCGCCCGACCATACGCGGATCCGCCGGCCGATGCAGGCGCATTTCCTGCCGTCGGCGCTGCACCGGCTCGAAGCCCGGATCGACAGCTTCGTTCGCGACATGGTGGCGGCGCTGCCCGCCAACGCGGAAATCGAGTTCGTCACGCGGGTGGCGGCGGTGGTTCCCATTCGCACGCTGTGCCTGCTGCTCGACATTCCCGAGGCCGACCGGGCGCGCGTCTTCGACTGGACGAACCGGCTGGTCGGCACCTCCGACCCCGAATATGGCGCGAGCGCCGAGGATTCGAACGCCGTGTTCGAGGAGGTCTTCGATTATGGCACCCGGCTTCTCGAACGCCGTTCGGCCGAGCCCGGCGACGACCTGCTGAGCGTGGTGGCGCAGATGTTCGGCGGCGAAGAGGCAGGGATGCGGAACGTCCGGCGGGGGATGTTCACCCTGCTGCTGGCGGCGGGCAACGAAACGACGCGCAATTCGCTGTCGGGCAGCATCGTCGCGCTGAGCGCCGCGCCCGACCAGCGGCGGATGCTCGCCGAAAATCCCGATCTGATCGCGCGGGCGATCCCCGAGTTGCTGCGCTTCGTCACCCCGGTCATCCAGATGATGCGCGTCGCCCGGTCGGACGTCGAGGTGGGCGGGCAGCTGATCGCGGCCGGCGACCGCGTCGCCATGCTCTATGGCGCGGCCAACCGCGACCCCGAAATGTTCGACGATCCGCACCGGCTCGACATCGCGCGGCCGAACGCGGCGCGCCACCTGTCGTTCGGAATCGGCATCCACCATTGCCTCGGCGCGCGGATCGCGGCGCTGCAGCTGAATGCGATCCTGCGCGCGCTACTGGGCCGGTTCCCCGAAATCGGCGCGGTGCGGGACCCGGCCTATCTTCAGAGCAATTTCGTGTGCGGGATCAAGCATCTCGCCGTTCATCTGGGGCCCGAGCGGCGCTGAAGGGGCCGTCGGTTTCCGCAGCGTCGCAGTAGCCCGCCCCGCGTCTCGTCAAGCGACTTAACCTTTCGGCGGCTGCCGTGTATCGCCGGGCCGGGCCGGGCGGCAGGGGACTTGCGTCGTGATCGAAACCGAATTTTTGTTCGTATCCCTGATGGAGGGGTTCGAATGGTTCGACGAAAGCCTGCAGCGCAGCCTGAAGGCGGCGGGCATTCCGCAACTGTCGCGGACCGAATCGATGATCATGATCCACGTCCAGATGAACATCGTGCGCCCCGCCGAAATCGCGCGCAACCTGCGCCTGACGCGGCAGGCGGTCCACCTGACCATCGGATCGCTCGTCAAGCGCGGCGTTTTCGAGCTGCGCCCCGATCCCGGCGACAAGCGGGTCAAGATCGTCGCGCTCACCGAAAAGGGGCGCTGGATGCGCAAGAATGCGAACCGCATCGTGCGCGAAGTGACCGACGTCCTGGCCTATCGCATCGGCCAGCAGCAGATCGATGCGCTGCGCAGTGCCTTCCGCCAGCCGTGGGGCGACCCCGTCACGCTCGATTCGAAGCCCGACCCCGAAGCGCCGCGCGATCAGGGCTGATCGAAGCGCGGCGCTCGCTTTTCGAGGAAGGCGGTCCGGCCTTCGCGAAAGGCGGGCTCGTTCCCCAGCAACAGCTGGTTGCGATCCTCCATCGCGAGCGCCGCCTCGAAACTCGGCGCGTCGAGGCTGTGGTTGAAGCATTGCTTCGTCATCCGCAGCGCCTCCGGCGCGGTCGCGCGCATCGCGGCGAGATAGGCTTCGGCGGTCGATTCCAGCGCCTCCGGCGCGACGACGTCGGACAGCAGGCCCAGCGTCAGCGCGCGGTCGGCGGACAGGTCGCGCCCGGTGAACAGGATCGAAGCGGCGGGGGAGGCGCCGATCAGCCGCGGCAGCAGATAGCTCGCCCCGACGTCGCAGCCTCCGAGGCCGACCTTGATGAAGGCGGCGTTCATCCGCGTGTCAGGGGTCGCGATGCGGATGTCGGCGGCGAGCGCGAGGACGAAGCCGCCGCCGGCCGCCGCGCCGTGCATCAGCGCGAGGATCGGCTGCGGGCAGCGGCGCATCGCCAGCATGATGTCGCGGATGTCGCGCTGGACATCCATCGCCTCGGCGAGCCCGCCCTCGGCGAAGCGCCGCGCCTGGTCGCTCGCCAGGTCGAGCCCCGCGCAGAAAGCCCGGCCGGCGCCGCGCAGCACGACGATGCGGCAGTCGCGGCGGCGATAGAGCCGCTCGAAATAGTCGCGCAGCTCGGCCGTCAACCGGTCGTCGAGCGCGTTGAGCCGCCCGGGCCGGTTGAGCGTCACCCATTCGACGTCGCCGCGCCGCTCGATCAGCAGGGGTGCATCCGTGGTCATGCCCATATCCTGTCGGCCGGTCCGCTCAATAGCCGGCGAGATGGCCGTTGCCGCGCAGTTCGTAGCTGAAGGTCGAATCGAGATAGGGCAGCATCTGCTTGTCCCACGCCGCGAACTCGGCCTTGAGCGCGTCGAAGACGTCGGGGCGCACCGTCCGGAGGTTGGCGACCTCGCGCGGGTCGGCGGCGACGTCGAACAGGAACTCGTGCCCGCTCATCGCCAGATATTTCATCGCGCCGCGCATCGCCGCGCGCTGGTCCTGCGCCTTGTGGCGCCAGAAGAGCAGGCGGTCGGGCCCGGCGCTTCCGGCGGCCAGATCGGGCAGCAGGTCGCGCCCTTCGAGCCCGAGCCCGGCGGGCGCCTCCGCCCCGGCGGCGGCGAGCAGGGTCGGCACCCAGTCCATGGTGATGTTGGTCAGCGCGCTGCGGGTGCCGGCGGGAACGTGGCCCGGCCAGCGGAAGATCGCCGGGACGCGGATGCCCCCTTCGAGCAATTCGCCCTTCATGCCGCGGAACGGCCAGACCTTCGAGAAGCGCTCGCCGCCATTGTCGCTGGTGAAGACGACGATCGTGTTGCCGGCCTGCCCGCTCGCCTCGATCGCCTCGAGAATCCGGCCGACGCCGTCGTCGAGGCTCTTGACCATCGCCGCATAGACCGCGTTGCTGCCGCCGTCATAATGAAAGGAATCGCGGATCGTCTTCGCGACCGCCTCGTCCTCGGGGCCCTCCCACGGCCAGTGCGGCGCGGTATAATGGACGCTGAGCAGGAAGGGCTGCTTCGCCTGCGACAGCCGCGCCATCTCGTCGACGCTGCGCGCGGTGATCAGGTCGGTCAGATAGCCCTGGCGATGAATCTCGGTCTCGTCCTCCCACAGGTCGTGGATGAATTTGCCGCGGATCGTCATGCCGTGCTGGAAATAGTCGGCGCCGCCCTGATAGATGCCGAAGAAGCGGTCGTAGCCGCTCTTGAGCGGGCCATATTGCGGCAGGCCGCCGAGGTGCCACTTGCCGACCAGCGAGGTCGCATAGCCCGCGCGCTTCAGCAGGCTGGGCAGGGTCGCGACCGACGGCGGCAGGCCCAGGTCGGGATGCACTCCCAGCGGCTCGTCGAGCCCGCCCGGCAGGCGATATTGATAGCGCCCGGTCATCAGCGCGAGGCGCGTCGGCGAACAGACGCTTGAATTGGAATAGGCCCGGTCGAGCGCGATCCCGCCCGCGGCGAGGCGATCGAGATGCGGCGTCTGGAAATCCTCGCGTCCGAAGCAGCCGAGATCGGCAACGCCCAGATCGTCGGCGAGGATGAAGACGATGTTGGGCGCATCGCGCCGGGGGGATCGCGCGAAACCGGTCGCGCTCGCCATGCCGGCGACGACCGATGCCGCGCCTGCCTTCACCATGTTGCGCCGCGACCACATAAGACCTCCTCTTCCCGTCGATCCCCGTGTCTTTCCGGCTCCGATCGCCGCACGGGATAACGTAAAAAACTTTCACATACGTCACGGCGATCCGATTGATATGTCTCGCCAAATATGTCGGATTTCCGGCGTTTGTGCCGCTCGTCCAACGTGCGGACCACTGTAAAAAATGTCAAGCTACTTTACAATACTTAGACTTCAATCTAAGCTTCTCCCACAGGAATGCCAGAGGGGTCCGCCCCCAGGCAGTCGTGCAACGAAGGGCCGGCCCGATCGCAGGAGCCGGTTCCGAAAAGGGAGATGAGGGATGCAGGGAGTGACTGTCCGCACGGTTCGTCGTCGTGCTCTTCTGATTGCTTCGGTCGGCTCGGTCGCGCTCGGCGCGCCCGCGTTCGCGCAGCAGGCTGCCCCCGGAGCGGCGAGCAGCGACAATGTCATCGTCGTCACCGCGCAGAAGCGCGAGCAGGACATCCAGGACGTGCCGATCTCGATGTCGGTCGTCGGCGGCGAACAGCTCGCGGACATGGGCATCAAGGATTTCAACGAGCTCGATCGCTACGTCCCCAACCTCTATGTCCAGACGACGCCCGGCAACAATGCCTTCTACATTCGCGGCATCGGCTCGCAGCCCGGGAACCTCGCCTTCGAACAGACCGTCGGCCTGTTCGTCGACGGCATCTACGGCGGCCACGCGCGCCAGTTCCAGGCCCCCTTCCTCGACGTCGAGCGGATCGAGGTGCTGCGCGGGCCGCAGGGCGCGCTGGTCGGCAAGAACACCAGCGCCGGCGCGATCAGCGTCGTCAGCGCGAAGCCGACGCGCGATTTCCGTGGCCAGATCGACGCCAGCTATGAATTCGAGCTGGGCGGCGGGCGGCTGTTCGGCATGGTGTCCGGCCCGGTGTCCGACCTCGTCAGCGTCCGCCTCGCCGGCCAGTATGAAAAGTCCGACGGCTATGTCCGGAACCTGATCCAGGGCGGCAACGAGACCAAGCGCGAGGCCTGGTTCGGCCGCGCCTCGGTGCTGCTCGATTCGGGCGGGCCGGTCGATGTGCTGGTCAAGGTCGAGGGCGGCAAGGTCGACCTGACCGGCAACCCCGTCGAACGCTTCCTGACCCCCAACGACCCCGACCTCGAACGCTCGACGAGCGGCTTTCCCGGCTTCGTCGACAGGGATTACGACAACACGAAGAATTTCAACGCCTCGGCGACCGCCAATATCGAGATCGGCGACCATGTGCTGACCTCGATCACCGGCTATTCCGCCTACAGCTTCGAGAAGCGGCTCGACGCCGACTTCGGTCCCAGCCCCAGCTTCGCCTCGTCCTTTGGCGAGAATTTCGACCAGCTGTCGCAGGAAATCCGGCTTGCGTCGCCGACGAACGGCGCGCTCGAATATATCGTCGGCGGCTATTTCCACGTGAACGACTACGATCTGTTCCAGACCACGCTGATCGCGTTCGGCCCGTTCGACGGCCGCGCCGACCGCGTCTTCCGGCAGGAGAATGTCGTATGGTCGGGTTTCGGCAGCGCGACCTGGCACATCGGCGACACGCTGCGGCTGATCGGCAGCCTGCGCTACACCTATGACCGCAAGATCGCGGATCAGACGCGCGCGAACACCGGCGTCGTGCAGCCGACCTGGCTCGCCACGCCGCTGTCGGGCAAGCGGATCGAGCGCGAATGGGATCCTTCGGCCGCGATCCAGTGGGACGCCGGTCCCGATGCGATGCTCTATCTCTCCTATGGCCAGGGGTCGAAGGCGGGCGGCTTCATCGGCGCGCAGTCGACGACGACCGCGGCGCAGTTCGAGATCGAGCCCGAAAGCGCCGAAACGATCGAGGCGGGTGCCAAGGTGGCGCTGTTCGACCGCCGGCTGCGCTTCAACATCTCGGCCTATCGCACCATCTTCAAGAATCTCCAGGTCAGTTCGTTCGACGCGGTCTCGACCGCCTTCATCACGACCAATGCGGGCAAGGCGCGCAGCCAGGGCTTCGAAAGCGATTTCATCCTGGACGTGGCCGACGGCGTCTCGCTCACCGGCTCGCTCGCCTATCTCGATTCGACCTATCTCGATTTCCTCGGCGCGCCCTGTCCGTTCGACAATCCGACCTGCGTCCCGGCGAACAACAACGCCGCGGGCCGCCCATTGCCGCGCGCGCCGAAATGGAGCGGAACGCTGTTCGCCGATATCGCGCTGCCCGTCAGCGGCGCGATCGACTTCATCGCCAACGGCGGCATGACCTTCCGCAGCAACACCTATCTGGAGGAAAGCTACAACCCCGACGCGGTCCAGCGCAGCTTCGCCAAGCTCGACCTGCGCCTCGGCGTCCGCTCGTCGGACAAGGCGTGGGAACTGGCGCTGGTCGGAAAGAATCTGACCAACAAGCTGACCGGCTCGCACGCCTTCAACACGCCGCTGGCGGCGGGGATCATTTCCAAGTTCATCAATCCGCCGCGGACGATCGCCGTCCAGGCGAAACTCAACTTCTGACGCGGCGGGGGCGGACGTGACGGTCGCGGCGGCTCCATCGCCGGCTCCTTCGGCAGACGCGGCAGCGGGGGCGACCGGGCGCTTCGACCTGGTCGATCCCGACTGCTTCCGCGCCGGCCACCCGCATGCCGCATACGATGCGCTGCGGCGGCAGGGCCCCGTCGTGCCGGTCGAAGGCGCCGACGGCGAGCGGCTGTGGCTCGCCACCGATCACGAGGCGATCCGGGCGATCAGTGCCGACAGCGCGCATTTCAGCACCGCGCGCGGCTTTCGCGTCCACACCGCGCACCGCGCGTCGATGGACCCGGAAATCGGCAAGGTGCTCAGCCGCTTCATGCTGTCGATGGACGAGCCGGAGCATGCGCCGTTCCGCCGGCTGGTCACGCCCTTCTTCATGCCGTCGGGCATCGCCGCGGTCGAACCGCTCGTGCGGCAGGGCGTCGACCGGCTGATGGCCGGGCTCGCCGGCCGCGACCGGGTGGAGTTCGTCGAAGAGATCGGCGCGCGGGTGCCGATCAGCACGATCTGCGCGATCATCGGCGTCCCGCCCGAGGACGAATGGCGCGTCTTCGAATTCACCAACGCGGTCTTCGGCACCGACGATCCCGAACTCGCGCCGTCGAAGGCGGTGGCGAACGAGCGCTACCTCGCCATCTTCGACTATGGCTGGTCGCTGCTCGAAAGCCGCCGCCGCGAACCGCGCGACGATGTGATCAGCTGCATCGCGCACGCGACGCTGCCCGACGGACGGCCGCTCAGCCGCACCGAGCAGGTCAGCTATTTCTCCAACCTGATCGCCGCGGGCAACGAGACGACGCGCAGTTCGCTGTCGGGCGCGATCTGGCTGCTCGCGAACCATCCCGACCAGCGGCGCGCGCTGGTCGACGACCCGGCGTTGATCCCGCGCGCGGTGCAGGAGATCCTGCGCCGCTTCAGTCCCGTCATCCACATGGCGCGGACCGCGACGCAGGCCGTCGAGGTCGGACCAGCGCAGGTCGCGGCGGGCGAGCGCGTCGCGATGCTCTATGGCGCGGCCAATCACGATCCCGCGCTGTTCGCCGATCCCCATGCGCTCGACATCGGCCGCGCCAACGCCAACCGGCACATCGCCTTCGGCTATGGCATCCACCACTGCCTCGGCTCGCGGCTTGCGATGCTCCAGCTCTCGCTGATCCTCGAGGCGTTGCTGCGCCGCTTTCCCCGCTACGAGGTCGTGTCGGACCCCACCTATATCCGTTCCAATTTCGTCCTCGCCATGAAGCGGCTGGACATATCGCTGTCGCCGGGCGGCCGCTGACGGCATCGCGCAAGGAGGCCCTATGACATCCATCGAACCCAGGCCGATCGTCGGCGTCCACCACGCCGCCTTCCGTTGCCGCGATGCCGAACAGACGATCTGGTTCTACCGCGACGTGCTGGGGCTCGCCGATCCGACCGGCATCATCGTCGAGGAGGTGCCCGGCAGCGGCGCCGACGATCCCTATCTGCATGTCTTCTTCCGCATGCGGAACGGCGAACATATCGCCTTCTTCGACGCCCCCGGATCGGCCGACCCGGCGTGGTTCGCGCGCAAGGACAGCTTCGACATGCACTGGGCGTTCGAGGTCGGGGGCGAGGACGACCTGATCGCGATGCGCGACCGCATCCGCGCCCACGGCGTCACCGCGCACGGACCGATCGACCATCATTTCGTCCGCTCCATCTACATGTACGACCCCAACGGCATCCAGATCGAGCTGACGTACCGCACCGCCGATCACGACCGCATCCTCGACGAGGAGCAGCGCAACTTCGGGCAGACGCTCGCCCGGTGGAGCGAGCGCACGCGCACGGCGAAGGAAGCGAAATTCGGCGCCGAGGCGCTCGACCGCCGCAGCCGCGGCGACGCGTGAGGGGGAACCGACATGAAATATGAACGCATTCCCTATCTGGTCGTCTTCGACGAGGTCAGCGCCTTCAAGGACACTTATGGCGGGCAGATCGGCAAGGTCGCGATCGAGGCGCATCTGCTGAGGCCCGAGGTGCCGTCGGACAGCGTCGTCATCTTCTCGCACCCGATCGGCGGCGGCGCCTGGCTGCCGCTGGTCAGCACGCTGGCGAAGCGCGGCGTCCACACCATCTATTGCAACACCCGCTATCGCGGCAACGACACGGCGCTGATCATGGAACGCGCGGTCATGGATTTCGCCGCCTGCATCCGCGATGCGAAGGAACGGCTGGGCTACAGCAAGGTCTATCTCGGCGGCTGGTCGGGCGGCGGCGCGCTGTCGATGTTCTACCAGGCCGAGGCGCAGGACCCGCGCGTCACGCACACGCCCGCGGGCGATCCCTACGACCTGACCGCGGCGAAGTTCATTCCCGCCGACGGCGTGCTGCTGCTCGCCGCGCATCTGTCGCGCAACCTGACGCTCACCGAATGGCTCGATCCGTCGATCACCGACGAGACGCGGCCCTTCGACCGCGATCCCCGGCTCGACCTCTATGCCGCGGATGGACCCAGGCCGCCCTATTCGGCGGCGTTCGTCGCCGAGTATCGTGCGGCACAGATCGCGCGCAACCGGCGCATCACGGCGTGGGCGAAACAGGAACTGGCGGCGCTGAAGGCGGCGGGGCTCGCCGATCACGAACGCTGCTTCACCGTGCAGGGGACGATGGCCGACCCGCGCTTCCTCGACCCGACGCTCGACCCCAGCGACCGCAGGCCGAACTGGTGCATGCTGGGCGACCCGAAGGTCGTCAACGACGGCCCGGTGGGCCTCGCCCGCTTCACCACGCTGCGCAGCTGGCTGTCGCAATGGGCCTATGACGAATCCAACGCCGACGGCCTCAAATGCGCCGCGCGCATCGCCTGCCCGATGCTGGTGATCGAGAACGGCGCCGACGACGCCTGCACGCCCAGCCACGCGGCGCGGCTGATGGACGCCGCGGTCCATTGCACCAAGGACCATCACGTGATCGAGGGCGCCAATCATTATTATTTCGGACAGCCCGAACTGGCACAGCAGGCCGCCGACATCGTCCACGACTGGATTGCGGCGCAGCGGTGAAGGCCGATATTCCGGGATGGCGTTTGGCGGTATGGCGCACCCATGATGACGAAGATGAGAACTGGCTGATCATCGTTTGACGATCGCAGAGCCCGCGATAACGGCAGTTTCAGTCAGAAGCAGGTCCTCCCAGGTCATGGGATCGGACAATATATTCGCGGGCTTGTATCTGCCGGTCTGCTGATGAGCCGCTCAGCTTTCGCGATAGCGCAGCGTCTCGACGAACAGCCTGAAGGCGGAGGAAGAGAAGCGCCGGTTAGGATAATAGAGGTGGTAGCCCGGCAGATCGGGCGTAGAATTTGCCAGCACGCGCGTCAGCCGGCCATTTTCCAGATGGCCTGCAACCTGGTCGAGCGGGAGATAGGCAAGCCCGTGACCGTCCAGAACGGCATCGAGGATCAGGTCGATCGTATTGAAAACGAGAGGACCGTCGATACGCACGCGCGTCTCGCGGGCACCGCTTTTCAATCGCCACCCGTTGATCGTTCCTGACGTCGGCAACCGCAGGTTGATCGCACGATGCTCGGTGAGCTGGGTTGGTGACTTCGGTGCCGGATGCTTCCGCAGATAGGATGGCGCGCCGACGATCGCCATCGGCGTGTCCGGTCCGATCCGCACCGCGACCATGTCCTTGGCGATCTCGCCGCCCAGGCGGATGCCAGCATCGAAGCGATCCGCGACGACATCGGCCAGGCCGTAATCGATCGTCATCTCGACCGTGATATCCGGGTGATCGAGCAGCAGTCGCTTCATGGCTGGCACGAGGATCGTCTTCGCCGCATGTTCGACCGTCGTGATGCGGATTGTGCCTGAAGGCTTGTCCCGGAGTTCGCCCAGCGAAGCGATGGCCCCGTCGAGATCATGCAGCATCGGTCCGAGCGTCGCAAGCAGGCGCTCGCCCGCATCGGTCGGCGCCACGCTCCTGGTCGTACGCGACAAGAGCCTTATCCCGAGCCGCTCTTCGATCCGGCGTACGATCTGGCTCAAGGCGGATTGCGCCATGCCGAGCCGGGCGGCGGCCTTCGTGAAGCTGCGCTCTTCCGCAACGACGACGAAAGCGGTGAGATCGGCAATTTCATCGCGTCGCATTTATCACCCAGCTGATAGGTCCAAGCAAAATTACTCGGCTAATCCGAGAACCCGATGTGACCTAAATAGTTCTCATAGCCAATAGCATCTGCCCGGTCGGTCATGGTGACATCCTGGGCAGCGATGCTGGCGACGGGCACCAACACCACTGGCGAGGACGAGAGTGATGAGCGAAACACAGGATCTGAACCGCGCCGAGGCGAGCGTCGACGTCGGCGCCAACGATGTCGATTACAAGGCGGCCCTGGGCGCCGACGACGGCAGCCTGGTCGAGAACATGGTCGAGGCGGTCAAGGGCATGGCCGGCAAGGTTGCCGACAAGCTCGATCCGCTGACCGAGCAATATGCCGGCCTATTCAAGACCGGCCTGCGCACGCCCGTCATGCGCAAGCCCAGCGACTACGGCATGGCGTTCGAGGAGACGTGGTTCCCGTCAATGGACGGCGTCCCGCTGGAGGCCTGGTTCATCCCGGCCGCCGGATCGGACAAGCTGCTCATCATCAACCATCCGATGACCTGCAACCGCTACGGCTTCCCCGGCCATCTGCCGGAGTACAAAGGCTATTTCGGCGGGTTCGAGGTCAACTTCCTGCCCGAGTTGAAGGCTCTGCACGATGCCGGCTACAACATCCTGACCTATGACCTGCGCAATTGCGGACGCAGCGGCGAAGGCAATGGCGGGATCAGCGGCTTGGGCCTGCTCGAATGCCGCGATGTCGTGGGTTCGGTCCGGCACGCGAAGGACCACTCCGTCATGGGCAAGATGCGCACCGGCCTGTTCAGTCGCTGCATGGGCGGCAACTCGACGATCATCGCGATGGCGAAGTGGCCTGAGGAGTTCGCGCATATCGAGGCGCTCGTGATCCTCAACTCGGTATCCGGCCCGACCTTCATCGAGCGCGGGGCAGAGAATATGGGCCTCGACCCGCACAAGGCGGCGAAGCGCCTCGACGAGCGCTGCCGCGAGACCACGGGGTTCAGCCTGTTCGATTTCCGCCCGCAGGATTACGGCCACGGCGTCAAGGTGCCGACGCTGATGGCACAGCTGCGGCGCGATTTCCTGATCCACGGCGAGAAGGATGGGCAGGAGATCTTCGATTCACTCGCCGCCGAGACGAAGGAACTGCTGTGGATCGATCAGTCGAACCAGCGCTTCTACGCCTACAACCACTTCGGGCAGCATCCTGAGCGGCTGATCGAATGGTTCGATCGGCACATGCCTGTCAGCTGAAGCAGATACGCACGATGAGCGACGAGATGGCCTGATCGATATGACCTCTCGCCGTCGCCTGCGCAGGGTCGGCGCCAGCGAGGCCGGCCCTGCAAACACAAACATGGCTTGGTCGAACGAACGGAATTGCAGACGAGTTGCTCTCTGCCGGCTCAATATCGGCCGCAGTTCTCTCTTTTGTTCGGGAAGGGTCTCAGCCATGAATGGCCGATTTCCGTGCTTCTAGCGGTATGGCGCACCCGACAGGATTCGAACCTGTGACCTCTGCCTTCGGAGGGCAGCGCTCTATCCAGCTGAGCTACGGGTGCGTAGGCTGGGGCCTCTAGCAAGCTGGTGCGGTGCCAGCAATCAGATTGTCGGAGTTTGCCTATGGTGAAGGCAAATTTATCTGGCTCTATCCATACACTCCTGCTGGTCACCTTCATCCACGCCAGCGCTACTACCGCGCCGATGTGAAATTCGGTTCTGGGATTACCGAAGGGAACATACATGTCCCTTCTAAAGAATCCATAGATGTCAAAGCCGTATCGTACAGGATCGTAGGTTAGCGCGCATAAAGGACGATTGGGGTGGTCGCCAAAGCAGGCTATCTCAGAAAGAGCGCTGGCGATGGGTGCTAACTTCGTAACCGGGAGCCAATCCGGTCCTCGGCTACTTTGCGCCCGATCTTCGCCGCAACCGACACCGGGGCTACCGCTGGAAAGCCGCCATTCGCTGTACGCGAAATGTACCCTAGGTTTCGTTTACATTCAGGATTTCCATTGGCGCAGGATTGTGATTCAAG
>ERZ778017.1330-NODE-1330-length-25040-cov-5.972183_pt1 | contig 25040 bp, 12 predicted proteins | sample MGYA00375747_ERZ778017 | MGnify/ENA primary metagenome ERZ778017 (study PRJEB29350, sample SAMN05509838) | bioreactor metagenome | biome: bioreactor; material: wastewater | place: South Africa: University of Cape Town | collected 2014-03-17 ...
AGGTATTGGTTCATTTTTAAATGGTGTATATCGGATTGTTTAAGTTGACTGTCATGATATTCTAAATCACGTTGGGTCCCATTTTTCATTGTCTTTTTTTTAGTCATGTGATTCAGCGTCAGGTAGACCTGTCATCACCTGACTTCACTATTTTGTTTTGTGACAGATCACATCAAATCCTCCCGGTGGCCAAGCTGGCTAAGGCGCGAGACTGTAATTTGTAACCTCAAAAGATATCTTGAGATCGGGTGTTCGACTCACCCCCGGGAGATTTTTTTTCGATTTATTTTTTCAATTAGGCAAAGTGTAGAATGAACCTCTACGTCAAAGTTTATATATGTAAAGCTACCAGTTGAAAATAGGTTGAATCTATTAATTATAAATACAAAAGTTGGAACTGAATGCGTTGTATAAAAATGAATGAAACCTCATACGGTTTATAAGATGATGATAGCCCCACACACACAACTGCTAACAACGATAAGAAAACCCGTCCATATAATTATTGAGTGGTATATCGGTGGTTGGCTAAAACGATTGAAGCTGATGTTAATGCTAACCAAACTTAAAATAAATGCTAGAAGTAGGCCAAAAATAACTGCAATTAATAGCCATGGATTATCAGTGATAAGGAATTTCGAAACATTATCCGATAAACGAGAAAAAGAATAGAGAATCCCCAAATCAATTCCACTCAAAAAGGTTGCAACAATTGATAATGTAAAATAAATATAAGAAATTGTCAAATCATAACTATTCTCATATTGGTCTTCAAGTTCATTCCTTTGAAGGAAATGTGGTTCTTCGTCATAGATACTATCATAATTAATCATATTTGGCTCTTCCGATACTGCCCCATATATCGGTTTATTTAAGTAAGATTTTGGCTTTGTATAATAATTTATCGGAGACAAGTATGGACTTTTGGAAAATCTATGTTTGAGTTTGATGATACTATTGATAAAATTTCCAAACATGGATGGGTGATGTTGAAAATTCAAGTAAACAGAATAGTCGTCTGTCATTGTAGTTAGATCCATAAATACTTCCTCTTCACTTCCACTATGATAATGGTTATGGTAAGGATTTTCGGGGCTTGGATGTTTGTCAAAAATTGATGGAGTCGATGCAACAGATATAATTGAAGAGTTTTTAGCGTTACTTTGATGATTAACTGACAGTTGACGTCGAACTAATTCATCGGCCTTATTTTGAATGATTCGATGCTCATGTTCAAGCTGATGGTTAAAATTGTCCACGTTCTCAAGTGATTTTAACAAGTTTAGATTTAATAAATTTGTATAATGGTTGTTGACAAACTCTTTATCAATCCGATTGAAATAACATGATAACATATACTGATAGAAATTCAATGACTTCATTAATGTAACATTATTACATTTGTTAATGAAGTGTTGCAACTTAATGGGCAACTGCCGAAAATAATAATGATTGAAAGTATTGGAAACATATTCGTTATCTATAACACTTTCTAATGATGATTCAAAGTTTGACAAATTGAAGTCATTTGTCGAGACAAATATTCTATTATGAGGAAATTTTTCATACATTTCAAGATTGGTAAATTCCAATGAATTGACCAACTTGGGATTGTTTGTTGTGCAAATATTGCAGTCTAATGTAACCATATAATCATCATTATAGGTTGTCATCAGATCGTCTTCTTCTCCATCACAATTCTTGCGATTTTGATCATTGGTATCAATCTTAGAATTACCATCAAGAATGTACCTTGAACGATTTGAAACCAATTTTAACTTTGGAAGCAACTTTCGCTGCAAGATTGTATCAATTGTAGTTCTAGTTAAAGAAGAAATATTGGATTTGACAAAGTAATCGTACAACTGACTCTTCAAGCTTGGATCTTCACGGTCATATAGATAGTTCAATAAAAGCTGTACTATATCATTTGGTAAAATACAGTAGGAATACTTTCTTAATCCACCAATAAAAGAAATTATTATCGAGAAGGACTGATCAGATTGACTGACAATATAGGATGGTTCTGGTTTAATATCAGTTTCATCGAACAAATAAATATGACTTGTAAAAACGTTTTGACAATGCTGATTCTTAGGTTGTAGATCCATATTGAGATACAACATCAAATCATTAATCATATCAGTTGGCGAAAGGAAATACAAATGGAAATTTTTTTTCAATAGGACCAATAAATCAAAATTACAATCTGAATTAGGAGGTGATTGCTGGGGGTGCAAATCTTGTTGTTTTAACGAAGATGGAGTGAATGACTTAGGGAATAAACTATTTGATGACTTGTGTGATATGACCGAGCTTTGGCTGTAATGTCGATGGCTCGAAATGTAAGATCTTCTTGCATGGTTGATATTAGAGATTAAGTTCGTTGCAAAGCTTGTCAACTGAAACAAATCAAGGTTAATAAATGAGTTCTCATTTGTCAATAAATAGTTTTTCAAATTAATGATAAACTTGGTTGATTCATGTTTATTGAAATAATGCTTGTTGAATTTCTTAAAGATCTTCCTTGTAGCGATTTTTTGAATGATAATGAACTTGGATAACTTGTTAATCTCTAATGAAACTTGATATATTTGATAGTTAACCACATCCAATTTGTATAGATAGTTTTCTGAATCACTGGAGATTTGATCAAATCCATTTTGTAGATATTTTAACTTTGCAAATAGCTCATCGAATTTGACTTTGATGAAAAGGTTGATGTAATTAAAATTTTCGATAAAAACATGGTTTAACGCGGACAAGTTGGTTTCATCAGCATCGGTTACTTGTTTGATTGTTTTCTTCAACAAATTGTAATCGAGGTTATAATTTCTCCATTCTGGGATTGATAGCTGAGATAGATTGCTACCAAATTTCATGAGCTATGCTAGAACTTAGAAACACAATTATGATTGCGGAGGATATTGAAGTGACTACACCGTAGTCAGTTGAAGTAATAAATCAAAATTCCACAAATTGTGAAGCAAGCTGGCACTAGTAACTTCCACTCTATGAAATGATATACGTCTTCCTGAAAACGATATCAACTAGACAAACTTGTTTTGACCAGCCACAGATATAACACACTGTAGCCTGCTAGGAGGGTGCGACAACTGTATCAACAACTATCGAATAAACTGGACTTTGTGTATCCGGATTGTAATTAATTAATCCAAAAAACAACTACTTCTGTAATTCAGGAAAACGGCTGTTGATACGGACTGGATCAGGACGAATTGAAGCCAAGATATCGTATCAATGAAATAAGTCTAAACTGAAGTAGGTGGATCTTCACGTCAAATGGCCGATGAGTTCCAGAGATATGAAATGAAACACCAGGTTGAAATTCGTGTTGAATGACGTAAGCGGATTTGAGAAAACTGAAGGATTGTCCCTGAACAGTACACTTTTAAATAAAGATTGAAAGTTCACGAAAATCGATACGTTGCCGTTGTGTCTGATTCAAGTCTAAAAGTGTCCAGTCAAGCTCTTAAAGGTCTGCTGGATAAAAAAACAATTGTAGATAAACGTCGGTATTGTAGTAGGCAAGAGAAGGCGATAGATACTGATAACTAATGCGCCACAATCTTATGTCTGATAATAAAACTAGGAGGGTCCAGAAAGGGGTATAGTGAAGTAAATTTTTGTCTGGGCAGGCACCTATATATATATATAACCTTAATCCTCTCCCCCAACACAGCTAAATGTACGCATCAGATAACAATAGGGATTTCGTTCACAAGACTCATTGCCATATTGATAGTGCATTGGTATGTATTCCGGTAAATTATAAAAAATATTTAGCGTTCCTGGTTATTGGAAGGTTTTTCTAAAATTGTCGCTTCCAACAATATGAGGGGACAGAACGTATACGCTACTATCGTCGACACATTGAACGGTCAGCACAATAAATTTCAAGGATGTAAGGCGTCTAGTGGTTAAGTTTGCTACAGTGAATTTACCTAATTTACCACGTCTAAATATTTTCTCATGATATTTTTGTTTCGTCGTTGGCTTAGTAGTTTTTCTTGTTGCCTTCACTCCGTTTCCCTCGGTGGTGTGGTAGACGCTTTTTCTTTCGTTCGATTTTGCATTAAAGTCTGCTTTACCGCCCGGAATTAGGTGCGTATTTTTTACAATTGAGGTCAATATGCCAGAAATTTGACCGGAGCTCATAATCTTCGTCATATTTCTGTATGGCTGAATTTCCGAGTCCTGTTCGATGCACGTTGAGTCTCTTATCGCAGTACACCTACGTTAAACAGAAGCAATTACTCGGATATGTTATCAAAATGCCGGACGCAAACTTGACGCCTTTAGCCACGTTGATCTGTCTGCGTTTCGATCTGGTCTTCCATCGCTTCTTTTCCTGATCTACTTTGCTTAATGTTTACAATAAAACAAAACTACTCCGTGTCAGAAAATTCAGATGCTGTCTCATGTCACTCATGTCAACATACCACGAGGACCACAAATTCATCATGCAATATTTCGTTGTTGGTTGATTGTCGTTATTATTCAATTCAATTTACTTTATTTTTGCCCACGTTTATTGTCTCTTACACATCCTCTATCAACCACAAACAGAAAACAATTGTGTGTACCCACCAAACTAACCGTTTATTACATTGTCTGACTCTGCATGTTAGCCTCGTGTGAGTGTAATACTATTTCGTAGACCACGTTTTTCATTGTGAGTTTAACAATGGAATTGGCACATTAGACTTCAAACTCACACGAGCCTTACCATGAATCTACGACAGTACTATAACTCACATCGTGGACCAATTGTCACATACAACACATCTCTCGAAATCTCCATCAATTAAGATGGAATATTGTAGCTAGTCCACTCTCTGCTACTCATGTCTGTTTCTAATTCTAATGCAAGGCTGTCAGATACCATTTACCACCACCGCGCGGGATAATGGGGTTGGTTCCTGAGTTGCTTTTCGGATTTATTTCCGAAATCTGGGCTGCATCTGTGTCTAAAAAATTTAAAATCTTGAAGCACCAACTCTACATTCGAATAATAATGCCTTTCATATTTTTTTACGAATTTATAACCGTTGATCTGTGTGAGTTCTATTTATGATAAAATCTACTGTCTAACTTCTAATCGTGTCGTTGTAAAATCAACAACTTCTATAGCTTTTGGTTTTGAATCTTAGTTCCCTTCACGAATACAGGAATCATTCCTCCAGTACCAACTGCAAATGATCTGTGTCCCAAAACCAATAATTGTGCTCTAATGGACCCGGAATGACTAGTTATTCCAATAATACTATCATTGGTGGTCTTGTCGAAAATATTCTGCAATGCTTGGTTGATTCTTAACCCGTGCTCTGCAACAGATTCTCTATAATCTACCTGCCAATAGATATCTTCTTCCTCAAACCCTGGTTCAATTTCAAAACCCTGGCTAGAGTACTTGTCACTAATTATAGTTCTAGTAGACCTCTTGTCACACGTGTGGACACCCATGGTTTCCCGAATGTTCTCCATGATCAACGGTTTCATTTCTCCTATTGGAAGAATCCCACTCCACGTATGAATAAGAGTATCGATCGATCTACTTAAGGGTGAAACAAAAAACCTCGATGGGGTTATTGTCCTGGTAGCCAGTTCAATTTGTTTCTGCCATACATACTTGTTATCTTTAGCTTGGCTAACTCCAAGACTCGTTAAATTAGGATCAGGACCCCAAACTATGGTCCCATCTCCGTCTAATTTACTCCAGTACTCATTCCATGCCTTGTCTCCATACTGAGAGTGTGCCAAGTTGTGGTATCCTTGACCATGTCTGGCAAGAAATAGAATCTTGTAGGTTTCATTCGAGGCAGACGACTTATTTAAACGATCAAGATCGTTAATCAAGTCATCCCAACTACCAATAACTCCAAAATTCTCGTTCAAGTAGTTAAATTTACTTTCGTCTGTTTCTTTTAAAGATTGCTTAAATTTATCAGGTACAATTTCAAATTTCCAGTAGCTTGATCTCTGAGAATTGACCTTAGCTAACTGTTCTGCGTACTGCTGGTTGTCTGAAGAAGACAACTGAGAGTCTAAAACGTCAAGTGCGTTGGGACTGGTAGACATTTTGTTAATATGAAGCAGCTTTATTGCTTCACTTTGGCTTCATAGAAACCACTATAGCCCGTGGGTTACCCGGACATTGGTTATGATAATTGATATTAAAGTAGGAGCCACAACTAGTCCGGGTCAAGAGTCCTCATGTCAATAATCCAGTTAACGCGGATCGGAGAGGCCCACTGTTATCTCTGTGGTGCAGCCTAAATTGGTGTATCAATAAAGGGCACTTTTCCTATACTCTAGTCGCAACCAACAAAATATGCAACACGACGACGACGTGAAATGAATTAATGTCCGAATCGACTTATTGTAGAATTCCTCTATGTATGCATGTTAACTTCAGTTTTGTACTGTTCAAGTTTCCTCACTTTAAATTAGATACGAGAACGGAGATCAATAAGATTACAATTCGGTGGCTGGAAAATTTAATGTAATCCAGAGAAGAGCGAATTGGTGTTCACATTAGTAGGTAACAGTATGTGGCCATATATATATATCCTTGCATTATCCAGAAGATAGCTAATATAAAAATTGGAAGAAATGACGGAAAGAGGAAAAGTGTTCTATTTGAGTAAGTATATTTATTGAAAATGTCAAAAATGTTACATTTCTCTAAATATTCTATGCCTGTTTGAAAAACTTGCAGTTTTGACAAATAAATCACCTAAAATAACACAGAATCCACCGATGAATCTATCTCAGTCAAACCCCGGGCCATGTTTTGTCTCACAACATAACTTTACTGGGTACTTCAACACCAGCTAGACCTGGTTAAAATGGTGCAGCGCTACCATCAGACTCATTAATGAATGCTGATAGAATTGCTGTTAACATGGCATTTAACAGTGTATTCTTTCGCGGGTTTCCAAGGAGACACCGAGACAGAACGTTTGGTCAGATTATCGAGGCGTCTCGTGCAAAGTTGTCGTCGCCGCCACACCACCTGAGCCCACTGCTAAATCGATACACAAAATTTCCCGAAAAGCGCACCAAAATTCCCCAAAATTCCCCCAAAAAACAGCAGCCCGTTTCAAAAACCAACTAGTTTACCGCCATCGGCCAAATCTTGCCCTTTCCCTTTCAGACACCAGCTATTCCCCGTTCAACCCGACCCAATAATTAAATCGGTGGCGCTACCATCGTGTGTCGGTGCGAAAATTACACAAAATCCTATTGTTGAAACACGGACAATTTGGAGAAAGAAAAACGTCAGACATACAAAAAGTTGTACAAGTAAATTGCAATCGTACTGTTGGAACTGCTGATATTGTGGAGCAAGCTGTGCTGCGAGAAAGAAATAAATTGAAATATTCTCAAGATTTCCCTTAAAAACCGTTGAATTTGCCCCAGTTACCTTCATTTATCACCACCACAAATATGGACAAGTTTAACGACGATTTGTACCCATTGGCGTTGCTAATGGACGAGTTAAAGCACGATGATGTGTCAAACAGAGTTGAGGCCATGCAGAAGTTGGACACAATTGCCATTGCATTGGGTCCCGAGCGTACTGTCAATGAGTTGTTGCCATTCTTGAACGACGTTGCCCAGGACGACGAGGAAGAAGTTTTTGCTGTTTTGGCGCAGAAATTGGGAGATTTTGTGTCTTTGATTGGAGGACATGAACACGCAAAGCCATTAATTCAGATTTTGACGATTTTGGCCTCGATGGAAGAGCCTATTGTTCGTGACAAGGCCATTGCTTCGTTGAACAATGTGGCATTACAATTGTCAAATGACGAATTGAACATAATATTCTTGCCATTGGTGCAATCTTTATCACAGGGCAATTGGTTTTCTAAAAAAGTTGCTGCTTGTGGGTTGTTCAAGTCCGTGCTTGTCAACGTGAACCAACCAACAAGATTGGATTTGCTCAATCTATACTTGAAGTTGGTCAATGATGAGTACCCAATGGTAAGAAGATCGGCTGCATCGAATTTGCCGGCATTGATCAAATTATTGACCGATAACACTCAAAAGAATAGCCAAGACTCCAATAAAGTCAACAATGAAGACTGGGAAGTTATCTCGAAAATGTTTCAACACATCATCAATGATGACCAAGACTCAGTGAAGTTCTTAGGTATCGATGTTTTGATTGCCATCTTGGAGTTTTTCCAACAAATCCGTGATAATACGTTCAACTCTGATTTCTTGACTTCGGCATTAAAATTGATCAAGGACGAATCATGGAGAGTTAGATACACTGCTGCCGACAGATTCTCAAAAATCTCGGAAAATTTCACAAACAGCGAACAAGACTTGGCTCAGTTGATTGAACCATTTATTGGGTTAATGAACGATAACGAAGCCGAAGTCCGGAAAGCCATTGCCAATCAATTACCAGATTTCTGTAAACTCTTGACGAAATACCCACAAACGAAATCAACCATTCTCAACAGCATTATTCCTGTGGTGAACGAGTTAAGTCAGGATCCCCACGAAAATGTTAGAGCATCGTTAGCATCAACTATCACTGGGTTATCACCAATTCTTGAGAAGCAATCTACCATCGACAAATTGTTACCATTATTCTTAACCATGTTGAGAGATGAATTTCCCGATGTTAGATTGAACATTATTAGTAACTTATCTGTTGTTAATGACACTATTGGAATCAACTTGTTATCTACAAACCTTTTACCAGCTATTACAGAGTTAGCACAAGATCACAAATGGAGGGTCCGTTTGGCCATTATTGAGTACATTCCAAAATTGGCCAATCAATTAGGGGTAAGCTTTTTCAACGACGAATTGTTAGCCCTTTGTATGTCTTGGTTATGGGATCCAGTTTATGCCATCAGAGAAGCAGCCGTCAATAACTTGAAACAACTTACAGAGATTTTTGGCAGCGAGTGGGCCGTCAACAACATTATCAATAGATTGATCAATGAAAACGTCGACGACAGCGACAAGATTGACTACTCCAACTTCATTATTAGAATTACATGTTTGCTTGCAATTACTAATTTAATTCCAGTTATTGATTACCAGACCGTGATCAATCGTGCCTTGCCATTTGTAAATGACTTGATCAATGATGCCGTACCCAATATAAGATTCAACGTTGCCAAATCGTACCTGGTTGTGGTGAAAAGTTTGGTGAATAACAAAGACGTCGATGACGAAGAAGTCAAGAAATTGATAAACTCGGGCTTGTTGCAAAACTTACAGAAATTGCAAACCGATGATGACGTTGACGTTAGATTCTTTGCTTCCAAGAGTATCCAAGAAATTAATGACCTTATTGATGCCCATTAACATATGAACAGAACTACATGAAATTTCCCAGGTATTACGAGGCTCATGTGTATTACGGATAGTAATGGAGATTTATATGACAATTAAAGATTTATAATTCGCCATTGTGTACCTACTGCCACTGAATGTCTCTATGATCCAGTTGTATGACCACATTCATTGTATATTTAATTTTATTGTTTGTTGTATTTGGTGTAGATCAACATATTTACAAGACTTAATCGCTATTCGACCTAGCTTCCTTCTTCTGCAGCAACTTCTCGAAGTCAAAATCAAACGACGAACCGCATCCACATCCTGCGGTGGTATAAGGTGAATCGATCACCTTAAACTGACTACCTATCAATTCTTTGGTATAGTCAATCTTCGACTCTTGTAAAAGTTGAATGGAGTTTTCGTCAAAAATCACCTGGGCAATGCCATATTCACCAGGATTCCCGTCATTTCTTTGGTACACCAATATGTTTTCGTCCTCTCCCAACTCTTTCTTCATATCTGCTAGCCTAAGATTGTACTGGAACCCATGGCACCCACCACTCTCGACACCAACCTTCAACGCAACGTTTTGATCCTTGTCGGTGTTTGAAATCGTGTATAGTTTATCTCTAGCTCTGGTGGTTATGGCAATCTCAAAGTCTGTCTTTCCATGACTAAGGAAGGTTGCTTTGAAATCCTGGATATCTTCTTCTGGAACGTCAGTCACTTCGGTATTGCCCGCGGACTTTGTCGGAGTATCCCCTTCTGACGACGTAGATTGTGCTTGGTTCGTTTCGGCGCCCACAGACGACGCTGGTGCTGTTTCTTTAGGCATGACAAATGGCGAACTCTTAAGAGACTTGGCCGTATTTCCAGTCTGAGTCGAGTAAAACACTGCCAAATTTCGTGGAACGGATGTTCTCACTACTGGACGTACAAATTGCCCGTAATATATTGGAAGTCGTCTAATCATTGGAGTTTTCTGGTGCCCTCTATTTGGTCTTAATAATATAATTGATTTTTTCTGATTTTGAGATTCCGGTACTTTATAGATCTACAATTATCATTAAATATATATAATGTATATACACAATCATATATTGCGAGTGTCAATGTAGGAACGAATGGTGATTGTCGAGTTTGGCACCACGAGGCGAATGTCAGCGACTTCAATGGCCGTGATTTTCTACTTTATTAGTAGTTGTCGTTACCAACTCTCCAAGATGGTAACAAGTCAAGGTATGCCCAGTTTTCCTTAGGACCATCCATACCAAAAGAAAGGTGTCTCCAGCGCCAGAAGGTTCCAGCAACCACGGCGTACCAGAAAACGAAAATTACCAAATAGGCAATCTTTTGCTTTGGAGAAGCAGATGGACGGTTTAATGGCAAGGTGAACAATTCTATTTCGTAACACAATACCATCATAGCAAAGTATAACGCAGGAACATAATGATGGACATAGGTAACTCTTCCCATGATAACGAATGGCATGTAGTGCAAACCCCAGCCAAACATAGGGTAGATACCACCCATGACAAACAATTTCAATTTGTTTGGTTGTGATGGTGGGAAGTCTTCGATTTGTCTTTGCCATCTGATAAGGAAGTATAATGTGATGAAGGCAAACAAGAAGACACCAACAGTAGATGGCCAGGTGGTTGCTGGAGACGAAATCATAAAGTATTTGATCTTGTCGTTGGCCCAGGAACACATTCTAATACCAACGTGCAATGTTGGCCATTCCCAGAATGAAGAGGCCAAGTCGTCTTGCTTGTCCTTGTCTGGCACCAAAGCGTTGTTGGTGGCCATCATGGCCAAGTTAAGTTGAACGAAATCTCTCAAGAATTTGGTCTTTGGTAATTTGAATCCTTCTGGTGGTGGAGGCAACAATTCGTTGCTGTTGTTTTCAATGTTCCACCAAGTTCTCTTGTCTCTCTTGAACGCATTCTTGAAACAAACAACCTCACCTTGTCTGAAACCCCAGTGTGGTAACGAGTTTCCAGTAACACCAAGGTAGCATCCCATGACTTGAGATTTGATTCTGAACGAAGTAGATAATGGATGTAATCTAGTGCTGTCTTCGGAAGACGACATTTGTTCTGCGATTTCAATAACCCAGTTGTCTTTGTAGTCCCCAAGAGTCAAGTTACCGTATCCAGCAACTTCAAATTCTGATTTGGTGACTGGTGCTTGAACGTCGTGAGTGTGTAAGTTGACACCAGTCATTGGGTGAACAAGTCTGACAATCATACCATCAGTAATGAACTCAGTAGAGTTGTCCTTGTCAGTTTCAAAAAGAGGCTGGCCTCTAGCTCTTTGAAACACCCAGTTGTTGTTTTGATCCTTGTGCGAGTAGGTGGTGACTTGCTGTTGTTTAGAACCTTCTGGGAAAGTTTGGACATGGGAGTGCAACAACCCACCAGTTAAACCTTGGTTTTTCAAAGTAACCACAGAATGACCCATGGTGACATCACGAGGACCACCACCAACATCAGACCCTAGCAAGTTGGCTTGGAAAAGAGAAGACATGTTTGCATCACCGGTACCGGACTTGTACAACAAGTCGAAATGGACCTTGAACGACAACAAGAAAATGCAACAAGGCACAACAATCAACGCAACACCTCTGGCCATCCAATGACCAGCATATTTCGACCACGAGATAGACTTGTCGCCTAACTTGTTCCACAAATCAACTACAGTGTAGATACCAACCAAAGTGGTAACAAAAAGACCCACCATTTTGACGGAACAGGTGCAACCAATGGACACCCCGGTTAAAAGGATCCATTTCCACCATTTTCTTGAAAATTCATGTTCTGGGTTGTTGAAGTTGTTGAATCTGGCAAAACACAAAACTGTGGCCACGGTGAAGAACAAAAGCATCGAGTCCAATAAGATGAATTTACCTAAAGTCACGTAACATGATTCCAACGACACCATCAACGTGAACAACCACGTGGTGGCCACAGAGTAGCCGATTTCCTTCATGGTGAAGTATGCCAATGGAACACATAAACCAGAGAACACTGCTTGGAAAATTCTCATTTTCGTGAAATCAATGTAGTCAGGATAAGCCTCTCCAGAAGGAAAGTCCCACGACCCGTTGTATCCAGCCAAGTAACCAGACAACCCCACCAACATCTTCCCTAAAGGAGGGTGGACATCGTGGTAGAATTCGTGTCTCAAGTAGTAGGAACCAAACTTCCCAAAATGGGCCTCGTCCCAAACAACCGAGTCGTTAGCACTAATCTTATATAATCTGACACCAAATGCCAAAACTGTGAACAACAATGGAGCCAACCACGATTCTAATGCTTTTAACGAGTTGACAAACTGCTTAGTCTCTTCGTATTTGGTAGGACCGGAAATATCATCGTCGTCGTGGACCCCAGAACCCTGGGAACTGGGGGAAGAAATACCATCGGAACCTCGCGACAAGTCGGGGTTTCCATCCAAACCAGGCTTTCTCTGACGAAGCGTATCCCTATCGGAACGAACACCAGACGAAGACATTACTTTGTGGAATTCAATTGCAAAAGAAAAATTATAAAATTTCAAAATGTACGAGATTTTTGGTTACGTGTTGAAAACGACCGCGACTTTAAATTTCCCATTTCACGAATTTCGAGTTTGACTAAATACGATGCGTGGCAACTACTGCGCTGTAAACACAGCACGAGAAGACGTTCTACATAATCCAGCAATGAACAATTGTGGGGTACCCTTTTTTTTCTGGCTGTTTTCGCTTTATTCCGGCTCACTGATGGAATTATATTCTTTCCTAGAAATACTGTAGTTTGATGTAGAGTTTCATTAACGGCCAATATCATTGCTGCCCACGTATCCGTCAGTACAATTGCGATTTGGTCGTCCTGTCGTTGTAGACTATGGGCTGGCATCGCGGTGTGGTGTATTTGTCGTAGTTCTGGGCGTACTGGCACGTCTAAAAGCATCTGGCGTGTTTCCTGCCACCGGACTGCGAGATCGGTCAACGTCCACGTCCAGGAACCTCTTGGCCAGACTGTTGTAGACGCATTTTCATTCTCCTGCTAAGACCGAATTTGGTTTCAGATATGCTAGGAGGTAAAGTCAGCAGGTAGATACCGTTAGCAATTAGGCCCCTGTTCAATGGCACGGTGCATGCGGTCTAATGGAATTTACTTGATTTTCTTACCATCTAATTAAGCATGACAACTCTTGTATACTCTTGTATTCTGGCTCTTTCTAATTGTTGTTCCACAAAAATCCAGTCCTCGTGCTTCGTCGTGGCCCTTGCTATGAGTCCAACTCGGTAAATCCTACATAATTGTCATTGGGTGGTTTTCTAAACGAGACCTGCAATGTAGACATTTTCCACCAAAGTTGCAGCCACTATAATCAACAATTCTCTTTTAGTGATACACCACCAGTAGCTTAGATTTGGGGTCTCCTCTAACACCTAGTCTCAAACAGACAGAACACCCAAGAATCGTTACAATCAAAGGAATTGTGATAAAATGGAACTTAAATCTTTCCTCTGTGGAGCTCATATCTTTACCACGTTGCCCTTGGAAGCACACCAACATACTCTTTCAGGTAGTGAAGAAATATTCACAGACACAAATAGCACTTCAGTCTGTGAGTATCGACTCAATTAGTAACCATACAGCCTGCTGGCTGGTTGACTCCCCCAACTGACTAAGTTGTTCTCCAAGTATCTTGAATCTGCCTTCTTGAGCTATATTAATTATTCCAGAAGAAAACTTGACAATTGACAACTTCGCAAAGTTTACTTTCGTGTTATTGTAGAGAAACTCGTTTATTGAGTCAATAATCGAAGATTGCTGTTGACCGTCTGCAATCATGGTCTGTAAGTCTGTGGATGGAATTTTAATGATGATATTTCGGAGATTTTTATTGATATCATGATGATCTTTTCCATACACTATATGAAAATCTTGATTCAATAGTGGCGATTGTTTATCCTGAAAGTTACGTATTATGTTATTCACGATTTGTTCAATGTTATTTATTTCTCCAGGTTTGAAAATAAAAGGAATTTCTAACCCTGGCAAGTCAGAAAACATCGATAGTATCACCTGGTTAATTGTGGACTGTCCATTATTGTTGACTGCACTAGAATTAGTGATTCGTGACAAGATTCTGGTGGAATACGTCGTGGGATCATTCGTCTTGCTTAGGAATATGAATAGTTGGCGAGGAAATAACGGCGATTTTATCGATAAATAATTGAAATTAAATGGAGTATGACTATGTATTTCAATTTCGTTGCTTGATTTGGCATCAATTTCGATTTCAGACTGGATTTCCCCCAAGGATGAGTACTTTGCTATCAAGTCTCCGTTGTGTTGGTAGTTGGAAAACAAATATTTCGATAGATTAAACCGGATAAAATCGATATTTTCTTTATTAAACTTTATCAGCTGGTTCGCATGATACACTTTGAACGTCTGGTTGCTAAATAAATCAGACATTTTTGGCTAAACCGCCTACAACTTCATCTGTTATTGTTTATTTAATTTTATATTTTGGCGATGCGTGTATATATCACAGATGGCTGCAAAATCAGCTACTTCAATTCACGGTGTACCAAGGCCAATTGCCGAAATTGACAGAAGTGCGAGCTAGAGAGAACTGGTGCTGCCAATTGAGCTTAATATTAGCTCGATCAAATTGATAGTAAGCGTTTTGCTTTTTTTACAGACAAGTCTACACTTAATTTAATGACAAATTTATAATGTAAATTCAATATACATTTTAAACTCACTGAGTTCGTTGGAATCGAAAAACCTTAACTAAAATATCAATATTTCACTTAAAGTTTCGGGCAGTCTAGTTAAGCAGAGGCTTTAGCAACGTGTTGCAACAAGTCAACAACTCTGGTAGAGTAACCGAATTCGTTATCGTACCAAGAGATCAACTTGACGAAAGTTGGGGACAATAAGATACCGGCCTTAACATCGAAGATGGAAGAGTAAGAAGAACCCAAGAAATCGGTGGAGACAACGGCGTCTTCAGTGTAAGATAAGATACCCTTCAATTCGTTTTCAGAAGCCTTCTTGATAGCAGCAGTGATTTCTTCGTAGGTGGTTGGTTTAGCTAATCTGACAGTTAAATCAACAACGGAGACATCGACAGTTGGGACTCTCAAGGACATACCGGTCAATTTACCGTTCAATTCTGGGATAACCTTACCGACGGCCTTAGCAGCACCAGTAGAGGATGGGATAATGTTACCAGAAGCAGTTCTACCACCTCTCCAGTCCTTGTGGGATGGACCATCAACAGTCTTTTGGGTAGCAGTGATGGAGTGAACGGTGGTCATTAAACCTTCTTCGATACCGAAGGTTTCGTTGATGACCTTGGCCAATGGAGCCAAACAGTTGGTGGTACAAGAAGCGTTGGAAACAATGTTCAAGTCCTTGGTGTATTTTTCTTCGTTAACACCGACAACGAACATTGGGGCGTCAGCAGATGGAGCAGTGATGATGACCTTCTTGGCACCAGCATCAATGTGTTTTTGGGCACCTTCTAAGGTGGTGAAAACACCAGTGGATTCAATGACGAAGTCAACACCGTTCTTACCCCATGGGATAGAAGCTGGGTCTCTTTCTTGGAAGACCTTGATGGAGTGACCATCAATGACCAAGTTGGAACCTTCAGACTTGACTTCACCAGAGTATCTACCGTGGGTAGAGTCGTACTTGAACATGTAGGCAGCATATTCTGGGGCAATGAATGGGTCGTTAACACCGACAACTTCAATGTCCTTTCTGCCTAAGGCAACTCTGAGAACTAATCTACCGATTCTACCGAAACCGTTAATACCAACCTTGATAGCCATTGTAATAAATATTAATCTATATAATTAAGTAATATAATACTAAAGAAACAGAAACAGAATTTTTTCAACTGTGGTACTATCATAGCCTATTTATACTTTCTACGGTTTCAGGTAGATCGAAAAATCCCCGGGACATTCTTTTCCATGCCCCCTACACTACTATGGGACGGTTTTTAGGAACAAGCGAGAATGTAGTGTTTTCCGAGAATTCTGACCTCTACAAACTACATCTACATGGTGGTGACACCCGTGCCGTTGTCATGGTTGCTTTGGTCCTGGCAAAAATCGTGGTTTCGTCGTTTCGTGGTCGATTTTGGCTGTTGTTACTCGTGGCACAGAACTCCGAAGCCGAATTTATCGTCGGTTCATTTGAAGGATCCCACTGGCCCATGCAGAATCAATGGCTCACCCAGGGGCACAAGCCGTTCATTATGATCTGATGCCCAGCACTGGTGATGCTCTATCGCCAAGTTTGATCACTATTTCTTGCCAATTGATTACTCCCGTCCATCCGCACTCCACGATTGGAAAACCTACACAGGTATTCGCACAAGATCTAGCCGTTTCGATGTCGGCATTTGCGCCACTGGCACTGACGCTGTAATTGCTCTCTTACCGTTTCAGCCGATAGGCCCACCAAGGTGTAGAGCTGGGTGCAAACCAATCACACCATAGGAACATCATGAAACTATTAGTGCACATTGGCTATTCAATTGATCCAGCTCCTGGATGAGCCAAGGCAGACACTAACATTACATCACACGAAAGCCTACAAAACTACACATCCCTACAGGACTTGGACCAGCTCCACACGAATCCACCCTCTCTTTCACTGCTCGTCTACTGGTTCCAACCATTTCTAGATTGTCTCGTGGTTCCCAAAACGGTACTGGTATAGTGTAGCGCACGAATTATACGCAGTCCAGGATTCTGCCACACGTCTAACGAGACACGTTGTTCCTGTTCCTGCTTCGAGGGCCAGAAACTTCTATTGCCCCCCAAAGTCTCCTATTCAATTCCCTGCGTCGTTCACAGTCTGAACTTCCACACCCCTTGTGCTAGAACAACGTCCCACTGTGTCACGTCTCTACCTTCTCCAGAATCACCTGTCTACTGTTCCGGCTTCTACCCCAGACCCGGTAGGTATCGGGTGGTTCCTCGGGGCTATCATATGGTACTGACAGGCTGTTCCCGGGTGCAACCTCGGATATTCCTGGGGTAATCTGCGCTAGTCTCCCAATTACAGGGCACCAGACGTCAACATGCTTAGTATGTGCGAAATTCACGTTGACTACAGTCTATATGGCTAACCACTCGCCAGCTTCACCAATAAGTCTGGTTCTTGGATCGACGCTTACGTAATAAAGCTTGGGTAGGCCAGTTACATGCACACGTCAAATCGAAGTTACGAGTCAATTGCCAAGTCAACCGTGAACAGTTGTCCTATTGGATTTTGGTAGCTGGCAAGTCGAAGCATGCTGGATACAAATAACTGACCAGGTTAGCCGCACCAGGCGGCGTGTGCTGAGAAATGCAGACCAGACGAGATGATTTCTGGTGTGATAGCCCTGAATTGCTGTAATAGCTGGAGAAACTGGAGCACAAGAAGCATTTTGGGCGCACATCCTCACCCCACTGAGACCACGGAAAATCGCGACAACACTTTCATAGTACGCCTATCCTGACAGGACCTAAATCTGTTCTCTTAATGGACTTGGGACTTAAATGGTAGCGCCAAAGTAAACGTTATATACACTACTGTATGTTATGTGTATCTGCAGTAGAAGTGAGCATCGTAATTGCAAACTGGCCTCGGTGGAGTTTTGCAAGAAGGGTCATGGCGGATGTTTTAATATGTAGACTGTAGCAACATAGTTGAATCGGGACAGTCATGTCCAGTGAAGTTGACGCAGAGTAGATAAGCGTTTTTTATATACACACAGTACATTTGAGTGGTGATCCCTATTGCAGGTTGAGACATTGTTAAGAATTCAAATGGCACTTGATATAGGGTCCGAAGTGGGGGAAGCCAGGCAGCAACAATGCTTAAAGTGGAATTTCGGGGGTATATAGAGGCGTTTGATGGGATTCTGTGTTGTGTGCGACTTACGGCCCAAGCTTTGCATGTGCTAAGAATACCGACTTCACGATTAAGGATACGGCAAGCCAACAAAATCTCCACTACAAAGCGAAACAACCAATGACGCATGTAATTTTTGAAGGGCTTTATTTTATACTAGATTAGGGCATCACTAATGAAATTACGAGAGTTGGTCAACATTTCTGACCAAAGAATTGGTCGAAAAAAGCCCGCATATCATAATTACCTCAATCCTACATAGTCAGAACTACACGAAAATTCAATGAGATTTAAATTTCATTTGGTAAACAATACAAGGACCACAACGACAAGGCGACAACATAGAAGAATTTCTTTAACACGGCAGATTTCCGTAGACAAGCGTCTATTACTTTAATAAACCTGATCCAAATTGTGTTAACAAATCATAGAAATCCCTCATGAACAAGTCGTGGTGCATAAATTCCATCAGCCGTGTGCTTCAGCAGAAGGAAACTTTAGACCAGGTACAGCACAAAAATATGCGCCTGAAACGTAATAGGGCATACCTACCGAATTTGTTAACTTCTTGTACACCTAGCTCCATCAACAAACTAAAGATGCCAGTATTAACGTTACGTTATATATTTCGTTTTATGATCACACAGACGTGTCGCTTGTCCTAGTCTGTTCTGTTTTACCTATTTGCATGGTTCTAATAATATATCCCCTCGCGTGCTTTAAAAATGCCTCGTTACACAAAGCACATTTGTCCGGCGTACACTTTTGGTCATTATCCGATACGACCTTGACCGGCAAATCGAACACACCCGTAATAACAGGATGTCGGTCTTCGCGCTAAACTCCGTACTTTCCCTATCCGGTCACGGCCCCAGTAGGCAGTAGAAAACCCTTGGTGTCGCACCAAACCTTGGCCAGTAAATCCTCACACGGCTTCATGATGCTATAAGTTAGTCTATCCCGTTCCTAATAACACTGCCCACTATGTTAGCTAAACCTCACGTTTGATTTGCAACTAAACACCTGCAACGGTAATACAGATATTGATCCATGCATCCCAATACCGTTTGCAACCCTTCCATGTCACGCAATTCACATGAATGATAAAAACAAAAATATTCGCCGATTCATTCCGTAGAATGATATGTTGCAAATCTAGCTGCATTCCTACATAGCTTGGTTCTAATGCGGCCCAATCTCTAATCTTGGTAGGTGTATTTATCACTACCAAGACTCAAAGTTAATGTACATTGCTGGCTGCTCAGGCTTCTCTCGTTATATCCACTCTACATTGACCTCGCATCTTTGCCAGTATTTGAACCTTCTTTAAACTTTGCAGTTGAAAGATTATTTATAACCTTCCAACCGTGTCACTGTCGGCGCTTTCAAGTGCAGCCATCACTTGCATCGGCTGTGATGGACGATCCATGTCCGATTTATTTATTGTCTGATTATTATGCCTTGTGGCTGCGTATCCTGTTATCTACAGCAATGCTTAGTTTATCCTATCATGAAAACCTATCCGTAATGATGTTTTATTGATATACACATTATTCGTATCACATTTCATTCTATTACGAGATACTACCTTTGATAACTTGAATATATGAGATTGTTGAGTTCAGATGGAGAACCATCCATTATGTCGATGGGTTGAATTCCATTCGCATAGTTAAACGTAGAATTGTTGTAATCACCCATGTTTGATGTAAGCACTTCATTGCCGTATTCCTGCTCAGCGTTACCAATGGCTGAAAAACCATTTGTTTGATTGACCTCGTAAGTTTGGTCGAATGCTGGCCCTTCCTCTTTCTTTTGGTTGAAATTGTTAAACAAACTTGCAGGATAGTTTGAGGATAGTATTGGAGAATTGGGGTTGATTGAAACATGCTTGTGGTGGTTTGAATTGACAGGAGGCTTGTGAATAAATCCTTTGCCTTTAAGATTGGAAGGTGAATACGATCTTGTTAACGATGACGCCCTTCTGAGGACGTTAGGTTCATCAGGGCACTTTCGTATTTGTGGTTCTGATGGTGGTGAGGTCAACTGTTGTGATTGGAATTTGTTTGTTAATGATGAATACGAATCGAGCCTTGTTAAATCATTCAAATCATCGTTCGAAGTTGCGTCCTCATCAAAAAATAACGACCTCCTCGGTGAATTTGTTTCTTCTTTGATGATAGTACCGTTCATACCAACTTTACTGAAGTTAGAGTTGCTGTCTGATTCAAAATCCGTAAATTCGGATGACGAAACAGAGTTTCCCCCAGCAATAGAATTGGCCAATAAAACCCCCAGCGAAAAGCCCCCTAAAGAATAATCATTCAAGTTGATTGTATCAGTCAATCTAGGTGATGAAAGCTGCTTGACTGGTCGTATTTTTGTGGTATCATCCATCAAGGACGGTTTGGAAAATAATTCTTCTTCAGGTTTGTATTTCGTTTCGTATTTGGACGGACAACCCACAGGAGACTTTGATGAATCGGTGTACTCGTCACTTTTAGATTTGTGATCAGCAAACTGTTTGATTGACTGCGACGAATTTGTACGTTCATTATAGTTTGCAGCAATCATCGCACCCTTTTCCCATTCCACGGGGAGGTGCTGCAAAAGGTTTTCATTATTAATTAAATAAAGAACAACCTGATTAATAGGAATTGTAGGTTCATTGGTTGAGTCTTCGTCGCCAGATTCATCTGCATCATTGGAGTTGGGGTTTGGTACTGCCAATTTCTGCAAAAAAGGAAGATTATACTTCGACAACTCTATCAACTTCTCCAACGACTTTGTTAATAACTCAATTCTTGTTTCTAACAATTCAACGTATCCCGATGGATATGCTTTCTGCTGTAGTTCCTTCTTATCTGTGAAAATACAAATCTTGTTGTCTGTTAAACAACGGTTGCACGGTTTCTTTCCGTCACACTTTGTCTTCTTGATTCTGCACGAATCGCATGCCTTACCGACCCTTTTCTTCTTAATATGATGGTGGTGGTCGTCAATGCTTGCAGGAGACGTCATACTGGAGAAACTACAATAAACTTATGGCAAAAAAGCACACTTGGAACCCAAAACACTTGAGGCAATAAAAATTGGCCCAAAACTAGCAGAAATGATACCAACACAATAGACTAAGCCAATGCCAATATAGAACACTGGCAATTCACCAACAAACGAGAATATGTTCGAGAACAACGAAATCTGTGCCTTAGTTGGTTTCAATCGTTGCAAACAGCAAGAAAAAAAATGTCACACAAGACTAATACCAGAATTACTAGAGAAACACGATGAAAACAACAAAAGCCATATCAAGACAACAAACCCGTATTATATTGCGAGGTATATTATTTGTACTAATTTATTTTAAATTATGGTAGCCGTTCCATCAGTATATATAGTAACTTATTAGTAATTGATCAATTTTAATATCATCAAAAGGATGCAGCATGCATACAGCTTACGGAAAAGCAACCAAACCGTTTTTGTATATTCCGAGAGCTTATTCCCGCATCGGTACTTCCAATAAGTTTAATATCCGGGGGTCTAGATGTCGGACCGAATCTCGATAACAAAGGTGTTAAATCGGCATGAGTTTTTGTCTTTGGTCATTTTGCCTATCCTGTCTGTATCCTGTCGCTTTTGGAGAGCCTCATCTTATATGTATAGAACTACCATTTCATTGTATGAACAGCAACAAGCAATGTCAATAATTCCACCTGTTACGGGTCAATCGGTCCCATCGCCAAGAGGCTGGAAAGGTATCTAGATTTTCCGACGACAAGCTTCCTGTAAGAGGCAAGATGGGTTAAATACGCTTGGGTGAAAACTGCGAGGCACACAGACACAAATTTAAATTTAGTAATTATTTACTATGGATTTGTTTAAAGGTTATCACATTTACTAAGGCATAAATCCCTTCACTACCTATAAAATAATATCGGGGCAACGATTTTCTGTAGACAAGCGGAGAATATATCAGACGATCATCGCCGTCAGTGAATGGTTCAATGTTTACGGTTAGCCCAGTTTCACGTAAATTGTTCACTTGCAACACTTGCGGTGTCTGCGGAAAAACCATGCTTCTGTCTGCATATCTTCGGTGTTTTGGGATAGGTTTGTAGATGGACGTTATCTCACGATGTAAGAATCGGCCCGAAACTCCCAAAAGTGTCTGATGTCTTGAACTGTAAATGTGCTGAACGCCCAAGCAGTTATCGCGCAGCATACATTCCACGCAGACATCATTCAGACACCACGACACTAAAACCATTGTGCACGCAGTGCAGGTCCTAACAATAGCCATTACGAACTGAATCACAATCCAGAACAGTAAATCCAGAATAGTAAAACCGTAATCTTTCTTAATCGGCATTTATACTAAGCTCCAAACAATGCTCCACACACTGCCATACAGCATCATTGTCCGTGGTCCAAAAACGCCTTGAAAGAATCGTATTTGACCCCATCTCGATTCATTTCCTCACGGCACCCAACATAATAGTAACAAAACCACAAAGTACCGACCAACAGTTCAAGTGCCAACAAAAATAGCACTCAATCACTGCCAGCTCAGCAGAACGTAGTTTCGCCATACCAGGCGATCGTAAACCTTGGCCTAATGTTGTGCCCATCGATCTCTGTTTCGTTTCTACCCCAAACACCAAACTTACTGCTCTTCTAATGCTGTCTGTCTATTTAACATAACGAGTTTTGCAGTAAAACTGCCATCGACACTGTATCCAAACTCAATATCCACAATTCACAGTAGCGTTGAATTTTCGTTTTGCAGCATTTACTTTTCATGCCAGCTTCATCGTGCCTTTATACAAACATGTTGCAAAATTAATTTTTTAAGACACAACCATACAAACCTGGGGATTCCGTAATAGACATGGCGAAGAAACTGAAATCCAAGTCAGAAACGCCACCACCAGCGAAAGATCTGAAAAAGTCTGACAAAACTGACACCAAGACAAAAACTAGAGGTAAGTCTGCACCTGTCGAGTCCGGAGATGATGAGAAGAAGAAACCTCAACGAGGATTAGATATTGGGGGAAACTTTGGTTGGACCGGTAAATTGCCCTCCACTCTCTTACACGAGCACTGCCAGAAACAGAAATGGGGCAAAGTAGTGTTTGACATGAGAAAAAACTCCAAAGGGTTCACTGGAGTAGTAAATCTCTCGTGCGAGAACCCCAAAACTAAGCAAATGGTACATGTTCAGATGATTCCAGATTCAGAAACATACACCCCAAAGGAAACTACCAACGAAGCAAGACATTTTGCAGCAACGTATGCTTTGCACCGTATTAACTTCTCCAAGAATATGAAAATGCTCTTTCCTACCATCTTTAGAGACTATTGGACAGACCTAGAGACGGCCAGAACACAGCTTTTGAAGCTGAACAAGGAACTGCACGACAGAAAGTTCAATGCCAATCCATTTTTGGCTCATTTAGAGGAAGTTAAGAGAAAGGAACAAAGGGAAAAAGAACGTCTATTGAAACAGCAAAACGAAGAAAAGGTTAAGAAACCAACTATCAGTATTGGAATAAAGCCGGTAACGAAATCAGGTCAAAAATCCTCTGCTCCTGCTCCATTTAGCGGCAACGTAGTAAAAGAAGCTGCTGCAATCACCACGTTCCCCAGAAAAGTATGGGAAAATGCCCCATTCATAGACTTTGCTTCTGAAATCCGGACTTCGATTGAATCATCAGTGAGAAACCACATAAATTGGGTGTTTGAGCACGAAGATTTATTGGAATCAAAGGACAACAAAGCTTATCTTCAATCCTTGTTAAAGGCTGGTTTCCGGGAACCACATATAAAGGAAGCCTTCAAGTACACTTCGACATATATTGATGCTTTGGAATGGTTATTATTTCACATTCCAGAGGATGATTTGCCTCCTTTCTTTGCTAAAACAGACAAAGATTCTAGCGTATCTTTGAAAATATCCAAGAACATTCAGATTGAGTATTTAATGAAAAGAATGGCTCAATCCGGTTTTGATACAGATGAGATTGTAACAGCATTAGAAGCAATGAACTATGATGAAGTCGAAGCATCTGTACACTTGATTAGCCAATTGACTGATGAACAAGAATTTGAAGAAGTTCCCGACAGCCAGCAGATGTGGGAAGAAGAAATAGAAGCACTCAAAATGATTGGATCAAACAAAATTGAGTTTGTTGATGGGTCAAGGAACAAAATTGTAAATATAGCATTGAATGCTACCAACATTGAAAACGGTTTGTTAAGTTTACGGTTGTTCAAAAGTGCAAACTATCCTTCACAATTACCTGGTATTCATTTGGTAGTCAATGATGCTTCGTTCAAACTAGCTAATTACATCAAAATGTCCATTATTAAACAGGTTGTTGCACAAATAGTGAATGACGGTCATTTAGGAGCATGCTTCATATTTACTATTATTGATTGGATGGAGAACAATATCCATAAAGTTATTCAAAACCCTGGTTCTTTACTTGATGAAAGATTGCCTGTTCATAATAACGTTACAAAACAAGGCTCAAGCAAACAAGTACAAAAGTCCAAAGTCATCAAATCTCAGCCTAAACTTACTCAAGCCGATTTGGAAAATATTGAGCAGAATTATAAGAAGAGATTAGCCTCAAGTGAGTTACAATCGATGGTCAAGAAGAGAACTACGTTGCCAGCATGGAAGAAACAACAACAGTTAATTTCCGTGATAGATTCCAATAGAGTAACTCTTGTTACTGGTGAAACTGGTTCTGGTAAATCTACTCAGATTGTTCA
>ERZ778017.1338-NODE-1338-length-24957-cov-11.837122_pt1 | contig 24957 bp, 34 predicted proteins | sample MGYA00375747_ERZ778017 | MGnify/ENA primary metagenome ERZ778017 (study PRJEB29350, sample SAMN05509838) | bioreactor metagenome | biome: bioreactor; material: wastewater | place: South Africa: University of Cape Town | collected 2014-03-17 ...
CCCGTCACGGATCCGTGCCACTCCCGACGCACTCCCGTGAGGCCTCCGCGCACGACCCTCCACACCTCCCGCACACCCGCCCCTCTCGCCACGGCCACAGCCTGCCCGGGCCGTGGCGAGAGGGGCGCATCCCCACCCCGGGCGCCAGCTTGCGGGTCTACGAACCCTTCAACACCGGGAACCAACCACCTACAGGTCGTAGCGCCCCAAGTCTTCGTCAAGCCGCCGTCGGTCCTCGGCGCTCGGGCCCTCGACCGCGGGGAGGTGATCGTCGGGGCCTCCGGACGATCGGCGCCATTTCCAGACCGCGGCGGCCAGGAGGATGGCGGCGACGATGAAGGCGACGATCGGTACGACGTAGGCGGAGATGCTGAAGCCGCTGCCGTTCGGCTCGGCCAGCACCGCGTCGCCGTACTGGGCGACCAGGGCGTCCTTGATCTGGCTCTTGGTCTTGCCTTCCTTGATCAGCTTTTCGACGAAGGCCTTCTCGCGCGTCGCCTGTGGCGATTCGGCGAGGCCGAGGAGGGTGCCGCAGACGGGGCACATCACTTCCTCCTCGATTTCGTTCAGGGTCGTGCGCATGGAGCTCGGCGCGTCGGCCGCGGCGACGGCCGGCAGCATCAGGGCGGCGAGGGCGACCAGGACGGCGAAGGCCGCCATCAGCCCGCCGCGTCGCGGCCGCGGGCTCACGATTCCTTCGATTTGGGGGGCAGGAACGGCGTCACCTGTTCACGGAGGATTCTCGCATCGACCGGCCCGGCGACGGCCCAGGCGAGCCGTCCGTTCGGTTCGAGCAGGTAGTTCTCGGGGACGCCGGTCGTGCCGAATTCGTGGCCGTTGTCGCCGTTGCCGTCGTGCAGGAGCGGATAGCTGATGTCGTATTCGTGGGCGAACTTGGTGCCGTCGTCGCTGATGTCCTGGGTGTCGATCCCGACCACGGTGAAGGTCTTGCCGCCGTGTTCCTGCTGGAACTGCTCGAGCGCCGGGGCCTCGTCGCGACAGGGGATGCACCAGGAGGCCCAGAAGTTCACCAGCACCCACTTGCCGCGGTATTCCTTCAGCGAGCCGCTGCCCGGTTCGTCGAGCTTCGGCAGCGTGGGGGAGGGCGCCGCGGCGCCGACGGCGAGGCGCGAGTTGCCTTTGCTGATGAGGCCGAAGACGAGCAGGGCGACGATGGCCACGGCCACGAGGATGGCGATGATCGAGCGGATGCGCACGGGACATCAGAGACTACGAAAACCGCCTAAGCGTCGGTTCAAGGGCGGCGGGCCGAGGCGGCGCCCCGGCGGCGTCAGCCCGCGTCGCCGAGGCGCGGGAAGGGATCGGCGATGACCGCGAAGGCCTCGTCGATCAGCGCGATCAGATCCTCGGCGCCGTCGCTCTCCGACCAGCGCGTCAGGGCCGCGTCGAGGGCCCCGAGCGCCGCGCCGACCAGCGCCTCGACCTTGATGTCGTCCCCCCGCACCCCGAGCCGTTCCGCCAGCGCCGCGCCGATCACCTGCTTCCACCGCTGCAGCCGCTCCAGCTGGCGCGAACGCAGGTCGGGCGTGCCGCGGATCAGCCGCAGTCGCGCCAGGGCGTCGTCGGGGTCGCGCTGGTAGGTGGCGACGGCGAGGTCGAGCGCCCGCCGCAGCGCCGTCCAGGCGTCCTCGCCCGCCGGCCTCCCGCGCAGCGCGTCGGCCACGTTCACGCCCATCTCCTCCTGGGCGACGAAGACCGCGTCCTCCTTCGAGGCGAAGTAGCGGAAGAAGCTCGCCCGCGAGATCCCGGCCGCCTCCGCCACTTCGGTGGCGGTCACCTGGTCGAAGCCGCGTTCGGCGAACACCTTGAACGCCACCTCGGCGATCTCGGCCCGCAGGCTCTCCCGCGACCGGCGGCGCAGATCCAAGCCCTTGGTCCCGGTCGCAGCCATGCCCCATCTTAGGTACTGGCCCGGTTTCCGGGGGAACTACGCGGTTTCCCGGCCTGACTTTGCGATAACTTCCGCCCTCGATGAACCTCGAACAGAAAATCGGCATCGGCTTCTGGGTCGGCGTCGCCCTCTTCCTGATCTCCCAGGTCCTCCTGGTCGTCTTCGTCATCGCCTTCTTCCTCGGCCACTTCGTCTGGCCGCAGTGAGGACCGGGCGGCGCCCCGCCTCCGCCGCTCCGAACTAGAATCCGCCCAGCGCGGACGTAGCTCAGTTGGTAGAGCGCAAGCTTCCCAAGCTTGAGGTCGCGGGTTCGAGGCCCGTCGTCCGCTTTTTCACCCGATTCAGGCGCGATCGTCCACTACGCTTCCTGGATGGGTCCTCCCGGAACCCTTCTCATGTGGTTCCAGTTGCGCTCGCCTGAGCTGGCCGAGGAGTTCGAGGATCTGATGGCGGGGGATCGCGACATCGTCCGCGGGTCGCTGGACACGGTGTCGGAGTGGCGCCTCGCGCGACCGGCGGATGTGCCCGGACAGGCGATCGGCCAGGCCGATTACGTGCTGATCGTGGAGTTCGTCGGCATCGAGCGCTTCGAGCAGCAGGCGAGCGAACGGGTCGAGAGCCTGGCGGACGACCTGGACCATCTGGTCTCGAGCCGGGGGATGCTCGTTCTGCGCTCCGTGTTCTGAAGGTCCGTGTACGTCTGGCCGCCGGCCGGCCGGCGCGGCGGGTCCTAGGATCTGGTCATGTGCAGAAACATCAGGACCCTCCACAACTTCGATCCACCCGCGACCGACGAAGAGATTCACGCTTCGGCGCTCCAGTACGTGCGCAAGATCAGTGGCTCGACCAAGCCTTCGCAGGCGAACGCGGCGGCGTTCGAGGAAGCCGTCGCCTCGGTCGAGGCGGTGACCCGGACGCTGCTCGACCGGCTGGTCACCGCAGCGCCGCCGAAGAACCGCGAGGTCGAGGCGGCCAAGGCACGCGCCCGCTCGGAGCGGCGCTTCGCCGCATAGGCGCGGTCGCGGATCCGGACCCCGTCGGTGCTCGCACTCGACTCTTTCGCCTGAACTGGACGGACCCGACACCCCGCGGTCGTCATTATTCCCGCATCGCCCCTGATGCCCTTCCCGATATCGAGACCGAAGACGACTGCGTGCGGCTCGTCCACGCCTTCTACAGCAAGGCCATGGTGGACGAGGAGATCGGCTGGATCTTCACCGAGGTCGCCGAACTCGACCTCGAGAAGCACATCCCGGTGGTCGCCTCGTTCTGGGCGACGAACCTGATCGGTGCCCAGACGTACGGCGGCGGCGCCTTCCACGTCCATGCCGAACTGCACGAAAACTCGGGCGGCCTCACCCGTGATCACTTCCAGCGCTGGCTCGTCCTCTGGTGCCAGACCGTGGACGAACTCTTCGACGGCCCCATCGCCGCCGCCGCCAAGGTGCACGCGCTGCGCATCGCCAACGCCTTCTACGGCCGCCTCCAGATGTTCCCGGTCCCCGGCGAGGCAGCCGGAGCCTAATCGCAGCGCAGGACGATCTTGCCGACGTGGCCGCCGGCGCTGAAGCGCTCGTAGGCGGCGGTGACCTCGGTGAGCGGGAACTCGGCCTCGACCGGGACCCGGAGGCGGCCGTCGGCGACCAGAGGGAGGACGCTTACTTCCAGCTCGCGCGCGAGCAGCGCTTTTTCCTCCGGCGAGCGGTAGCGGAGGGTCGAGGCGCGGAGGGTGCCGCGCTTGGCCATCAGGCGCAGCAGGTCGACCGTCCCCTCGGGGCCGGCCGAGACGCCGATCACGACGATCGTGCCCCAGGTCGCCAGCGACTTGACGTTGTCGGCGATGTTCGGCCCGCCGACCAGCTCGAGGATGACGTCGAAGGGGCCGTGCTCGAACGCCTCGTCGGGTGCCAGGGCGCGGCTGGCGCCCAACTCCTCGACCGCGGCGCGGTTCTTCTCGTTGCGCACCGAGGCGGTCACGTCGGCGCCGAGGGCGCGCCCCAGCTGGACCGCCGCGGTGCCGACGCCGCCGCCGGCGCCGTTGACCAGGAGCCGCTGGCCGCTGCGCAGTCTCGCCTGGCCGACGAGGGCGTCGTAGGCGGTCGCGTACACCTCCGGGAAGCCGCCCGCCTGGGTCCAGTCGAGGGCGTCGGGGACTGGCATCAGCTGCCGCTCGTCGACCACCGCCAGCTCGGCCTGCGCGGCGCCGGCGACGATCGCCATCACCCGCGCGCCCGGCTCGAACCGCGGCACCGGCGCGCGTGACTCGACCACCTCGCCCGCCAGCTCCATGCCGGGGATGTCGCCCGGCACGCCGGCCTCCGGCGGGGGCGGGTAGAAGCCCGCGACCTGCACCGGGTCGGCGCCGTTCACGCCGGCCCCGTGGACCCGGATCAGCGCTTGTCCCAGACCGGGAACCGGATCCTCACGGGTCCCCGGCCCGACCTTCTTCTCCTTGATCTCAGCGACTCGCATGCGGCCATTCTCGCGAACGGCGGCGTCAGGCGTGACCCGCCCCGCGGATCAGCGGTGGAGCTTCGCCTGCCAGTCGGATGGGACGGAGCCCTGGGGGCCGGGGACGCCCTGGGAGATCGGGTGGGCGTCGGGCGGGGCGAGCTCGGGGCCCTCGAAGAAGTCCTCGGAGCGGTAGTCGTAGAACCAGGCCTCGCCCGGCTCGAAGCTGCTGATGATCGGATGGCCGGTGGCTTCCTGATGGCGGGTGGCGTGCTGCTCGGGCGAGTTGTCGCAGCAGCCGATGTGGCCGCAGGTGGCGCAGCGGCGCAGGTGCAGCCACCAGCCGCCGGCGGCCGTGCACTCCGCGCAGCCGTCGCCGCTCGGCGGGACGGAGGGGTCGATCCCCTCAGCGCTCATCGTCGATCACGCTCTTCAGCACGGCGGCCTGGCTCAGGTCCGGCTCCTTGGTCGCGGTGAGGAGGGTGACGGTCCCGCTCCGCGCCTCGTCGGCGATCCGCGACAGCGCCTCGGCCCGTTCGCCCTGCTTCAGCTCCGCCCGGTAGCGCGTCGCGAACTCCTCGAAGCGCTCCGGCTTGTGCCCGTACCAGCGCCGCAGGTCGTCCGACGGCGCCACCTCTTTGCACCAGTCGTCGAGCTTCGCCTTTTCCTTGGAGACGCCGCGCGGCCAGAGCCGGTCGACCAGGATCCGGCGTCCGTCCGCGGCGCTCGGATCGTCGTAGATCCGTGCCACCCGGAGCTCGCCGTGGGACCTGCTCATGCACTCCAGCCTAAGCCACGGCGCGTTTACGCCGCCGCCGAATGGGGAATGCTTCCCTGTCGTGTCGGAAGACGATCGAGATCTCGCCCCCGGGGACGACCCCTTGCCCGCGGTCGAGCGGGCCGCCGCCGCCGAGGTCAACGGCCGCCGCGTCAACGAGGCGATCGAGCGCGGGGCGCAGGGCACGGGCACCGCGGTCTTCGTCTGCGAGTGCGGCAAGCTCGGCTGCAGCGAGACGGTCGCGCTGACGATCTCCGCCTACGAGGGGGTGCGCTCCGGCTTCGAGCGCTTCCTCGTCGTCCCCGGCCACGAGATCGAGGCGATCGAGGACGTGGTCGAGCGCCACGGCTCCTACCTGGTGGTGGCGAAGCGCGACGACGAGGCCGCCGAGATGGCTTTCGCCACCGACGACAGGGACGACGGATGACCGACGCGCCGACCCGCGGCGAGCCCGAGTCCTCGCCGCTGATCTGCTCGCTGAAGGTGTGCCACCCCGCCACCCCCGAAGCCGTCCCCGTCCTCCGCCACGCCGCCGCCGACTTCGCCGCCGAGCACGGCGCCGACACCGACCTCTGCGGCGACATCGCCCTCGCCGTCTCCGAGGCCGTCACCAACGCGGTCAAACACTCACAGGCTCACGCGGACGAGCAGGTGCGGCTCACCGCCTCGGTCGCCGACGACTGGCTCGAGATCCGGGTGCGCGACCGCGGCGCCGGCTTCGGCCTGGCCGAGTCGGATGGCCTCGGCCTCGGCCTGCCGACGATCGCCCGCCTGGCCGCGCAGTTCACGATCGTCCAGGAGGGACAGGGGACGGAGCTGCGGATGCATTTCCCGCTCCCGCGCTGAGCGAATGAGGCAAGCTGAGGTGATGAACGGTGGGCGCGCCTGGTTGGAGGAGGTCGAGCGGCTGGACCTCGCCTGCTACGCGGCGATCGCCTCGACTCCGACGCCGCGCCTCGACCGGGCGATGGCCCGCCTCTCCCGTGCCGCCGACTACTCGCGGCTCTCGCTCACGGCGGCCGCCGGCCTGGCGCTGTTCGGCGGCGCCTCGGGCCGCCGCGCCGCCGTCGCCGGGCTGACCTCGATCGCCGTCACCGCCACCGTCGTCAACGTCGCGGTGAAGCCGCTCGCCCGGCGCCGCCGTCCCGACCGCCTGGCCCACGAGGTGCCGATCGCCCGCCACGTGCCGATGCCGACCTCCCGCTCCTTTCCCTCCGGCCACTCGGCCGCCGCCTTCGCCTTCGCGGGCGGCGCCGGCGACGTCGTCCCGGCGGCCTCGCTGCCCCTGCACGCGCTCGCCGGCCTGGTCGCCTACTCGCGCGTCCATACCGGCGTCCACTACCCGCTCGACGCGATCGCCGGCTCGGTCCTCGGCGCCGCCCTCAGCGACGTCACCCGGCGACTGACCTGACCGCTCCGCTGTTCCTTATGCCGGAATGGTCGGCACAAGGAACAGCCGGCGACCGGCCAGGCCTGTCGCCGCGGCCGCGGCGCGGTCGGTCGGGTCAGCCGCCGGCGCGGCCGTGGCCGCGGTGGGGCGGGTTCTGACCGTGGTGGATGCCGGGCGGCTTGACGCCACCGGGGCCGATGCCCTGGTGCTGGTGGAGATGATCGACCGGCCGCTCGCGCGCGGCGGCCGCGACTCCGGTGCCGACGCTCGCCACGACCATCGTCGCGGTGATCGCCATCGCGAATTGCTTCAGCAGGTCGTTCACCCAAATGGCGCACGCAGCGAGAATATGCATGCGCAAGCATGTATCTGATAACCTGGTTTCACCAGAGAGAACGAGGAGCCCGGCCCGGAGCGTGGCCGGGGGAAGCGAGGTCGGAAATGCAGTTCGGAATCTTCTCGGTCAGCGACATCACCAGGAACGCGGTCACCGGCGAGACGCCGAGCGAGGCGGAGCGCATCCAGGCGTCCGTCCAGCTCGCCAAGCGCGCCGACGAAGTGGGGCTCGACGTGTTCGCGATCGGTGAGCACCACAACCCGCCGTTCTTCTCCTCCTCGCCGACGACGCTGCTCGCGGCGATCGCCGCGCAGACGGAGCAGATCGTCCTCAGCACCGCGGTGACCCTGATCACCACCAACGACCCGGTGAAGATCGCCGAGGACTACGCGATGCTGCAGCACCTCTCCGGCGGCCGGGTCGACCTGATGCTCGGGCGCGGCAACACCGGCCCGGTCTACCCGTGGTTCGGCAAGGACATCCGCCAGGGGCTGCCGCTGGCGCTGGAGAACTACAACCTGCTGCACCGCCTCTGGCGCGAGGACGTCGTCGACTGGGAGGGTCACTACCGCACGCCGCTGCAGGGCTTCACCGCGGTCCCGCGGCCGCTCGACGACGTGCCGCCGTTCGTCTGGCACGGCGCGATCCGCACCCCGGAGATCGCCGAGCAGGCCGCCTACTACGGCAACGGCTACTTCGCCAACAACATTCTGGCGCCGAACTTCCACTTCAAGCCGCTCGTCAACCTGTACCGCGAACGCTTCGAGCACTACGGGCACGGGACGGCCGCGCAGGCGATCGTCGGGCTCGGCGGCCACGCCTTCATCGCCAAGACCTCACAGGAGGCGGTCAACACCTTCCGGCCCTACTTCGGCAGCTGGCCGATGTTCGCCGGCTCCTCGCTCGAGGACTTCATGCACGGCACGCCGCTCAGCGTCGGCAGCCCGCAGCAGGTGATCGAGAAGACGCTCACCTTCCAGGAAGGCTTCGGCGATTACCAGCGCCAGCTGTGGGTCGTCGACGCGGTGGGCCTGCCGCTGGAGATGGCGCTCGAGCAGGTCGAGCTGCTGGGGACCGAGGTGGTGCCGGTGCTGCGGCGGGAGATGGAGTCGCGGCGCGCGCCCGAGGTCCCGGACGCGCCGACCCACGCGAGCCTGGTCAAGGCCAAGTACGGCGACGAGGAGCCGCGCCAACCGACCCCGAACGCCAACCGCGGCGACAACCTCACCGGCGCCTCGCCCTACCAGGACGTCGAGTCCGAGGTCGCGGCTGAGTACCCGGAGCTGGTCTGATGGCGGGCCGCACCAAGCTCGCCAACGAAGCCTGGGAGGCGCTCTTCCGCGCCCAGCGGACGATCTACGGCGAGTTCGAGCACTCCGAGGAGGTCTGGGGCTCGTTGGCGCCGACCGAGTATGGCGTGCTCTACGCGCTCTCGACCGCGCCCGGTCCGCTGCGGATCACCGAGCTCTGCGAGGACGTCCTGCTCAGCCAGCCGGGGATGTCCCGGTTGATCGGGCGGCTCGAGGGCAAGGGGTTGATCGAGCGGGTCGAGGACCCGAGCGACGCCCGCGCCAGCCGCGTGCGGATGACCGCGGAGGGGGTGCGGACGCAGCGCCAGGTCGGCGCCGCCCACGGCCGCCACGTCGCCAAGCTGATGGTCCGCGGCCTCGACCGTGACGAGCTGACCGCGCTCCGCGACCTCTGCCAGAAGCTGATTGGAGGCGACGATGAGTGAGCGTGAGCGGACTGCGGAGCGCGACGGGGTCGCCGACCGCGGTGAGCGCGAGCCGCTGCGCCTCGTGCTGCTGAGCGCCGGGACCGGCAACCCGTCCTCGACCCGCCTGCTCGGCGACCGCGTCGCGCAGAAGACGCTCGACCTGCTGCGCGAGTCCGACGCGCCGGCCACCGTCAACGTGATCGAGCTCGGCCCGCTCGCGGTCGACATCGCCCGGGCGACGGTCTCCGGCGTCAGCTCGGCCGACCTCCAGGCCGCGCTCGAGCGCCTCGCCACCGCCGATGGCGTGATCGCCGCGACCCCGGTCTACAAGGCGGGCATCAGCGGCCTCTTCAAGTCCTTCGTCGACCTGCTCGACAACGACCTCCTGGTCGCCAAGCCGATCCTCCTCGCCGCCACCGCCGGCTCTGCCCGCCACGCCCTGGTCGTCGACGAGCAGATGCGCCCGCTTTTCGCCTACCTGCGGGCCCTCTCCCTGCCGACCTCCGTCTTCGCCACCCCCGAGGACTGGGCCGCGACCGACCTGGGAGAGAGGGTCAACCGCGCCGCCACCGAGCTCTCGGTCCTCCTCCGCACCGGCGTCGGCCGCGAGATCGCCGACCGCAACTGGTCATCCCACCAACACGACTTCGCCGGCAACGCCACCCGCGCCGAGCGCACCAGCGCCGACGTCGACTTCGACTCCGACCTGATGCGCCTCGCCACGGGCGGCTCCCTGGCCCCCGACTCGCCTTGATCAGCTTTCGTCACCAAACATGCCCTCATCGCGTCATCTCGGCGCCGCGTTAGGACCAACTTCGTAGATCGGAGCCGATCGCAGGCGACCTGAGGCTACGGTCGCGCGCGTGACTTCGAGGCGGTCAAATCAAAGGGGGATCGCATCGCGGTCTACCAGGCGATCGAGAAGCTGAGGTTCCTGGGGCCCGCGCTGTCCAGCCCGAGCATGAAGTCCCTGAAGGGAGAGGCCGACCTCTTCGAGCTGCGGCCGAAGAGAGGGGCCGTCGCCGTGCGTCCTATCTACGCCCGGATCGGCGACGCCTTCGTGATCCTGGCGGTCGCGTCCGACAAGAAGCACTTCGATCGTGCGATCAAGGACGCTCGATCGCGCTTGATCGAGGTCCTCCGGCAAAAATAGTATTTTTGTTATCTTAGCCAGGAGGAGGAAAAACGTCGATGCCAAGAAAACTCATCCCATTTGAGCAGCGGCTTGCGGAAGAGCAGCTGGCGGACCCGATCTTCCGCGAAGAGTGGCAGCGGCTCGCGCCGGCGCGCGCGTTCTCAATCGCCTTGCTGCGTTACCGAGCCGAGAAGGATCTGACGCAACGCCAGCTGGCGGAAGCTCTGGGGGTCTCGCAGCCGCGCGTCGCCAAGCTCGAGTCGGGGGAACACAACCCGTCGATCGACACGATCATCAACGTGGTCAAGCGGCTCGGGATCGAGTTCGCGATCGACATTGCACCCGTGGACCGGGAGCCGTCGTTCGTGACCGCGCGGGCTCGCAAGATCGGCGCGGTCGAGCATGACGACGTGGCGCTCGTCGTCGCCTCGTCATCCGGCTGATCGGGACTGCGGTTCCGCGTAGCGCGCGACGGTGAAGGCGATCAGCATCGGCACGTGGAGGGCGTAGATGACGAGGGAGAGGGTGAGGACGATGAGGGGGCCGCCGGAGAGGCCGTTGCGGAGGAAGGCGTACTCGATCAGGCCGGCGGTGATCGCGTAGGCGAGGAGGGCCCAGAGGCCGACCTGGCGGAAGCGCCACCAGGCGAAATCGTGGACGCGGGTGAGGGAGAAGAGGTTGGCCGCCAGAAGGAGGGCGGAGAGGGCGAGGAGGACGATCGCCGGGGTGAGGGGGACCGATTGGGGCAGGTGGGCGGCGAGGTAGATGCCGCCCGCGACGATCAGGGCGAGCGAGGTCATCCCGACCTGGGTGACCGGCGGCATGTCGCGTTCCGCCATCAGCCGCTCGCGATCTTGGTCATGATCACCAGCGTCGCGATCTGCAGGGCGCCGAGGATGCCCGCCGTGTAGATGAAGCGTTTCATCAGTCGCTCGATGATCGCCGGGTTCGGCTGCTTCTTCTTCAGCTCGAAGAGGACCGCGATGTTGGCCGGCTCGAGCAGGCCGAGGGCGATCACCGCCATGCAGCCGACCACGATGTAGCTGGCGACGATCCAGCCGTGGTGGTAGTAGCTGCTGTCGACGGTGCCGAGCAGGTGGCCGAGCTGCCAGCCGCCCGCCAGGGTCGCGGTGACCACGGTGGGCATGATCAGGACCATCTTCGGCATCAGCCGGGTGGTCATTTCGATCCGCGCCGGGACCGACAGCCGCCCGAGGATCGGCCCGAGCACGAAGCCGAGGAAGAGGTCGATGATCGTCCAGGCCGCGCCGAAGGCGACGTGGAAGAACTGCAGCGGCCAGAGTTCGTTGACGGCGATCGCGACGACCAGCCCGGCGAAGACGATCGCCACCGGGATCAGCCCGAGCCGCGGGACGATTTCGAAGTCGGGGATCGAGATCGCGCCGGGAGGGGGAGCTGCCGCCGCCTCTCCGGGCGCGGGTGGTTCCGCGGTCGTCGCCATGGACGCGAGCGTATTCCCGCGCGCGCCGTCGAGGCAAGAGGCTTTTTCGGTATGGCGCGGTCGCGCGAGCCGCTCCTGTGAACCTCGTCACAGAGCCTTTCGGCCCCTAATGTTCGGCGCTAAACTTTTAGGCACCGAAACTTTGGGAATCGAAGGAAGTGATGCGTAGGTGAGCGAAGCGGTGCAGAACGCCGGCGGCAAGATCGAAGCGCACGTGTGGCGGATCGCGACCGTGATCGTCCTCGGCACGATCATGTCGGTCCTCGACACGACGATCGTCAACGTCGCCCTCGACACCCTGGGCAAGGACCTGAACTCCTCGGTCGACCAGATCCAGTGGGTCGTCACCGGCTATCTGCTCGCGCTCGCCGCCGTCATCCCGGTCAGCGGCTGGGCCTCGCGGCGCTTCTCCAACCGCAGCGTCTACATGCTCTCGCTGGTGCTCTTCACCGCCGGCTCGGTGCTCTGCGGGCTCGCCCAGTCGACCGAGTCGCTGGTCGCGTTCCGCGTCATCCAGGGCATCGGCGGCGGCATGCTGGTGCCGACCGGGCAGATGATCCTCGTCCGCGCCTCCGGCCCCAAGAACCTCCCCAAGGTGATGAGCGCGATCGGCGTCCCGATCGTCCTCGCCCCGATCTTCGGCCCGACCATCGGCGGCCTCCTGCTCGAGCACGTCTCCTGGCAGTCGATCTTCCTCGTCAACCTGCCGGTCGGGATCATCACCCTGATCGCCGCCCTGAAGCTGCTGCCGAAGGACGAGCCGGAAGGAGCCGAGCCGCTCGACTTCCTCGGCCTCGGCATCCTCTCGGTCGGCCTCGTCGGCGTCACCTACGGCCTCGCCCAGACCGGTTCGGCCGGCACCCTGTTCGCGGGCTCCGTCCTGATCCCGCTGGGGATCGGCCTCGCCGGCGTCGCCGCCTTCGTCCTCCGCGCGCTGAAGGTGCCGAACCCGCTGCTGAACGTCCGCCTCTACAAGGACCGCGCCTTCACCGCGGCGTCGATCACGACCTTCTGCCTCGGCGCCGCGCTCTTCGGCGCGATGGTGCTGATGCCGCTCTACTTCCAGGTCGTGCGCGGCGAGGACGCGGTCGCCACCGGCCTGCTGCTGATCCCGCAAGGGCTCGGCGCGGCCGTCGCGATGGCCCTCTCCGGCAAGGCGACCGAACGGTGGGGCGGTGGCATCACCGCCGGGCTCGGCACGCTGATCACGCTGGTGGCGACGGTTCCGTTCGTGATGCTCGGCGCCAACACCTCCTACGTGCTGATCGGCGCGGCGATGGTAATCCGCGGCTTCGGCATCGGGATGTCGATCATGCCCGCGATGACCGCCGCCTACAGCGTCCTCACGCCGAACCAGGTGACGCACGCGACGCCGCAGCTGACCACCCTGCAGCGGGTCGGCGGCTCGATCGGCACGGCGATCCTCACCGTGATCCTGCAGTCCCACCTCGAATCGGCGGGCGCCTCGCAGCCGGCGATGGCCGACGCCTTCGGCACCACGTTCCTCTGGGTGATGGGGATCACCGCCGCGGCGCTGCTGCCGACGGTGATGCTGGCGCGGATCGAGCGTCGCGCCCGCCGCCGCGCGGTCGAGGCCGCGCCGACGCCGCCCCTCGCCGAGGCGGAAACCCGCGAGCTCGCGCTGGAGTCGGCGTGAGCGTCACGGCGCCCGACCGGCGCACCGAGGCGCTCGCCGCGGTCCGCGAGGAGTTCGGCTGCCTGATGGGCGCCGAGCGCCGCCTCCGCGGCCGCGACCAGCACCGCAAGACCGATGACGGCCTGACCATCGCCCAGGTCCGCGCCCTCTTCGCCCTCGACCAGAACGAGGCGGCGACGGCGGGGGAGATCGCCGAGTCCGCCCGCCTCAGCCCCGCCAGCGTCACCGCGATGCTCGACGAGCTCGAGCGCGACGGCATCGTCACCCGCGTCCGCAGCGACACCGACCGCCGCCGCGTCCTCGTCCTCCTCACCGACGAGGGCCGGGCGGTGCTGAAGAAGCGCCGCCGCCTCTGGCTGAAGCGCTGGGACGCCGCCCTCGCCGACGTGCCCGAGCGCGACCTCGAGGCCGCCGCCGACGTGCTGCGCCGGATCACCGGGCTGCTGGACGAGCTCTAGACCGGCCCACGCGATCGGCCCCCGCGCTCGGCTGAGGAATCAGTTGAGGATTCCGCTCCAATCGTCGAAGCTGCTCACACCAGACCAATCGGGAGCGAGTGAAGGGGAGCGAGCATGGCCGACGAGCAGTCCAGACCGACGATCGTCCTGATCCACGGGCTGTGGATGACGCCGCTGAGCTGGGAGCACTGGATGGAGCGGTTCGAAGGGCGCGGGTACGCGGTCGAGGCGCCGGCCTGGCCCGGCTTCGAGGGCGACCCGGCGTCGATCCGCGCCGACACGAGCAAGATCGAAGACCTCGGGCTCGAGGAGATCATCGACCACATGGACGCGGCGGTCAGCCGGATCGAGGGGCCGACGATCATCATGGGGCACTCCTTCGGCGGGGCGATCACCGAGGTGCTGCTCGACCGCGGGCTGGGCGACGCGGGGGTGGCGATCGACGCGGCCGCGGTGCGCGGCGTCACCAAGCTGCCCTACTCGACCCTCAAATCGGCGTTCCCGATCCTGAAGAGCCCGGCCAACGGCCATCGCGCCGTGCCGATCACCGCCGAGCAGTTCCACTACGCCTTCACCAACACGATGAGTGCGGAGGAGTCCCTGCCGATCTACGAGCGCTACGCGGTGCCGGGGGCGGGGCGGGTCCTCTGGCAGGGCGCCCTCGCCAACCTCAATCCGCACTCGCCGCTGAAGGTCGACTTCAAGAACCCCGACCGGGCGCCGCTGCTCTTGATCGCGGGCGGCTCCGACCACGTCATCCCGGCCTCGGTCGACAAGCAGATGGCGAAGAAAGAGGGCAAGGCACCGGCCGTCACCGACTACAAAGAGTTCCCCGGCCGCTCGCACTTCACGGTCGGGCAGGAGGGCTGGGAGGAGGTCGCCGACTACGCGCTCGACTGGTCGCTGGCGCAGTTGCGGGCGCCGGCGGCCTGACCGGCGCGGCCGACCGCGTCGGCGCCTTGGGGCAGACTGCGGCGCGTGAGCGAGCCGCGAGCCGACCCCGAGGACGGTGCCCCGCGCGGTCGGCTGGTCTCCTTCGGCGGTCTGCTCGCCGACCTCGTCGTCGGCGTCGACGCGGTGCCGGTGCGCGGCGAGGACGCGCTCGCGCGGCACTTCACGCAGACGGTGGGCGGCGGCTTCGCGGTGCTCGCGGCGGCCGCGCGGCTGGGCATGCCGACCGCGCTGGCGGGCGTGCTCGGGGACGACGCGATCGCCGCCGCGGCGCGCGCCGCCCTGCGCGACGAGGGTGTGGAGCTGCTGCTCCCCGAGTCGCGGCCGGGCGGCTCCGGCCTCTGCCTCGTCCTCGTCGACGCGGGCGGCGAGCGGACGATGGTCACGGTCGAAGGCGTCGAGTCCCGCCTGCGCCCCGAGGACTTCGCCGCGATCCGACCGGAGCCCGGCGACGTCGTCTACGTCTCCGGCTACGAGCTCCTCTACCCGCACGGGCAGCTGCTGGTGGACTGGGTGGCAGCCAACCGGCCCGCGAACCTGATCTTCGACCCCGGCCCGCTGGTCGCGACGATCGAGCCCGGGCGCCTGGGCACGGTCCTCGGCGCGACCCGCTGGCTGAGCCTGAACGCCGCCGAGGCGACGGCCCTGACCGGCGAGGCGAGCCCAAGCGCCGCCGCCGAGGCCGCACTGTCCCGACTCCCAAACCACGATGTTGATGGGCCGAAAACCGGACAGATAGGCAGGTTTTCGGCCCGTCAACATGGGGTGGTGGTGCGGGCCGGCGGCGAGGGGTGCGTGCTGCTCGAGCGGGGGACGGAGGCGGTTGCGGTGCCGGCCTTTCCGGCCGAGGCGGTGGACACGACCGGCGCGGGGGACACCCACGTGGGCGCTTTCGTCGCCGCCTTGGCGCGCGGGCTCGATCCGACCGAGGCCTGCCGCTGGGCCAACGCCGCCGCCGCGCACGTGGTCGGGATCCGAGGTCAGGCGTCGCCGCCACGGGTCGATGAGCTGCGGGCGATCCTCGACGGCGGGCGGGTTTAGGTCGATTCCACGCCGCCGGGTCCCCGAGGGGGAAGGGACGGATGCCCTGCGAGCGCCGCGGATGCCCTCCCGACCCGGGCCGGCTGTGGTCGGCAGGGCATCCGCGGCAGCCCGGGGAGTCTGCGGGGGAGGGACGACACGCTTCCGTGACGGCACTCCCGGGTGAGTTCGCACTTCTCCGCGCTATCCGCGGGTTTCTGCGAACTCACCGTGGTGGGACCCGCCAGGTGCCACGGGAGGCGCACGGAAGGCGTAAGTCATGACGCTTCCGTGCGCCTCCCGTGCGCCTTCGTCCCGGATCCCGTCCTCTCAACCCGTTGAGTTCGCAGTTATCCGCGGTATGCGCGGCAAAGTGCGAACTCGACCCTCGGGACCTCCCCGGCCCGGCGGCTGTCGGTCTGCCGCCGGCTCCCTCAAGGATCCAGCTGGTAGGTGACCCACTCGGTCCGGGTCGAAACGCGGTCGTAGGCCGCCTGGGCGCGAGCGTTGTCGGCGGCGGTGATCCAGCGGACGTTGGCCCAGTCTTCGGCGGCGGCGAGGTCGCGGATCGCGCCGAGGAGGGTCTCGAAGGCGCCGGTGCCGCGGGCGGAGGGCTTGACGAAGAGGTCGTCGAGGAAGCCGGTCAGGGTGCCGCGGAGCGGGCTGGGGCAGGGGCGGACGTGGGCGAGGCCGACGGCGCGGCCATCGGGCGTCGCGGCCGGTACGGCGAGCAGGCAGTGCATCGTCCCCGCCTCGATCCAGGACCAGACCTGACGGCGCTGCTCCGGGGTGGAGGGACGTTCGTAGAAGTCGCAGTAGCCGACGAAGAGCTCTTCCCAGGCCTCGCGGTCAGGCTCCGCCGCGGGCCGGGCACGCCACCGCGAAGGGGCGTCGCGGCCGTTCCACCCCCCAAAATGGCAGAAACGGTTCGACCCGATCATCTCCAGAGCCTATTCCACCCGGGCGCATGGTGATGGGAAAAAATCGGCGATTCGGCATATGAAAGGGATATATGAGCCAAATTTCGTTTGCCAATGCCACTTGACAACGGTCGCACGATCTGAAACATAATCATTTCTAGTGTCACCGGACGATCAGCAGACTCCACTCGGTGCGGGACGCACCGGGACGGGAAATGGAGCGCGACGATCGTGAACCCGGCCCCCTGTGGGAGCCAGGCTCGCGGAGCTGACGGGCGGCGGCAACCGGTCCAGCCCAATCACTACTCGGAGGAGTAGCCATGGATGTCCACATTCCGCTCGTCTTCGGCGCAGCGGACTTTTTCAAAGAACAGGTATCGACCAATATCTTCCAGGCCGACATCTTCTACACGATCGCGACGATCACGCTGTTCCTGCTCGTCATCGCGGTCGGATTGATCGATGCCGGCCTGGTCCAGCGGAAGAATCTCCTCGACGTCTGGATCGGCAAGCTCGCCGCCGCCTTCGTCGCCGGCCTCGGCATGTTCCTGATCGGCTACGCGATCTGGCAGGTCAGCTTCTACGAAGCGTTCGGGATACCAAAGCCCTGGGGCGAAGCGATATCCCAGTGGTGGGCCGGCGGCATCAACGTCGTCTCGCTGCCGCAGACGCTCAACCCCGAAATCGCGCCGGAGAACGACGTCTTCCAGATCTTCCTCGTCTTCTTCGTCGCCTACGCGATGGCGGGCGGCGCGCTGCTGCACTCGGCGGGCCTGGAGCGGGTCAAGCACCTGCCGATGAACATCATCGCCGCGGTCGCCGGGACGATCGTCATGCCGATCCTCCTCTACCTGACCTGGGGCTCGGTCGGGCCGCTCGACAAGATCGGCGTGCACGACTACCTGGGCACCTTCTCCCTCTACATCTTCACCGGTACCTGGGCCCTGATCATCGCCTGGCGGGCGGGCCCGCGCATCGGCGCCTTCTTCGCCGAGAAGATCGATCCGTCCGAACCGGGGACCGGCCTGCTGGCGCATAAACCGCACAACCTCGGGCTCACCGCCCTGGGCGTGGGGCTGGTGCTCTTCTGCGTGCCGTTCCTGGCCCTCGGCTGCGGCTACGTCGTCCCCGGCGCCGGCTACTTCGGCATCTCGATGACCACCTCCGGCTTCGGCCTGGTGCTCGAGAACGTCTTCATGTCGTTCCTCGGTGGTGCCATCACCGGCTTCGCGATCAGCTACCTGACCAAGAACCCGATCATGGCGCTGCTCGGGCCGGTCGCCGGCTACATCGGCTGCTCGGCCTCCTTCGACATCGGCCGGCCGCTCGGGATCCTGGTCGTCTCGATGATCGCGCCCCTGGTCGTCTACGGCGGCTACCTGTTGATGCAGAAGTGGCGGATCGACGACAAAAAGATCGTCCCGCTGGCCCTGTTCGGCGGCGTCTACGCGGCGCTGGCGGCCGGGATCGTGGGTGCCGGGAAGGCGACCGGTGGCTACTTCGAACTCGAAAACGGCGACTACGCCTTCCAGCACGCGTCGATCACCTTCGGGCACCAGCTGCTCGGGGTGGTGGTGACGCTCGGCATCTCCGCCGTCACCGGCCTGGTGCTGGTCCTGGCGCTGGAGAAGACGATCGGCCTCCGCGTCGACCGCGCCAAGGAGATCGAGGGCCTCGACGAAGCCGACTGGGGCTCCGGCCCGGCCCACGAGTTCGAAGACCTGCCGGCGTTCGCGCCCGCCGCGATGGCGGCGGCCGAAGCCGCCTCGGCGACGGCCCCGGAAGCTCCCCCCGCAGCCGGGTCCTCGCCGCCGGCACCCGCCGCCGGCTAGTTCGGCGCCGGACCGGCCGGAAGGCAGTCCGGAAGAGCGCCCCGGCTCCTCCGCCGGGGCGCTCTTTCCAGTCCTGACCCACCTGATACGTTGCTGGTGGGGCCTAGAAAGCTTTCTAGGCGGAATCAAACTTCAGCCGCGAGGAACCAAGATGAGCGATTACGCCGTAGTCAATCCCGCCACCGGAGAGCAGGTCAAGGAGTACCCGACGATCACCGACGAGGAGCTCCGCGCCGCGATCGGTCGCGCCGACGCCGCCTACAAGTCGTGGTCGGGGACCTCGACCGTCGCCGAGCGCGCCGCCCTGGTCCGCAAGGTGGGCGACCTGCACAAGGAGCGCGCCGTCGAGCTCGCCGACATCATCGTCCGCGAGATGGGCAAGCCGAAGGCCCAGGCGGTCGGCGAGGTCCAGTTCTGCGGCGCGATCTACCACTTCTACGCCGACAACGCGGAGGAGTTGATGGCCGATGAACCGATCAAGCTGCTCGGCGGCACCGGGACCGCGACGGTGCGGCGGAGCGCCTACGGGGCGCTGCTCGGGATCATGCCCTGGAACTACCCCTACTACCAGGTGGCCCGGTTTGCCGGACCGAACTTGGTGATCGGCAACCCGATCCTGCTCAAGCACGCGCCGCAGTGCCCGGAATCGGCCGAGGCCATGCAGGGCATCTTCGACGAGGCGGGCTTCCCCGAGGGCGCCTACCAGAACATCTACGCGACCAACGACCAGATCGAGTGGGTGATCGCCGACCCCCGCGTGCACGGCGTGTCCGTCACCGGCTCCGAGCGCGCCGGCGCCGCGGTCGCCGAGATCGCCGGCCGCAACCTGAAGAAGGTCGTGCTCGAGCTGGGCGGCTCGGATCCCTTCATCGTGCTCGCCACCGACGACCTCGACACGGTCGCCCAGACGGCTGCCTCGGCGCGGCTCGGGAACACCGGCCAGGCGTGCAACGCCGCCAAGCGCATCATCGTCACCGACGAGTACTACGACGATTTCCTCGCCAAGCTGACCGAGCAGATGGAGGCGGCGAAGCCGGGCGACCCGACCGAGGAAAGCACCGCGGTGGGCCCGCTCTCCTCGAAGACCGCGGCGGACCGGCTCGAGGACCAGGTCAAGCGGGCGATCGAGAACGGGGCCGAGGTCGTGGTCGGCGGCAAGCGCGACGGCAACTTCTTCGAACCGACGATCCTCACCGGGATCAAGCCCGGGGACGAGGCCTCCCAGGAAGAGTTCTTCGGCCCGGTCGCCCAGGTCTACAAGGTCGGCTCCGAGGAGGAGGCGGTGGCACTTGCCAACGACACCCAGTTCGGCCTCGGCTCCTACCTGATGACCGACGACAAGGAGCAGGCCGAACGCGTTGCCGACCAGATCGAAGCCGGGATGGTCTTCATCAACGGCGCGGTCGCCGACGGCCCGGAGCTGCCCTTCGGCGGCTTCAAGCGCTCCGGTTTCGGCCGCGAGCTCGGCCGCTTCGGCGCCGACGAGTTCGTCAACAAGAAGCTGATCCGCAGCGCCTGAAGGCCGGCGGTCCTCGCGTCGCTTCCGCTGTTCTTTTTGGTCCCCACAGGACCAAAAAGAACAGCTGGACGCGGGGGATCGACGGGCCGGTGGGTCGCGCGGCCGGGCGTGGAGTCGCGCGCTACGCCGGTTGCGGGCGGGCGAGGCGGGAGATCCGCTCGCGGAGCAGGCGGCGGAAGCGCTCGGGGTCGGCGTCGACGGCGACCTCGAGCGGCCGCGGCGGCTCGCCCGCCCAGGTGACGGTCGTGGCGCCGCGGTTCGGGCCGGTCGTGGTGTCGACCTCGACCGCCGCCGCGGTCCGCAGCCGGACGCTCTCCGGCTCGAGCAGGCCGGTGACGACCAGCGCGTCGTGAAGCGGCCAGCCCGTCCCGGTCACCTGGTCGTCGTAGCCGAGGATCATCTCCGCCAGCGAGGCGCCGGCCGGCGACCAGCTCGCCAATTCCAGCCGCTGGGACTCGTCGAGCGCCGCCCTGCGGGTCGCCGCGAGGGGGAAGAGGCGGGTCGGCAGGTCACCCTCGCTCAGCACCCGGTAGGCGGCCTCGGGGTCGGCCCAGACGTTGAACTCGGCCACCGGGGTGACGTTGCCGACGTCGATCGTCGCGCTCATCGTGGCGAGCAGGCCGATCCGGTCGGCGAGGTCCGGCCGCATCGCCAGCAGCAGCGCCAGGTTGGTGAGCGGCGCCAGCGCGATCACCGTGATCTCGCCCGGCGCGGCCGGCTCGAGCACGCGCTCGAAGGCCGCGATCGCGGGCTCCGCCGGACGCGCCGCCGCCACCGCCGGCAGCTCGACCCCGCCGAGGCCGTTGACGCCGTGGATCTGGGCGTAGGGCGGGTTGGCGCGGACGAGCGGGCGGGCGGCGCCGGGGCAGACCGGGACCTCGCCGCGGCCGAAGGCGTGCAGGGCGCGGCGCGCGTTCTCGGTCGCGAGCTCGACCGGGACGTTGCCGCAGACCGTGGTGACGGCGCGGAGGTCGAACTCGGGGCTGACGGCGAGCAGGGCGAGGGCCAGCGCGTCGTCGATGCCAGGGTCGCAGTCGACGACCACCGGGATCGTTCCCGCGTCAACACCGCTCATCGGTTCGTACCCGTGACTTGCGCATTGACCAAGTTCTCCAATCGCTGTACGGTGAAAACGAATATGCTCCCTGTAGAACTCTAATTGAGGCGATCCTAGCCCACATTTACAGAACCGTTTCGACCAGCCGCTTGGCGGCAATCGACCAGAGCGAGGACACGTTGCCCGACCACGATCCCAAAGCCAAGAACGCCATGAGGTACCCGAAAGTGATCGACGAGACGGAGATCGACGCCCTGCCGCGGCTCGAATTCAACACGGGGATCGACACCGCGATCTTCGTCTCGCGCGAGCGCGACGACGCCCGTTACTTCCGGCACGGCTACTGCTACATGGAGCCCGATCACGGCGATTACCACTGGAACCAGAGCAACTTCGACGAGTCGCACTTCTGTCTCGAAGGGCGGATCAAGCTGCGGGTGGAGGACGCCGCCGGCCGCCAGATCGTGCTCGAAGCGAAGCAGGGCGAGCACATCTTCCTGCCGGCGGGCTACAAGTACACGCTCGAAGCGACCGGGGTCAAATCCAAGTTCTTCTGGACCAGCGGCCCGTCGCCGCGGGTCGGCCTCGCCGACGCGAAGGAATATTCCGACAAGCTCACCGCACTGAGGGGAGAGTGACATGGCCGACGTCAAGCCGGTGACCGCCAGCACCTTCGCGCCGTTGCGCGGCGCCAAGCGCTGGGAGTTCCTGGAGCGGGCGAAGACGATCCGCTTCGCCACCGCCAACGAGGACGGCTCGATCTACCTCTCGCCGCTCTGGCTGGTGGTCCACGAACGGCGGATCTTCATCCCGGTGGACGCCGCCTCCAAACACGGCGCCAACTTCGAGGCCGGCCGGCCGCTCGCCGCCTTGGTCGACGGCGGCGACGAGTACGCCACCGTCCACGGGGTACGCATCCACGGCACGATGGAGGTGACCGACGACGACGCCCTGTTCGACCAGCTGCAGGAGCTGGTGCGGCAGAAGTACTTCTACAAGAACCATCCCTACGCGGACGCCTACTTCGAATTCGGCGAGTTCGCCGGCCGGCGCTACTTCGAGCTGGTGCCGGAGAAGATGATCGGCTGGGACATGCGGGAGCTGGCCGAGGTCCCCGCCAACGAGGCGCGGGTCCTGCCCGACCATGTCGGCGACCGCCTGCTGGAGAACGCCTGATGGCCGGCGCGAACGGCAGCCACGGGGCGAAGGTCCTGGTCGCGGGCGAGTCGTGGATCAAGCACACCGTCCACATGAAGGGGTTCGACCACTTCCACTCGACCGAGTACGAGGAGGGCGGCACCGTCTTCATCGAATCGCTGAAGCGGGCCGGGATCGAGGTCGACTACGTGCGGGCGCACGAGATCTCGGGGCGCTTCCCGCGCGATCGCGAGGCGCTGGCGGAGTACGACGCGGTGATCATCTCCGACGTCGGCGCCAACTCGTTCCTGCTCAGCGACGAGACGTTCCTGCGCTCGGAAGTCACCACCAACCGGCTGGCCGAGATCGCCGCCTATGTGGAGTCGGGCGGCGGCCTGGTGATGGTCGGCGGTTATCTCTCCTTCACCGGGATCGACGGCCGCGCGCGGTACGCCGAGAGCCCGCTGGCGGAGGTGCTGCCGGTGGAGATGCTCGACCACGACGACCGGGTCGAGGTGCCGCAGGGCGTCGCCCCGGAGGTCGCCGCGGCCGGCCACCCGGCGCTCGGCCGCGTCGCCGACGAGTGGCCGCGCCTGCTCGGGTACAACCGCCTGCGGGCGAAGGAGGACGCGACCGTCGTCGCCACCGTCGGCGAGGATCCCCTGCTCGTCGTCTCCGAGTTCGGTCGCGGCCGGACCGCCGCGTTCGCCTCCGATTGCGCGCCGCACTGGGCGCCTCCGGAGTTCGTAGAGTGGCCTGAATACGCCGAGCTCTGGTCGTCGATCATCCTCTGGGCCGGCGGGAGAGTCACCGCGGACGTGTAGGGGGCAGTAGATGGCGAAGCAGCGCCGACCAACGATGAAAGACGTTGCCGCCCACGCGGGCGTGTCGCTGAGCACGGTCAGTTACGTCCTCAACGACTCCGGCCCGGTCGCCAGCGACCGGCGCGCCCGCGTGCTCGACGCGATCCGGATCCTCAACTACACCCCGAACGAGTCGGCGCGCAGCCTCAAGCGGCGCTCCGCCTCGACGATCGGCCTGATCGTCCCCGACCTCGCCAACCAGTACTTCGCGCTGGTCGCCGAGGGGGTCGAGCGGGAAGCGTCGGAGCGGGGCGTCTTGGTCGTCCTCTGCGTGCCCCAGGCGACCGGCAAAAGCGACGACTTCTACGCCCAGCTGCTGCGCAGCCAGCGCCTCGACGGCGTCGTCTACCTCTCCGCGACCGGCACGCTGCCGTCGCTGATCCTGGAGCTGACCCGCTCCGGGGCGGTGGTCCTGGTCGACGAGCAGATGCCCGGCTTCAAACTGCCCGCGGTGGTTGCCGACAACCGGCGCGGCGCGCGCGAGATCGCCCAGCACGTGATCGGCGCGGGGCACCAGCGGATCGCGCTGATCGGCGGCCCGGCGCCGCTCTGGAGCGCCGACCAGCGCCTGGCCGGGTACCGCGAGGCGCTTGCCGCGGCGGGCCACAACCCCGACGAGGTGCCGTTCTTCGGCGGCGACTATCGGCAGCGCTCCGGCTATGAGCTGGCGGCGAAGGCGCTTGACGTGGCGCCCGCCGAGCGTCCCACGGCGCTGATCTGCGCCAACGACCTGATGGCGTTCGGCGCACTGGAGTACTGCCGGGAGCAGGGGATCCAGGTGCCCGCGGACCTGACGATCGTCGGCTTCGACGACGTCCCGACGGCCTCGCTGGTGACGCCGCGGCTGACCACGATCCGGCAGCCGGCGACCGACCTCGGCGCCGCCGCTGCCCGCCTTCTCTTCGCTCTGATCGCCGACGAGGAGGAGGCGACTCCGCCGATGCCCTTCCCGACCACATTGATGGAACGGGAGTCGGTGGGGCCGCCGGCGCCGCGGTGAGCGCTCGGGCCCAGGGCCTGGCGGTGGTCGGCGCGATCAACGTCGACCTGGTGGTCAGCAGCGAGCGGCTGCCGCGGGCCGGGGAGACGGTGGTCGGCGAGGGGCCGCGGAGCTTCGGCGGCGGCAAGGGCGCGAACGCGGCGGTGGCGGCGGCACGGGCCGGGGCGGAGGTCGTCCTGGTCGGCGCGGTCGGCGACGACCCGACCGGTGCCGAGACGCTCGACCTGCTCCGCGCCGACGGGGTCGACGTCGCCGGCGTCGCGCGCCTGGAGGGAGAGCCGACCGGCGTCGCGCTGATCGTCGTCGATGCTGTCGGAGAGAACCAGATCGCGGTTGGGGCGGGCGCCAACGGGGCGCTCGACGCGGCCGCGGTGCGGGCGGCCCTCGAGCCGCGCGTCGCCGAGCTCGGCTGCGTCCTCGTCTCGACCGAGATCCCCGACGACGCGGTGCTCGCCGCGGTCGACGTCGCCACGGCCGCCGGCCTGCCCTGCGTCCTCAACCCGGCGCCGCCGACCCCCGCGGTCGAGCGCTCCGTTCCTCGCGGCGCGATCCTGACCCCGAACGCGGGCGAGCTGCGGGACTTGTTGGCGCGACTGAGGGATGACGGCGGGACGGGGGACGCCGTCGACCATGCGACCGGTTCGGCGCGGCTGGGCGGCGCTGGCGCGTCGGGGGACCTGGCGGCCGGTGCGGAGGGCCACGCGCGGCCAGGTGGCGCCGGCAAGCCGGGCAACGCAGCGGGCGCTGCGAGCGATCCTGCGCGGCCGGGCGACCCCGGCGGTCGAGACGGCCTGGCGGCCGGTGCGGACAGCCACGCGCGGTATGGCGACGCGGCCGGGTCCGGTGACCTCGCGGCCGCTGCCCGCAATCTCGCGAGCCGGAGCGGCGCCCCGGTGATCGTCACCCGGGGCGGCGACGGCGTTCTCGTCGCGGACGGGGAGGAGACCTTCGAGCTGCCCGCCCCGGCCGCCACCGTGGTCGACACCACCGGCGCCGGCGACACCTTCAACGGCGTCCTCGCCACCCGCCTCGCCGCCGGCGACGACCTCCGCCGCGCGGTGGAGCTTGCCGTGGCCGCCGCCTCGATCTCGGTCGGCAAACAGGGCGCCCGCGAGGGGATGCCGACCAGCGAGGAGATCGAGGCCGCGGTTTTGGTCTGAGCGGTTGGTTTTGGGGCTGGTAGGGGGACGGGGCGGGGCTCGGAGCGCTTGCGGCCGTCCGAGGTGGCGGGTGCGGGTGTCCTGGGCTCCTCATGGGGGTCCTGGCAGGCTGTGACCCCCATGAGGAGCCCAGGACGTGAGGCTTTCGTGGGAGAGGCGTCACAGGGACGTTGCGAAGTCGGACTTCCGTGACGATCGGGT
>ERZ778017.1340-NODE-1340-length-24935-cov-5.173473_pt1 | contig 24935 bp, 14 predicted proteins | sample MGYA00375747_ERZ778017 | MGnify/ENA primary metagenome ERZ778017 (study PRJEB29350, sample SAMN05509838) | bioreactor metagenome | biome: bioreactor; material: wastewater | place: South Africa: University of Cape Town | collected 2014-03-17 ...
TACGTCGGATTTCTGGAAAGACATTAAGTCTAGGGATACCCGGCATTTTCGCAGAGTCTCTTTTTAAACAGAGAAAAATCGAATATTTGCTGATTTATGTCACTTGTATTAGTTATTCTTCTTGAGAACCATTTTGTAAAGTGGCAACTTGTCCGAGTGGTTAAGGAGAAAGATTAGAAATCTTTTGGGCTTTGCCCGCGCAGGTTCGAATCCTGCAGTTGTCGTCATTTTTTAATTAAGAAACTGTCTTCAGTGATATATTTTTTTAATAGACTTAAACGAAATAACCGTTGAGATTCACCGCATCATCTAAACCTAAACTAACGAGCTTTTACCTTGTATTTGTTTGTGTTTAAATAAAATTGTTGTATGCACATTACCGTTTGAGAATTAGCCAGACTATAAACAGGTAACTAGAATCCTGTTCTTTGCACAACGGTTTTTTTACACACGAATTTCCAACGGCAATTATTGAATGGTGGAGTCTACTATTGAGTGATCATATTTTGTGTTTATTGTTGAAAAAGTAGGACAAGATTATTAACCCATGTTTGGTGACAAAGATAAACGTGGACATAAACTTGGGTCAAGGTTGTCGTCAATTTTCACCGGGGACAATGATGGTCACAAGTTACATGTTCCTACAATACGAACAGATGGCCATACGAAATCGAGTTCGGTCCTGGATCGTGCATTACCTCCCAAGAACAATTTGTTGAAACAAAGTATTGTGAATTCATCGGCATCTCGTACATCAAAACCGACCACCTCTGAAGCAAAGTCACCAAAAAGTAACACTTCTACACCAAAATACCAAACCAGATCTTTGCTTGATCCAGGGGTTCCCAAGGTGTCACCGGAAGCTCTGCTTTTAGGAGTCCAAAACACTCTATCTCCACAAACCAGTCCACAGTCAAATTCATCAAGACTCCGAAGAAAACCACCTCCAGATTTAGATGTAGAACCGAGATCAGGACTGATCACACCAAATTTTGAATCAATGTCGAATAATTCCAGTTTTGATGACTTCCAATTTAATGTTGGCCCTCACCAACAAGACTCAAAAACTCCCGAACCGGTAGAAAGTTCACCTAAAAAATCGGCAGCCATTGATGAACTAATCAACCAAATTGATACCCAACTAGAAAGTTTGGACGTTGAACTGGAAAAGCTCCCTGATCGTAGTCTGAACAAAGCTAATAGATATGCCAAGATACCAAGATCCCCTAATATGAACCGGTTATCCGACTATAACCACTCAAACACATCACTGTTGACAGACCTATTATCCGGACCACTCGAAAGTTCAACCATAAGGAAGGATGACACATTTACAAGTGAACCAAATTCACCAATTGATCCATCGAAAGATAATCGATGGGAAAATTTTCTGAAAGAATCTGATACTTCATCATTGCAATCACCATTTACATCAGAATCACGCCACAGACCCGGAACAGATGTCCTTGAAAACTCGAGTATACCGTCTATTCAACCGACTTCCCCACAAAAGGATCTCTTTTTGAATTATTCAAGCAGTCCTGACCATCGTTCACGTCAAAGTTTTAACATATCTTCTATGAACGATTTTGACAGTAGAAGTGAGGGTTTAGATGATTTTCTGAGATACCAATCACTTGAATCATTGAACGGGGACATGAAACCAGAAACTTCTGGCTTTGGTGGGTTTATCAATCCAGAAGAATACAAGTTATCATTCCAAACCTCAGTAGAAAATCCAATTATCGAAAACCAAGAAATGGCATCAGCTCCATATATGGAGAGTCCAACACAGGAGGTCCCATACCCAATATCGACACCAGAACCTCAGTCACCGATATCACCACAAATCTCACTTGGTGACATCAATCGGGACTTTTCTAAAAAAGATTCTACACCTTCAGAAAGATTAACTATTGGTACCTATGGGGATTTTTCGAACAAAGGTTTGGATAGTCCAGCTGATGCAACACAACCATTTTCAAGAACCTTGTCGAATATATCATCACCAAGTAGTAGACAGCCTCCGTACAGACCCAACCCATTACAACCGGTGCTATCATCACCAATTGAGCCAAGCATATCGCAATCGAGTATCAAGAGGCACCGACAAACCAGTTCTATCAGTTCGATATTCAGTATCAATTCGAATCGTCCAGCAAACTTAGCTACTATAAAGAAGAGTTTGAACTTAAAACCAGGAGAAGGAGAGAGATCGAATTATGTTGTTAGTATTAGGCGCAGTGCTGGGACAGCCTACAATGAAAATGGACCAGGAAAATGGAACCTACCTATAGGAATCAGACCAGTTGATAAATCAGCTAGTGCCATGAATGCCAACGGGAAATACATGAGGTTAGCTGGGCCATTTAGCCAAAATAAATTAAAGAAAACCAGTGGAGTCGAGTTTAAGCACGGCCACTTGCAACCAAGATTACTAGCAGGAGAGATTGATGATAGTTATACCACAGGAACAAAACAAAAGATCGGTGTCATAGGAGATACGAAAACACAACTTGGCGATATAAAATCGTCTGATTCCAGTATTACACCATCTACAACGACCACACTTAATAGGACTACGACAGGAGGGTCAATTAATACTAATGACATAGGAAGTGTTGTTACGAGTTCTAGCAATGCAAGTCCACGCAAACGTACGGACTCAATTGAATCGTCATCTTCAGGAAGTCTTTCAGACGCTATAGGCGAAGGTTTTTACCAGCATCCAGGATACAAGTACTCTGACCGTGATGAAGACGATACTGAAGTGGAAATGCATGGGTTTGTACAAGACCAGTGCGAATCTATGGAATACGAAGAAAGACCAAAACTCAAACTTGCCAATCCCGATATCGATACCGATTCTGATTGAAACACCATGTTCATATGAAAATTAGTGTAAGTAAGTGTAAGTTAGTGTTCATATTGAAATAGCTAGATAGAATAGCGCTTTCTTTGTAGGTTCCCCCTCGGAATACCTTTGGCACTTGCCGCGTGTACTCCCGATATTTGACCGGTATACCACCAAAACCGGTCAAATGTCGAAAAATTCCGGTTTAGTGAGAATTGAACAACACGTCAAGAAGAACGAGGAATTATACCATAGAAGAGGAATAACCTGACAATAAATCGTAAGTATAGCAGAAAAGACGGCACCGAACGAAACACCACGGTTAGTATTGTCGATATACGTTATTTCAAAACATTGGACTAACAATTCAGAGAAAGATGGCTGAATCAGGTTATACGTTGATTTATGAACCCAACACGGCGAGTAAAACCTCCGTTAATGAGTTCAAAAGCTTGTTAGAAAAGGGGAAAGATGAAGTCAAGGTTGAAGCCATGAAAAAAATCCTCATTACCATCATCAATGGTGATCCTATGCCCGACTTGTTGATGCACATCATCAGATTTGTTATGCCATCAAGAAACAAAGACTTGAAAAAGTTGTTGTACTTCTACTGGGAAGTTTGTCCTAAATTGGACGAGAATGGTAAGATGAGACACGAAATGATTTTGGTGTGTAACGCCATCCAGAGAGATTTGCAACATCCAAATGAATTCATTAGAGGTAATACTTTGAGATACTTGAACAAGTTGAAAGAACCAGAATTGTTGGAAACATTGGTGCCAAATGTCCGTCAATGTCTTGAGCATCGTCATGCTTACGTCAGAAAGAACGCGGTGTTTGCCCTTTACTCGATATATAAGGTTTCTGACCACTTGTGCCCTGATGCAGATGAGTTGATTTACAGATTCCTTTACGACGAATCGGACTCTGTTTGTAAAAGAAACGCATTTATCTGTTTGAGTGATATTAACAGAGATGCTGCATTACAATACATCCAAGATAATATTTCCATTATCGAAACTTTAGATCCATTATTACAATTAGCCTTCATTGAGTTTATAAAGAAAGATTCCATTACTAACCCAAGCTTGAACAACCAATACGCACAATTGGTCACTGAAATCGTTGAGAGTTCTTCCAATGTTGTTGTTTACGAAGCTGCTAACACCTTAGCGTTGTTATCATCCAACCCAAGCTCGGTTTTGTTGGCAGGTAACAAATTTGTTGAATTGGCCACCAAGGAAGCTGACAACAATGTCAAAATTATCTCGCTCGACAGAATTAATGATTTAAATACTCAGTATCCTGGTGTTTTGAACGAATTAGTCCTTGAAATTTTGAGGGTGTTGTCATCCCAAGATCTCGATGTTCGTAAAAAAGCTCTTGAAGTGTCATTGAAGTTTGTCAGCAACAGAAACGTTGAAGACATTGTAAAATTGTTGAGAAAAGAATTGGAAAAATCCTCATCTTCCAACGAAGAAAAGGCTGCTGAATATAGACAATTGTTAATCAATGCTATTCATCAATTGGCGATTAAATTTGTTGAGGTTGCAGCTAATGTTATTGACTTGTTGTTAGATTCAATGAGTGATTTGAACACTGCTGCTGCTAACGAAGTCATTATCTTTGTCAAGGAAGTTGTTGAAAAATTCCCTGATTTGAGAGAAGAAATTCTTAGTAGATTAATTCTTGCTTTACCTAATGTCAAGAGTGGTAAAGTTTTCAGAGGTGCATTATGGATCATCGGTGAGTACAGTTTTGAAGAGAAATTAGTACAAGAAGCTTGGAAATACCTTAGATCTGCCATTGGGGAGGTTCCTATTTTAGCAAGTGAGAAAAAACACACTGATAGTGAAGGTCAAGATGAAGAATCCTCCAAATCTACCCACGGAAAGGGTCCAGTTGTGTTACCAGACGGTACTTATGCTACTGAAAATGCCTTGACAACTGAAGTCAAGGATGTTTCCGATGAAAATAAGCCGCCTATTCGTAAATTGTTACTAGCAGGAGACTTTTATCTTGGTTCTGTTTTAGCTTCTACATTAACCAAATTGGTATTGAGATTAGAGCGTATTAATACCAAGCAAGAAGTTTTGAACGCTTTGAAAGCAGAAGCATTATTAATCATGGTTTCGATTGTCAGAGTTGGTGAATCAAATATTGTTGAAAAGAAGATTGACGAAGATTCAGCTGAAAGAATTGTTTCGTGTATCAAATTATTAACTGACGAAGCTGATGCCAAATTAATTGAACTGAGTTTCTTGGATGATACCAAAGACGCTTATTCTACTCAAATTAAAGCAGCTGAAGCTAAAAAAGCCCAAGAAGTCGCCAAAGATTTCCACGACAATGCTGAACAAGTCGACGACTCCATTGTTTTCAGACAATTCAATAAAAACGGTAAGAGTGGTAAATCCAATGTTGATGATATTGCGTTGGCAGCTGGAAGCAACATCAAAAAGGAGAATTTATCTTCTAGATTGAACAAGATTGTTCAATTGACTGGGTTTTCCGATCCAATTTATGCTGAAGCTTACGTCAAGGTACATCAATATGATGTTGTATTGGAAGTCCTTTTGGTGAATCAAACCACCACTACATTGCGTAATTTGTCAGTAGAGTTTGCTACTTTGGGTGATTTGAAGGTTGTTGACAAACCAACTACAGCAAATATTGGCCCACATGGATTTTTCAAGATCCAAACCACAATCAAGGTTAGCTCAGCTGATACTGGTGTGTTATTTGGTAACATTGTCTACGATGGTCAGCACTCTGATGAATCGACCATTGTTATCTTGAACGACGTACACATTGATATTATGGACTACATTAAACCAGCCACATGTTCCGAAAGTCAATTCCGTAAGATGTGGAACGAATTCGAATGGGAAAACAAGATCACCATTAAATCACAAATGAATTCCTTGAAGGAATACCTTGACGAGTTAATGAAGGGAACCAACATGAACTGTTTGACTCCAGGAGCAGTTATTGGAGAAGAATGTCAATTCTTATCTGCTAACTTGTACTCTCGCTCATCGTTTGGTGAAGATGCATTGGCCAACTTGTGTATTGAGCAACAGACCAACGGTCCTATTATTGGGCACGTTAGAATTAGATCCAAAGGACAGGGATTGGCATTATCCTTAGGTGATAGAGTTGCATCAATTTCCCGCAAATCGAAGGTAGCTACAGTAGTAAAAGTATAGATTTGTGTTTATTGTATATTTAAATGAAAGGACATACGACGAAGCCACGGTAACTAAGACGTAAATAAATGACAACAACTGTTCAAACAACCAGGTTAGACACAGATGAATACTTTGAAATGAACTGAATGGCATTAGATCTTGACTTCGTCAACGCCTGATTGTTAGCATCAGACCGTTCGACGATACTGGCATCTACGTGCACAGAATATAGTGGGATCTGGCTTATCTTGGACTCGTCAACGTTGCAAGAATCACACTGCAAGCACAGAGTCAACGACGCAAATATACTGGAAAGATATCCGTGCAAACAGAGCAAGTTAATTTCCGGGTTGAAATGGTAGCCAGATTGGGTATATAATTGTTTAGGTGATGCGATAGATGGTGGTTTAGACGAATCTATCAATAGCGATAACTTATAGTTTGGCGACTTCAATGTCAATTGGCCATTTGCAAAGTTGTTTACCTTGGCCAACAAAAACGCAATATACGTAGCAGCTTTACAAATAGCACCAGAAGAACCATACAATGAAATATAGCTATCGATGGTACCAGTAGAAACTGAAAAGTCCGTAATGTCGAAATTTTTTTTTAACAGCACCAAGTCAACCTCCGGTGAGATCAAATAATTTGCTTCAGAAGTACATACCACGATCTTCAATTGTGTCCCCGTGATGTCAGAACTGGTATTAAACTTGTTGATATAGTTGATGACTTTATCGTCTGCCACGGTCTCAGGACTACGGCGAGGGACCTGGGGAGAATGCAACTGTAACACATCATCTACCGAGTTGAACCGTTTAGCATTTCTTTTTGAATCCATAACCGGCTACTCACAACACAATGCCGTTGTTTGTGGGTGGTTTTGTGGTACAAGTTGCAAGAAATGGTTGATAAAAATCGTCTTCATAGTGTGTGTACCGGCCACTAAGTAACTCATCGCTGAAAAATTTAAAAATCGATTTTTCCATCAAGGTGTATTATAGTGATTTCCACAGACATGGCTAAAGATAAGAAGGAAAAGGTCGTCAAGGACGATGCTGAAGACAACTACGAAAAGAGATTATCTGCTGTATTGACATTTGCCAAACCTTTGGCTTCTAAAAAATTGAACAAAAAAGTGTTGAAAACCGTCAAGAAATCGTCCAAGGTCAAGCACGTCAAGAGAGGAGTCAAGGAAGTCGTCAAGGCATTGAGAAAGGGTGAAAAGGGATTAGTTATCATTGCTGGTGACATTTCTCCTCCAGATGTCATTTCTCACATTCCAGTTTTGTGTGAAGATTCTTCTGTTCCATATGTGTTTATTCCATCCAAAGAAGACTTAGGTAGTGCTGGTGCCACTAAGAGACCTACCTCTTGTGTCATGATTGTCCCAGGTGGTGGTAAGTCCAAGAAAAACGCCGACAAGACTGACGATTACAAGTCCTCTTACGATGAAATCGTCACCGAAATCGGTTCCTTGCAATAGATTTTCCCAGTATCGGTTTCATGAAGCTATTTACTGATTTTCACGCATTAATTCATGGCACCTTCTGCCATTCATCGCCAGATAATCCTTCTGTATATCTAGTACCTCTAGTTTTGTATTTTAATAGTCCATATAAAATTTTGAACCAACCTCGGATTTGTACAGAATTTGGTCAGTTTGTGATGACATTGGATCTCAACCCAACTGTCAAATCCACTCGTTCATCACATATATCGCTTTACCCTAACTGATGGGTTAAGTTTGTAAAATCGCGGCGCTACCTGAAAAGTTTTAGAACCACGAACCACGATCTACTCCCAAAAAAATACCACCGTTCCTGAAACGTTACAAACAAAACGACAACCCCATGTAGATCACAACCATGTCGTGACACCTTTGTCCCACAACCGTCCTCTGTTGCTATTTTCTTGCTATTTTCTTGCTCTTCCACTGGGGGTATTTATATGGTAGCGCTGAAAACATCATCAAAAGTCGCGATTCCGCGACCAGCTACAATCGTAAGCTACCACGATAATGAGCGAAGACGAGTCGGTTACCGCGGTAGACTACATAAATAGCCAGCTTGAACTTGAGCGACAAGCTCGAGAGTTGATGCCATACAGTTCTGATGAGTGTACATACGAAAAAGGTGAATTGAGACAGCCAGTGTTTGCATGTTTAGACTGTTCCAAAGCAAGTAATCAACCGGTAGGCGTGTGCTATTCGTGCTCAATCCAATGCCATCTGACGCATGAGATTGTGGAATTGTTCACGAAACGAAATTTTGTGTGCGACTGTGGTACTACTAGAATGGAAGGGGTGAGGAATGGTAGTTGTAAGCTAAGGTTGAGACCGAAAACTAGTGAGAATGAACCCACGACGTTCAAACCAAGATCTGGTTCAGTGTCGTCATTAAGCTCACGACCTAGATTAGGATCGTCGCTGTCGCTTAGTGGTATAGAGTTACCACCGGAAGATATACCATCGCTGAGTAATAACTATAACCAGAACTTCAAAGGGGTATTTTGCAATTGTCACAAACCGTACAATCCGTTGGACGGAAATATGATCCAGTGTTATTTTGGGTTTGTTTGTGGAGAAGACTGGTACCATGAAGAATGTATTTTGGGGTACAAACAGGGTAGATTCAACACTTCTTCTGGCAAGAATTTGATTGAAGATTTACCGCATCCAGAAGATGATGCCGAAACCGAACAAAAGACAAAAATAGAGAACAAAGCTAATGAAAACGACGATTTTGACGAAACCCAATCGAAAGTACCTCATTTTCCAAACTTGGACAGTTTTGATTCATTTATATGTTGGAAATGTGTGGAGAAGTTTCCCCACATATTTAAGCAACTCGATATTCCAGATATTGTGTTAACGAAATTGCCATTTATTGAAGGAGTTAAATCTGTCGAAGAATGGAAAAGTGCGTTTGAAACGTTTGCCAACAACTCATCACCAAAGACAGATATTGACCTGGCAACTGTAGATGAGAAATCCCACAAAAGAAAACTCCAAGAACAAGAATCGAGCAATAAACGTCTTAACCATGAAATTCCATATTCGGTGTTTTTGAAACCAGGGTTCCGAGACCATTTAGCCCAATTAAGTTCGACGACTCTGGATTCAAAATTAAGTCAATTTTTAAAACATAATGAGTATCTTTATAAGGACGATCCAGTTTACGAGCCACCAGAAGATGACGACGATGAAAACTCGTCTAGTACTGGGTCGTTGTTGGAATTAGGAGCTGATGCATTACTGTCATTACCTCCAGAACAAGCCATTGAGGGGCTTCATGCGTACAATAAGATAAGAGAAAAATTGAAGGATTTCTTCAAACCATTTGCTGAACAAGGAGAATTGGTTACTGAAGAAAAAGTACGAGAATTCTTTGACCAAGTGAAGAATGATAAATCGTAAATACTCATTCAGTTTATTTTAATTATGTACAGCTATATGACAATAAATAACAAGATCGTAGAATGTTATAATCTACAATAATGTTAATGCAAAACGATTATTGAGACTTCTTTTTACTCTTCTTTTTCTGGTCCAACTTTTCAAACTCTGCTTTCCAAACATCGTTTCCCTTTTGTTTTGACATATTTGGAAAGATATTATCGAACACCTCTTGGTACCACTCGACAAGAATAAAGGTTACACCCTCTTTGATTTCTTCAGGAATTTCTTCAAGCTCATTTTCAATATCTTTGGGGAACACAACGGTATCACATCCATATCTCTTAGCACCGAGAATCTTTTCTCTTAAACCACCAACTGGCAAAACTCTTCCTGTTACCGTGATTTCACCAGTCATGGCAATTCTTGGTGGTAATGGCTCATTAAGAGCTAAGGAAATTAATGATGACGTAAACGAAATACCAGCAGATGGACCATCTTTAGGAATGGCTCCGTCAGGACAATGAACATGGACTTCTGCTGATTCGAAAAATCTATTTTCTGGGAATTCTTTAACCATATACAGTTTGGCAAATGAGTATGCAATCGAAGCCGATTCTTTCATAACATCCTTCAAACTACCAGTAACATGAACACCGGCATGGCCAGAACCAGAACTAATGGAGTGAGTTAAGATCGATTCAATATAAAGAGCATCACCATTACCTGAAGTACTATAAGAAAGACCAGTGGCAACACCCGGTGGTGGGTTGTCATAAACACGATCTCTGGTGTAAATTTCTGGTCCAACATAGTCTTTCAAATTTTCTGGGGAAATGTCAATTTTGATATCATCTGGAATGTCTAATTTGACAAGCTCTTCATTTACTTCTTCATCTTCTGTTTCAAGCTTATCTTGTTTCAGTTCGGCAGTTTCAGGATCTATATCAGAGCTAGTAGATTTTTGAACTGCTTCATCATTTTCGTTTTTAACTTCTTCAGTTTTAACTTCTTTATCTTTGACAACACCTTTCTCTTTGTCTTCTGAAGATTCAGTACTTTCTTCTTTTGTGGCGCCAGACTCTTTTTTCTCTTCTCTTTCTTCCACCAATTCAACAATCTTCAAAGAAGCCTTGCTGAAAATTCTCGTGATTAACTTTTTAATGTTCCGCAATCCACTTTCACGACAGTACTTTTCAATTAACCTAGTGATAGTTTCAGTGCTTATGTTCACATGATCAGTGTTTAAGCCTGCTTTCTTGGCAGCATCAGGGATCAAATGTCTCTTTGCAATTTCAATCTTTTCATTGTTTGTGTATCCCGAAACATCAATGATTTCCATACGATCTCTCAAAGGAGCTGGAATATTTCCCAAGTAGTTGGCGGTACAAACGAACAAAACTTTTGATAAATCGACTTTGACATCAATGTAATTATCAACAAATGCGTTGTTTTGCTCTGGATCTAAAATCTCTAAAAATGCCGATGCAGCAGCACCACCACGACTCAAGTCTAACTTATCAATTTCATCAATTAACATTAATGGATTCGAAGTCTTTGCTTGTTTTAATGCAAAGATGATACGCCCTGGAATTGATCCAACATAAGTTCTTCTATGACCTTTGACTTCATGAACATCTTGAATACCACCCATGGCAATTCTAACATATTTACGATTTAATGCTTCAGCAATGGATTTGGCAATCGAAGTTTTCCCGGTACCTGGCGGACCAGCTAAACACAAAATTTTACCATCAACCTTTCCAGATACCCTACCCATGGAAATAAATTCCAAGATACGTTCCTTGACATCCTTCAATCCATAATGGTCACGATCAAGAATTCGTTTAGCTTCTTTAATCTTGAATCTATCTTTAGAATAGATACCCCATGGAATAGATGTTAACCAATCCAAGTATCTTTCACTTACACCAAGTTCGCTTGAGTGTTCATTTTGACTTTCCATTTTTGCTTTCTCAGCATTGTACGCTTCCATCGCTTCTTCTGATAATTTCAAATGCTTAAGACGTTCGTCAAACTTTGAAGTCTTTTTGTCTTCAGATTCAACTATACCAGCACGTTTTTGCAATTCCTTGATAAATTCCTTGATAAAAAGACGTGTTTGGTACTCATCTGCTTTGGAACTCAAATTATGGATGGTATTTTCTTTGATCAAACTTGCTTTCAATTCAACTTTCAACAATTCCAATGCTTTGGATAATCTTGTTTCAATATTTAAAGCTTCCAAAATCTCTTGGATCTTTTTTGGGTCACCATAAATGGTTGAACCCACGAAATCAGCGAATCTTGATGGATCCTTGATTAATTCTGTACCTTCTTTGATTTGAAGTTTTTCAAGAGGGTTTTTACCTCCCATTTTACTCAAAAGCGCCTTCAACGACTCGACAAGAGACGAAATTTCGGCAGAATCTTTGTCGTATGGTTCATCTTGAACAGGTTTCACCGTGGCATATGAAACCTTCAATCCTTTCAAGTACGAAGTTGGAAACTCCTCCGAACTTTTTTCATCTTTCTTTTGTGGTTCGGAGCTAGCCTCACTTTCAGATGGAGTGGTTAATTCTTCAAGTTGACATCTTTCAAGAGGGTACCCCAAAACATTAAATACTCCCGGTCTCGGAGTAGTGTGCCGTATAATCTGACAATGAACCCCAATGCTATGCACTGAATCTTTGCTTCTGATGACATCTGTATCAGCCTCGTTAGGATCCTTCACATGAAACAACACAAAGTATGGTTCTCTTTTATCTATTATGGTATATATCGAGCCAATGACTTCAGGATCAGTAATATTGATCGCAAACGGACGTCCTGGCAAGGGTGGACGATCTTTCATGGGAATAGCCAATAGAGGTGGGTACAATCCCGTCACCGGATTAGGAGAAAGTGACGAGTTTGGATCATCATTATCGCCTTTATTACCATTATTACCATTACCACCATTACCATTAGATGGAGCATTTCCACCACTAGAAACCGGTGATTTATCCAGATCGGACTTTACCGGCTCTCTTTCACCCAAATCATTCTTGGAACTATCATTATCCTGCTCCTGTTCAGGTTTAGGCACTGGCTGTTTGTCACTGTCACCATCTTTAATATCTTCACTAACGGGTTTTTCGTCAGAATTTACATCTGCTTCCGCTGGTGCTTCTCCTCCAGTGTCCTTGATCACAGAACTGTCGTCTTTGGCATCAAAGGATAAGATCTTGTTGTAATTAATCCCCCGTACATCACGGTAAAAGTCAGACACTGCCATAGGTGGACGACTGGACGTGGCCCATCTCACTGCCACTGCCAGGCGAACAAACCGTTGTACAGCAGTCCGTGCAATCGTTCGTCTACAACTGAGCATCCCGTCTACACTGTTTTGTTGTACCAAATCTCTTCTCGTTAAGGTATACGATTTTGCCTACAAATATCGCCGTCGACGGAAGACTAATCATGTGACTGCACACGTGACAAAAATATAACTGTCAAAGAGTTATCAGATTCGGCGATTTGCGGCCACTCGAAGTAGTAGTTTCGTGGTGTGGCCGGGGGCATTGGATAGTCACACAAGTCTGTATGAGGACAATGGGTGCATTACGTCTCGGTTTTTTTCTTCAGGTAAATTTAGTACCACCAAAATGGCTCAGACTGTGGCCGGAGTGTGGCCCAAGTGCCCTCGTAGTGACTGCAAAAGCTAGACTGTTGGAATGAATGTTACCACGGTTGCTGCTTAGTACATTATTGTATAGTTGCAGGTATTTTCAGTCAAATCTGCATGGTTGTTTGCGACTCAATTGAGACCACCAATCGAAATATGTCAAATAAGCAGTGCGATAGACGTAGTACGGCCCTCTGAGCAAGCATTCCTCCGTAGTGTGTGTCTGTATCGAGTGTAGCTTCTTGTTGGTAGTATTATTGTTCACATTTCCTGGCTCAGTCTATATGGAAAATGTTCTTCTTTTTCTTCACTACTGGCTCGTCATCACTACTGAACTTGGCCGGTTGTGGGTGTTTAGGTGACACATTCGCGAGGAAGTTTTCGTCGTCATAGTTCTGTGCGTTCAAATCGTCATAATCTAGCGGAATGAGTCGTCTAGGGGATGTCAAAATATTGGTTTTAACCGACCGTTTGAGCACCAACCGTTTCGTCTTTTTCTTCTTGCCAGATGATTCCTCTGACGACGTATCAGCAGAAATGTCACCACTCTTCTTTTCTGTAGGTGTCGATGTAGATAATGTTTTTGTTGGCGTGAATTCTGGAGTATCAGAATCCGAATCGTTTTCTGACTTGTCAAAGTTGGCAATAAACTTCATTTTACTAGGGGTCTTAAATGGGGACCCCGTACCGGGGCCAGGTGGCACTTCTGGCAGAACACTCGCTTTGGAAACTACTTGGTTCTCGAACTGATTCCAGTTCAGTGCAGTAATATACTTCCGCTTGCGTCCCTGCTGGCGTGGTGCTATTGGTGTCAAGATATTGGCATTTTGGTCTTCGTTCAACTCAGCAATTGAATTGAACGACGGGGACAAATAGTTCCGTAGCACATTCTTACTCGAAAGCGATACTGGCCGCGTCAATTTCCTTTGTTTTGGTGGCTCTGGATCCGAGGTCCTACTTTTCCGGCTACTTAACTGTTGCTTCAACCGAGCCACTTCTCGTTTGGATGCCTCGAATTTGCCGTCCAACAATCGATACTTGGTAGAATTCTCTTGCTTTATCTTGTTGACATACAATTCGAACTCATTGATCCGCTTCTTCAACCCTGCTACTTCTTCATTAGACGTGACAGAATCAACAGGAAACCCCAACGAAACCACCTTCAAAATCGCAAGTTTTACAGCAGCTTTCCTATCATTGTGTTCCTTCTCTAGACGGTTTATATCTTCCTGTGTCTCATAGTATTGTTTCCATAGTTTTGTGTCGATCATTACGTGTAACTTCTGGTGCTCAAATTATAAACATTGGATTTTTTGGAATGTACATTGGCATCTCATCTCATCACCATAGAAATAATCTATTTTTGAACAATCCACAAGACGGCGGACGTGGTGCTGGAAGTCTGTTGATTAACGTGCCGAATAGAACTACAATTGCTGGTACACCTGAAAATTGTACCTTCCAGGTTCAAACTTCACCCAAAACTTTGTTTCCTATATTCCTATTCCCCAAACATAGAGTGGGCAACTTATACAATATTAGTATAAGTGCACAAAGGGACCACCCAAGAACTGATCTGTACAAAGAAAACCATCATAAACACTGTAGGACGTGTTTTATTACGTGAATCTGAGATCTTGTGCAAATAATGAAGGTATTCAAGTCTCTCGAAAATAAAAAGAGAGTTAAACAAAGGTTGAAGGACTCAAACGTTTACCATGCATCAAATGGAGAGTATTCCATGATAAAACGACTAAACCGTCATTTGATCATGAAATCTCCATATCACAACTTGAAAATAGATAAAGATAACAAGATCCATGTTAAACTAGATAAAGATGCTCCTGATTTTAAGGAAATGTTTCAAACAACGGGGGCAGCCATTGGACCAGACGAAGTGCTAGGTTTTATCAAACCAAGCAAAATAAAGGTTCCAATTGTTGACAGAACGCAATTGCCCGATTTGCCTGACTCAACACTATTATCAACTTTGCATTATTATACTAGTAGGAAACTAACTAAAGGAACCCATGCTAAAAGACACATCCAATCAATGGATGAAACGGCGTTACTTGCACTTGGCATGATTGTTGAAGACTGGGCTGACGAAATGATCGACGATAACACCGCCAAGTTGTTCATGGAAAAAGAACAGGCTGCTACTAGTAAGTCTGAACAGTTACTAGATATGGTTAAATTTGTGAACCAAGATGAAAATGAAATCGAGGAGGAGGACGAAGACGAAGATGAAGAAGAGGGTGATGGTGAAGATGGTGATTCGGCTAAATCAACAGAAGATGAAGACATAGAGGACGGGTTTGATGACGAAAGCCATGATAGTGACAACATCAATAACGAGTGAATACAGAACGAGAAGACATGATGATATTGTAGCAGGCTAACAAAACATCATTTGATTAAGAAAAAGCGTACTTTCTTGATCTTACAGTGACTAAACATAGTCTATAAATTAATGTACATAAAGTAATAGCGAAATAAATACAGTATTTAAGCTTGTTTTTCTTCTGGTGCTTCAGGAGTTTGCTCAACTTCAGTGGCAGTCTCGGCTTCAGTCACGGTTTCCACGTCAGCAGATTCTCTAGCTTTTTTCTCGTCTTCAACTTTTTTGTTATAAGCAGTTTCTTTACTGGAATCTTTTGCTGAAGTTTCAATACCAAATACTCTGTAAAGTAATTCATGGGTGTCTTTCTTATTAACCATCAAATTGACATTGGTTTTACCTTTCCACAATGGCAAGAACAAATCTTCTAAGTCGTCACCACGAGAAACGTTAAGGAAGACACAACCTTCGTCCAATTGGTCAATCTTTTCGCAGAATTCAGGATCAATACCTGCTTGTCTAATGTCAAGTAATTTAGGGAATCCTTCTTGGAAAAGATGTTCCAATAATTTCAAATTACAAGAAACTTGTCTCTTTCCACCAAGGTAGTGCTTGATGGTGTGTAAAGATTCGTTTTGAACTCTCCATGGACAATCTCCAGAATCGTTTCTTTGGGAAACAAACAATTTGATACCAGCATGGATGATTTTCAATTTTTGTTCCTCAATAGTCAATAAATCTTTGATAATTGGAGCAACATAGTAAATGGTTCTCAATGGTTCTCCAGTAGCATTTCTCACTAAGGTACAATCTTTAGGGAATTCTGAAGCAAAATCGTAGAATGGCCAACACTTTTGCAATTCTGAGTTGTCTTCAGACAAGAAGTTGAATGGCTCTTCGTTGGCGTTTCTAGGGACCTTTTGTGGTCCTTGTGGATGTGGTTTGATCTTTTCATCTTCAACCTTTTGTTTCTTGGATTCAACTTCGGCAGTTTCTTCGTTTGGTCTTTTAGCTGGTGTTTCTTTTTCTGAAGCTGGGTCAACCTTTTCAAAAACAGTAATAAAGAAACCACCAGTGTTTTGCAAGTGAGGGTAAACTCTAATACATCTGTCCAAATGGAAAGTTTTTGCTTCCTCTTCAGTTGGTGGGAAAACAGATTCGCTTACGTCTTCAGCTCCTCTTTCTCTTGGTTCAACATCCTTTCCATAAACAGTCCAATTGCTGATACCATTACGTCTAACTAACCCTGGCAATTCATTGGAACAGTCAACCAATCTGATTTGGCCACCCCATTTTCTGAGAGCAGCTGCAACGACAGCTTCGTTTTCAACTGGAGATAAAGAACAAGTAGAGTACACCAATCTACCACCTTTCTTTAACAATTGTAAACCTCTGTTCAAAATATTGACCTGCAAAGGATGAAGACCCAATGCGTTACCAATGGTGAAATCTTTCCAAACGTTGACATTCTTTCTCATAGTACCGTCACCAGAACATGGAACATCACATAAAATTCTATCGAATTTGAGGTACTCTTGAGTATTGTTCAACTTGATTCTTGGGAACATTTGAGCATCATGGTTGACAACCATGAAGTTTGCAGAATTCAAACGTTTCACTTGATGGACCAACATGTGAGATCTTTTATAATCAGAATCATTTGCTAAAACGAACCCACTTGGGGCTACTTCATCATCACCTTGGTGTAAAGCTTCGACTAATTGGGCAGTTTTGGATCCTGGTGCAGCACACATATCTAAAACAGCATGGTGAGGCTTGATATCCATCAATAATGGTGGGATCATCGACACAGCTTCTTGACGAGAAATATTTCCAACTTCGGTTTCAATAACTAAGAATCTTTGAGTCTTAGCAAATTCAGGATTCTTACGAATAACCGTCTTGGAAACATCTAACTGCCATCCTAAATTGTTTGGATAGTATGCCAAGTTTTTTGGCGATAATGATTGTCCTTCAAATTCGACATCTTTCAATTTGGAAACATGGTTCTTGATAAAATTGTCGTTAATTTCATGAGCATGTTTTCTTGAACCAGTGATTCTGAAAGTCAAAGGTAATGATTCTTGACAGTGTTTTTTGAAAGTGTCCCATTCTTCCTCAGGAATGATGTTCATTGCCTTGTAATATTTTTCCCATTTTTCGTTTTCACGAACCAACTCAGTCCATGATTGTTCACGATCAATACCATTTCCGGCAGCAGCACGCTTTCCAAAACCCTTGTTACCACCTTTGTTCTTTCTGAAATTTCGTTTTCCCATAGTGCAATTGAATTGTGAGAATAATCTATAATTCCATCTCATCAAGACTCTTGTATGCGATGCCAGATGAGCCAAATTTTTCACCTAGTTAAAATCACCGTCCTGCAGTTTACCACAAGGTTCTAGGTTAAGGACAATTTTGTAGCAGTTTTACCAGTCAAAGATGCTTGAAACGATGTAGCGTGACTAATATGGATAGTTGATGTGCCGAGTCTTTTTTCTGTGACCAAAACTGTTGGTTTTTCATGGATTTATAAAATTTAGTGTGCGATAGGAACTGGGAAGGAATGTAGAGCAGTAGTAAACAAGCAAAATACGAACACACATCAATGAAACATTATGTAATGGAAAATAACTCTAGTGAGTAAAATAGTACGGTAGATCCATGATTATAGAAGTCGTTTGTTTAAGACTTGTAAGATATTTAACAATAATGGACCTGCAATAAGTATTTCTCAAAGCAAGTCATAAAGACAATACAATATAGAAAACCAACACAAGTGCATTTCTGATGCATTGGGTATGCAATGTGGATACAACCTACATATACCCACATTCAACTAGGAGTGACACAGCAGAAACCTGTAATCGAATGCTGGGACTCAGGATTGTGAGAAATTTTGCACCCAAAATCAATGCAGTCTGGAACAACTAATGTTCCGCCAAAGTGTTAGAAAACTGCATCTATAGGTCCAGTAATACTGTTGGATCGTTCCTCACGGTGCTGACTGCAAAAGCAGAAGCAAGAACTGGCCCATCTTCACTCACGGCAAAGATGAAAATGAGGAACTCCTGGTTGCAAGCGAGACCAACCACAAACTCCAATACCTTTCGATAGCTAAACAGTAGTATAGTTGAATACGAGAAAAAAGGAATCATGGCGGAACGGTTGATTTCTTCAACCTTTGTGTTTATGGCCCCCTGTGTAAAAATCTCAAAGTTGTTTGCATTAATGCATTTACAACGGAACTACAATGGAACCCAAAACCGTTTCTAGAATACACAATATCATTGCTCTGACTATTTCCTGTAATCCACGTTTCATACTAAAGCAATGCCAAAACGTCTGCAAGTCTGTCGTTGTGTATACATCCATGGTGTTCTGTTCAATGCAACAAGAATATCTGTTTGTGATACTTAGTGGTGGAGATAGGGAAGGCTGGCGTGCACTAGCGAGAACATACATACTGTATGCCAACGGTCGTAGTGCGTGGAGGTACCGTTTGGCCGCATCTTTTGTGCCAGGGATTAAATAATCGTGGTACACAGCCGCTTCCGGTCGGAGCACAAGACTTAAGGCCGAAAAGCCGTCGGTATAGCAAAAAATGAAATTTTGCCATTGAAAGCCATGATTTACCGGAATAAAAATTCTTGATTTACGTTTTTGTTTGGATTCCGCTAGCGTCATTTGCACGGTATCGATCAGTTTCACTATTTGACGGTGTGTTCATCGGAAACATCAGACGTGGTATTTGAATCTTCTCCCTTCGTGAGTCCTGTGTGTTTACAGGCACTAACCAAATTGCCCTTACAAAACACGTCTGTAAAAGTATCGTATTTGCCTGTTGTGACATCAAATAGCATCAGCACGACTATAGAAACACAATCGAATTGAGCCCACATAGCTTGGACCTTGCTTTAAAGATTTAAAAACTTTGACTTCCCCCATTATCACCTTCATGAATGGTCTCGTTCAAGACTTTCAAATACGGCGCATTCGGAGCGTTCGTGAGCTTGGGCGCATACAAGAAATTGATCCACGAAGGTGATATTTTGGCATTTCTATCCCATTACAAAGTGTTCAATGCTACAGTACTAGTAGGATTTCTAGTGGTGAATTTCCTCAAATGGCTCATCTTTGGGAAGCTTTCATCGACAGAAATCCAAAATCTACGTCAAAAATTTGACTTCACGATGTGGGAGTTCCTTTGTGGGTTTGCCATTTTTTACTTTCAAAGTGATTCATTTCAAAACGTAATTCATACATTCTTGAAATTTGCTGGTCTATTTCTTTGTATTTTATTATTGAAATGTTTCCATTACTTATCGAGCGACCGGGTGTCACAACACTTTAATCAGCATAATTTCGGTAAAGTGATTGTGCTCAGGTTTGCGTTGGGTATTGTTCTTCTCAACTTCATCGATGGCCTTCTTATTTATCGATTTATAACGGACGCAAATGATAGTGTTCTTCGTAACATTTTTGGGTTTGAGATTCTCCACATGTGTCCGTTGATTCTTTTGACGTGCTTGAAATTTGGCTTAAATTGTTACTATCTCGACGACTGGAACAATAACAAATTCAAAATCATCGTTGTGTCCGAATTCATTGTCAATCTTGTCAGGTTCATCTTGATATGCATTTTTGCCATGGTGTTCTTGTACCGCTATACTGTCCCATTACACATTGTTCCGTCAACGTACTTCTCATTAAAAGTCCTTGTGGAAAAAGCAAGAAATTTACTCAACTTTAAAAAGAATCAGCTAATATTAAACAAGCTCAAAATGCCAGACAAGTTCGACCATAATTGTACCATCTGCTTCGAAGACTTTTTGATTGATAAAGACCTTCGGCAATTGAATTGCCGGCACGTATTCCACTATCAATGCTTGAATCACTGGATCAATTATTCCAAAGCATGCCCGGTTTGCAGAGATGCTCTATAGGAATACTGTCTCACGATACTACTGGTTGGTATCTTAGATAATTTAAGTCATAATTAACATATACATAGAAGAATTAAATAATACTTAACGTATAACGATCGTAATTCATAATAGTTTATATAGTACAATATTTTAACAACATTGCCAGCATGAAGCTTCGACTGGGACATGGCCCGAGCTCAACTGGTCCCAGTCACAAAGTATAGGGCAATTCGTCCAACGGAGGCTCACCACTGTGTCCCCCGTGAGGATCAGTTATGAAATCATCGTATCTATAATCTTCCTTGTTTTCGTGTTTTCCATCGTTGTACAAAAATGGTTCTGGTGAAGGTATGTTACTTGCGTTTGAAGGATCTTGTTCTCCAATGTTGTTGTTGGCGGAAGTAGCATCTTCTCCGTTCAAGTGATCTTCTTGATGGATATCATGCAAATCATCTTCATGGATGTGCAAGTCATTGTGGCCAACCTCATCGTGAAGATGGATGTTATCTTCGTTGTCGTTGTTTTCGTGACTTATCAGACGCTGTATGTGATCACCTTGAATGTCGGATTGTTGGTTTTCCACCATATGGTCGTTTTCGTGCAAGTTGTGACTACTGGTCAACCCAGGGTTTTCATTGTCTAGGTACTCTTGGTTAGAGTATTCTGAGTTCGACACGTACTGGTCGTCCTGCAAAGGCGATTCCGATGGCTGGCTCGTCGAGTCCGATACCGACGCTGCCAACGCTGCTGCCTTGGCTTGTCTCTTGCTCTGCCTGGCCTCACCACGCTCTTGTCTCAACGCCTGCTGCCCACGGTACTTGGCAAGATAAATCTTCAACACTTCAGCGTAATTCTCAAACCCCAAGTCATGCATCGAGTAAAGAATATCCTCCCCGTTGATGGTTTTTCGCTTTTCTCTCGAACATCTATCACTAGCCTCACTGGTGACAAAGGAAATGAACTCGGAAACACACTCTTGCATACATTCTTTGGCATCCTTGGCCACTTTTGCGGTGCTGGGCAACGTGTTCTTCATCAACCGTGCAACATTGGCAATCGGCAACCACCTATCCTGCTCTCTCAACTCTATGTCATGAACTGCAGAATTCTCCATTGTGAATAACGGTACCTGTCGAAAATGGGGGTATTTTCCTGTTTTTTTCTCGCTTATACGTCACTAAATGGTATCTAACCTGAAATATCCTCCAAAAACCTTTGATTATTTCAATAAATACCCAGAAATCTCTTGTCTCTTTGCACCCACCTATTTCGTGATTATATATGTATTATCAGTTACTGGATATTTGAAAATTTTTAGAAAAAAAGATTCAGGTTATGTACAGGTGCAGTCTTTCACCATAGTTACTCAAGCGGCCCCGAGGTCAATCCACCACGGTGGAGTTGTTTTCCACCGCCAGTTCGTGCCAGTGGACGTTTGTGTGACTTGATACGTTTGAATTGACAATTGGTGTAAAATATCACAAAGTTGACATTTCTGACCCCTTGTGCCCTCTCTCTGTTAGTTTAGTTCCATGCTCCAAAACTAGTTCCATCTTCACACTGGAAACAAACTGTTCAACGCTTACAAAAACAATCTGTCATAGTCAATTAATCAGTATATTCTTGACTGAAGCTTTGAACCTTCAACACGATTGAAACTCGGCCAGATAGTCTTCTCCTATCTAAGCATTATTACACCCATTTACCATACTTGAGCCATCTCGCCATTCTTCACTTACCGAGACAGAGATCCATATAAATCAAGAACATAACTAAACTACAACGTTGAAACTGCTCAATTTCACAATATATCATTTGAATTGCACAATCCCGAACCGGCGTGCTATTTAATCCAATCATCTTTCACGAGATCCCCACGGTAGACCAAAAATCTCCCCATTTTACACACCATGTCGACATTGGTAGGAAAGTCCACGTCTGGTGCGTCAGTGCTTATTTTGATCCAGTTTGTGACAAAATTGTTCACATTTGTACTAAACCAACTACTTATACGGTACATTTCGCCAGAAATACTTGGAATATCCACCTACTTGGAATTTTTAGTCAATACAATCTTGTTCTTCAGTCGAGAAGGTGAAAGATTAGCCGTCCAGAGAACAGAACAAAGCAAAGGTTTATCGGAGAAACGTCATGATGGGTCGAAGTTCTACGATTTCACCTCTGAAGGAAAGCTACAAAGTATTATTAACTTTGGGTTTCTCCCTTTGATTATCGGCATTCCAATTTCGTGCATTATTGGAATATGGCAATTTCAGAGTGTTTCGTTACAAAAGTCGTTGTTTGCGTTGCCAAATTGTACAGAAATTTTGGCCATCCTTGCATTATCAATTTTATTGGAACTTTTAGTTGAGCCAATTTACGCCATCAACCAATATGAATTGAACTTTCAACTAAGATCAAAGTCCGAGGGACTTGCAGTCTTCAATAGATGTATCTCCACATTCTTTCTCATCTATATCTCAAAAGATCATTCCCAGTTTAATGCTAAAGCAGTTAGAGCTTTTGCTGTGGGCCAGTTGGTGTACTCCGTTACATTATTTGTGTGCTATTTGCGAAACTTTCAGACTTTGAAACGGGTTAAATATTCAATCAAACCAATCCATATTTCTGAAAAAGGTGATAGCACCTATTATTTCAATAGTAAAGTTGTACAAGTATGGAAGAATTTGTTTGTGCAAATGATTTTCAAACAATTTCTTACGGAAGGAGACAAGTTAATCATCAACTACCTATTAACCATAGAACAACAAGCTGTATACGCCGTGGTATCAAACTATGGATCGATAATTGCCAGACTATTATTCCAACCAATCGAAGAATCCATGAGACTCCTTTTCACGAGGTTACTAGCGACACCATCCAAAGAATCCATCACTTCATCATTTGAGATGTTGAAAAGCTTATCCATTTTGTACTTGAACCTCTCGGTTCTTTTATTATTGGCTGGTGTGACAAACTGTGCGTTTCTCTTGAAAATCTTATTAGGATCAAAGAGCATTCAATGGTCCAAGAGCAATTTATTTGAAGTATTTCCTCAGTACGTTGTATACATTTGCATCATGGCATTTAATGGAATTTATGAAGCATTCTTTACCTCAATTGCAAACAACAAACAAATCAAGAATTTCAGCTACTTCATGTCCATTTCTTGTGCAATAGTCTTGGTGGCAGTATACATTTTGATTAACAAATTCTCTTTGGGGTTAACAGGATTGTTGATTGCAAATATGGTGAACATGGCATTACGTATTGGCTATTGCCAAGTCCAGATAAAAGGGTATTACCAACAGCACGGCGTTAGCATCAGTAATATTTCTATGGTTACGTCAGTTTTGAAGTACAGTGTTGTTGGTGTATGTTTCGAAACGGCACAAGTCATGATAAACAAAACATTTTTTACGCAAACATTCCGCCAGTTTCTTACTAGTGGTGTCATATGTGTCTGTTGTTTAGTAGCATTATGTTTGATGGAAAAAAGCAGAATAATCACTGCTTTGAGGTCTATGAAAACCAAGCAAGATTAATAGAAGTAATACAATAAATAATTATTCACCCAGGTGTAGTTTGCAAAAATAACGGTGTTGACACATTAGTTCACTGGCGGATCAACGCTCGGAGTCGTTCGCTTCGCCTCCATCACGGGTGACATACTGTGCTGAATTGCTTCCCTCCAGTGATATTATCACTCATTACCTAGCTTTACAATCTGACTACTCGAAATTGTAGAAGCTCGACCGTGGGGATCGAACCGGGCACCTGCTGAAACAACCAGGAGAACCAAAGTTATGCGCTTCATCCATAGACCATCACAGTCAAAAAGTCACAAAAATTTATAACCCATGTCATGGCAAAATTGTACACTTCTCTAAAACAGCCCAAATACCGCAGATTCACCGTTCTAATCAAACAGAAAAGATGAGAGACTTGTATTAATCGTGCTTCAGGCAAAAAAATAGATAAATATGAAGGATTTTATCTTTTTCTCATGTATACTAAAATTTCTTCCAACAGAAAATGTAGATCTAACCAATGCATAAACTAAGGCTCAATTTGTGGTTCTGACCACCAGTATACATTTATCGTCCATTAATGCACTGATTTGGGAATTTTACGGATGCCGAAATCGACAATATCCACCTGCTACCTCATTTATGGTACTCTTGTGTGGAACACACACGATACCATTCCATGATATCACTGCAAAGCACCCTAAATGTCGATGAATATCAACCCCAGGACCATAAATAGTCGGCCCAAACCATTGCCCTCTCATATTTCATGGTTCCATAACTATTTACACTCGACACTCAGTTTGTACAAATCAGCACCACTTGCTCATCGCGAATTCCACAGCAAATAGTATCTCGGGTCAAGTTAGACAATACCCTCAGAATGTCAATAGTGGAAATACTGAGTAGCGTAGATAGTATAGCAAAGGCAATTGCAAAAAAGAACCAGGAGTTGGAGACCTTGAAACAACAGTTGGCCCACGAACTATCCATTGTCAACACATATATATCTAACCACTTTGACAGT